>Ga0302125_10000409_pt1 | contig 24160 bp, 25 predicted proteins | sample CB4_surface_MG_FD_203111 | JGI IMG/M metagenome (GOLD analysis project Ga0302125, IMG submission 203111) | Marine microbial communities from Western Arctic Ocean, Canada - CB4_surface | ecosystem: Environmental > Aquatic > Marine > Oceanic | place: Canada: Western Arctic Ocean | collected... | reverse complement strand
ACTCAGATCGATGCAGTTGTGGCATGGGCAGAACAAGCGAACATCGACGTTCTGCTGATGGCTGAGCCATCTATTGGTATCTGGAATCAAGTCTTACCTAAGCTACAGCTCGCACTGCGTAACAAAGACATTCAGCTAGTCTGCCAACGTCATTGGTGGGACGACCATTTTTATCCATACGCGCAGGCTGGCTTCTTTCGCTTTAAAAAAGCCATACCTGCCGCCATTGAGCAATTAGCCGTAGAAAATTAAATCTCACCAACAAGGCAAGGTTGGGCCCGCTTCGTCCGCACATCACCCCAGTCGTGGCGTCTCCGCTTGCGGAGGCCTGCACTTTAAATGGGGAGGGATGACCTCCGCGTCGTCCGCACTGCAACCGTCCCCGAATCGTGGCGTCTCCGCTTGCGGAGGCCTGCACTTTAAATGGGGAGGGATGACCTCCGCGTCGTCCGCCCCTCGTCCCCTAATCGTGGCGTCTCCGCTTGCGGAGGCCTTCGACTTTAATGGGGAGGGATGACCTCCGCGTCGTCCGCATTTCCACGTAGCGAGCGGGTTTACCCCGCGATTATGCCCTTGGGCGCGATCAGTCCTGGCGATCAGTCCTGGCGATCCGTCCTGGCGTAAAGCCAGTCGCTACGTCCGCATCGGGAGGGATGACCTCCGCGTCGTCCGCACATCCGTCGTCCTCGGGAGGGATGACCTCCGCGTCGTCCGCATTTCCACGTAGCGAGCGGGTTTACCCCGCGATTATGCCCTTGGGTGCGATCAGTCCTGGCGATCCGTCCTGGCGTAAAGCCAGTCGCTACGTCCGCATCGGGAGGGATGACCTCCGTGTCGTCCGCACATCCGTCGTCCTCGGGAGGGACGACCTCCGCGTCGTCCGCATTTCCACGTAGCGAGCGGGTTTACCCCGCGATTATGCCCTTGGGTGCGATCCGTCCTGGCGTAAAGCCAGTCGCTACGTCCGCACCGGGAGGGATGACCTCCGTGTCGTCCGCGTGCAGTTTAGAAATCACATAAAAATCAAAGATTATCGATAAGCTGGTAGTCATGTCAGCGTCTCCCGCATCGGTACCGGACGACACGGAGGTCATCCCTCCCAAGAGCCAGAAGCAAATTCGCCGCCCTCAGCATCCATCAATGCCTTTCCCTCTGATCGACGAAGAACCTTTTTTCTCTCATCTGTCAGCCGTAAATGCAGTGATCCGCATCCTAGACTCACATCGCCGTTAAAGAATGTCGCGATTGGTTGCAGATTCCTACTTTTATAAATATTGTTGTTCGCGTTAGTTAAATTCTATCCGAAAGACACTTCTGATCTTAAACACTCTTATTATGCTAAAAATTGCCTCCCTGTCACTCTTCCTACTTCCTACTTTCGGCATACTTCAGGCCGCGGTGCCCGATGGCTATAACACGCCAATTCCGCCGGAGATCATGACCCCAGATATCGTCGAGACTCAACTGCTCGGTAAACTCGAGTTTAGCGATGGTCGGCCCACCCAAGAAACTGCCGACAAGTTGCACGATCACCTCACATATTTGCGAGCTGTGGAAGTGTTTCTCAATCTCATGCCAGCCTGCTCTATCGAAGCGATGCGCCTGGCACATGTTGAGCATGGGCTGACCGCAGCCAATCACGCCCTGCTGGCCGCAGATCTGCTTGATTCCAATCCGCTCTTTCTCACCGGCAATACCGACACCGTTTACTGCTCTGCCATTCTCGACCTCGAACGTGATGGGCCCACCGTGGTTGAGATCCCACCCAAATGCGGGCCTGGCACACTCAATGATGCCTTCTTCCGCTTTGTCGTCGACATGGGGGCGCCCGGCCCCGACCGCGGGCAGGGTGGTAAGTATCTCATTCTTCCGCCCAATTACAACGGACTCCCAATTAGCTTTGCCAATAATAATACCCTGGTTCCCGTAACCGCCGCAGGCGTGACTGAGCACTACTACGTGGTGCAATCTTCGTCCTATACCAACTGGCTCATCCTGCGCGGCTTCCTCGTCGATGGAAAAACCGACACTGCCGTCAAGATGTTCCGCGAGGGTCTCAAAGTCTACCCGCTCGCCGCAGCGTCAAATCCGCCTGCAATGGAATATACCAAGCTCTCGGAGCTGCTGATCAACACCATCCACGCCAACAATGAAAAATTTTATCAGGAATTAAACCACGTCATTCAAAAAGAGCCGATCAGTTTCATCGATCCAGAGCTGCGCGGGCTAGTTGCAGCCATCGGTATTCAAAAGGGCAATCCCTTCGAGCCCGAGGCGCACCTGCAGGACCTGCTCAAGGAGGCCGCTGCCGTTGGTAATGCAACGGCTCGCACGATCAGCCTCGCCAGCCGTGACCCTGAGATTCTGTTCTACCCCGACAGTCAGTGGAAAATGGCCTTCGTCGGAGGGGACTACCGCTGGCTGCGCGATGGCGGACTGGGCGGACGCAACCTCAATGCACGCACTTTGTTCTTCTACCTCGCCACGGTTAACACACCCGCCATGGCCGCCAAGATCGTGGGCGCTGGCTCCCAGTATGCCTGGACCGAGCGCGACAGCAGTGGAGACTACCTCGAGGGCGATCAGCAGTATACCTTGACCATCCCCGCCGATGCCCCCGCCAAAGATTTCTGGTCGGTGGTAATCTACGACCCCCAGACCCGCTCTGAATTACAGACCCGGCAACCCTTCCCAAGCCGCAACAACAAACGGGATCCACTTCTCGATAACGACGATGGCTCCGTCACCCTTTATTTCGGCCCCGAGGCACCCACAGGCAAAACCCAAAACTGGATCCAAACCGTGCCGGGCAAGGGCTGGTTTACCATCCTACGTCTCTACGGTCCACTTGAGCCCTGGTTCGACAAGTCTTGGCAGCCCGGGGAGATCGTGCCGGGCGCATGGTAAACGTGAGGGTGGACATGGTCCGGTTTGAAAAAGGAGCCATGAAAAAGGCGGCATCTCGGCATGGCACGAACTTATGCGATGGTTTCGAGTGTTTAAGCGGACTTGATCAGAGCCGTAGAAACGACAGGAGTGTCGCTTTATCCATAGGAGTCAGCGAGGTCAGCAGGCGGGCTTGGCTGAGGTAAAGCGACAGGAGTGTCGCTTCTACAGCAGGGAAAAAGGGGTCATGTCGTTATGTTTATAATTAACTCCAATTGTGCGCATCCTCGACATTTGACAGGAACAGCCATTGATCTTTAGGGTCAGTCTAATGCTAAGGCAAGTTACGCCCGAAATACTCGATTCGCTACCCGACCAACATCCAGATGCTCAATCGAGTCGTCGTGATCTACGTATCATCAATCGCTTGATGGGTTCGCATCAATGGTTTCAGCAGCAAATCAGTCGCTTAACTCAGGATACAAACTGTCTGGAGATTGGTGCGGGCGATGCAGGTCTAGCAATCTCCCTGGTCGATCACTTTAAAAATCTAAACTATACCGCGATTGACCGTATTGATCCGCCGGGTGATTTGCCCCCTCAGATCCAATGGTTGAAAGGAGATCTTTTCAGCTCCACGGGCTATGAAGTTGCTGACACACTGTTAGCCAATCTAATCCTGCACCATTTTGAGGATGCTGCTTTATCTGAGCTGGGTGCGCGGATCCAAGACTCCCCAATTCAATCGATGCTGGTATCAGAACCCTGCCGCCGACAGTTGCATAAATACCAACTGGCCGCGGGTCGCTTAATCGGGTTCAACCACGTCACTCTGCATGATGGGGATGTGAGCATCGAAGCGGGATTTGTCGGCGACGAACTGCCGAACTTGCTCGGCCTGAATGCCACGCATTGGGATATCAAAACTGCCACAAGCTGGATGGGCTGCTATCGCATGGTCGCCACTCGCCGATGAAACCAATTACCATAGCAGGTGCGGGTCTGGCCGGACTGAGTTTAGCCAATACTTTGCAAGCTGCCGGTGTGGCGACGACGCTGCACGAGGCGCATACTCTGCCGCGACATCGTGTCTGCGGAGAGTTTATCTGTGGCAAAGGTGCCGAATCGCTGGCGAGGCAAGGCCTTAGCGACACGATCGCAGGCGCACACCCGCACCGCAGTATCGAATGGTTTGTGCGCGCGCGCTGCGTGCTCAAATCCACCCTGCCGAGTCCGGCCTATGGCATCTCTCGCTACGAAACGGATCAGCGACTCGCCAATCGTTTTGAAGCCGCAGGCGGTCGCTTGATCTGCCAATCTCGTTGGTCGGTCGCGCCTGAGGATGGAGTCGTTAATTGCAGTGGTCGCCAATCCACTCGCTCCGACTGGATCGGACTGAAACTACATTCACAAAATTTCGTCACCAGCGCCGATTTGGAAATGCACTTGGGTGACCAAGGTTACATCGGCTTAAGCGGTATCGAACATGGCCGCACCAATATCTGCGCGCTCTTCAAGCTCCGTCCCGATGTTCGCAGTTCGAAGGAGACGCTGCTACTCGCTTATCTCAGAGCCTGCGGGTTGACGCATCTGGCCGAACGCATCGGAGCCAGCCAGATTGATCCATTGAGTCACGTCGGAGTGGCCGGCATTGCCTTCAGTCAACTGCTCGCGCCCCGACCGGGGAGTCTACAACTCGGCGATGCTTATAGCGTGATTCCTCCCTTTACGGGTAACGGCATGTCCATCGCGATTGAATCCGCAGAAATCGCCCATCCCATTTTAATGGACTATGCTAATGGTATGCTCAGCTGGAACGATGCCTGCCGCAGTATTCACCTCGAATGTCGGCAGCGCTTCAAGTCACGTCTCAAGGTCGCCCAAGCGCTGCACCCATGGCTAACCCAGTCGAAGCGTCACAAAGTCCTAGCGGCTCTCGGCGCGGCTAAGATACTTCCCTTTCGACTGCTCTACGCTCTTACACATTAACCTCGGATCCTATCATCGAATTTTCCGAACACACATGCTGGCAGTGCTGGCAACTTTCATCCTACTTCTTAATCCGAGTAAAATAATGTATCTTCAATCCATCGCTCATAGCACACCTCGCAACTCACTGACTCAAAAAGAATGCTGGGAGGTCTTAAACCAATCTGAGGCTTTAAACGATCTCACGCAGCGATCCGTGCTGCTGTTGGAAAAAATCCTGTTGGGGGATTCCGGCATCGAACGTCGGCACTTTGAGACCGACTCGGTCGAGACCTTATTCTCCCTCGACGCAGAGTCATTGAATCAGCAATTCGAGCGGGCCGCACCTCAGCTCGCCTCTCAGGCACTGTGTAAAGCGCTGGATGCCGCCGAGCTGCAGGCGACTGACTTAGACGCGCTGTTTATCTGCACCTGCTCCGGCTACCTCTGCCCAGGACTCAGTAGCTATGTCAGCGAAAAAATGGGCCTGAAGAGCAATGCCTATTTGCAAGACATCGTAGGCCTCGGCTGCGGAGCCGCCATCCCCACACTGCGCAGTGCCGCAGGCTTTTTGGCCACTATGCCTGAAGCGAAGGTGGCCGTGATCGCAGTCGAGATTTGTTCGGCCGCTTTTTACTTAGACAACGATCCCGGCGTGCTGATCAGCGCCTGCCTGTTCGGCGATGCCGCTTCAGCCTCTATTTGGAGTATGGATCCAAATCGAACGGGGTATCGCATCAGCAATTTCGACACGCTACATCGCCCCGAAGAACGAGAGTTGTTACGCTTTGTAAATTCAGGCGGCAAGCTTCGCAATAAACTCCACCGCAGTGTTCCCGAAAAAGCCGCCAGTGCGGTCGCTCAACTCTATAGTCAAACGCAACATTCGGCGGGTGAGCAGATCGCAAATCATACCGGCGGGCGCGATGTTATCGACGCACTGGAGCAGGTTTTGCCGAGCAAGTTATCTCCCAGCCGAGCGACCTTAAAGCGATACGGCAACACCAGCAGCCCCTCGGTATTGATCACGCTGCAAGACATGTTGGAACCAGCAACAGCCAAACAGCTCTGGCTCACCTCCTTCGGCGCAGGCTTCGCCGCGCATAGCGTGTCGTTGAAACAAGAGTAGGGCAGAGGACTGCCCCCTTTTTCTTCTCTGCGATCAAATAGCCGGCAGAGTTAATAGGTGCTTTGTTTTTATCTTTTTCCTCATCAATTCAGCTGAGTGCCCGCTTGTTGCTAGTTGAGCTGCGAGTCCAACGCTTGAGCACTTCAATGCCCTTTAGGTCTGGATTGAAGGTTTGCTCGTAGTAGCGTTGGTGATCGGTGATGCGCTGAGTGCCGTCCGCTTCGATGCTCCAGGCGAAAGGGAATCCATTGGTCAGCTCGATCGCTTGTTCGACCAGTGCTTTCGAATAGGCGGCTGCGCTGCCATTCACTAGTTGGTCACCTTGATACTTCATGTTGATGCGTTCCATTTGTCGACGGATCAACACTGGGCCCTGGGGCCCCTCAATGACTAGCCCGTCGGCGACCCGACGTATCGACTGGGGAGTCAGGCGCATCTTTGTGATGGTTGATGTGTTCGAATGTTCACTGGTTTGTATTGTGCCCAGTGGGGTAGGACAAATACGGGGTGACCCAAGAAATAATCGTAATTTTTTCGCCGATCACTTTCACTTGATCGGCTTGGCTTTTCACTGGCCCAGAGGATACCCAGCAGTTCCCTTTGTTTCAATCCTCAGATCTAAGGTTTCCCAGCTCAGTCCACAGTTTTCAGATTTCAGATCTCACTCACACCGTCATTGAGACACAGCAAGCCTAGAAGGCATAGGCCATGGCGTGCGCTCAGCAGTCATTCAACTTCCAAATAACAAACAATAAATCCAATCTCCGCACGATGTCCCACTTTAATACCTTCGCACCTTAAAACCTTCCCACTTCCGTACCCTCAGATTCCCCACCTCAGCCCGCCAAGATCCCCTGCGCATGCTTGCGCACGCTGTTCTTGAGCTTCGCAGGCCCAAGCACTTTAGCATGCGAGCCCCAGCTGAGGATCCAGCGCTCAATTTCAAATAGATCAGCGAGTTCTATGCGGAACTCGATCCGGCCATCGCCGAGGTCTTTGATCTCCTGTGCGGGGTGCCACTCTTTCTCTTGGATTAACTGCCCGGCCCAGGCATCAAACTCGACGCGGATCTTGTACTTGGTGTCACCGCGAAAGACTCCGAAGGCATCTTTTAAATGTTTTTGAATGTCGAAGTCCTTTGGGCGCTTGAAGTTGTTTTCGGTCAAGGCGACCTTGCGCATCCGAACCAGTGCAAACGTGCGCAGCGCTTTGCGGACCTTGTCCCAGCACACCAGATACCACTGGTTTTCCACGCAGCACAAGTGGTAGGGGCGCACCTTGCGTCGGTTCCAACGACTGCCGCCCAAGTTCTTGTAGTCAAATTCCAACTCCAGCTCCTGCTCGACCGCACGTGTCACGAACTGAAAGGTTTCAATATTTGCGGTCGAGATGCCAGCGGATTTAAAACTCACCGGTGCATCGAGTCGATCCAGTGACATGAACACCTTATCCTTCAGCCCGTCAGATAGCTTTTGCAGCGCAGCTTCGAGTGGTGCTTGGAACGGCGTGCCCTTGTAGGGCTCCATGGCTTTCTGGGCGACGAGCAAGGCAAACAGTTCGCCTTCTGTAACTTGTAGCGTTGGGAAGCCATCTACGTAGCCATCATAGTTGTATCCATTCGCCACGGCATCCCATGCAATCGGTAGGTGCATTTGATCGCGCATAAAGGCGATGTCGCGATTGATCGTCTTGGTCGAAGTTTCCAAGAGTTTTGAAAGTCGGGTGGCGTTGGGCAGGCGGTTCTCCTTGAGTTCCTCATGAATTCGCATCATGCGGGCAAGGGGAGGACGAGAGCGGAGGACGACGGGCTTCTTTTTTGGCATGATGCGTGTTCGTTAACTGGGCAATTTATTAAAGTCTGTGCTTAGTAATGCCTAGCTATTTGCTAACACCTGTAAGCGATCCTCACTTAGCCATCTCATAGGTGGGACTGTCAATGTCTAAGGGGGATCGTTATTTTGTTCTGCATGTGGTTAGCAACAAAATATGGATTCTATAGTATCGTTCAAAATGAGCAGGGTGCTTATTATATCCGAGCGCGTGTTAGGAAAGATTTACAAAATCTTCTGGAGGCGAGCGGGCTCGAAGTCGGGCTTCATTCGTGGTCGCCAGCGGACTACCACTACCGGATCATGATTGGACCCAAAGATTTACTGAAAGTGATCTTAACATTAACGGCGACACTCGATTACCCGGACTTTAAGAACTGTGTTACTAAACAGGCTGACCAGCGCGATAAGCTAGACGCTTACGATCAGATGTGGGCCATGATGGCTAAGTTTGAGCGCGAAGAGGCAGTCAGTTGTAGGCTGACCACTGCTGTCCAGTTAGGCGCCACTCCACAGTGAGTGCTTAATTTTCTGCCACCGACAGGTCCGACCATATCGCGGCTACAGAGAAAAAAAAAAGGGGGCAAAAAGGGGGCATGTCGTTATGTTGTTAATTAACTCCAATTGTGCGTAGCTTTGACGGCAGGCAGTTTAGCAATCGAACGGACGAATGGAGTGCATCACATCTCCAGTCGTGGTGTCTCCACTGACGGAGGTCCTGCACTTTAATCAACAGCCCGCATTCCTTGCGGCTTGTTTGTTTACGCTAGGCCTTTCGTGCATGCGGGCAGCAATGTTTATTTTAAACTTTTTGCCCACTTTTCCTTTCGACTCAAAAAGCAAATGGTCGTCGCTGTTTTGAGTGCACGGTACGGCGGAGCCGTAATGGCTGATAACTACTGGCTGCGGCGGACGCGGTAGAAAATCGAGTTTCCTGAGCCTGGGGCGGGGAGGTCTGTGATCGATAGGGTGGTCGCGCTGCTGGTTTGGCTCATGATTTGGATGGTCTGCCAGTTGCTGAGGTCGGGAGAGGTCTCAATGGCGTAAAGATCGTATGCTTGAGTGGTCCATTCCAAGGTGTTGCTGGAAAATTGAGAAATCTTGAAGGCGGAGCTGGCATCGGTGGGGTCGGTGCCTAGCCGGAATTCCTGCAGTGTATTAAATCCGTCGCCGTCGGTGTCTGCGCTTGCGCTCGAACCGATGGAGCTGCCGTAGTAAGTGCTCATCCACGAGTTAGGGATGCCGTCGGGCGCCCCAGATGGTTGGCTGTCGGCGCGGAATCCAACGACCCGAATTTCGATAAAGGGCGAGAGGTTGGTGCCGTCGGAAAGGCGACCGCGGAACCGCGCATATGACGTCGCACTGGGATCGCTTACGGTGGTATCGCCATAATACCCATCGGGTGTGAAGGTAATCGTGCTGGCGTTTAGACTGAAGGTGCCATTGTTTTCGGTGGCGCTATCGACTTGCAGGCTCAGCGCATCCCCCTGCAGGTCAAAGCCGGTGATGGTGACTTGATTGACTTCGGGGTTCGTGAGTGTGCCGGTAGGATGGGTGACGGCATAGAGTACGCGGTCGTAGCTGAATGGCGGCGTGTTGAGCGGGTAGGCTTTGAGGACGGTGCTGATGTCGTAACTGTTGAGTGAGGCACCGCGGTTGTCGCCATGCGCTTGAAAATACATGATAGCCTCCGACAAATCCTCGTCACTTTCATTGCTGGTCTCGCTGCTGTGCGCGAGTCCGATGACGTGGCCAATCTCGTGAGTGAGCACTTCTTCCAGGGTCACAGCATTCGAGAGGCTAGACTTGGGGTGATTGAGCACGATGTAGCCAAAGCTGATTGGATTGAAGGGGCTGCCGTCGATGGTGCCGCCATTGCCGGCAGCCAGGTAGTATCCAGCGCCTCCAAAGCCGAGGGTCGTGCTGGCATCAGGAATACGATTAAAGGTGTCGTGGAATTGCACTCGAATCACGAGTCCGTCGCCGGAGCCGTAGTCTTCCGCGGATTTGGAAAAGGTCTGTGTGCCGCTGTAATTAAAGAGAATGGTGCTGTTGGCCTCCCATGCGGCGAGTGCATTGCTCAATGCGGTCAGGGCTTGCAGTTCGGTAATGCCGCTCGGCAGGGTAGAGGTGTCGGCATAGACGGGGATCGGCTCATCTCGGTCGGGGGAGTTGAAGCGGCGAAAGCCACTGTTATCGAGCAGTCCCGAGCTGCTGACGGAAAACTGCATCGTCATGGGCTCGGCCTCGAAGGGGCTGAGGTCGGCACCCGCATCGAGTCCGGTAGCGAGCGTGCGGAGGGCATCTAGATCGACTGTATTCAGCGGGCTGATGCCGGCCGGACCATTGTAGAACCCGAGCTGTGCGTCGTTGATCTGGAGGTGGAGCAAATAAGTGCTTTCCGTGGACAGGGCCGGTAGGCGGGAGTCGGCCTTGGCGCTTCCGTTATAAATGCCGCCAGGCGCGTAGACTTCAAAATAGGCGGGTACGGTGCCCCGTATGGTCTCGATCGTGCGAAACAGAAAGCGTGTCTGGATCGAGCCATCTTTGAGGCGTCCTTGGCTGACCACTAGTTCGGCGGAGGCAGTCGCATCGGCGGTGACCGTTTGTTCTGCCGCTGTCTGTGGTAACACGGACATGGCGTGGGTAGTGAGCGGCATTAATAGTGCACAGAGCCAGCAGAGGGGGGATTTCATCGGTAAATGTCTTCGGGCCAAGGGATGGTTTTAGGGCGAGCGATGTTTTTAGGCTTAACTCTAGTAGACTGCGTTGCAAGGGCGGGTGCTGTCGAGGAGTTGATTCACATATTTCTTATGAATGAAAAATGGGGTCATTTCGTTATACTTACAGTGGCACTGATCGCCGCCGCAGTGGCGTGGTCAGGCCATGTTGTTCTCTAATCGGCAGCAAAGGTCTGGCTGACAGGGCAGACCTTGCGAGTGGCCCCAGTGTTTGTGCCAAGATGAAGTCATCCTACTGATCGCGGAGGCCTCCGACTTTCATGGGGAGGGATGACCTCCGCGTCGTCCGCCCATCACCGTCCCGAATCGTGGCGTCTCCGCTTGCGGAGGACCGGCACTTTTATGGGAAGGGATGACCTCCGCGTCGTCCGCACATTACCCCGAATCGTGGCGTCTCCGCTTGCGGAGGCCCTGCACTTTAATGGGGAGGGACGACCTCCGCGTCGTCCGCACATCCGTCGTCCTTGGGAGGGATGACCTCCGCGTCGTCCGCACTGCAACCGTCCCCGAATCGTGGCGTCTCCGCTGGCGGAGGCCTGCACTTTTATGGGGAGGGATGACCTCCGCGTCGTCCGCCCATCACCCCGAATCGTGGCGTCTCCGCTGGCGGAGGCCTGCACTTTTATGGGGAGGGATGACCTCCGCGTCGTCCGCCCATCGTCCCCAATCGTGGCGTCTCCGCTGGCGGAGGCCTGCACTTTTATGGGGAGGGATGACCTCCGCATCGTCCGCACATTACCCCGAATCGTGGCGTCTCCGCTTGCGGAGGCCTTGCACTTTAATGGGGGAGGCCCTGCACTTTAATGGCGGAGGCCCTGCACTTTAATGGGGAGGGATGACCTCCGCGTCGTCCGCACATCCGTCGTCCTTGGGAGGGACGACCTCCGCGTCGTCCGCATTTCCACGTAGCGAGCGGGTTTACCCCGCGATTATGCCCTTGGGTGCGATCAGTCCTGGCGATCCGTCCTGGCGTAAAGCCAGTCGCTACGTCCGCATGGGAGGGATGACCTCCGCGTCGTCCGCACACCGTCGTCCTTGGGAGGGATGACCTCCGCGTCGTCCGCCCATCACCGTCGTCCTTGGGAGGGATGACCTCCGCGTCGTCCGCCCATCGTCCCCAATCGTGGCGTCTCCGCTTGCGGAGGCCTTCCACTTTTATAGGGGAGGGACGACCTTCGCGTCGTCCGCACATCCGTCGTCCTCGGGAGGGATGACCTCCGCGTCGTCCGCACATCCGTCGTCCTTGGGAGGGACGACCTCCGCGTCGTCCGCATTTCCACGTAGCGAGCGGGTTTACCCCGCGATTATGCCCTTGGGTGCGAGATCCGTCCTGGCGTAAAGCCAGTCGCTACGTCCGCATCGGGAGGGATGACCTCCGCGTCGTCCGCACTGCAACCGTCCCCCAATCGTGGCGTCTCCGCTTGCGGAGGCCTTCCACTTTAATAGGGGACCGACTACCTCCGCGTCGTCCGCACATGCCCCCCTTTTTTTCATCCATGCCGCTGCCCTTAGAAGATCGGTTACCTATGTACTCGTATCATACTGGAGTATTTGCCAATACTCTAAATATAAGCGGATAGAATTTACCCGCAGTATGAGATTTTTAATTTTGTGGCATTGCGAATCGATAGAATTGGCTATCACCACTCATTGGCATCTCAACCTCAATTAAGTCATCCGTGTGCGAGGTCCAATTGCTTAGATCTGTACTGCGCTGAATTTGCAGCCGAAGAGCCGCGGTATTATTCGCGCCAGCTTGAAGCAGGATTGACCCAGGTCTCAAATCGACCATGCCTTGGCTCGAATACAAGTCGTATGCTGTGGGATCAGCGGTGACATCACTGCGTCCAGCCACGCGACTGGAATCCAACAAGGCAGTCACGAAAGTGGGACTGTAAAGTCCATAACTAAGCGGATCGCTGGCAACATCTTGCTGGCCGAGTGTGCGCGAAGTCGATTCGGCTGAGGACAAATCGTTCGCACTGTACAATCCATAGCTGTTGGGGGCGGTGGTTACATCGCTTTGGCCCAGGCTCTGCGCGGCTTCGGTTGCAGATGCCAGTTGCCCAGTGGTGTAAAGGCTGAATGAGCTTGGTTGCGATGTCACATCACTTTGACCTGCTAATCTTGATTCGGCGAGATCATCCGCATCAAATGCACCTGCGCCAAGTGTCTGCACAAAATTGTAGAACGCTGTATTATATTGCTTCGGGTCGGTACCCGCAGCGATTTCTACAGAATCGTCGACGCCGTCGCCATCATCGTCGCTGTCTTCATTATCACCCAGACCATCTCCGTCGGTATCCAGCGTCTCGGCGGGATCATTCGGGAAATCATCATTGGCATCACCAATGCCATCACCATCCGCATCTTCGAGTGGGGTATACTCATAAGCTCCCAGGTCGACGCCACCGCCAATAATACGTGGATTTCCTAGAATGTCATAGGATTCATAGTCTGCAGTGATTGTTGTAACATTGATCACCTCAGTCGCCCATTGTGAGTCGGGGTTTAAGCGTAAGCCATCATCTTCGGTGAAAGGTTGACCGTCGGGGCCGAGTGGATCCGAGGAATTCACAAACGGATCGGGAATGACTAGATCTGGCAATATTAAGGGCGTTAGCTCTGGTATGTATGAATCGCCGTAATTACACAAAGCACGGCCGTGCATAGATTGCAGGCTCGTTCTATATTCTGAAATGGATTGGCCGTTTAATTGTTCTGCAGTTGGGAAAAAATTATCAGTAATTGCGGGTAATTGCGCTTTAAAGGTTTTAAAAAAACCCGATTCGAACACACTTGTTCCAGAGTAGGGAATTTGTGCCACTTTATTATTAAAGCTAATGTAATAGTGAGGAATAGTGTTAACAAAAGTGTTACTAGTATATACCCAATCATAGTAATCAAAAACGCCAAAGAAAGCGGATTGTACGGGAAGATTGACCGTCGACTTATAACCCACAGTCGCAGTATCTAAAATCGAACTGCGATTGATACCGCTGCGGAAGAATAAACAGTTACCCACAGTGACGCTACCTGATATTTCTGAAGAGTTAGAGTAGTTATAATTATCGATGAACGTTGAATGTAGCAGCTGTGTATTGCTCGCTGCTATTATACCATCGCTTCCTGCTACATTTCGGTAGAGCAGCGAGTTAAACACATTGTCTGGTTGGTAGATCAGTGAGTAATCTGAATTACCTGAATTTGAAGTCGTAGTGTTATCGGTAATAAAGCAGCGATCGACCGTGCCGGGCCGATACAACATCGCTTTGAGTGAGTTATTTTGACTGAAGTAACAGGACTCAAAGTTACCGTATTGGATCAAGTAACCGCCTGAGGTTTGACATCTTTCAAAACGGCAATTTCGAAACAGTACGCTATCGCTGGCACTCGTAACAATCAGAGTCTGGGTGGATTCATTATCCAAGAAATCACACTGTTCAAAGGTAGTTTGTACACGGTCTGTTGCATTAGAAATATTAATTAAGCAGCCGCTTCGATCAGAGGAATTGGTTATCGTAAACCCCTTTATCAGCAAAGCCGAAGTGCCCGCTTCGGTCTCAAGCAGATATGAACTACCGATTCCAGTCGCGCCGTATTCCTCAAAAATAAGACCAGACAGGATGGTCAAGTATTTAGCCGGATCAGCATCGTCTGCGGAACCCTCTGTGCCTACAAATCCGCCAATGACAGCGGTTACGGTATAGGGAATCACGTACTTACTGTTTTGATCATCATTTGAGTAGAGATCGCCTTCATCAGTATAATACGTACCTTCGGCGATCCATAGGTGGTGCTCTCCGAGTCCAATGCCTGCATCGCTGAGAGCATCGTTGAGGTATTTAAACGCAGTCGACCACGAGCTCCCATCGCCACCCGCGGGGGCATCTTTATCCACGTAAACGATGGTCTGGCCCTGCAAGGGGGCCACCAATAACAAAAAAAACAGTAGGTAATTAAATTTCATAGCAATGGTAAGTCACAAATCAACGGGTTTTTAAGATATGTCCAGTGAATTACACCATTTAGTGATATTCTGGTCGAAGGATCGGGGAAAATGGAGTCATTTCGTTATACTTACAGTGGCACTGATCGCCGCCGCAGTGGCGTGCTCAGGCCATGTTGTTCTCAAATCGGCAGCAAAGGTCTGGCTGACAGGGCAGACCTTGCGAGTGGCCCCAGTGTTTGTGCGAGGATGAAGTCATCCTGCTGATCGCGGATGCCTTAAGGCCGGTCTAAGTCTGAATACTATTGAGGCACGCAACCAGTGCCTCATCACTCTCCATCGTCGCCAGGGATTTTCTGAGGATGGCATCGATGTCATCCGGTAGATTTTTCCCGAGCGGAGTCTTTGAGGGAGTGAATTTCCCATAGCAGTCGCCTGTCGCACCCATTTTGTAGAGATTGATTAGCAGTAATTTCTGCAAGCTTGCAGAATTCTTGCTTAGTTTTGTTTCTAGATCGTCATCACGGATGCATAGCATTAAGACGAGGTCGTAGCACTTTTGGTAATTAGGCATGAATTCTTTTAAATGCCGTCCTTCAGTCATTATATAGCTTAGGTAGACATTCTTATTGCCATGATGGGTTAGGTAGATGTCAGTCGACACTTTTATTTTATACTGCATGAGGATCTCATTAAAGGTATGCTCAATTGTCCCAACTTTGACCGCACGGGGAGATCCCGGCACGTTTGGCAATGAAGTGTAGTCTGCCATCCAATAGGGCTGTGCATCGTAGGTTGAAACGAGGTAGTGATTCGGGATGATTTCAGCTGCGTAATTGTCCAACAGATTAACCTGAGATTGATCTTCAGGTAAATTTGCATAGCTGACTTTACCCTTGCCGATCAGGAAGTCGTGGCCGCCATAGCGGCTCATCATTTGTTGCATCATAGTCGTATTCAATTGAAGTTTATTCGAGCGCAAGGATTCACTCCGTGATGCCGGGCGCATCGATATTTATTAGCATTATTGCCCTAAGATAGCCGTCCCTGAACAAGTTGCCATTGGCTGCAAGTTTAGGCGCGGCTATCGATTTAGTTTTCGGGAGTACATAAATAACGATGCCCGAAGATAGGTGCCACTAGCGCCGTTCGCGTTTTCCCCGAGGTGATGTGTCAATCTCTGATTCAGCTTGTACTGGCGGTGTTACACCAGCGACTAGCTTCGCGAATTCCTTTTTGCCGATTCGATCAAAGGTGTAGTAATTGACCGTCTCTTTCTTATTGATAATGGTGGCATCAATCGCCGCTTCCGGCACACCCCACACAACAGAGACTGGCCAAGCCAATAAATTTAGGAACCCATACATCCACTGCGACGATTCGTCAGTACCGGCAGCTAGGTAGAAATTGCCGAAACCGGGCAGAATATTAAGCGCACCCGCTGCTGCTGGATGTTTCACCTGAACTTCGGTTGCACTCACGCCATACGACTTAAGTTCTTGCAGCGTTGCTTTCTCTGTTCTGGATAGGGTGGTGCACCCGCTAATGACCAGCGAGCTGGTAATGATAATGGCCGTTTGAATAATAACTTTCATAAGTTTGCTGATTAGTATGGTTTTTTTTAGTTTATAGTTCGGTAAATCATCGATCGAATTGAATCAGCGTGGCAGCGGCTCTGTTAGGGGCTTAGCTCAAGCATATCAAAATTAAGTGCCGACCTGATTGATTTGCACACTACCAGTATAGCGGTAGGGTAGGACATTGGTAGTCCTATAAATTTCAGTCATGATCACAGTGCAGTTTTTATCGCCGTTGAGGGTGCAGCGCTTGGTTTTGCTCGATCTCTAAATTGGGTAAAAGTGTAAGCCCTTTAGAAATGCATTCATGTCGCTGCACTTCATTAGCAGGGCAAGGGACGACCCACCGTCCCGAATCGTGGCGTCTCCCCTTGCGGAGGCCTTGCACTCGTGGCGTCTCCGCTTGCGGAGGCCTTGCACTTTAATGGGGGAGGGACGACCTCCGTGTCGTCCGCACATCCGTCGTCCTTGGGAGGGACGACCTCCGCGTCGTCCGCATTTCCACGTAGCGAGCGGGTTTATCCCGCGATTATGCCCTTGGGTGCGATCAGTCCTGGCGATCCGTCCTGGCGTAAAGCCAGTCGCTACGTCCGCATCGGGAGGGATGACCTCCGTGTCGTCCGCATTTCCACGTAGCGAGCGGGTTTACCCCGCGATTATGCCCTTGGGTGCGAGATCCGTCCTGGCGTAAAGCCAGTCGCTACGTCCGCATCGGGAGGGATGACCTCCGCGTCGTCCGCACATCGTCCCCAATCGTGGCGTCTCCGCTTGCGGAGGCCTTCCACTTTAATAGGGGACGGACGACCTCCGCGCCCTACAGCACCAGCGCGCCGCGGTTCCAGCGGCCGTCCGTCAACCAAGTCACCGCACAGGTAAAGAGCAGCCAGTCTAGCGATTGCTGGCCGCCGACTGTGTAGTCGAGGTCGAGCACGCCCGGATACGCATTGCCGCCGCTGGCCTCGATCAATGGCCCATCCGCGTACGCAATCTTCACTTTCCATTGGTGCCCATCCAGGGCATTTTCATTGATATAATGGGGCTGCCACTGTGCGGCTTGTAAGGATTCTAAAGTTTGGCGAAACGTGTGCCAGCGTTCGGGGTTCAGTCTGCCAATCGCCTCCTCTTCGGAGTAGCTAGCTGCTGAGAAGTACAAAGTGTCGCCCCGCAACTCAACGGTGCTCATGATACCAAAACTCCCCTGTGTAATATAGAGGGCAGTCGGCTGCGCGTTGTTGGAAAGTTCGTTTGCTGAGAGTGGAGAGGGTGTTTTATTCATCATAGTTGTAGCGACTGCTGGTTAAGTTAAAGTGTCTGTGATTAGTTAGACAGGGGAGGGACGAGCTCTGCCTCGTCCGCTATTAGGCTGGGCTGTTGGGACCGATGTCGACAGGGGAGGGATGAGCTCCGTCTCGTCCGCTATTAGGCTGCGCTGTTGGGACCGATGTCGACAGGGGAGGGATGAGCTCCGTCTCGTCCGCTATTAGGCTGCGCTGTTGGGACCGATGTCGACAGGGAGGGACGAGCTCCGCCTCGTCCGCTAAAGAGCTGGGCAAGGACGGCATCGCGCCGCGAGCGGGCGAGCGTGACATCGCGGGTCTTAAGCGAGCGGCGCAGTCGTTGAGTCGTCTGCGGGGTCGGGTAGGCGGTGTAGTGTAGCCACCAAGTGCCGTTATTATTGTAGAGGTGGTGGTCTGGGTTGTGGGCCCAGATGCGTACCGAGGCTTGGTCGTTTTTATGAATAGTCATGTTGTGCGTGGTTGAAGGTTCACGCACTCGCCGGGCACAAAAAAAGATCGACCCTGCGGGACGATCAATACGTGCAGGAGAGTGCTTGGTTTCAGTTGCGTCAGGCTGCACATCATTGGACCACCGTGGTGACTCTCCTCATCGGAGACCCGGTTGGCGTTATCCCGCAAGCGGGACACTTCAAGATGCGTTTAACGACGCTAGAGTTTTAAAGAACGATAAAAATAGAAAAGGGCATCTCTTGAAAAAAGGGAAGCCGTTTTTGTGTCATAGTCGCGGCTAAGGCGGTTACAGATGAATCTGCCCACAGTCGGTTCGTGCTGACCGACTCTTCAATTTCTCAAGCTGTGTTCGGTGCTGTATGTCAGATCTTTATAATGTGCGTTTGACCCCTTTTTTAACCCCATTCGGTCAGACCAAACAAAAGGCGTATAGCTCATCTCCTTTAGTGGTGTAAGGAAAATCACGTGAACCCATGAGTGATTTTTGTCATTATGTCCTAATTCGTTGTGCCCTTCAGCATGAATATACCATGCCAATTAATGGATATACCATGTCAATTAATGGATATACCATGCCAATTAATGGACATTACAGACATCCGATTGAATGATCAAAATTTAACCTAGACTGAGTAAATTAAATAAGGTTATTAGATTTTAAAACAAGCATATCGAATGCCTTGAATCACATGAAAAATCTAGCACTAGCAGTATCTATAAGCCTATTCCTATGCAATGCACTTTGCGCTAAGAGTAATATCCTTTATGTCTCCAATAATGGATCCGACACGAATGTAGGCAATGAAAAGTCCCCCTTCTTGACAATCGGCACCGCACTCAAGCGAGTTAATGAAGGCGAAGTTATCGAACTAGCGCCTGGGACTTACCGCGAGGTCATAGAACTACGTAATAAGCACGGAATAACTATTAGAGCGGCTGAATCAGGCACAGTAAAAATCGACCCGAATAAACTACTTCCCAAAAAGTGGGAATTGGTAAAAAATGGCATTTGGTCTTTATCTTATGAGGAGGATATATGGCAACTCTTCTGCGACACACGCCTCGTTTATCTCGCGCGCTGGCCTGATGCTACCTTCGAAGATGGTAAGATTTGGCGGATGATGGAAAGTTGTCGCTCTACTGATGGAGGCTATAATTATAAAAAAGGAGAATGGGAGGGCCTATCACGACTAGGACTCGTATATGACGATCAATTTCATGAACCTGATGCACCTGGATTTACTGAAGGTGACTCAAGGTATGTATACGACCCTGATATTACATTCACTAATCAACCACCCTCATTAGCTAGTACTGGAATTGATTTTTCAGGAGCACTGGCGGTGCTAAATATAGGGCACTGGCTAACTTACACACAACCAATAGTGTCTCATGGTGCTGGCAGTGATCATTTCACGTATAGTACGGAGCTAGTTGGTCACAAGAATAGCGAACTTAAATATTTCAAAAAACGTTACGCATCGTATCATATTTTAGGACTTCCAGCCTTAGATCAATGCAATGAATGGTGGTATGACCAGACGGAAAATAAGGTCTACTATAAACCAGCACTCGGAGCGAATCCGAATGAATTAAACCTCTACGCAAGATCAGTTGATTTCGCAGTAGAGTTGACTGAATGTTCTTCGATTAATTTCGAAAATATTGATTTTTTTGCGGGTGGTTTTTGGCTAAACCAGTGCACGGATAGTGGCTTCGATACTTGCCGATTTGATTACCCCTCCACTCACAAATTCGTGCTCGGAGCCTTTAAATGGTTTGCGAATCACAACCCCACATCAAATCCAAACAAAATGTCTAGCTACTATGGGGGCAAAGGAAATTATTTTATCAATTCAGTCATTCACCGAAGTAACGCACCCATCGCGTTCATTAGTGATGGAGCCTTAATCGAAAACTCGCTTTTTTCAGATATTGAATGGCAAGTAAACTCCAACGGGGGATCCGGTTCCGTAATGATTGGTAAGAACGCGACATTTCGTAGAAACACTGTGCAGCGTGGTGGTAATTGTGAGGGCCTAAGAGCAATAGATAATGGTTCTGTTATTGAGCTAAATCGTATTACGGATTCTGGTAACTTGCAGCATGATGGATCCGCTATCAACGTCGGCACTACCAAACATACGGGCACTAGAGTCGCATATAATTGGTCGCACGATACAAATCGGCAAGGGATACGCTTCGATTACCACGGCGAGCGGATTTTTCGGCCTAATGGGGAAATTTATGGAGATGGCGTCTGCATAAACAATGTAAGCTGGAACACGATGACTAATCAGATCAAAGGCGATCGCCACTTGGTCGTAAATAATACTATAATTAACTCTTCTAGCTATCCCGTCGTTGAAGAAGAGAAGGTTACCCTATCTATTCAAGGATTCAGATCTATGCACGATATCATGGGAAATATGCACAGCCTTACTCGTAATAACATAGCTACAATCAAAAATCGCTCTTGGAATTTAGACGCGCCGGGACAAATCAAGAGCGATGGCTACGCGCCGCCACTAGCCACGGAGATACCAGGTAAGTCAGACAGCAATATGGTCACTCCAGGAGCAAGCTGGATCTATCTGCGTGACCCGAAAAACTACGACTTTCGCCCCAAGGAGGATTCACCTCTTATTGATTCAGGCGCTCACGTAAAAAGAGAGGATCTACCCAGTGCAATTAGTAATTTCAAGGAACAGAATATCATGGGCGATGCTCCTGATATAGGGGCTTATGAATATGGTGCTCCTAGGTATTGGATACCTGGACGAAAGACTACGACGGCTTCTTCTCCTGTACCTAAAGACGGCGGAAATGATGTCCCCCTAAATGCAGACCTTATGTTCTTGGAAGCTTATAATTCTACGCATCATCGTATCCTTATAGGAGAGTCGGCTGATTCACTGGTAGAAATAGCTCAGATTAAAAACCTAGAAACAAATATAATTACACCTAAGAAACTTAAACCTGAAACCACATATTATTGGCGAGTGGACGCTTATGTCCCTACGGCAAAGCAAGCAATCCAAACTGGTGATCTCTGGCAGTTTTCAACTAGTTCAGAATGAGCTTAAGTACACTAGAAATCTATTAGCTACCTACTAGCCAATCTATTTTATCCTACAAATATGAAAGACTGAATACCCATTTTAGGCTTTGTAAGTATCTGTAAAACAACAAAAAAGCTTTAAAGCCCGTTTATGTGTAATGAATAGGTCGACGATTCGATTTCGTACTGCGGCACATTTTATGGCATTTAGATCAGATGCCTTGGGTCAGGGAGTCGTGTTCCCCCATTTGATTCGTGGAGCGAGTCCCTGCTCGTCGTCAACGATTCACATAAATCAGGCTAGAAAATACCTCTAAGACTGATGCAGATTGTTTTCGATAGCCCGCTTCACTTCGAGCGGTTGTTGCATCCTTTTTAATTGCATATCACTCACGCCATGACCCGTTACTATGATGGCGCATAGCCTAAATTCGGCCCCAAATAGATTGACGGATCTCCACCGTTTCCACCGAATCCAAAAGCATTTGCCCCCGATTTATGTTCATGACTGACTGATTCGAGGTAATTGCAAAGATAACGACATGCCCCTTTTTTTCTCCAAGGGCATAATAAAAGGAGGGAGGTATTAAGACCGGAGGGCGGAGACTTGCACCCAAGGGCAAAAAAAAGGTCAGACGGGGAGGGATGAGCTCCGCCTCGTCCGCTATTAGGCTGCGCTGTTGGGACCGATGTCGACAGATGAGGGATGAGCTCCGCCTCGTCCGCTAAAGAGCTGCGCAAGGACGGCATCGCGCCGCGAGCGGGCGAGCGTGATATCGCGGGTCTTAAGCGAGCGGCGCAGTCGTTGAGTCGTCAGCGGGGTCGGGTAGGCGGTGTAGTGTAGCCACCAAGTGCCGTTATTATTGTAGAGGTGGTGGTCTGGGTTGTGGGCCCAGATGCGTACCGAGGCTTGGTCGTTTTTATGAATAGTCATGTGGTGCGTGGTTGAAGGTTCACGCACTCGCCGGGCACAAAAAAAGATCGACCCTGCGGGACGATCAATACGTGCAGGAGAGTGCTTGGGTTCAGTTGCGTCAGGCTGCACATCATTGGACCACCGTGGTGACTCTCCTCATCGGAGACCCGGTTGGCGTTATCCCGCTAGGCAGGACACTTCAAGATGCGTTTAACGACGCTAGATTTTTAAAGAACGATAGGAGGAAAGTAGGGCACCTCCTGGAAAAAGGGAAGCCGTTTTTGTGTCATAGTTGCGGCTAAGGCGGTTACAGATGAATCTGCCCACAGTCGGTTCGTGCTGACCGACTCTTCAATTTATCAAGCTGTGTTCGGTGCTGTATGTCAGATCTTTATAATTTGCGTTTGACCCCTTTTTTTCTCCACCGTCCCGAATCGTGGCGTCTCCCCTTGCGGAGGCCTTGCACTTTAATGGGGGAGGGACGACCTCCGTGTCGTCCGCACATCCGTCGTCCGGGGGAGGGACGACCTCCGTGTCGTCCGCACATCCGTCGTCCTTGGGAGGGACGACCTCCGCGTCGTCCGCATTTCCACGTAGCGAGCGGGTTTATCCCGCGATTATGCCCTTGGGTGCGATCCGTCCTGGCGATCCGTCCTGGCGTAAAGCCAGTCGCTACGTCCGCATCGGGAGGGACGACCTCCGCGTCGTCCGCATTTCCACGTAGCGAGCGGGTTTATCCCGCGATTATGCCCTTGGGCGAGATCCGTCCTGGCGTAAAGCCAGTCGCTACGTCCGCATCGGGAGGGATGACCTCCGCGTCGTCCGCACATCACCGTCACCTAATCGTGGCGTCTCCGCTTGCGGAGGCCTTCCACTTTAATAGGGGAGGGACGACCTCCGCGCCCTACAGCACCAACGCGATCAGTTCCAGCGGCCGTCCGTCAACCAAGTCACCGCACAGGTAAAGAGCAGCCAGTCTAGCGATTGCTGGCCGCCGACTGTGTAGTCGAGGTCGAGCACGCCCGGATACGCATTGCCGCCGCTGGCCTCGATCAATGGCCCATCCGCGTACGCAATCTTCACTTTCCATTGGTGCCCATCCAGGGCATTTTCATTGATATAATGGGGCTGCCACTGTGCGGCTTGTAAGGATTCTAAAGTTTGGCGAAACGTGTGCCAGCGTTCGGGGTTCAGCCTGCCAATCGCCTCCGCTTCGGAGTAGCTAGCCGCTGAGTAGTACAAAGTGTCGCCCCGCAACTCAACGGTGCTCATGATACCAAAACTCCCTTGTGTAATATAAAGAGAAGTCGGCTGCGCGTCACTAAGAGGAATGTTTGTGTGTTTTTGCATGATGCTAGTCATCCCCATTAGCTACGCCCCCAAGGTCAGTAGCAATCTTTTCCAGGAATCGCATTGCCCAGTCCTCCTTGGACTCATCGGGTCCTATTTTGGGTGGGCTGCTCAAAAAGCAGAGTTTCTTGCCGCTCTTAGATGTATTTTTAGGCTCCTTATTCGTTGAGATATTTTCATCTCTATAAGGATGTTTGATTTTTTTGATTATCATTAGTCTCCGTACCTTTCTGCTAGAATTATTTCACGCATCTCTTCGACTGTGCATCTGTATCTCTGATCTAGTTGCACACCGTTTGGACCAGTTAATTGCCAGTTCTTAATCTCCTCCTTGCGGCCTTCATCCGAGAATGGCTGGCTAAAATAACCGTCCAGTCGGTAGACACTCTCTGTCAGATGATTAACGAAGTGTCCGCCCAGGTTTTGCTCGATCGGCTTAAAGTGGAACTCATTTGCCATCGTGTGGTAAGCCTCACTTTTCCTCTTTTTGCGGATGATATTCCGCAGATCATCTGCGGAAGAGTTGCTGATTAACCCAGACGGATGCCCATCCTTCAGGTGAAAGGTCCAGATCTTCTCCGCCTCCTGGTTATTATTTCGATAGGTCTCGTGGATGTAACCCTCGAGGCGGTAAATGCACTCTGTATGGATCTCCAACTCCATACCTAAGAAAATCTGCTCAATCGGATAAAAATAGAATTCAGCTGCACTCATGCTGTGGCCTTTCCGTTGGCAAAGAGCTGCGCAAGGACGGCATCGCGCCGCGAGCGGGCGAGCGTAATATCGCGGGTCTTGAGCGAGCGGCGCAGTCGTTGAGTCGTCAGCGGGGTCGGGTAGGCGGTGTAGTGTAGCCACCAGGTGCCGTTATTATTGTAGATATGGTGGTCTGGGTTGTGGGCCCAGATGCGTACTGAGGCTTGGTCGTTTTTATGAATAGTCATGTGGTGCGTGGTTGAAGGTTCACGCACTCGCCGGGCACAAAAAAAGATCGACCCTGCGGGACGAT
>Ga0302125_10000402_pt1 | contig 24307 bp, 25 predicted proteins | sample CB4_surface_MG_FD_203111 | JGI IMG/M metagenome (GOLD analysis project Ga0302125, IMG submission 203111) | Marine microbial communities from Western Arctic Ocean, Canada - CB4_surface | ecosystem: Environmental > Aquatic > Marine > Oceanic | place: Canada: Western Arctic Ocean | collected... | reverse complement strand
CTTTTTGTAGGTCTGCTATAGATTTATCAAAGCGTATTTTACCACCTTCTACCTTCTTTTTGGACCTGTTAATAAGGCTATATGGTATACCGTTTTTTTGAGCAACTTCAAATGTAAAAGAACTTCCCGCCTCACCAAGGTAAAGTTTATAAAGAGGCTCAAGGGTTTTACTATCAAACAACATATTGGCATTCACGGCATGAGGAAGTTCATTTGCTAAGAGTTTTAAATTCGCATAGTGAGTGGTTATAATTCCAAAAGCTTCCCGCTCGTAAAAAACTTCCAAGAAGGTTTCAGCAAGTGCACCTCCTAGTTCAGGGTCTGAGCCGGTACCAAATTCATCAATTAAAAAGAGGGTGTTTTTATTGCATTTACGCAAAAAATGATTCATCTTTTTTAATCTATAACTGTAGGTGCTTAAATGATTTTCTATAGACTGATTATCTCCAATATCTGTTAGTATACGGTCAAACAAGCACATTTCACTATCTGCTTGCAGGGGTACTAAAAAACCGCTTTGTAGCATTACTTGTAATAAGCCCACTGTTTTTAGGGTAATACTTTTTCCTCCTGCATTAGGCCCAGAGATAACGATAATACGTCCTTCTTGGGTAAGTGCAATGCTTTGAGGATAGGTTTTTTCTTTTCGTTTCTTGTTTGCTGTATATAATAAAGGATGGTATGCATTTACTAAAGAGAGTCTTCGTTGAGATGTTATAAGGGGTAATACTCCATTAATTTCAACAGCATACTTAGCTTTTGCCGATACGGTATCTATGTGTATTAAATAATCTTGATACGCTGCAAGTAAAGGAGTATAGGGCCTTATATACTCCGTAAGCATTTTTAAAATACGTTTAATTTCTTCAAGTTCTTCATATACTAAATTACTCAGCTCTGTTGTGAACTCAAAGGTTTCTTGGGGTTCCATGTAAACAATACTACCAGTTTTTGAAGTGCCAAGCACGGTACCTCTAACTTTACGTCTATACATAGCCTTTACCGCCAAAACACGTCTATTCTCTACAACAGATTCTCGTATTTCATCAAGGTAATCGTTACCAATGTATCTAGTTAAGGCTTTACCAAAAGAGGAGTTTACTTGTCCTTTTACAACATTTATCCGTTTACGAATTTGAGATAGTTGTACAGAGGCATCATCTCTTAGCTCACCATATTTATTGAATATAGCTTGAATCTCTGAAGCTATATTTGCACGATAGGATATGGTATCGGCATTTTGATTTAAGTGAATATAAAACTCTTCAAATTTTTTAAAAAATGCCTGTAGGGTATGGGTTGTCTGGCAAATGGTTAAAATTTTTCTAAAACCAGTAGTATCCAGTGAGCTGTTTTCTATATCTAGTAATTGTAATTCTTTAAAGATAGGTTCAAAACCATGATTGGGTATAGGAGCGTCACTACCAAAAGAGGCGGTGTATTCTTTTACTTGTTGTAACGCAGTCTGGATATACTGCGAATCATCAAAAGGCATGATAGAAAGCACTCTTTGTTTTCCAGGATCTGTGATACAAAAATTTGAAACCTGCTGCAATACAACAGGAAACTCTAAATCTTCAAGGGTTTTGGAATCAATTTTAATCATACTTGTAAACCAGGGGGTCATTATATTTTAAATAATTACTTTCTAATGATTCACAAAAGAAGTAATTTTAGAACACAAAAATACACATAATGCATGTTAATATTTCCCCAACGTGGGCACCTATTTTACAAGAAGAATTTAGCAAAGAATATTTTAAGTCTTTAAGCTCATTTGTGGATAAAGCCTATCAAGAAGCTACTTGTTATCCTGCCAAAGAAGATATATTTAAAGCCCTACACCAAACCTGTTTTAATAAGTTGGGTGTTGTTATCATAGGTCAAGACCCCTACCATGATGTGGGACAGGCCAATGGGCTTAGTTTTTCTGTAAAAGATACTATTACGCATCCTCCATCACTAAAAAATATTTTTAAAGAACTAGAAAGTGATTTAGGTATAGCTATACCTAAATCTGGAAATTTAGACCGGTGGGCAACTCAAGGAGTTCTTCTGTTAAATGCAACATTAACTGTAGAGGCTCATAAACCAGCAAGCCATCAAAAAAAAGGCTGGGAAATATTTACAGATGCTATTATATCTGAAATTTCAGCTCATAAACAAGGAGTTGTTTTTTTGTTATGGGGAGGGTTTGCCAAAACAAAAGCAAAATATATTGACACTACAAAACACATTGTTTTTACAACTGGACACCCATCACCACTTAGTGCAAATAGGGGGTACTGGTTTGGCAATAAGCATTTTAGCCAAACAAATGAGTGCTTAGCAGCACAAGGGAAAAAGCCAATTTCTTGGTAATTAAACAAAAAAAAGCTATTCATTCTAGTGAATGAATAGCCGGTAGTCTTAAACTAAACTTACTTAAAAAAAACTTACTCTTTATCTTTTTTTGAAGGCTCTGTAGCATCGTTACAACTAAAGTGTAATAAAAAGAAAGTGGTCGCTACTAAAGAGGCTAAAATAATAAGAAATGTGTTCATGCGTTTTGTGTTTACTCCTATCAGATGGATGTAAAGATAAAGGGTTGCGTTGGGTAGGATAAAAAAATAATAGAATATAAATGATTTGAAAATAAAAGAAAATAAGATATTGAAAAACAAGTAGTTAGGCTACAAACTCAATAGAATTTTATCTTGTGAAACGATGTTTTCAATTAATTCTAATTGCATTAACTTTTCTTGAATATGCCTAAGATCATTAATTGAAAGCTGTTTTTGACTCCACTGCGTGAGAGATAGCCACTGTTGTACATCTTCAATTTTTTGTTTGTATCTGTCGGCAATTAGAAGATCCACTCCCGGGGTTTGCTTAAATTTTTGGGTAGCGTTGTTAATTATACTCAAAATATCCTTTACAGCAGTAGGGTCTTGTTCTAGTACAGTATCTCTTACGGCTATTACAAAGCAAGGCCATGGGGTAGGGCATTCTCCAAGTAATTTAAATGGGCCATTATCTACATATGGTTTTGTAGTAAATTTCTCCCACATAAAATAATCACCTTTCCCTTTTGGAAGGTTTTCAAGGGCGCCATCAAGATTTTCTATGACTTCAAAATCAAGCTCTTTTTCAATGTTCCAGCCTTGATTCTCTGCATTAATGTAAGACATTAAGTGTGACCCTGAACCATATCTACTAATAGCAGCTTTGGTCCCTTTTAAATCTTTGATAGAAGTGTAGGGGCTATTTTTAGATACATGAATTCCCCAAATTAGAGGAGAATTGATAAAAACTTGTACAATTTTACAAGGATTCCCTTTCGTGATATCTCTTACAATTCCTTCGGTTAGAATAACAGCCATGTCAATCTCACCATCACGCAGAGCATTACACATCTCTCCAGTACCACCTTGGTAATCTTTCCAACGTAAGTTGATGTTTTTATTTTGGTACTCTTTGTTTTTTAAAGTCAGGTACCAAGGAAGGTTAAAGTGCTCTGGGACACCACCAATTTTAAAATTTTTCATAGAATAACCAGCTTCATTTATAGGGTAATTTGATAGCCTTGTAAAAATACAAGATTTATACTTTATTGGCTATAATATTAAGAGTTGTTGTAATTAAACTGGCAACTGTTCTGTTTGGTGAAGCGCTAAAGGTTTGAGTAGCCCTATTAGCCAAAATAGCATTTAGAGAAATAGCATGATGCCCTAATAATGCCGCTAGTCCATAAATGCCAGAGGTTTCCATTTCTAAATTAGTAATTTTAACACCTTGATACTCAAAACAGGCAAGATTAGTATTTAAGTTTTCGTCTTTGACTTTAAGGCGAAGTGTCCTTCCTTGTGGTCCATAAAAACCAACATTAGTTGCCGTGCAACCCCTGCTAAATATAGTATCGTTAAAATCTAAAAGTAATTTTTTGCTTGCATTTACCACATAAGGGGAAGCGTTTTTAGGGCTCCACTTACAGTGAATTTTTAATGCATCAGATAAGCCGTCATCTAGAAGACTACCGGTGTCATAGAAATGAAGTAAATTATCAAATCCTATTGCTTTCTCTGAAATCAAAAAACTATCTATAGCGATGTTTTCTTGTATGGCGCCACTAGTGCCAATTCTAATAAAAGTTAAGGTAGTATGTTCTTTTTTTATTGTTCTTGTATCAAAATCAATATTTACCAGCGCGTCCAACTCATTAAAAACAATATCTATATTATCTGTACCAATACCTGTAGAAATAACCGTGATTCTTTTGCCTTTATAGGTCCCTGTATGTGTTTTAAACTCTCTTTTTTGATGTTTAAACTCTATGGTGTCAAAATGTTTTGAGACCACACCAACTCTATCTGGATCACCAACTGTGATAATAGTAGTTGCGATATCTGCAGGTTTTAAATTTAAATGATAAATACTACCATCTGCATTTAATATGAGTTCACTTTGGGCAATTGGTTTCAAGAGTTAAAGTTTATAGTTATGATTTGAACGGTATGTAACAAATGATATCGTGATTTTAAAAATCTATTTATCCGCCAACACGTTTTGTTTTAAAACCTTTTGTTTGTAAAAAGCTCATTATTTGATCCCTGTAATCTCCTTGAATAATTATTTGCTCATTTTTAAAGCTACCACCCACACTCAGGAGTTGCTTTATTTGTTTTGCAAGTTGTTTAAAATCACTCGTGGCACCCGTGTATCCTTCAATGATTGTGGTAGGTTTTCCTTTTCGTTTTTCATACTTACAAATTAAAGGATCCTGTTGTATCCAAATTTTTTGGTCTTGTATTACTACAGGTGGGGTAACTTCAACGTGGTCTGGATATAACTTTTTAAGTTGGTCTTTTAAATCCACGGTTATTTTTTTAAATGTCCAATTTCAATTAAACGCTGTATTAAAAAATCTCCGGCCATAATATCATCAAATGATTTTGGATGTTTCTCATCAATACATAGCTTCATGCAGCTTAAATCCATATCGCCTCTAGGATGCATAAAAAATGGAATAGAAAACCGAGGGCTATCCCACTGCTCTTTGGGAGGATTTACAACCCTGTGTATTGTAGAGCGTAATTTGTTATTTGTATGTCTCTCTAACATGTCTCCAACATTGATCACTAGCTCATCTTCCTCAGGAATTGCATCTATCCACTGTCCGTCCTTACGCAATACTTGTAGCCCTCCTGATGATGCTCCCATAAGCAGTGTAATTAGATTTATATCTCCATGCGCTCCAGCTCTTACTGCTCCTTCTGGTTCTTTGGTAATAGGAGGGTAGTGGATAGGTCTTAAAATACTATTTCCGTTTGATGCCCAGTGGTCAAAATAGAATTCATCTACACCAATGTATAGCGCTAATGCCCTTAGTACATAAATTCCTGTTTTTTCGAGCATTCGATATGCCTGCATACCAGTGGCATTAAAATTTGGGAGCTCATCTACCTGCACATTTTCTGGATACACCTCTGTGAGGTTTGCATCTTCACTTGGCTCTTGACCGAAATGCCAAAACTCTTTTAAATCTCCCTCTTTTTTTCCTTTGGCATGTTCTTTACCAAAAGAGACATAACCTCGTTGTCCTGAGAGGCCCTCTATTTCATACTGCTTTTTCTTTGCTAAATCTAGCGCGAAAAATGCTTTTACTTCTTTGTAAAGATTTGAAACAAGAGCATCATCTAAAAAATGGCTTCTTAGTGATACAAAGCCAATGTTTTCATAGGCAGTGCCAATTTCATTTACAAATTTTTGTTTACGATTAGGGTCTTCGCTTAAGAAGTCTGCCAAATCTACACTTGGGATTTTATTCATGAGCTAAAAATTTACATACAAATATATTAAAATACAAAGGTTATATTGTGTTTGAAAAAAATGTATTTATTCAATTTGAGCGTTTTCTTTTTTTATACATTTGAAATCTTATATAAATATCTATGAGCTTGCAAGCAGCGTCAAAAATTAATTTCGATTACCAAACTAAAAATATCACTAAAGATAAGTTAGTTTTTCTTTATAAATCGATGTTAAAGCCTCGATTAATTGAGGAGAAAATGCTGATTTTATTACGTCAGGGTAAAATATCTAAGTGGTTTAGTGGTATTGGTCAAGAGGCCATATCTGTAGGTATTACTGCTGTTTTAAAAAAAGAAGAGTATATTTTGCCTATGCACCGTAATCTAGGAGTGTTTACAACTCGAGAAATACCTTTATCAAGACTATTCTCTCAGTGGCAAGGAAAAGCCAATGGCTTTACAAAAGGTCGTGATAGAAGTTTTCATTTCGGAACTCAGGAATTTAACATCGTGGGTATGATTAGCCATCTAGGACCTCAATTTGGTGTAGCAGATGGTATAGCACTTGCAAATAAATTAAAAAATAACAAACAGGTTTGTGCCGTATTTACAGGAGAGGGTGGAACCAGTGAGGGAGATATCCATGAGGCACTAAACGTTGCCTCAGTTTGGCAATTACCCGTACTTTTTTGTATAGAAAATAATGGCTATGGACTCTCAACCCCTTCCAGTGAGCAATATTTTTGTAAGGATCTTGCAGACCGAGGGAAAGGGTATGGCATGGAGTCTCACATTATTGAAGGAAATAATATAATTGAGGTGTATACCAAAATAAAAGCCCTTGTTGAAGATATGCGTGAGCATCCAAGACCTGTACTTTTAGAATTTAAAACCTTTAGAATGCGTGGTCATGAAGAGGCTAGTGGTACAAAATATGTACCTCAAGACTTGTTAGATACTTGGGAGGCTAAAGATCCTCTTATTAATTTTGAAAATTATTTACTTGCTCAAAAACATCTTACCCAGGAAGATATTTCTGATTTTAAAAGTGACATTAAAAAAGAAATCACTGATGGCTTAGATTTGGCATTTAATGAGCCAACAATTATTGCCAATAGAGCGCAAGAATTAAAAGATGTATACCATCAATACGAGTATCAGGAAATAGCACCTAATGACCAAACCAAAGAACTACGTCTAATAGACGCTATCTCCCAGGGGTTAAAACAATCCATGGAGCGTCATGACAATACGGTAATTCTTGGACAAGACATTGCCGAATATGGTGGTGTATTTAAAATCACGGATGGCTTTCTAGAAGCTTTTGGTAAGGATAGAGTTAGAAACACACCCATTTGTGAATCTGCCATTGTCTCTGCAACTATGGGGCTTTCTATTTGCGGGTATAAAGCAATTATGGAAATGCAGTTTTCTGATTTTGTGACATCTGGTTTTAATCCTATTGTTAATTATTTAGCAAAATCACATTATCGTTGGGCTCAAAAAGCAGATGTAGTAATACGTATGCCTTGTGGCGCCGGGGTTGGCGCTGGTCCTTTTCATAGCCAAACCAATGAAGCTTGGTTTACACACACGCCAGGATTAAAGGTGGTATACCCAGCCTTTCCTTTTGATGCCAAAGGGCTTTTGGCTGAAGCTATAGAAGACCCAAACCCAGTATTATTTTTTGAACACAAAGCATTGTACCGCAGTATTCGTCAAGAAGTGCCTACGCAGTACTATACTCTTGCTCTTGGTAAAGCTGCTGTTTTACAACAAGGAGAACAAGTAACGATAGTTACTTATGGTATGGGCGTGCATTGGGCATTAAAAACCCTAGAGAGTGATACCACTATAAAAGCAGACCTTATAGATTTGCGTACTTTATCTCCACTTGATACACAGACTATTTACGCCTCAGTGAAAAAGACTGGAAAAGTAATCATTTTGCAAGAAGATTCTATGTTTGGAGGTATTGCTAGTGATATTTCTGCTCTTATCTCTGAGCATTGTTTTGAAGATATAGATGCGCCTATAAAACGTGTCGCAGGATTAGAAACTCCAATTCCTTTTGCGGCAGATTTAGAACGGGAATACCTAGCCAATGATAGGTTTGATGCTGCATTAAAAGAATTAATTGCTTATTAATAACGGTTTGTAAAAAACTACGATTAAACCCTTTCATAAAATTTTGTGAAAGGGTTTTTTGTTGTTAAAACTATGACGTTCTTTATATAATGGCAAAATGCAAACATGTTGAAGTTCTTATTATTGGAGGGGGTCTTGCCGGGCTAACCGCGGGTATACACCTATCTCAACAAGGGTTTGATGTATTGCTAATAGAAAAATATGCCTATCCACATCACAAAGTATGTGGTGAGTATGTTTCTAATGAAGTATTACCATATCTAAAAAGACTAGGAGTTGATCCAATAAAAAATGGAGCAAAAAACATTAGTTCATTTGAAATTTCAAATATTAAAGGAGAACTCCTTTCGACCAAACTACCACTTGGTGGATTTGGTATTAGCAGATACCATCTAGACAATATATTGTACCAGAAACTCTTAGAAACGGCGGCTGTAGAAATTGCTACCGTGTCTGCGGTTTGTTTTTTAAACGAAATATTTGAAGTACAAACACAAGCCGGGGGTGAGTATACCGCAGATTTTGTACTAGGAGCCTACGGAAAGAGAAGCAATTTAGACATGCAATGGAAACGTAATTTTATTCAAAAACCATCTCAATGGTTAGGGATAAAAGCACATTATGAGTTTAACATGCCCGAAGATATCGTTGCGCTTCATAATTTTAATGGTGGCTATTGTGGCCTTTCTCAAACCGAAACAGGCGCAGTGAATGCCTGTTATTTAACTACCTATACAGCTTTTAAAAAACATAAAAATATCGATGTATTTCAGCAAGAAGTACTTTGTGAAAATCCACATTTAAAACACTTTTTTAAAAATGCTACTCTTCTTTTTGATGCACCTTTGACCATTAGCCAGGTTTCATTTAGCAAAAAGGAAACTATTGAAAATCATGTTATTATGCTAGGAGACGGTGCGGGACTTATACATCCCTTGTGTGGAAATGGTATGGCTATGGCCATACATAGTGCCAAATTGTTTTCTGAAATTTTTATAGGATGCAAAAATACAGGTCAGACAAGAAAAACAATAGAAGCAAGGTATGCCTCCAATTGGCAGGCTTCTTTTTCTGGGAGACTGCGAGCAGGCATGCTCACACAAAAAATGTTATTAAAGCCAATGGTAACACAGGTAGGCTTTAAGGTTGCTAAAGTAATTCCTGGAATGCTGCCTATGCTTATTAAACAAACCCACGGAGCACTGTTAGTATGATCTTTTTTTCAACACATACACGCTCTCCAGAGTCAGAAATCATGGATGATTTTTCCTTACAAGGAACGCAGATGGAATCTTTGCTTACAGACTTAAAACGTGTTAATACTCTGTTAGGAGGAATTCGCATCACAACCAATGGTATAAAGATGTTATTAAAGTTCCATCCTAAAGATAAAAAAGTGCGTATTGTAGATGTAGGTTGTGGTGACGGAGAGCTCTTAAGGCAATGCGCTTTGTGGGGAAGGAAAAATAAATTTCACTTTGAATTAATTGGAGTAGATGCCAATCCACATATTTTAAAAGAGGCCCAAGCACGTTCAAAAGCGTATCCTGAAATTGAATACCGTGTTCTCAATATATTTTCTGATGAAATAAAAACATTAACTATTGATATTTGTTTGTGCACACTGTTTTTACATCATTTTAAAAATGAGGATATTATTAAAATTTTAAATAACCTCCTTGCCCAATCACGTATTGGATTAGTTGTTAATGACTTGCATAGAAGTAAGACGGCGTTTCAATTATTCAAAGCATTTAGTGCTATCTTTATACGTACAAAAATTGCTAGACATGACGGTCTAGTTTCAGTTGCTAGAGGGTTTCGGAAAAAAGACTTGGAAGATCTCTCACAAGAAATTCCTGTAACAAAACATCAAATTAATTGGAAATGGGCCTTTAGATACCAATGGCTTTTAGTTAAATAACAAAACATACATGTCTGTAAAAATAACAACTGTTGCCACACAATTGCCTCCTTATTCAAAAGAGACCAATGAGATTATTCCATTTGTTAAGCAATGGATGCAAAATCAAGACAGTCGCTTTCAACGTAAAGTAATAAAACTATTTGAAGGGGCAGGAGTAGATAAACGCTATAGTATTATGGACCCTGTTGATGTGTTTACCAATCCTAGTTTTGAAGCTCGTAATGACATATATATTCGGGAAGTAAAAAGGTTAGGAAAACAGTCCATTCAAAAAGCATTAGAAAAGGTGCAATGGCAGGCAACAGACCTCGATTTTATTATTACGGTAAGTTGTACAGGAATCATGATACCATCTGTAGATGCATATCTTATAAATGACCTAGAAATGCGTCAGGATATTGTGCGCTTGCCTGTTACGGAAATGGGTTGTGCCGCCGGAGTTTCTGGAATTATTTATGCAAAACAATTCTTAAAAGCCAATCCGGGAAAGCGCGCTGCCGTTATTGCAATTGAGGCGCCTACAGCTACATTTCAATTAGAAGACTATTCGATGACAAACGTCGTTAGTGCAGCTATTTTTGGTGATGGAGCTGCCTGTGTATTGTTGTCTTCTTGTGATACAGATTCTGGTGTGCGTATTATAAATGAAGAAATGTATCATTTTTATGATGCCACAGAGATGATGGGCTTTAAGTTGGTAAACACTGGCTTACAGATGATTTTAGATAAAGAGGTGCCACAAACAATTAGCGATCATTTTCCGGCTATAGTTCATCCTTTTCTTGAAAAATCGGGTAAAACCATTGAAGACATAAACCATTTAGTATTTCACCCTGGAGGTAAGAAAATTGTTCAAACAGTAGAAGATCTTTTTGGGAGTTTAGGAAAGAACATCGATGACACCAAAGAAGTGCTTCGTCTCTTCGGAAATATGAGTAGTGCTACAGTCTTATACGTATTGGAGCGATTCTTAGATAAAGGGGTGCAAAAAGGGGAGCTTGGATTGATGTTGAGTTTTGGGCCTGGTTTTTCTGCCCAGCGCGTATTGTTGGAGTTCTAATAAAACGCATTTAAGTATATGTCGCTATCTTCATCAGTATAAAAAGTAAATTATGAGTAAAATAAAAGACACATTTGCAATCATTTTAGGAGCTAGTAGTGGACTTGGCCTAGCTTCTGCTCATAAACTTGCAGCTTCTGGATATCATATTGTGTTGGTTCACCGCACGCGAAAAAGTGAATTAAAAGCGTTATATCAAGAAATAAAGAGTATGGAATCTTACGGGATTACAGTATTATCTTATAACAGAGATGCGTTAAAAGCAGAGAATATTTCAGAAATTATAGAAACACTTCAAGAAAATAGCGTTTCTATAATACTCCACAGTATTGCAAAAGGAAGTTTGCAGCCGCTTCTTGGAGATAAAACTCTTACCAAAGAAGATCTTGACATTACCATACATGCTATGGGTACTAATTGGTGGGAATGGACACAGGCTTTATTGAAAGCAAATAAACTTTCAGATGATGTTCGTAATATCGCATTTACTAGCGAAGGCAATACAACTGTATGGAGATCCTATGGCGCGGTTTCTGCGGCAAAAGCTGCCTTAGAGGCATTAATGCGTCAAATGGCGGTAGAACTGGCTCCTTTGGGCGTTAAAACCAATTGTATTCAAGCAGGAGTGACACAAACGCCTTCTTTTGCAATGATACCCGGTAATGAAGCATTAGCAAGAATGGCGGTAGACAGAAATCCTTTTAAAAGATTGACAACTCCACAAGATGTTGCTAATGGGGTCTATTTATTATGCAGCCCAGAAGCAAAATGGATTAATGGTACAATTTTAAAGGTAGATGGCGGTGAAAGTATTCGTTAAGTACTAACAAACAATATATTAAACACTGTTACTAATACAAGACTATATATATTTAACTAAATGAAACACTCAGAAATTATAGCACTATTACCTTATACTAAGCCATTTCTATTTGTAGATAGTCTTGAAAAAGTACACAAGGATGGGGTAGAGGGGAGTTATCAATTTAAGAAAGATTCTTATTTCTATAAAGGTCATTTTGAAAATAATCCAATTACTCCCGGAGTATTACTTACAGAATGTATGGCACAAATTGGTGTGGTATCTTTAGGCTTGTTTTTAATAGAACAAGAAACGAAAGATCCTGTTGACAATGAATTAAAAACACAGATTGCAATGAGTAACACCACAATCGACTTTTACACATCTGTTAAGCCTGGAGAAAGAGTTACTGTAACGTCAGAAAAAATATATTTTAGATTTGGAAAACTACGCTGTAAAGTAATTATGATGTCGGCCCAACACAAATTAATAGCAAAAGGTACCATTGATGGAATGATTGTTAAACAATAATATAGTGCTGTAAATACACACAATAAACAGGAATATTAAATAATATGAAACAACGTGTCGTTATAACAGGAATGGGGGTTTGTGCACCAAATGGAGTCGGGTTAGATGCTTTTAAAAAGGCGATACAAGAGGGGGTTTCTGGAATTACACACCATTCGGTATTAAAAGACTTACAGTTTTCTTGCCAAGTAGGAGGTATTCCTAGCATTTCAGAAGAAAAAAAGCGAAGTTATTTTTCAGAATTACAGTTAAGAAACTTTAATGCGAGTGGTATAATGTATGGTGTTATTTCTGGAATTGATGCTTTAAAAGACGCGTCCTTATTTATTGAAAATCAAGAGGTTAACACTAATTATGATCTAGGAGTAATATTTGGTGTTGCCACAAGCGGTGTTGAGAAATTTAGAGAGTCCATTTATAAGATAGACAAAGGAAACGTACGCAGGCTTGGAAGCACTGCAGTTGCACAAACAATGACCAGCGGTGTAAGTGCGTACCTCAGTGGTATGATTGGTGCGGGTAATCAAGTTACATCAAATTCATCTGCATGTGCAACGGGCACAGAAGCCATACTAATGGGCTACGAGCGCATAGCACATGGACATGCAAAACAAGTTTTATGTGGTAGTACTGGAGAAGACGGTCCCTATACTTGGGGTGGTTTTGACGCTATGAAAGTAATTACATACAAACACAACGATACACCAGAAGAAGCCTCAAGACCTATGAGTGCTACTGCTAGCGGTTTTGTTCCAGGTAGTGGAGCAGGAGCATTGTTGTTAGAAACTTTAGAAAGCGCACAAGCAAGAGGCGCAAAGATTTATGCTGAAGTTTTAGGCGGTGAAATTAATAGTGGTGGGCAGCGTAATGGGGGTACTATGACAGCTCCTAATAATGAGGCAGTACAACGTTGCATTACCAAAGCCCTTGTAAATGCAAATATTACAGCAAAAGAAATTGATTATATTAATGGTCATTTAACAGCAACCGTAAAGGATCCTGTAGAAATAAACAATTGGGTGCATGCTTTGAATAGACGGGGTGATGATTTCCCATATATCAATTCATTAAAAGGAATGACCGGACATTGCCTAGCAGCAAGCGGTAGTATTGAAAGCGTAGCAACCGTGTTACAGATGTATCATGGCTTTGTTTTTCCAAATAGTAATTGTGAAGATATTCATCCAGATATTTTAGCAACTATTTCAGAAGCAAGCATTCCACGCACCTTGCTACAAACAACTATAAAAACTGCAGTAAAAGCAAGCTTTGGCTTTGGTGATGTCAATGCGTGTATTATCTTTAAAGCCTATAAATAATTTTATTTTATGAATAACAAAGAAATCTTTGAGCAATTACTTCCTATTGTAAAAACCTATCTTCCTGATGATGTTGATGCCACCCAGATTAATCTAGATAGTGACTTAACAAAAGAATTGAATATTAATTCTGCACATCTTGTAGATGTTGTTTTAGACGTAGAAGATGCCTTTGATGTGGAATTTACCAATGAAGATATGGAGCAATTACGTACCATTAACGATACCATTGCTATCATTCAAAAAAAGAAAAACAAGTAGTTCTTGTACTTATATTATTTTAGTAGGGCTAACAAAAAAACACCTTTATGGAAGCACTTTTTACACTTGAAAACTTTATCACCCTTGGGTTATTAACCTTATTACAATGTGTTTTAGGGCTAGATAACTTACTTTATATTTCTCTTGAATCTAAGCGTGCTCCAGTAAAGGATCAAGCTAGGGTTCGAAAAATAGGTATCATTGGAGCAATCGTTTTACGTCTAGTACTACTGTTTGTTTTATTAAAAGTAATTGTACTTTTTCAAGACCCATTGTTTGAAATTAATCTAGAGGGTATTGTAGCCGGCGTTTTTAACTTACATAGTTTAATTGTTTTGGTTGGTGGGGTCTTTATAATGTGGACTGCAGTTAGAGAAATTATGCACATGATGGCTTTGGAAGCTCACAATCAAATGGACACAAAACCAAAATCTGTGTCTATGATTATTACCTCTATAATTGTCATGAATTTAATTTTTTCTTTTGACTCTATCCTTGGAGCAATTGCCTTGACTGATGTTTTTTGGGTAATGGCCACTGCAATTGTTATTGGAGGAGTGGTAATGATTTGGCTAAGTGGTAAGGTTACAGATTTTCTAAAGAAAAATCGTATGTATGAAGTCCTAGGGCTTTTTATCTTACTAATTGTAGGTATTATGCTTTTATCTGAGGCAGGACATCTTGCCCAACTTGAGCTATTTGGAAACCACGTCACACCAATGAGTAAAACTACTTTCTATTTTGTAATTGCTGTACTCATACTTGTAGATTTGGTGCAAAGTAAATACCAAAAGAACTTAAATAAACATATGTAGTGTATACCCAATTACTACCCCAAGATGCCCCAAAAGTTTTAGCAGTTAAACTCAGTGTAATTGGAGAACGCAGTGTGCGCTCTAGCCATCCATGGATTTTCACAGACAGCATCGAAAAAATAAATAAAGAAGGAATGCCAGGTGATATTGCTATCATATTTAGTCATTCAAAAAACAAAGCTATAGGGGTAGGTTTGTATGACCCAGATTCTCCAATTAGAATTAAAATGGTCCATTTTGATGGTGGAGCTAGCATAAACAAAGCTTTTTTTTCAGAAAAGATAAAAACAGCATATGCTTTAAGAGTACCCTTACTTAGAACAAAAACAAATAGCTATAGGTTACTTTTTGGTGAAAATGATGGCTTCCCAGGATGTATTGCTGATGTGTATGCTAAGGTATTGGTAGTAAAGTTGTACAGTAAAATTTGGATACCCTATTTAAAGGATATTATAGATAGTCTTATCGCTGCATCTGGAGTAGAAACAGTAGTGATACGGTTGAGTAGAAAACTACAACAAGATACAAGTGTTACTATTGAAGACGGTTGTGTAATTTACGGTTCTCTGGACGATCAAACCATTGTATTTAAAGAACATGGTATCTCCTTTTCTGCAAATGTAATTAAGGGGCATAAAACAGGTTATTTTCTAGACCATAGAGAAAACAGAAGAAGAGTAGGGGCATTAAGCGCTCAAAAGACAGTTTTAGATGTTTTTAGCTATGCAGGTGGTTTTTCTGTGCATGCACTTGCAAATGGAGCAAAACAAGTTACAAGCCTAGATATAAGCAGCCAAGCACTTGATCTAGCCAAAGCAAATGGTTTATTAAACAAGCATAAAGGTTCACATAAAACAATAACTGGTGATGCATTTACAGAAATGCAGACCCTCATTGATAAGGGTACAAGTTTTGACATTGTGGTTATAGATCCTCCAAGTTTTGCAAAGAGTAAAAAAGAGGTGGTAATAGCCAAAAAAAAATACAAACAATTGGCAGCCCTAGGAGAGAAGCTAACAGCAAAAAAAGGAATTCTGGTTTTAGCCTCTTGCAGTTCTCGGGTAGGAGCTGAAGATTTTTTTAAAATTAATACCACAACCCTAGACAAGCAAAAAAGAAGCTATACCACAATAAAGCAAACCTACCACGATATAGACCATCCCGTTGGTTTTTTAGAGGGAGCATATTTAAAGTGTGGGTATTATCAATTTAGCAGATAACCTATTGTACTAAAAAAGACCTTGAGACTTACATCAAGGTCTTTTTTAAATACGGAAGTATAATAAGTGTTAATGCATTTGCATTTTCTCTTTTTTACGTTGTAGTTGTGATTTTACATCACTAGTAGCCTTTGCAATAGAGGCCTCTAATGAGCCGCTGTTTGATCCTGCAAAGAGTGTTGCTCCTGGAATGTTAATTCTTATTTCACAAATTAAACCTGTTTGAGTAGAACTCGTGTTTTCTTTTTTAAGATACACATCACAGGTAACTATAAAATCATACTTGTCTTCTAGTTTGGTAAGTTTTTCTAAGACCATGTTTTCTAGTCTTTCACTGGCAGAAACGTCTTTGTATTCAAAGTTGATATTCATAAGCTGGTATTTAAATATTATACTTAAAGATATACTAGATCAATAACAAAAGCAACTTATTTAAATCTTTTATGAAATATTTAGGAGCCTTACTCTATATTTGCAGACTATATACTAAAGTACCTGATCTATACTATTTAGGAGTTATAGCACAGTTTTCTAATTGCTATAAATAGAAACACAAAGACAGATAATACTATAAATAGAGGGATTATAACATCTTTAAGCCCTAAAACAAGTAATACGCCAATAAGTAGTAATTGAAAGCCTAACCCAAAAAAAGAAAGACTGGTCATAAACCAATTTGGGAGTATGCTGCCTGTAAAGGCATTTCTATCTAAAAAGTAGATAATAGCATCAAAGCCTCCGTATAATATACGGTAGGTAATAAATAAAAGGGTGACTGTTTGTTGTTTTTCGCCAGGTAGCGCAGTGGGTGTCTTAGTTTCAAAAACCCTGCTTGTTGTATCACCGTCTACTTTATTTCTTAAAATCACATAATAGTAATTGTAGAGTGTGCCCTGCAGCTGTAAACAAGCAAAGGCAATGCTAGCCATAAGTAATGAACTCGAGGTAATGGTGTATAGCGTATAGAAGATGGCGGCATTTAATAAGATATCTGCCACCGAATCAAAATAGCGACCTGTATAGGAGGGAGTTTGTTTTAGTCTTGCCAGTTCTCCATCTGCAGCATCTAAAATTGATTTCAATAATAAAAAAAAGAGTGCCGTTTTAAAATAAGCATATTGCATAGCTATAATGGCAATTATTCCAGAGATAATAAACATACAAGTTACTTGTACTGGAGTGATGGAGGTGTTTACAAAAGATCTAGCGATATATCTTGCAATTGGCCGACCATAGTCTGAAATATCTAAAAACTTATACTTAGAGGGTACTTTTGACATGCGTGTTTAGTGAGCATTTTTAGAAGGTTTCAAGGAAAACACCTTGTCTTTACACTAAAACAGCACTATAATTTGAATCAAAAATACTCAAAATAGATATGTAATTTGAGAATATAATTTGTTTAACAATATTTATTTTGAAATACATCACAAATATTACATGTTATTTCTTTTTGTATCTACTTTAACGTACCATAAAATTAGAATAGAAATACCAGAGCAACATGCAAAACCTACAAACAGAGGTAGGGTAGATTTAGCTATAAAACGACCTATTAAAGTACTAATAGGCACTGCCATCATAGTAGATATAAAACCGGTAATAGCTGCAGCTATTCCAGCTATATGACCAACGGGCTCCATGGCAAGGGCTCTAATATTTCCGAAGAGAAAGCCTATAAAAAAGAATTGTAAACCAAAGAAACCAAGAAGATAATATATGTGCGGGGTTGGGGTGTTGTAAAAAATAACAATATACAATACAGATACTATAAAATACCCAATAAGGGAGAGCGTGACGAGCTTCTCCATACCGTATTTTACTACAAAAGATCCGTTCAAGAATATAGCAATACCAATAGCCACGGCAAGGCCTGCAAAAATATACGGGAACTCTTGTTTGAGGCCATATTGCTCCTGAAATATTTGCTGAGAAGCGCTTAAATAAACTAAAAAAGACCCTACGATAAAGCCTGATATTAAAGTAAAACAAATGGTCCTTTTATAACTCAGTGTTTGTTTGGCACCTTGGATTATTCTGTGAAATTCAAAAGGTATTCTATTGCTTGGGGCAAGGGTTTCTTTTTGACGTAGCCAAAACCAAATGGTTACCAAAACGCTAATGGCTGCTTGAACATAAAATATTGCTTGCCAAGTATAACTATCCAGCACAAATTTACCCATGGCTGGGGCTACAATTGGGATTAAAAGAAAAACTATAGTTACAAAAGACATGATACGGGCCATATAATCTCCTTGGTATAAATCCCTGATAATAGCTATGCATATAGTTCTAGGGGCAGACAGGCCAATACCTTGTAAAATACGACCAACAATCATCATCTCTAAACTAGTAGCATTAACGCACAATAGACTAGCCAGTAAAAAAACACCAAACCCCATATACACAGATGGTTTTCTACCAATAGCGTCAGATAAGGGGCCAAACAGTAATGGACCCAAACCTAATCCCAAAAAAATCATGGTAATTAATAGTTGGTTATCTGCTTGTAATACAACGCCTAAATCTAAACCTATGACATCTAAAGCTGGTAATAACGCATCTATAGCCAATGCTGTTACAGACATTAGGGCAGCCATTAAAGCAATAAATTCTAATTGAGAGGAGCGGTTTTTTTGCACGTGGCAAAAGTAATCTTTAATCTTTGTAGTTATGTAATGATTGTATAAAAGATAGTATGCAACTTTTGATTATTTAATTCTTGTATCAGCCTAAGAAGGATTGGAGTCTAAAAACTCTATTTTACATAATATAAATTATAGAACATTTTTGATTGTTATTAAAATAAAAATGAACAACATGTAAACCATAGTCTATAAAATCAATATTCTGCACAATGGTCAACAAATAATTAAATATGCGATTCTAAGGGGGATAGAAATTATTCTAGGTAGAATATAAACTACAATAAAAAAGGATGGCTAATTTAAATAGTATCTTTGCCTTGATTAAATATCTATGTAATACTACTTACTATTTTTAAAATTCTATGGCTTTTAAAAAACTACATCCAGCAATCCAAGAGAAATTAACTTCTCTAGAAATTGAAACTCCAACTGCATTTCAAAACAAAAGTATTCCTGTAATAAAAAGCGGCGCTAATGTATTTTGTATTGCTCCAAAAGATAGCGGAAAAACAACAACACTAATACTAACTACGTTACACAAATTAAAGTATCAGGCTGCTGGAAATGCTCCTAGAGCTGTCATTGTAGTAGAAAACACAAAAAGAGTATTAGAGTTACATGAGGCTTTTTTATTGTTTACAAAACGTAGTTCTATACGTGTTTATGCTAGCCATGATGAGCTTCATATTGATATGCAAAAATCTGAAATATTTGAAGGCGTAGACATTTTAATTTCTACCCCTAAGATGTTAAATAAATTATTCTTAGCAAACGGAGTACACACCTCTCAAATAAAATCATTTAGTATCGATGATGCAGCGTTTCTGTCATTAGAATCTGCATATACAGCAATGATGTCTATTACTCAAAGTATTCAAAAATGCCAGTATGTAATCTATACAGAAAACTTACATCCAAAATTAAAACGCTTTGAATCTTATTTCATGGAGTATCCTAAAACAGTTAAAGTATAGTTTTTTAAATACATAGCTAAAACATCAAGATAATGATTCCTAAACTTCACTACATTTCACAAGGAAATACCCCTAAAGAGCACCTGGATAATATCCAAAAAGCATGTACATCTGGTATAGAATTAGTGCAGTTATCTCTTGATATCACCTCCCAAAAGAAACTTTTAAACTGTGCCTGGCAGGCTAGAGATATTACCGCTCATTTTCAAACTAGATTAATAATTACAGACCATTGTAAAATAGCAAAAGCTGTAAAAGCAGATGGGGTACATTTTTCATCCCTTGGCTCCTTCCCTACCAATGTAAAAACAGATCTTTACTCTTGGCAATTAGTAGCAGGCAGTGCAAACACAATACAAGACTGTGAAAAACTGCTAGACAAACAAGTAAGTTATATCTATTTAGGGCCTTTTAAAACAAGTGCTAAAGATACTACCCTACCCCTTTTGGGTTTAAAGGGGTACTCGGGTGTTACTGCGCTATTAAAAACTGGTACTCCAATAATGGGTTTTGGTGGTGTAACCACTCAAGATGTTACTGCAATATTGCAAACAGGTCTTTCTGGTGTTGCTGTATCTGATGCTATTACCAGTGATTTTAATGCCATTAAAACTTTCCATGAGTTACTGAAATCTTCAGCAACGGCAGAACAGCGCTATAGCATGCCTTAGTATCTAGGCAGATATCTAACAGATTTTGGTTGTTGCAAATTAAATAGTGTACCTTGGTATTGTGTTTTAAAACATGTAGATAAAAGGTTTTTTAAATTTTAAAATTATCCTTGTAAATAAACTTTTATGAAATTAAATTTATTGTCTTGTACTTCTCAAAGGCCCGATAAAAGAGCCATTGCTGCCTGTATTGTAGAGATGGCATCTGGAGTTAGCCCATCTTTATCTAATGAGCTTACAGAAATACTATTATTAGGTGATGCTGTTGAGATTGAGGTTCATGACAAAAATACGGCTACTGCCTTAAGAGCATTAAGAAAGTTGGATGTTGATTATGAAATTTTAGAATAACTACACATTCTGCTCATTACCAATCTATAGGGAAATAATCCTTTAAGAATTTACCACACCAATGTTTACCGGTATTAATTCCGTCAATTAAAGGGTCCATAACCCTTGCTGCTCCATCTACTATATCTAACGGTGGCTGAAAATCATGAATTTCCACTTTCTTTTTAGATAATGCCGCTGGGTCTTCATCTGTTACCCAACCTGTATCAACAGCATTCATGTAAATTCCAGATTTAGCAAAGCTTGCCGAAGATGTATGAGTAAGCATGTTTAATGCTGCTTTAGCCATATTAGTGTGTGGATGTCTATCTTCTTTTTTAAACCTATGAAACTTACCCTCCATGGCAGAAACATTAATAATATGTTTTTTGCCTGTATTTTCTTTCTTCATAAGGTTAGACAACCGATTACACAAAACAAAAGGAGCAACAGCATTTACTAGTTGTACCTCTACCATTTCTGTGGTTTCAATTTCTCCAAGGGTAAGGCGCCAACTGTTTGTTGTTCTTAAATCTACTTGTTGTAAATCTGCATCTAGTTTACCCTGAGGAAACACCTCTGCATTTTGTAAGGTATTGTCAAAACTATAAGGTATTTGAGACAATGCTGCAGAGTTACGAAGTCCAATGCCTGGCTCAGGACCATGCCATGTTACAGGTAATACATTGTTTTTATTTGTTTTTGAGGTTGTAACACTAAGGTCTGAAAGTTCTTGTAAACAGAGAATATGTTCTTTTAATAAAGGTTGAGCATCTTTTGGTAGCTGGTTAACAGGTAATTTTTCATTTTCCATTAAATGATAATAAAACCCTGATGGTCTTCTCACGGTTTGGGCTGCATTGTTAATTAGAATATCTAATCTATCATATTTCTGTTCTATATAATTACAAAATATTTCTACACTGGGTATGTGCCTTAAATCTAGACCGTGGATATGCAAACGATCATTCCAGGTATTATAATCATCTTCTTTGGAGAATCTAATGGCAGAATCTGCCGGGAAACGTGTGGTAGCTATTACGGTTGCTCCAGATCTAAGCAGCATTAATGTAATATGATATCCAATTTTTAACCTAGATCCTGTAATTACAGCAACTTGATCTTTTAAATCTGTGGTTTGAAAGCGTTTGGCATAATTTAAATCACCACAAGAGCTGCACATGGTATCATAAAAGTGATGTAATTTTGTGTATACTGTTTTACACACATAACAGTTTCTTGGAGATTCCAATTCTAAGGTTTCTTCTAAAACACTCGCTGCAGCAAGTAATTTTGGAGCTACAAACAATGCTGTATCCCTCGCAGATCTTATACCCGTTGTTTTTCTTGCATGCTTGTCTTTGGCAATCATTTTGCGTTTTGCCGCTTTTTTCGCATCCTTTCTTCTTTGCTGATGCTCATCTCTAGTTGGGCGAGACAGCTTTCCAGAGGCCTTTAGTAGTGCTGTTATTTTTTCTTGTGGGAGTTCAAAAAGTTGATTTGTATCGGCAAGCAAATGTTCTAGCGCTGAAATACAAGCATCTATTTCTTCATTAGTGAGTATGGAACTATTATTTGGTAATTTCTGATCTTCGGGCATATATACGGGTCATTGAGGCACGCTATGTTATTGAATTTATTTTGGGCAATATAACAATACCTCTATCTAGAAATGTTTATAATTTGAATAAATTAGTATTGAAATAAGAATAGTTTGGTAAAAAGATATACTGATTTATGTGCTATAAATCACAATGCTATTACAACAAGCTGTACCTTTATATTTATGACATTAATTGATGTGCTTTCTGCGTTTTCTGGTAGTTGTTTCCTGTTTTATGGCGTGAGCTGTTTGTACTCAACCCATATGACCAATGAGTTTAAACGCTTTGGAATACCTCAGTATTTAAAATTAACAGGGACCCTGCAGATACTTGGCGGCCTTGCCTTACTAATTGGATGTTGGAAATTTCCGCCTCTAGCTTTAATAGGCGCCGCAGGGCTTGCACTGTTAATGCTATTAGGCTCTATAGTTCGCATTAAAATTAAAGACAGCTTCTTGCAATCTAGCCCAGCCTTTGTCTTTGCAATACTAAACAGCTACTTGGCGTATACCTTTTTTAAGGTTATATGGCTTACAAGTATATAATTGCTAAACAAAACAGTAAAAATAATGCTGCTGGAAATGATTTAATTAACGCATCTTTTATCTTAATGTGCATAAGTATAGATCCTGTAAGTAAAAGCCCAAGTGCAGAGGCTGCAACAAGTTCTAGCTCTGCAAACCAAATAGATGCTATTAAAGCCAAAGAGAAACCTACTTTTAAAAACCCAACAACATAACACATTTTGCTACCAAGGCCATAGACGTCAAACTCTTGCATCATCGTTTTTGCATCACCACCTCTCCATCTTGAAGGTTTGTTGTTTTGCAAAAGCCAAACATTAAGTAAACTTAAACCAACAATAATTTTTAATGCAATTTTTACTTCTTCCATAGTATTTGTTTTTTAGTCTGTAAGAGTTATCAATGATACCTTTAAATATAAAGGTAGAAAAAATAAACAGTTCTTAAACAGATATGTATAAATTATGTTTTTAGTTATTTGGTAAATAGTAGCTTTTTATAAGTGAGCTTTAAAAGTAAAAATAAAAAGCGCTATGCTATTGAATGGCTATGATTCAATGACATAGCGCTTTGCTATACCTTATAAGTAGTATCTCTACTATTTTTCCAATTTAACTTTAACGGCATTCATTCCTCTTTGACCTTTCTCTAATTCAAAAGAAACTTTGTTTCCTTCTGTGATTTCGTCAATAAGGCCACTAACATGCGTAAAATATTTTTCTTGATTCTCTGAGTCAATAATAAAACCAAAACCTTTTGATGTGTCAAAAAAGTTAACCACACCAATACGTACAGGATTAAATGCTTCTCTCTCAGACTCTAATGTCTTTGGGATGCTAATTGCAATATCCTCAATCTCTATTTCTACTTTTTGTGATGGATCTGGCGGTGTATCAACAAGATTTCCGTTATAATCTACATAAGCAAACTCGATACCAGAGGTACCATTTTCTTGCCTTTCGAGTTTTCTAGCTTCCATTTTCTTACGCTTGTCTTCTCGTTTTTTTAAACGTTTTTTTTCTTTTTCTACTTTACTAAAGGTTTGTTGTGATTTTGCCATTCGTTATTTTGAATATAAACTTTTACTTAATAATCTACAATTTCTGAAAAAAATGCCATTTTTTAAAGAAAAACGAGACTTCTTTCTATTTTTTTTATGAACTATTGTTTCTTTTTCTTCTTAGACTTACTGGTATTTACAACCAATGAATTTGTTTGTTGCAATTGATTTGCCATCAATTTTTCTATCAACTCATCTTTTGTGAGATGATGAAACACAGTCTTTACAGCAGTTTTTAAATCTGTAGAAATAGCCTTGTTAGGTTTGGCTTTAAATATCTTTCTAGCCCAAAGAATTGTATTATTCTCTTCAATGGCTAAGGCATCAACTTTTTCCATTTTAGAAAATGAAATACTTAGTTCTTGTTCTAAATCTGGAATATCAGCAAGTTCTTCTTCTTGTATCACACTTAGAGATAGGCCCTTTGCTCCTGCCCTTGCAGTACGCCCAGACCTATGCACATATGCATCATAGGTGTCTGGAAGGTGATACTGCACTACGTAACTAATCTGTTTAACATCGATACCACGAGCTGCTAAATCTGTGGCAATTAATATATCGATATGTCCTTCTCTGAATTGCCCCATTATTCTGTCTCGAATGCCTTGGGTTAAACTTCCATGT
>Ga0302125_10000389_pt1 | contig 24714 bp, 25 predicted proteins | sample CB4_surface_MG_FD_203111 | JGI IMG/M metagenome (GOLD analysis project Ga0302125, IMG submission 203111) | Marine microbial communities from Western Arctic Ocean, Canada - CB4_surface | ecosystem: Environmental > Aquatic > Marine > Oceanic | place: Canada: Western Arctic Ocean | collected... | reverse complement strand
CCAATTTATGGCGAGCCTTTTAAGTACATCAAATATTGTGCACAAGACATCACAGTTTATGAAGGTGTTGTAGCAAAGTGGTATGCACTAGAGCTGAAAGACTTAGAGGAAGTTCAGTACGATGACTGAGTAGTTACCAAGAAAGGAGGGCAGACCGAATGGCTGCCCTTTTTTTTATGCGGTGGCTATAGCGGCTATGCCGTCTGTTTTTTTCTTGGAGGTGTTTAGGTGGGTTATGCCAGACTCCACGATGCCACCAGTACCGAAAGACTGGATGCCTTCCTTAAGTATCTTCTCCTTCATCTCTGGGGTGATGCGAATGACGTTGGCATCAAAAAGTTTTTCTCCACCTTTGTCTTCTATAGCTGCCATTATGCCTTCATCTTCTTTTGCTGGAAATCTACCGCCACCAAAAGTATCTTCAACGTCTAGCCTACCAGCTTTTTCAAACTCACCACCGTACTTGTTCGACAGCTTCTTCATGGCTGATGGTATCTTTTTGTCGTAGAGGGTTTCGTAGAACACAGATGGTTCGTCTGAGTATCTTGCTTTTATGGGTGCTGAACCAGAAACAGATATGGCTGGCTTGCCTTCTTCTATTGCCAGTAAAAGCATTTTCTTTAACGCCAAGTCGAAGTAGTCGTCTTTGTATGGGTAGTTGGGAACTGTTCCTTGGTTAGCAAGTGGCTTTGCTAAATCAGCCAACTCAGAAACTTTTTCTTTACCAAGTATTTTTACTATAGCGTCAGCTTGGTCTGAGCCATATCTAGTTCTTCCTTGCTCTTTCGCATATTTAGATAAATATTCTAAATCTCTTAAATCGAAATCACCCAGAAAGTCATTGCCATCTCTTACAAATATTACATTATCGACTAATTCATCAATTTGTAGGCTTTCTGGTGGTTTCATGGTCAGCCCAGTGCCTTCTAAAAAACTTTCTATTTTATTAATTTCTTCAATTTTTACTTTATCTGGTAAGTTATATCCAAACTTAGAACCAGCTGTGTGTAAGTCTGACTGGATTTCGTCACCGTGAAGTGTGTCGGTGCCGTCAGCGAGCTTCCTGTCTCGAATAAGTGCATGAGCTATTTGGTTGTCATCATCAAAGTGATCAAAGCCACCGTGTCTGACTGGAGCGTTGTCCCAGTTGAACACCACCTCTCGGTAGTTAGAACCACCGGGCAGACTGTTATCAATATATTGTTTGAATTTAGTTTTACCTCCTAGGTAATCCATGCTTTCATCAAAGTCATCAGCATTTAATCTGAACATGTCGTAACCTTGGTTTGCCATTGAATCTCTAAGCTGTATCTGAGCTTCTGTTTGGCTGTAGGCTATGTTGTTATCGTTGTAAATTCTTTTGCCATCGACAAAAAGTTGGTAACCCACTTCATCGTTGCCAAAAGCAAAAGTGTCATCGCTCGCAGTAGTACCTGTTGGTCTTATTAGTTCGTAGGGGTTTTCCATGTAATCGGCTTCTGCTAATTGATCAATGACATCATCAAGTGTTTCGGTGCTAAATCCGCTTTCAAGATTTTTATTAATTCTATTTTGAAGGTCTGCAAAATTAAATGGATCATCATAAAGTTTCATTTCATTAGGGGAAAGTCTTTGTTCAGCATATCGGTCTGCGTAATATTGAAGGTTATTCAAATCACCATCTTTTATTTCATAGTTAATGTCATCTATCATGTTTTGATACACTTTAGAACCATCCAGTGGGTCGTCTGTTGGTGTGGAAATATCAAAATCCATTACCTGTCCATCACCACCGCCTCTGATGTTCGAGCTGACTTTTACTTTGTTGCCACTGATGCCTTCAACGGTTTCTCTGACATTGGCGTTGGGGTTAGCGGCTACATACTCATCCAAACCAAGAAACTCTAATTCTTTAGGCTTCACGCCTTTGTTGGCGTTGCCTTTAGCCCATTCGGTAATCTGTTTGCCTTTTAGGTTGGCTGGTGCTTTCGTGATCAAGGCTTCCATCGTAGGAGAGGTAAAGCCGAGATCGTCTTTGGCAAACGTGTCGATGTCTGCTTGTAACATCTTTTTCGTTTCATCGAGTGCGGTGATGCCTTTGCCACCCTTACCAGCTTTAGTGCTTGTTGCGGCAGCTTTGGCTACTGTGCCCAATGCTCCTAAGCCTTTTAAACCAGTACCAATAGTGGCTCCAAGGAAAGTGCCAGCAACTGGAGCTGCGTAGAGAGCATCGCCAGCGACTCCCAGTCCTTGCATGCTGGCATCGAAGTAACCTCCAAAGCCTCCACGCTCCAAATTCTCTGCCATTGATGGATAAGGTTCGTTGGAGAAGGCTTCGGAGAGTGGTTGGTCGTAAGAACCCAATGATGGATATAGACCCTTTGCGTCTGCGATACCAGCTCCCGGTGCCAACATGCCTGTTACATTAGCTACTTGACCAGCGGATGGCGTGAACTGTACAGCCACGTCTCTGTCGATCTGATCTTGCATCATCTTTTGCTGTATCTGTTGTTCCAGTAAATCTCTAAGTGACATATTGTTTAAACCGTTGCGTTACTCCATCTTTCCAAAATCTGTTTCTCGCTGTTCCAGAACCAACCTTGATAACAAGCCGTTGTTTTATCCGTTCTGTTTGCAAGTTTCATTGGACGATTCTATCATCGAAAGCAAGGACCAGTAAACCAAACAACGACTGCATAGCGTTCACCAGAGGTAATCGGATTGATCTTGTGCGGTATAAAGCTACTAAAAGCTATGACGTTGCCTACACTCGGCTTCTGGCAAGTCCCTTCTTCACTGGTTCTGAAGCAAATCTCACCACCTTCGTATTCATCATTGAGTAATATGGACACGCTGACCTTCCGAGAGGTTTCGCTGGTGTGGGGTTCTAGGTCGATGTGGTAGTTGTAGCCATTGGAAGGAGCTTTGTAGTGCATGATCTGTGCTTTCTCAATGCCAGTAAGATCGTACTTGAAGTAGAGATTAACCATCTTTGCAACCTCTTGCAAGATGTCGTACAACTCTGTGGCTTCATGCTCAATATGGTAAACATCAGCATCTCTAACGGCAGTGTCGGTCTTTTTCTTGCCAGATTTGTGCACTTTAGCCTTTACTGGCATGGCGTCTTCTAGGTAGTCCATGAACGTTTGCACTTGTTCGGTGGACAAAGACATGCCCGTTACACCGTGTTTAGAAGAGTGCATGGTCTACTGTGTTACTGATTCCAGACATGAGACGATTGTATCAGTGCAAGCGTGTGTTAGTAAACCAAGTTGTCTATGTAGATACTACCAGCTCGCATCTGGGGTTCTCTTTGTCGAAACCGCCAAATTTGTAAATCACTTGGTTGACCTGTTCAAAGCTGTCGTCTTTCAGAACTCCAGCCTTTACCAGAGCGTCACAGGCAAACTTGTCTATGATTGAGCAAGGGTTGCTTATGTCGATACGCCTTTTGGTTTTGGCGTAGTAGGTGTAGGTCAAGGTCACTGGTTCGGTGAATTCAGGTAAGTCTTGCAACTCAGGTAGCAGCTCCTCGGTGTAATTTTTTTTTGCAATAGACAGGATTCTGAAGTAGGCGTTTCTGTAGTTGTTCAAATTTAAAATAAATTTTTTATTTTTTGAATAGTAAATTTGTAACGGCAAACAAATATTAATTTGATCTTTCATTCTAAAAGTTGCCCTACATTTTGTTGGTAATTAATTTTCATATTTTTTTTTGAAAAATTTTTTTTCAGCACGAATGTGGTCGTGTGCAAAGTATAGCACTTTAAAAGTGCAATGAGATTTTTTGGTGATTCAGTGTACCTAACTTAGCTATAACTATAACTGCACGAGGCTCTGGCTATTTGGGGGTGTCGGGGTCAATTAATTAGTTCTGGCTACCCTAAAAACCCAGTCCATAGGGTTCCTTTGAGGGCTGGAGAGAACCAGAAATGCAGAGGTGTTAGCCCTCTGAACACAAGTTTGCACAATCATGCAAAGATGTGCATGTTAGCATACACCCGTAAGCTATTGATTCTATTGGACTTTCTAGGAAAAAATGAATTTCTCAGGATTTTTGGGCTCTCAACGGCAGAGCACCTCATTACTTAGTTACCAATTCATTTATCCTTCGGTGAGTAATCCGAGGTTTCTGCTCCGAGCAACTTGCCCAGTCTCTCCTTGATATCTTCCTTACTCATGCGGTCAAGGTTGGCGTTGATGTTGATGTTCTGCGAGCGATTGATGGACAATCCTCCCAGCTGATTGAGCTCCTTGATGGCAGAAACCGCAGCGTTAAGCTGTCCACTTTCATACGCTTGCTCCATGATCTTCCACAACATTGTGCCAGTCTTCTGTGGTGTGATGGCGTACTTCTCAGCCAGCTCATCCTGTTTGATCCTGATGGCTTTGACTACCTTCGGGTGATGCGTACCGCTGAGCAGTTTGTTGGCACTGACAGCTGGAAACTCAAAGCCAGCTTTCCGAGCTGCTTCAGTCTGGCTGCAAGCACCTTCGGTGTAATGCCAAACGAATGACGACTGCATCTCAGTCAGACCAAACTCGTGGTCTTTCTCAAACTGTGTCGGAGCACTCACTATCTTCTGTTTTGGTTTCCTAGGTCGTCCAGCCATGTCTACTCCTCAACCAAGGCAATGTATTCACCCTCGTCTATCTTAATTATTGTTATTATGTTCTGTCCTTTGAGCTTTCGCTCCACTCCCATGAAAGTGTTGGCAACCACAAACCGTGTCGTGATTTCATGTTCTTCATCACCCATCTTGAAAAGTATAGATTGCAGTACGTTCATGACAACAGTGTACCAAGTGCAGTGTACAGCTCCCAAACACTTCCTGTAATGCAACCCCTATAAACCATGGTTTTATACGTTATACTCCTCTTATTATATTTATATATATATATAGTACACTACTAACCTATAAGAGAAGGAAAGCCTTATAAACAAAGGGAAAATTGACAGTGTACCCAACAGTGTACAGCTCCCTCTTCCCACCCTCTTTGACACACTGCCACTGCACATCTCTGCACATCTTCGCACATTGTTATACATCTTCGCACACCTCGTCTCGCCCCTTGAAGTGTACCCTAACGAAATATTTGCGTACTAACCCTACCAAAGTGAACACAAAAGTTTGCACTACTGCCGTGACTGGCACGCTGAGTTCCATCCAAGTGGTGGTAGACAACACGAGGATTGCTATCGGAAACGCCATGAAGAAGCCGATGGCTACATCGCTTACAGCCTCTCTGGCTGCCGATCTATCTATTGTCATAGCTGACCCTCAAACTCGCCCTGATGCCATGCTTATTTAACACCGCCTTCAACTCCGCTAAGGACTCGTCAGTCTGAGGTCTTACGACCAACCCAGCGTGAACGTAAAGCGTCTGTACTGCTTTCTTATTCGTCATACAACCTCTTTTCTTGTAAATGCTTGATCAACCGATGAGCAATGAGGAACGGCATGAGGACTGCGAGTGTGAACAAGCCTATGGCTGCTATGGATATGTAAAACCACACAGTAAACAACTCTTTAATCATCTGGTTACTCAAACATGTCTCCTTGTAGTGATTTCATCTGTATATCAACGCAATCGTATTGTTTGTTTTGTCCTTTAGGATATGCAAGCACCTCCCATTTCATGTCTTTCTTCATGTCTCTTTTTTCTTTCTTGTTGCCATGCAAATAAATGTATCTGTAAGTTGGCAACAGTTCCACTCTGCCTGTTATCTCGCCTTTCTTGTCTATGTCTCTTCTCATGTCAAAAGTTGAACCGTCTTCAAACGTATACCTGTGTTTCTTTGCACTGGTTCCTGTGTAGAGCCAATTAGTGGCTTGGTAAACGTAGCCATGATGATTGTAGTTAGCATCAGCATAAGAGACTAAAGCCATAGGTGTCGGCAGCTTTTTAATGGCTTGCATAATAAAATAACTGGCTGTGTTTTTAGGCGTTTTGGAGTTTAGAACCAATCTGTTGAGTTCCAGTGTTCTGATCTTCTTTTTGTTGAAGATACATTTGCCATCATTGTATTCTTTGTTGGGAGGACAGCCGAAAGTGATAACACCTTCTATGTTGTCGCTAATATCGACCAACCCAAAAGCATAAGATATAGGACACAGCCTTTTGGCGTAGTGTTTTTCCAATAACCACTCTTTGTAAAGATTAATTGGCATCTGCTTTATCTTGTAAGTGCTAAACGGACTGTCTTTACTCATCAGTCGCTCCCAAAGTTGCTGTTAAACCCACCCGACTCTTCCACAGCGGTGTAGCTGATGTCGTAAACCTTCTTACCGTTGGTTCTGCGTGCTTCGATGCCTCTTTCGTGCAAGACACGATTGGCTTCTTTGAAGTCAGGCATCCTTGGGGCTTTAATGCCCAAATCACGCAACAACTTGGTCATCTGTACTGGTTTTGCGTATTCACTGTCGAAATCAACGTGTTCCAAGAGCAAATCTTCAACACTAGACTGTGTACGGTATATCTCGTTCGATTCGTGCAACATGGCTCGCTCATCAGGGCTTAGAAACCAGTTCTTTTGCCCTTTCACATACAAAGTCTCCTTAACCTCAGCCCACAACTGTTGCATCTTGACTCCGTGGTTCACGTTGATGTCTTTTACCGCCAGAACCCAAAATCTTCGATTACCAGACGTGTCCGTCAAGAATTCTCTGGCGTTAACACTGGCGTAAAAGGCAGTGCGTCTCTGGTAGGTGGTAAACGCTCGGTCATACGGCAATCTGAGTTCGTCCGTCTTTGCCGTGACAAATGCTTTGAGCTGGTCGATGTCACTCTTCTTAAACGTGCTCTCAATTTCGCCCAACTCCACGATCCAGTGACTAACGGCTCGCTTTACGCTGTCCTTATCACTGGGATTAAGTGTGGCACCTTCCAGTAGCCAACCCCTGTCGTAATCGCACAGTCGCTTGAACCACAGCGTCTTACCCAGTCCTTGTGCACCTTGCAGTACCAAGATGCCTTCGAGTTCCACTCCTTGTTCTTCGTAAGCCGCAGCGACACAACCGACCAACCACTTCTTCATCAGCATTTCTTTTAGCTGGTTGCTCTCGTGTGTCATTAAGCTGTCCAGAAAGGTTTGCAGACGGCTTTCGCCATCCCAAGGCTCGCTGTCTATCCATTCCACCACTGGGTTGTATTCTTCTGCCAGTATCTTCAGGTAATCTCTGACTCGGTTGTGCGGTATGCCCATGTTGATGGCTCGGTCTTCCACCTCTATCAAAGATGCCTCCTCCTTCATATCAGCGATGAACTTGGTGTTCGGTATGTCTATTTCCATGCGTTTCTTGATGACGTTGTAACGCACTTCAACACTGTGCGTTTTTAAAACGCCATTCACATTATCCTTTGTGTTTAAGAAGCGTCCGCTTGCGTTGCGTTGAAACTCGTAATCGATTGGTAGGTCTAATTTCTGCAAGGAAGGTATCAGTTCGCCTTCTAATGGGTCGTTCTTGTGGTCGTTGTAATCACCCTTGCTCTGAGGCATTAAAACCTCGGCATTGCCCTTGTTTTTAAGTATGGTTTGACAGGCTTTGCTTGCTTCCTTCTCACCCGTCTTGGAGTCGTCATTGTCCGCTATAAAGATGTGTTTCTTCTTGTTAAAAAATTCAAACATGACCTCTGCAACAGGCGATAGATTGTAGGCATCAAATGCCACGATGACGGGCTGTGAGTAATCAGCGTAGACACTCGCTGCTGTTGCATAGCCTTCTGCGTAGTTAATTATGTCACTGGTTTTTAATATCTCTTTGCCCAGAATAAAAAAGCTACCGCTTTTCTTAGAACCAGTAAGAAATTTCTTTGAGCCGTCCTGTGCTATGTATTGCAGACCAACAATGGTCATCTGTTTGTCGTACAAAGGTATGACCAGCTGTCCCGATGCGTTGACCTTCAAACCGTAAGACAACACCTGTTTCTTTTCTAAGTACGGGTGCTTTTCACACGGTACGGCTTCATCCCATAGGCTCTGTGCTCGTTTAGCTGACTTGCTGTACTTCTCCTGTTGTTTGACCTCTGCTTGCTTCTGTAGATCGGCTATTTCTTGCCGTTCCTCTTTAGTAAGCGTCTGTCTTTTTCTGTTTTCTGGTTTCCAAATAGCAGTAGGAGAATCAGCTGAGACTCGATAATCACCCAGTCTGCCATAAGGCACAGACTGATCGAGCCACAACTGATACCACCCTACGAGCTTCCTTTTGCCGCCAACATTGATGTAAGCACGACCAATAGTGCCGTCAGCGACTAAGCCCTTCTGTGGTTCTGGTTCCAAGCCATTGTCACTAAGAAAGTTAGTGAATTCTACTTGGTAATCTACTGTTAAAGGTCTATCAAAATTCTTGGTGGGTCGTGTTATTTTTAGTGACATCAATTATCTCTTTTGGTTTTGGTCGTTGTAGTTTTTGCTAAAGTATGTAAAATAGTACAAGATTTTATTTAACTTAGCAAACACAATTAGGAGACATTATGAGCTTAACAATAAAAAGTTCTGGCGATTTTGAAACGCTAGACAAAGGAAGATACGCAGCAATATGCTATCAAATAGTAGACATGGGAACCACAAATCAGGAGTACGAAGGCAAGATTTCTAAGAAGAAACAAGTCAGAATTACTTTTGAAACCACCAGTGAAATGATGGCAGATGGCAGACCTTTTTCTGTCAGCCAGACGTACACAGCGTCACTGTCAACGATGGCATCTTTAAGAAAACACTTGGAGTCTTGGAGAAACAAAAACTTCACCGAGGAAGAAGAAGCTGGGTTTGATATAAGCAACCTACTGGGTTGTTCGGCTGACGTGGAAGTTGGTCACACATCGGGTGGCAATCCAAAGATCATTGGACTGCGTTTTCCAGAAGGCGGTGTGCAAAAAGTAGCCACCAAGAACGAACAGGTCTTGTTTGATCTGGACGTTTACAACGATGAGTTCAGAGGCAAGTCTTCTGATGAAACCAAAGCCATGTGCGATGTTTTTCATTCTTTTCCTGAATGGTTACAAAAAGACATTGAAGACAGCTTTGAACACAAAGCAGCAGCGGATGAAGGCAACGCCTCGGACGTTGTTAAGTCAGAGGTAATAGAAGAAAGCACCAGCGAGTCTCTAGCAGACTTGGCTGATGACGAATCAGACTTACCGTTTTAATTTTCCGTGAGCAGTCCTTTTTCCTTTTTGATCTCACACTTCAAACAGGGCTGCTCACACTTTTTTGGACACAAACATGCAAAAACCAGACATGGTGAATCAACCACCACACTACCAAGGCGACATAGAATGTATCGACTACATACAACAACAACTTGGCGACAATTTTAGATACTACTTAGAAGGTGCATCAATAAAGTACATGCACAGGTTTAAATACAAGCACAAAGATACAGGCAAAGAGATAGAGGACCTACAGAAGAACCAATGGTACGACACCAAGCTGATAGAAGAACTGCAACGGCTCAGAGAACAAGAGAAATTGATTGAGTAATTTAGATTACGACATCTTTAACTTACCAGCTGCCATAATGATGGAGCATCGGCTATCAAAAGAAGTGGTACAAACATTAAACACTCACCTAGATAAAGAGCTGAAGAATCCAGACAGAAAATCTTTGAGTGGCGATCTGGTAGGACAGATACACCAAGGCGAACAACTGTCCATGGATTTTGAGTGCGATGATCTAAAAGACTTCAGACTCATGGTTGAGAACCTAGGAGTGGCTTACCTCAGACACTTTGTGGAACAGACTGGCACCATGATAAGACCCAAGCAAGTCGTGACAGACAAACTCTGGTCGGTTCATTCTTACGAAGGTGACTACAATCCTATCCACGACCACCTGACAGCATCACCTATGGGCATCAGCTTTACGACTTGGACTAAGGTGCCAGAACAGATAGGCAATACAGAAGATTACAATTTGTACAATTCATCTGGAGCCATAGATGGATTCATCAATTTTACATACGGTCTTAACCAAACCTCAGACCCAGAGAGGTTAAGACCTTCTCAGTCTCGGTATGTAAAACCAGAGGAGGGTAAGTTGCTGTTGTTTCCATCGTGGATGCAACATGTGGTTTACCCTTTCTTCGGTAAGGGCGAGAGACGAACAGTGGCTGGCAATATGAATTGCTTTGACGTAACAGAAGAACAAATGAAGGAGATAGACGATGGAGTTTAAAGTAGGAATATACGAGGACATGCCGTTTGAAGAGTACAACGAGATACCAGCTTTCCGAGCATCGGACATAAAGGATGTGGACAAATGTTTGTACACTTGGAAGAACCGCAAAGGATTCAAAGACTCACCAGCGTTGTTGGAAGGTCGTGTGCAACACACCGTGTTCCTAGAGTTCCACAACTTCCACAAGGAGTTCATCATAGAGCCCAAGTTTGACCGTAGAACCAAAGACGGCAAGACAGCTCACGCTGAGTTCTTGGAAGAAGTTGGCAACCTGACACCGATCCCTAGGTCTTTGTACGACACTTGCATGGAGCGTAGAGAAACCATCGTTGATCTGGTGCCAGACGGCAAGGACGACAGGACAGAGCTGACGTTGTGTTACTTGTATCACGGACATCCGTTTAAATCACGATTGGATTGGTACGATGGCAAGAGGGTATGGGATTTGAAAACGTGCCGTGACGCTTCTCCTAGAGGCTTCAAACAAGCGATAAACAACTTCCGTTACCACATGCAAGCGTCTTTGTATCTGGATGCGTGTCGTGCGGTTGGTTTACCAGCTGAAGGCTTTTCATTCCTAGCACAAGAGAAAGCACAGCCTTATCCTTATGTGGTGTATGAGATGTCTAAAGAAGCCTTGAAGTACGGTGAGGCTAAGAACGAACAAGCATTGCATGCTTTGTTAAAAGCCAAAGAGACTGGAGAGTATTTGCCCTACAACGTGAAAGGAACGCAAACCATAGAGCTGGGTGACCTGTATTAGTCACAGCTAGGTTTTAGGTCTTTGTAGTCTGGGTAGTAACCAGCACACACCATGTCGGTGTAGTGCTGTTGAGCTACCAGCTCGTCTTCCATGTCCATCTTTCCTATGATGCCTAGCATTGCAATCACAAACACCGCCACCAACAATCCTTGCCATCTTTTCATTAGTTTTGCTCCTTATAAAGTTTATTGGTGAATTCTATTCTGTAATCTGTCCATTCAATAGAACACAGGTGCTCTAAACAGTCTTTAGCACTATCAGTATAAAGAACAGGTATTCCGTTAACTTCTAACCACCAATCTGTTTTAGTACCTCCAGCGTGTATTCCGCCTACAATTTCAAAAGGTTTATTTGTTGATGTAGTTCCTAAAAGTTTAGAACCTTTATGTCCTCCAACTTTAATACTTTCTATAAAAACAGTTCTATTTGCTCCCATGCCTACATATTTATTATTTAGTAATATTTCATTTCCGTAATCGTGTTTTATTAGTTTAACTCTCATATTTTCTCCTTTGTTTATTAATCTCACATACACACAATAGCAAATGTGTAGGAATGTGCAAGTATTTGCACAAAGGAATATTAATTAACTTTAAGGGATGTATTCAACCAAATCCACCATGCGTTTTTTGTCGCACAACCAAAAGACCAACAGGTATCTGTCGCCAGTTCCTACTGGCAGTCCTTTGTGCAGATTGGTAAAGCTAGGGAAGATCAGGGCGTGACCATTCGGTATGGGCTTCAGTGAACCGTGGTTGTGGAAAGCCGTACCACCACCTTCGTAAGAGCCTGTGTTAAGAGGAACCACCACACTGATGTCAGCACTGTGGTCGTGGTGCCAAGCACCTTGTTGCTTCTCCTTTATATTGTAGTTAGCGATCTGGATGCTGGCTGGGTCTTTGCAGTCACGTTGCCAAATTGCATTGAAGATAGGATTGAGTACCGTGTGAACAACGAACCACATGTTGCGGTACAGCTCTGGACAGTGTTCCAACAACACTATCTCTGGTATCTGTCGTAGATCGTCTTCGTCTTCGTTGCCTTCAAACTTAATCTCTCTCTTCATCAGCTCTATCTCTTTCATTAAGAGCTTACAAAAGTGTCTGCGAAACAACGGCACGGTGTACACATCAGGAAATACTTTCTTGGCAATCTGATGCACAGGAGTCTTGCCCATTGGTTCTGTGCCTTTGCCAGCTCTAAACTTAGTAACCAATGGCATGGTTTCTTGCACGGCATTGTAGGTGTTCTGATTGATCATCCAGTGCGACTGCATGCTGAGTAAGTAGTTTTTAAGTTTGTACATGCTTGTAGTTTATCATATATTTTTTAATACTTATTTGTAAATTGTTGCAAACTACAGTAAACTTCACACCATGGAAAATCAAATGATAGATGAAAGTAACAAGATAAGGAAAAGTTTAGCAGTAGACGTTAAGACTTATGATCTTCTTCAAGATATATGTGGACAAGAGCATCGATCAAAAATTGATCAACTCAAGGTTCTGATTGAAAAAGAACACAGACGTTTAAGTGCACTAAGTGTTGTCGAAGCGTAATGTTTTTCAAAAGCATTATGACTAAGAAGCCAATCCCTCAAAGTTACAAGCCTGTGGTCGAAGCACCAGAGGTTATAGAACTGTTCAGTCGGTTAACACTGCATCACCAAGTGGCATTGCTACGATTGATGTCAAGAAACTTAGAAGTAGAAATAGATGGCGAAACCACGATGGGTTACGACATGGACTTTGAAGTTGTCGGTGCGATGATTAAAGGTACTGAAACCTTAGACTAAACCAGCAATACCTTTTTTGTCTTCTTCTTCTTGACGCATAGCTATATTACGAGTTGCTGGATTGTTGCCAGCCAAACTTAAACGCAAAGAAGAATCTGTTGTTGTTGGAGCCATGTTGGGTGGTGGAGCATCAAACATACTGCCTTGTGCCTGTGGCATCTGAAAGTTATCTATGGAGCCTTGTAGGTTTTCTATTTCTTGTTTTTTATTTTCTTGTTGTTTATGTTCTTCTAATAATTGTTTGTCAGCAAAATCTTTTTGTTCATTGAGTATGGCTTGATTTCTTAAATCAGGAGAGTCTGCTAAACGGTTTAAACCTTCTACACCACTTCTAGCAAAAGTTTGTGTCATTAGATAAGTTGCTGGTTGTATGTTGTCTAAAAAAACACGCAATTCAGCAGCTTTTTTTGGGTTTATTAAAGCGTCAACTATTAAGTCTTGATAAATTTCTTGTTGAGAAGAAAGAATTTTATGTGTAATGTCAGAAGTACCTTGATTAAGAGCTCTAGGAACAATATTAAACATTCCTAAAGCGTAAGCTTTAAACTTTGCCAAACCCTTAGTTCCTTCTTTTTTCATAATTTCTGACATAGCCATCAAAGGTTGTGTCGGAGATTGAGACTGTGTTGCTATATAAGTTATAGATTGAAGGGTGTCGGTAAAATCTACAAAGTTTTTTAACTCATCAGGTTCTAAAATAGCTTCCCACATCCTAGCTTTTTTACCTATAGCCCTTGCTTGTACAACTTCATCTACATTATATCTACCTGTCATTGAAGGAAAAGCTGTTCTTACATCTCCTCTAATGCCAATTTTTTGTAAAAATTTATTTGGTGAATTTAAAGGATTGGCAGTGCCTACAACTGCGTCATCAAATTGAGTTTGTAACCAAGTGCCTTTTAAATTTTGCCAAGCACTAGCACCGCTTCTGGTTACGCCTTCTTTGTCTACAAACTCTGCTTGCAACAATTTTTTTAATTGTTGTATTTCTCTGGGTTTAGCATTACCACTAAACAATTTTTTTGAAATTCTCGCTGCATTTTGTCCGCCCTTTTCAACCACATCAGCAAAAGCATTTATAATACTTCTGTCTAATACTTGCATGTGACCCTTTGACGGATTGAATATATCATTACCCCTAGCAAAAGTAGGGTTTGCCTCTCTAAGTCTAAGATTTATTTTATCTCTTATTACTGAGACTTCTCTTTTTAATTTTTGAGATTTGTCTTTACCTGTCAAACTTGCTATTACATTACCAAAATCGTCTTGTAAACTATTGTGTAAAAGTTCTGTGGTATTTCTGGCTTGTTTTGTGGTTTGGTCTGTCAAGCCCCTTTCCATTTCCTTATATGCTTTCATTTTAGTTGGAGAGGTGTTGGGGTCTGCAATTACTTTTTTAATGTCAGACAAAATATCACTAACATCAATTTTAACGTCTAATTCATAGGCTTGTTTATAAACTCTACCAGCTCTTTTTGATCGTTTGTCTGCTAATTTTTTTAACACAGCTTGTGAAGCTCTTGCAACGTCTATGTCTTCATCTATACCAACTTTACCTGTAAGTTTGTCTTTAACTTCGCCACGAACATATTTACCTGAACTTATTTCTGTAAAAAAGTCATCAGCTATTTCTTGTACTTGCAAATTTCTTTGGTTGTAAAAATTCCATAAATTTTGTGACGAAGGCTGTACTTGTAAATACTTTTGTAATTGTGAACCTTCAGACACAACCCTTTGTGCCTCTGGTCTGGTTAACGTAATTCCATATTTTTTTTGAGTAAAAGCAATCTTATCATCAGCAGTTTCTCCACCCTCTTTAATAATGGTTTGTAATTTATTTCTGCCATCTACGCCTAAAAATCGTGAAGAAATATTTTCTGCAAATCGAGGCAAACTTTTAGCTGGTGCACCAAAAGGTATTCCACCAGCGGCACTAGATAAAGACAGGTCTGTTATCATTTTTTCAGTTTCTAACTTAGGTCCATCTAACATTTGCGACAACCCAGCCCTAACTCCATACATAGTCGAACCACCGACAGCTGTTCCACTACTACCGCCAGCAATAGCACCCGGTACTCCATAAGCTAAACCGCCAGCAATCAAACCACCAACACCACCAATTAACTCAGAGGCAAATTGTGCAGCTGGAAAAATGCTACCAGTCACGCTGTCTGCACCAATGCCAAAACGACCTTCGACAAATTCATCTTTAAATGCTCCAGTTACAGGGTCTTGGTACCTAATATCTCCATCTTTACCAATAAAATAAGTTCCATATTCTATTGGGTCTAAACCCATTTCTTCAGCTTCTGGAAATCTTTTACCAGCTAACCACCTAAGTCTGGCTGGTTCACTATTGCTTAAACCTGATAACAAACCATCATAATAACCACTTTTATCAGCCGCATCTTGTTTGGTCTGTTCTGTAACAAGGTTTTCTCTAGCTATATGTTCCTCGTAAGCTAGTATTTCTTCTTCAGTTGCTTTTGGCATTAGTTTTTATTGGTGTATAAATCACCGTTGAGCCTATAATAATCCACACCATTTACAGTTCTTTGAAACACTGCTCCATCTGGGACATCTTCAATTCCTAAAGCATTGGATTTTGATATATTGTCTGGATCACCAAAAGTTGCGTGTTTTTGTCTAATACGATCATAGGCTTTTATACCTTCATCAGTCATTTGAGAAACTAAATTATAAGCCTCGGTGCCTTCTTTCATATTAGCTAAATTAGCCTCTATTGAAAGATCAGGATTGTAGTCATTGCTACCCTCGAACATAGGTTCTCTCCTATGATATGCAGCTTTAAAACCAGCCTGTCTGCTTCTTATTTCTGCAAGACTAACGTTTCGACTTTGTAAATCTGCTCTTTCTTTTGCCCACTCTTCATTAAAACCAATAGCTCTATTAGCAATTTTATCGGTTATTTGTAATATATTTAAAAAACCTTTTTTAGAATTTCCAAGTGTTGCTGATGCTTTTAAAAACATTTTCATTTCTCTGTCAGAAATAGCACCTTTGGTCTGTCCAATTAACCCCATGGCTAACCCAGTACCTACTGAATTAACTGCAAAAGAAGCCCCTAATTCTTCTTTATCAACCAATCCTCCCATTCCTAATTCAATAAAAACACTATTAAGACCTAATTTTAATAAAGCTGCAGGTCCAAAAGCTGATTCGTCAAGCAGATTTGCATAATATCTAGCTGAATTTGTTTTGTCTAAAATTCCAACTTGTGCATCTGATTCTTCTTGCCAAGTAGTTTCAAAAGCCGTAATTTGTTTTGCTGTTTCTTTGTCTAACTCTTTATATATGTTTTCATCAGGAAACAACTGTTGTACCACTTCTTTAGCTTGATATTTTTCAGGATCATTCATAATGTCTTTAAACAAGCCACCAGCTTTATTTAAAGTGCCTTCTTTTCTTTCACCAGTCTCTTGATCAATCCAGCTTATATTGCTTGTTTTAATTTCCTTATTGGTGTCGCCAATGGTTTTCAAAGCAAAATCATTTAAATAGTCTTTGGCTTTTTCTTCGCTTTGCATAGCCAACCTAGATGCTTCTAATGCAACTTGTTGTTTGGCTTTTGCATAATCCGCATTTCTTTGTTTCATGTCTTCAGATGCTTTGTTAAAGCCTAACGCAAAACCACCGCCTATAGAATTTGGTCTGTCGGTTTGCATTTGTGCAGTCAATCCTTGTGAAAGACTTGTGGCTAAATCAAAAATATCAAAATTTTGTTGTGGTGGAGAAATTGCATTTAAACGCTCTGCGTATTTTTTTCTTTCTGCGTCAAAATCAAAACTGTTTACTTGATCTTGTAAACCTTGTATGTATTCGTTAGATATATCTACCATTACGTTGCCCTCGTTCCTCTAGCCATACTGCCAAAGGCTCCAAACGCTCCGAGTCCTGTGTTAATGCCTTGCATCATTGCACTCGGTCTAGGAGTGAACCTTGTGCTGGTTTGGAACGAGCCTTTCGGTGCCATGTTTATAAACGGTGACAGTGCTTGGTATTGTGCCAACGGAGCCGCTTGTGCCGTCAGAGCGTTCGCTCTCTGTGCATCCAAGACAGCCTGTGCTTGTTGTTGTTGCAGTCCACCTTGACCCATTAGCTGACCAGCATCAAACGCTCCAGCCTGTTGTGTTTGTGATCCGAGTCCTTGTAGGTTGCTACCCAAACCAAACTGAGCGTTGGCTAATTGTTGACCGTACTGCGATTCTAAGTTGCCCATGTTACTAAGGGCACCAGCACCCGTCTGTGCTGCACCAAATCTTGTACCAGCCAAGCCAGTCAACGAGGAACCTAAGTTTTGTTGGGAGGCTAATTGTTGACCAGCCAGACCAGTTAACTGACTGCCTAAGTTTTGTTGTGCTCCAAGTCTGGCACCAGACAAACCAGCCAGACCAGAAGATGCTGCTCTTTCTGCTTGTCTTTGCCTAGCAAACTCACCCATACCCGTCTGTTGAGCCTCTGAGAAGCCTCTGGAACGTATACCACTCAGTGCTTCACCCAAACCTCTGCCTAACGCTTCTCTTCTCTCAGAAGCTCCTAATCTTGCCCTAGAACCAAACGCAGACTCACCGCCCGTTTGTATGTCTCTGGCTCTAGCAGCCATGTCTTGTTTGTCACCAGACTCCAACACATCGTCTATGGTTTGTTGTACCACTTTGTCTTCGTAAGGGTTGTAGAATTGATCCGTCATCGATTGGTCGTAAGCACCCGTGGTGCCTCTCATTAGGTTTTCTGACTCACCCAATCTGTTGCCAAATCTTTCAGTAGCGTTTATACCTCTATCGGCTATGCCACCTACTTGTTGTCCAAATTCACCAGCAGCTCCTCTTTGTATGCCTTCTACGCCACCCAATTCACCTTTCAAGCCGCCTATACCGCCTTGTATGGCTCCTAATCCTTGTTCTTGATAGCCTCTGCCTCTTTGTATGCCTTGCCCTATATCGCTAACGCCTTGTCCAAAAGCACCTTCAGCACCTTGCAAGAAACGATTTTGTGAACCAACATTGGCTCTCGTTAAATCCATGCCAGAGGTTTGATCTCCTGAGAAACCAGCTCTTTGTTCTTCTACGACTCTTGGAGTGCCATCGGCATTAAAGAAAGTCTTTTCTGCTGCTTGCATGGCTCCCGGTATAAATCCACCTTGTCCATCTAAACCGAACAACAACTGTTGGGTTGTTGCGTCCATTCCAGTTTCGTTTCTTGTAACTTCAGGAATGTAGTTCGGTGATTCAGTCTGTCCAGCACCTGTGTAGGGTGCTAATGGTTGCTCTACTGGAGTGGGTAAATTAATAGGCTGAGTTGTAGCACCAGTTAGTAAGTCTGAAGACATTGGTGTTGGTGGTGCCATAGCCATAGCAGTTGGCATACCTAAAGATGCAGCTACAGGTGAAGGCATTGGTGCAGCTACAGGTGAAGGCATTGGTGCAGCTACAGGTGAAGGCATTGGTGCAGCTACAGGTGAAGGCATTGGTGCAGCTACAGGTGCTTGATTATTGGGTAAATTAAAATTACTAGCTAAAGAACTCAAATCTCTAGGCATCTCTCCAGCCATAGTAGCTCCCATCGCTGTTCCCATTTCCCTAGGTTGTGCAAATTTATCTTGTGATGCAGCCAATTCATTCATGCTTTCTGGTTGCATACTTACAGGTGTGTTTACAGCATTAACAGATGGTGCAAATGGATCAATACCTTCAACTGCTGACACAGGTGGTATTGTAGGCTGCATCATACCATCTGGATTAATTTGTTGAGCTACAGGTGAAGGCAATTGCATACCCGGTATATTTAAACCAGCTAAATTAGCTTGTATCTGTGCCAAGTCAATGGTTTCACCACTGGGCAATGTAAATTGGTTTTGTGTGTTTAAACCAGCTATACCTTGTGGCATTTGAAAAGGTTGTGCTACTTGAGGCATTACTTGAGCTTGTGGCAGTGCTGGAGCGTCTAAAAATCTAAATCTATCCATGTTAAATGACATATTGTTTCTCTAAGCTGGTCTTGCTTGACCGCTAAAAGCCTCCATTAGTTGATACATGGTATCGGTTCCAGCTTCTCTGTCAGGACTGCCAGACGGACTTAACGTCAATATACCGCCATCGTTGTTCATTGAATAAGAACCAGCACCTCTGACGGCTTGACCTGTCATTACAAACTCACCATCTGAAAGCATAGCTGGTATGTCATCACTGGTTTCTGTTCCTTCTCCGTTTATTCTTCCGTTCATTCTATCAAAGTCTTCCATGGCTACGTTGCCACCTTCAGCATAAGCCATAGGCATCATTGCTTGACCACCCATGTTGTAGTTCATAGGCATCATTGCCTGTCCACCCATGTTGTAGTTCATAGGCATCATTGCCTGTCCACCCATGTTGTAACCCATAGCTCTTACAGCTTCTGGTGCTACTTTAGCCAAAGATTCCAAACCTTTGTTTGGGTATTGTGCAGCACCACCGTCTTGGTAGTTCATTACTTCACCACCCATAGCTGCTGCCATGACTTGTTCTTCTGGTCTTGGTTGACCACCACTCAGTTGTGGCATTGTGTTGGCTGGTAGCAAACCAAACTCAGTAGGGTTGGGTGCTTGTTGACCCATTCTTCTGGCGATCTCCGCTTCTAAGTTGTATCGACCCGTTGCGTTCATTGTGTTTAAAGGTGTTAACTGTAAGCCTTTGTCTTTTTTAGTGTCTTCGTAAGCCAACTTACCGAGTCCAGCAGACAAAGCTCCTATGCCCAACATGCCCATGCCACTTAATCCACCGCCTGTGTTTGTCATGAAAGAACTTTGAATAGGGTTGCCGTCTTTATCATATTGCTGTGGTCCAGTAAGAAAACTTAAAGGTCCAGTTCCTTTGTTTGGGTCTACGTTAAATAATTTATCTGCAATACTGTCTTTTCCAAACAAACCGCTAAATTGAGGTTGTGAAGCATCGTAAGCAGCTTGTTGTTCTGGAGTAAGTTGTTCGTATGCTTCTGGTGTCATTTGAGCTTGTGGTTGAAATATACTGCCTATACCACGTCTTATGTTTGGTCCTAAACTGCCACCAAAGATACCTTTTGCTCCCTCTTCAGGATTAAAAATACTACCTATACCGCTTTTCATTCTTGAAAATAAATTACCGCTGGTTTTTGCTCCAGCTGTTGCAGCATCAGCTCCTGTTCCTAAACTGCCAATGCCTGAAGTTAACTTACCCACTCCGTAACTTGTAACACCTGATTTCAATGCGTCTTTCCAACTGCCACCACCCAGTTTAGTGGTTCCAGCTGCAATAGCAGCACTCATCAAAGGTCCTACACCGGGTATAAAATTAGCTAAAGGACCAACAATAGGTGCTACTGTTTTTGCTACTTTTTTTAAACTTTTGCCTAATTTCTTCATGAAACCATGCTCTTCAGCACCTGTGTAAACATTTAGACTGGCTACGCCTGAGCCATAAACCATAGACTCTGGGTCTATGCCTTTGTCCAAAGCTGCTCTTTCTATAGCGTCTTCAAGTTGTGGGTTGTTCTCTAACATCTCGGCAGAAACATTTATGTCACCTGTCCTAACGTGAGCCATCATGTTGTCTTCGCCACCAGTTTGCGACAATTGATCTATAATTTCAGCCTGTGGTGCCAATGCTTTTGTTGTAGCGGCTTCTATCAAATTGTCCAACGCTTCTATTTCTTCTGGGTCATTGGTCATTGACTTTTGTTGTTGCAGTTCATTAATTGCTTTTTGCAACTCAATCAATTTTTGATCGGTTCCCATGTCTGGAGCAACCGCTTCCATTTGATCTCTCATGGGATTCATTGGAGCCATGCTTGGTGCGGTTCTGGCTCGTTCTTGATAGGCTCTTAATTCTTGGTCTTGTGCTCTTTGCGCTATGGTTTCTGGAGAATCTTCCATTCTACCAGTTGCAACCACTTCAGGTATTGATGTGTCTGTTCGTGTTTCTCTGTTTACAGCCATCTGTAACATGTTTTGAAATTGCGGATCGTCTCTGTTCAAACCAGTTCTTTGTTCTAGTATAGGTATGTAGCTTTGTGCATCTTGAACTAATTTAGGCTCACCATCAGCTATACGACCAGCGTAATCTGCCAAAAGCTCTTTAATATCTTGGTTTTGAAAAACAGCTGGACCACTTGCTTGTCTGTTTCGTAAGTATTCTGTGTCAGGAAGTTCTAAGCCAGCATAAGGATCACTTTGTCCAGAAGCCATCATAAAAGACTGTTGTGGCTCTGGATTATAAAGACCAGCCTCATCACCTGTTAGGTTGCTTATTCTTCTTTGTAGTTCTTCGCTCATCGCCATAATCTTACCTTTTTATATCTTAACCGAATCTGTGCTTATTGTAGCACCAACTTCAGCAATGTCATGTGTACCATTGTTCCTTATCCCATCCATAGACAGGACCCGTTATGTTTACCGTTACATTCCCATCAAGGGTTACTGTAACAGCTCCTATTGAAGCCTTGGCTTCTAAGCCAAATTGAGGACCTACCGACAGGTTTACCCAAGCATCGCCATCATAAACTTGCAACTCTTCTGTCGTGGTGTTCCAGATAACGTCACCAGCACTAAAAGAAGAAGAATTACGCTCAACGTCTGTGTATTGTGGCGTAGCAGTAGTGTCAAAGCGTCCTAAGTTTAGTTCCATTATACGAACCAAACGATTGAAAGTGTCTATAGACACCATGTTGCCCTGTGCTATTGGCAATCTGGTTTCTAGTAACTTACCCATTATCTTCTACCAGACGGCTGCACATCCAAACGTGTAGCTCCCAATCTCCACTTGTAGTCTTTTCTGTCAACGGTGTTGTCGTCATCGGACTCAAACCTCAATACCAACTGTCTGCTTCTTGCTCTTAGATTAGAGTAAGTAGAAGTAGTAGTAACCTGTGTGGTTGAGTTTGTTGTCAAAGAGTCGCCATTAAAGTCTCTGCTTTTAACAACTATGTTCATGGCTGGAGAAGGATTAGTGCCTGTCTGTGTAGCAAACAAGACATCTGGTATTACTTTTTTTACAAAAGCAAAGTTCTCACCATCTGCTATATCAATGTCTGCTGACTCTATAAACACACCATCCATAGCACTTGTGTCATCGTTAAAACCAGTCTCGTGTGTAAACAAACAGTTAACAGAAGAACTTATACCAGACGCTATTGGTTTGTTTTCTATACCAGCATCCAGCCAAGCGTGTCTTACCAAAGAACCTATAGACCAAGAGTTTTCTTCGTAGTTGTATATTGCATAACGTGAAATTTCATTAGTGCCATCTTCTATAGAAGGATAAAAGAACCACACTTCAGAAAACTCACTGTTCAATGCAATGTGACATTTGTACGCTTGTGTTAAGTTCAGATCAGAAAAAACATAATCTTGCACCGAACAAGGCAGTTTTTGTACAGCACCGTTGTAAAAGTAAAAACCATTTTTTGACATGTAATAGACACCATTGGAAGCATTGACTACAGCTTTGGGTCCTATTAATCCAGCACCTTCGTTAATAAGGTTTACAGCAAAGATCAACGGAGGTCCTATAAAAGTCATGCTGTACAAACTTGTGTCTGTCCAAATCAATACTTCTTGTCTTGATTTAAGACCACCTACGATTAAAGAGCCACTTGATAATCTAAGAGAACCAGCAGAGTTGGTAGACAGTGGTTCAAACTCTAATTCATTTTCTTGGTCACTAAAGGCTACAAGCATTGGGTCTAGCGTACCAGTTCTGGCACTGCCAGATATAGGGTCAGCTCCTAATACTATCAAATGCCTGTCAGTCTCTGATGTAATAACTTGTAAAGCAACGGTAGGTACTAAGTTTGCACCAGAAGTAGTATTCAGAGCTACAGCTCTGGTGTCTAAGCCATCATCTTCTACCCACCTGTAGATGCTTCCAGCTCTTGGGTTAATGATTAAATTCTCTCCAAAATTGTCGTGTGTCCATAACCTTAATTGACCATTAGCAGACAAAGCACTTGTAGAGCCGAATGTACTGGCACTCCATGTTCCAGAACCCCAACCAGCTGATTGTACAAAAACATCCAATCCAGAATTTATTTGGTAAACAGCATCAGCTCCAGCTCCGCCATTATTACTGTCGCTACTATTGGCTGTAACAGCATCGCCAGCAGAATCTGTGGCTGTGAATGTAAATACGTTTGCAGAACCAACACCGTTAATCTGGTATTCTTTGTTTAGTACCGTAGCTGTAATAACACCACCAAGTGACACTGCTCCAGCCAATGTAACCCAATCACCAACAACAGCTCCATGATCTGAGTCTGTAGCTGTAATTAAAGATGAACCATCGGTAGCTGAAAATACAATACCATTGGTTGTAGTAGCTCTTATGGGAGTAACATCATTGTAACTGCCACCGTTGTCTATGTAATATTTAGAAGTGGTACCAAATCCTAGATAGCGTGCACCACCCAATGAAATCCAACTGTGTAATGCTCTGGCTGTGTCAAAAAATACGTTGGTACTTTTCTTTGCCCAACCGCCTACTTTTTCTACGCCACCTTTTCTAAAGCGTACTAAGTTACCGTCTACCCAACCATTCTCGTTGGAGTAATCGGTTTCTTCCTTGTTTATGCCCGGTTTAAAATTAAATTTTGTGAGTGGCATCTCTTAACTCTACCATTACTAAAATTAATTTAAGCTATTCTTATGATGGCGGCTGTTGCACTTGCTGCTGGAAAAACTATGGTGAAGTCTCCAGCTGTGCTTGTTTTGTCTCCACCAAAATCAATAGTAGCCAAGGCTTTGTTTGAGTTTGTTGAGTTGTAAATCAAACAACCTCTAGCAGTTACTGTAGCTGTACCAAACGTCAAATCAGCAAAGTCTACTATTGCTGTAGTGCCAGACAATGCTGGTGTTACATTAGTAAGTGCTGCTCCAGCTGCTGTGTAATTGGTACCAGTCACCTCATTCGTGGTTGAATAGGCTGTTGTACTAGCTCCCATTGTTGCTGATGAGGTGTAAAGTGCTAACTTTATTGAGTCAGCTCCGTTGGTTAAATTGTGTCCTTCTACAAGAATTTCTTGTTTAAAACTTGATGCTATTGCTGATGTAATTGCCATTTTTTAAAGCTCCTTAATTATCTTAGCCATGTCTTCATGACCTTGTTGCCTTAATAAATTCACATACGTCACATTTTTAGAATTTATTGCGTTCTTAATACTATGTAAGATTACAGTATAAACTTGGTTTTGAAAAGCTATAGCTTGTTGTTTGACATGCTCTGGTGCATCCATAGAAATTTCACAAATTTTCTTTGTGGCTTGTTCTGCCCAAAACTCTGGGTCGTGTCCTTTGTTGTGTGTGGTGTGCACCCCAACTTGACCTAATTGTATGAAGCCGTCACTCATCCTTTGTAGGGTTCTGGTGGTTCTTCGTCTCTGTCTAATATTAAACCGTGTTCTTTTAACTTTTCGTCAATGTCTTCGTAAGGACCTATAATCCATTTGCCTTCGTGTGGCACTGCTACCAACGGTTTGTCTAGTCTGTGAAAACCATACAACCTATCGGTTGCTACTACGTTGGAATCCAACACCGTAGATCGTGAACTTATGCCTACTGTAATGTCTGCGTCCATGCACTTACAAATCCAAAACTCAACACAAGCTCTGCCAGCTTCCGCAAAGTGCATGTTTTCTTTGTAAGAAAAATCTATGCCGTACAAGTCAATAGACTCTACTTCGTTCCACAAAGCAAACGCTATTGCGTAAGCGACTGTGTTATTAAGATAAGCACAACCAGTAGCGTTGCAGACTTCTTCTATAGGAAAAACCACAGCAGACGGCACTCTTTCGTCCAGTTCACAAGTGTAAACAGGATATTGAGCATCTGGAAGTATTCTGGTGAGAACACTGGTTTGTTTACCAGCGTCATTACTATCAAAAAAACGACTTGCCGGGTCTAACATAAACATTCTGTCTGTGTCGTACACAGCAGCTGCTGAATTTATTGTCCAGACTTCATCCCAAGTTCT
>Ga0302125_10000384_pt1 | contig 24844 bp, 10 predicted proteins | sample CB4_surface_MG_FD_203111 | JGI IMG/M metagenome (GOLD analysis project Ga0302125, IMG submission 203111) | Marine microbial communities from Western Arctic Ocean, Canada - CB4_surface | ecosystem: Environmental > Aquatic > Marine > Oceanic | place: Canada: Western Arctic Ocean | collected... | reverse complement strand
TCCATTTCATCTTCACTTAGATCAAAAAGCATCGTTTTATTTTTGTAGGCACTCTTTATTAGCTTGTAATTTCCTTTTCGAATCGCATATTCTTCACCATTGGCAACTCTCCAAAACAGTGCTTTGTGTGGAGCCTCTGTTAAATTATTTTTAAGGAATGGCAACAGATTTTTTCCATCTAAACGAAGACTATCATTGAGTTTTAAATTTGCTGCAGCCAAGCAAGTACTGAAAATATCAAGTGATGTTACCGGTTGGTTATACCTTGTGTTTTGTGGTAATTTAGCCGGCCAAGACATAGTAAAGGGAACTCGAATCCCTCCTTCAAATAACATTCCTTTATGACCTCTAAATTGACCATTGTTGGCCGCATCGAGGCGTCCACCGTTATCACTCAAAAAGATAATTAGTGTATTTTCACGAATCCCTAATCTTGTCAGTAGGGAGTCTATTCTACCAACGCCTTGATCTACCCCAGCAATCATTGCTGCATACACACTTCTAATTCCATTCTCTATGTGATCTGCTTTTTCCAAATATTGTTTTGTGGCATGGTCTGGACTATGGGGAGCATTGTAAGATAAATACATAAAAAATGGAGTATCTTTTTGTTGTTTAATAAAAGACAAGGCTTCATTAGTGAAGTCATCCGTTAGGTAAGTTAGTTTTTTAGGATCTACATTTTTACCATTGCGTTGAACATGCATGGTTTTATTTTTACTGTACGGGTATCCCCAATAGTTCATATGTCCTCCAGAAAAACCAAACCAATGATCAAAACCTCTTTTCGGGGGTAAAAAATTTGGGTGATCACCCAAATGCCATTTTCCAATAGCACATGTGCTGTAGCCTGCTTCTTTCAATTTTTTAGAAAGAAATACTTCGTTTTTTGGTGTACCCATAGTTGAATCTTGGGGAGAAAAAAGAACATTATGTTCATGCCCAAAGCGTTGCTGATAACGCCCAGTCATTAATCCAGCCCTGGAAGGACTACAATAAGGATGGGATACATAACCATCAGTAAATACAACACCTTTTTTTGCAATGTTATCAATGTGAGGTGTAAGAATATCTTTTGAGCCATTAAAGCCAACATCACCATAGCCTTGATCGTCAGTTAAAATAAGTATGATATTTGGGTTATCATTGCCACTTTTGAAATCACTGTTTTTTGAAGCTTTATCCTTGCATGCCAAGAAGGTCAACAAAGCAATAAACACTATAATTTCAAGTCTATTTTTCATACAAAAAATTACTTCAAGAAAAGTTCAATAACAGGTATCTCTACATTTGGTTTTGTAACAGGGATTGTAATTGTTAGGCCATTATCATCACTTTTCACATCGTCAAGCCAAGCCCCTTTTTTTGTCTTCAGTTTTAGTTCTGAACCATCATTTAATATTTGCGCATATGCTACTTTATCGGCTAGGCCAGGAAGGTAAATTGTTTTAAACGGCCATTCTAGCACATGGACATAAAGCCTTTTTGTTTCGGGATTATAAGTTAATAAACAATTATCTGGTTTTTCGAACTCCTCAGGGGCCGCTGTGCAACCGTAAATAGAACGATCGTGATATTTCATCCACTGGTGTGTAGCTTCAAGCCTATCGACAGCTTCCGCTTGTATTATACCTCTAGCGGTTGGCCCCACATTGAGTAATAAATTACCCCCTTTACTAACTGTTTCAATCAGCATTACAATAGTTTGTTCTGTGCTTTTCCATGAGCGGTCATCTCTATGGTACCCCCAGGAATATCCAGAAAAAGTTTGACATGTTTCCCAAGGCACTTTTTCTCCTTTATAAGTAACCCATTGTTTGGGCATAAATTGTTCGGGTGTCATAAAATCCCAACCACCTTCTTCTCTTAAATCGAGTCTGTCATTTATAATGATTTGCGGTTGGAGCTTTCTAATTTGTTTGTACAAATCTTCTGAATTCCAATACGATTTTCCTTTTCCGTTTTCTTTTTGAGGGTAGGAAAAATCTGTAAATAAAATATCAATTTGTCCGTAATTTGTGAGGATTTCAGTTAATTGATTTTTTAAATACTTTTGAAATTTTTTAAGGTCTCGACTCGAGTCTTTTGCTAGTTCTTTTTTATTATTTTTTTCTGGGTGAATAGGATCTTTTACCAGAAAATCAGGATGGTGCCAATCAATGAGAGAATAGTATAATCCAATACGAATTCCTTCTGCTCTAAAAGCGTCAACCAGTTCTTTCATAACATCCTTTCCGTAGGGTGTGTTGGTTACTTTATAATCTGTATATTTTGAATCATACATCGTAAACCCGTCATGATGTTTTGCAGTGAAAACTACATATTTCATCCCTGCTTTTTTCGCTAATTTGGCCCATTGTGTTGGATTGTATAAATCGGGGTCAAAATAATTAGCGTATTTTTCATATGTTTTCTTTGACATTTTTTCATTACTCATTACCCACTCATGTCTAGCTGGTAGAGCATATAGCCCCCAATGGATAAACATTCCAAAGCGCGCTTTTGTCCACCACTCCATCCGTTCCATTTTTTCAGCTTTTGTTTCTGAATTTATTTGTGCCAAAGTATTTAATGTCATCGAACAGAAAATAACTAAACAGATTATTTTTTTCATAATTTAAATTATTTAAACAAATTAAGTTAAATCTCTTACAGTCTTTTTATTGAGATGTTCTGAACTGTACAATAAATTGATTTTTTAACTCAAAAAATCTATTTTTTTATTTTTTTATTTACAGGGCTTGTTGAATATTTCATAAAAAAAATAGCTTAAAATTGAATATAAGTTGTATTAAAAAGCACATTATTGACAATCTGTTATTACAATTATTGTTTTTTTTGTTAAGAGTTTTATATTGAAATATAGACATCTTTTTCTATTAGTTGGATTTTCATATTATTCTTAAAAAAAGTTGATTAAAAGTATTTCAGTGTAACGCAATATAAAATTAAAAAATTAAGGTGATTTTATAACTAAAACAAAAATTATGAAAACTATTTATACATTGATATTTCTTATCATAACGACAAGTTTTTTAACTGCTCAAACTACAACAAACTTTAAATCTGCAGAAGGTTATGCCGATGGTTTACTGAGCAACAATACAAATTGGGGCGGGCAGTATTTTTATGTTAACACGACCAATGAAAGCGTAGCTACTCAGTCCAATGGTGCTGATGCTTTTTGGGGGCAATCTCAATCAATATCTGAAGGTGAAACAATTACTTTTGAGGTTGATATGAAATTTGGAGGTGATCTTGGATATACTGGTAATACATTTATTGCACAAATTGGTTTTAACGCAGGAGGAACAACATCTTCAGGGGGTAGCGACAGACAATTTATTTACTTAAAAGCACTAACTAACGGTAAACTAAAAATTGAAAGGCGTGCAGGGGGTAACCTATCATCCACACCTGATTTTATTGAGGGCTGGACTATCGATACATGGAAAAATGAGGATTTGACTGTTAAAGTATCTTTTTTATTGGGTAATAGTGCATCAACCTCAACAATAACAGCAAAGCTAATCAATAGAACAACAGGAGAATATACTGATGCTGCATTTGACCAAAATGGGATTGTAAGTACAACCGTTTACAATGGTGCTGTTAGCGGTAATTTGTATGGTTTTTTTAGAACAGTTACCCTTCAAGATGGTGATGGTGCTACAACTGAAAGTTTTTCGGTGTCAAGTGTGAAATTGATAAATGAAGACACATTATTTCCAAGCATTTTCACTAATACAACCAGCGATAATCAGTGGTCAACTGCAGCCAACTGGGATTCGGGTAAAGTGCCATCATCATACACAGATGTTTCCATAACAGCTGGACAAACAATTGAAGCGGGAAATACTACAGCAGCTGTTGCCAATAATATTACTTTATCATCAGTAAGTAGTTTAACCATAGACAAAACATCTTCTTTGACAGTTTCTGGAGATTTTACAAACAATGGTAGTGTTACTTTAAATTCTACAGCAGATGATTTTTCTTCTTTAATTGTTGAAGGAACTGCTAGTGGTGATATCCTTTACAATAGATTTGTAAATGTATATGACGACCTCGATGGTGGTGGTTGGGATTTTGTAGGAGCCCCTACCGGCATGACCATTGAAGATTTTATAACGGCAAATGGAGCCAACATACAAGTACTTGGTGATGATTATGCATTTGCCCAGTATGATAATGCAACTGGACAGTATACTAGATATGCCACAGACACAGACACAGGAAGCTTTACACCTGCGCAAGGGTATGCATTGGCAATGGCGCAAGGTGATCTGCCCCCACCTCCAGCAGGAGGTGTAGCTGGAACTACAGTAGCCTTCGCTGGTGCTTTGCAGACAACAGATCAAAGTATCAATATTATCAATAACGATGGTCTAAACAATGTTGGTAGAAGATGGAATTTGGTATCAAACCCTTTCCCTTCATACATTGTAGGATATGATGGCACTGAAAACCCTACCAACTTTTTGTATGCAAACGCAACTGCCATTGATGAGTTGTACTTGGCTGTATATGGTTGGAATGGGTCTGATTATACGATTTACAATAATTTATCAGGCGCCTTTTCAATGGCTCCTGGTCAAGGATTTTGGGTAGCAGCAGCAGGCACATCAGATGCCGCTCTTGATTTTACAGCTGCTATGCGTACTACTACAGGAACTGGAGATTTTGTTTCAGGACCACAGCTACTAACCTACAATGTAGGATTAAAGCTTTACAATGGTGAGATAGAAAGAGCAGCGACCAATTTCTACTTTAGAGATGGTCTTACCCTAGGTCTTGATCCTGGATACGATGCAGCAGCATACAACCAGTCAACAAAACTAAGTTCAAGACTGGCCCAAGGAAGCCAAGAAACAGCATTTGCAATAAATGCTATGGATATTGATGATTTGCAAAACACTAGAGTGCCTCTAGAGATAAGACAAAATGCAGGACAGGCCTTTACTATTAGTATTGCAGATATGGACATTCCCCAAGATATCTACGTATATCTAGAAGATACCTTAAACGGCACCCTTACTTCACTAAAAGATGGGGACTTTGAGCTAACAGCTCAAAGTAATCTTAGCGGAGTGGATAGATTCTTTATTGTCTTTAAAGACAATAGCGTACTCTCTAATGGAGATACCCTTGGTATAAACGCACTAAATGTATACAAAGTAAATACAGATAGCTTTGTAACTATAGCTGGTATAACTCCAGATTTACAGCAACTAGATGTTAGGCTTTTCTCTATGTTAGGAGTAGCTGTAAAACAAACCAAATTAAACACTACAACTGCATCTCAGAGAGTATCAACTGCGGGGCTGGCAAGTGGATTATATGTTGTACAGATAAAATCTGGAAATCGAATAATTGTTAAGAAAATAATTGTCAAATAAATAAAGTGTGTTCTAAAAAAAATCCAAAGCAATATCGCTTTGGATTTTCTAAGTATAACAATTTCTCAATTACTTACTTCCCAACATCAAAAGTTCATTACACAAGACCTCTGTAATAGAGCGCTTTTCTAAACCATCTGTCTCCCACAAACGGTTGGTTAGCTCAAAATAAAAGTGCTTGCTTTTTTATGTTTTGCTTTTCTATTGTAATTTAAAAAACTGAGAGTTTATTACGAAAACATTCCATCTGGGAGTTTATTTTATACTCAAAAAAAAATTTTTTCTTGGGAATATTTTTTTTCGAGTGAGGTTTTAATACAAATTTTACGTAGCCAACTTTTTGAATATATCGATATGTTGGTTCGAAAAAAGGTCAATAGAGTGTACAAGCAAAAGCCGAAACGAGAGTTTCGGCTTTTTTGTTTTCTACAATTAAGTTATAGCTTGTTAACAATCCGCAACCTTCTTGAAATTAGAAAAATAGCTACTTGGTGTGCAATCGGCTGCCGCATTTGCGGTTGATATGGACAACTACACATTTACATTTTATGTAAAAGGGACAGCGGGTCAGGTTGTTACACCTTGGTTTTTTGTTACAGGTTCTGGAAACGTACTTCCTGTTGAAGGAGACTATACCATAGTTGACACAGGTGTTTGGGAACAAGTTGTAAGAACACATGATATTCCTGCAGCAGCTAATGTGACGGCACGAATTCGTCTTAAAACGGTAAATTCATCTATTAAAGTTGATGATGTTTCTTTAGTTCTAACCTCATCAATAGTTGACACTACTGCTCCTGTAATCACTTTATTAGGTGATGATACTGTAACTGTTGAGGTAGGAAGTCCCTACACAGATGCAGGTGCTACAGCTACAGATACTTATGATGGAGATGTTACCTCTAGTATTGTTACTGTATCTACAGTAAATACAGCAATTGTAGGTGTTTACACCGTGACTTACAATGTTTCAGATGCTAGCGGTAATGCAGCTTTAGAGGTAACAAGAACAGTTAATGTTGTAGATACAACTCTTCCTGTGATTACTTTGCTGGGAGATAATCCAGCAACCATTGAAGCAGGAGACACCTACACAGATGCAGGCGCAACTGCTACAGATACCTATGATGGAGATATTACCTCTAGTATTGTTACCGTATCTACAGTAAATACAGCTATTGTAGGTGTTTACACCGTAGCTTATAATGTATCAGATGCTAGCGGTAATGCAGCAGTAGAACTAACACGAACAGTTAATTTAGTAGATACAACTGTTCCTGTGATTACTTTGCTGGGAGAAGATCCAGTAACCATTGAAGCAGGAGACACCTACACAGATGCAGGCGCAACTGCTACAGATACCTATGATGGAGATATTACCTCTAGTATTGTTACCGTATCTACAGTAAATACAGAAATTGTGGGTGTTTATACAGTAAGGTATAATGTGTCAGATGCTAGCGGTAATGCAGCAGTAGAACTAACACGAACGGTTAATGTAGAAGAGGCTCTTTCTTTAGAAAATTTTGAACAAATTAAATTTAGTCTATTTCCTAATCCATCTACTGGAGATATAACTGTCATGTATTATTTGCCAGGGTTAATCGATGGAGTATTAGCAGAGGTTTATGACATGTTAGGGCGATTAGTATGGACGCAAGTTATTGAGCAATAGCAAGGCATGCAACAAGCGAATCTTAATCTAAATTCATTACAGAAAGGAAATTATATTGTAATGATTAGTGCTCGAAATAACAGAGGAGAAAAGTTTGTAACCAACAAAATTTTAATACTTAAATAAGCTTTGAGACATGAATATTTTTTGCTTTTTATTGTTTTCAAAGCGGAGCTTTTCATGATTACAAAGTAATCCTTTCTAGGTCATTTTTTTAGTTTTCAATCGATATTTTGGTTCGAAAAAAGGTCAATAGAGTTTACATGTAAAAAGCCGAAACAAAAGTTTCGGCTTTTTTTGGTTTCTACAATTAAGTTACAGCTTGCTAAAGAGGTTTTAATAAGCAATGGTAATGTTAACATAAAATTTGCTTAAACAATTATAAATAAAAGCCAGCAATAACAAAAAAATATGTTTTTAGGAGTGCTTTTTTGTTTTGTTTTTTGACATCCAAAATTTATAATGTTTAACAATGTTAAATTGTTTTGAATTGTCAAAAACCACTTCTTTTTCTATTTTTTTTGATTTATTAATATGCTTTTAAGTGTTTTACAACGATTTTTTTTGTTCTTAAACTAATTTATTGTTTTTAGCGTCTTTATTTTTTTTTCAAATCTTTTTTTTAGTCTTAATTTGGTAACAATTATTTTTTTTACACGCCCCAAATACAGTTTTTAACTTAAAATTATTTGGATTTTAAAAAATAATTTTGTTAAAAACAAACTTCAAAACAAATTACTATGAAAAAATTATTACTTACTTTATTTTGTGTTTTCTCATTATTTGCATGGCAAACTAATGCTCAACAAATACTAACTTGTACAGAATCGTTTACTGCATCAGGTACTGACGATGGACCCACTGTTTTAACTATTACAGCTGCAGAACTATCATGTAATGGTTCAGAATCGATAACCTCACTAAAACTTACAGATGCCGGAGGTGCTTTAAGCACTATTTATTGCAGTAATTCAGGTGGTTCATGGTATGGTTTTGATATTGACATTGATGGAACTGTCACGAATGATGTTTGTGCAGCTCAATTAAACGATTTAGACATTTCTGGATTTACTACCTTATCTATAACCTCTAAAGATAATGATGCCTGGTCTGATAGTATCACAATGTCAATTGATGTTGAGGTTTCGTATCCAGAGCCTCAAACAACTTGTTCGGATTCATTTTCTGCATCAGGTACTGACGATGGACCCACTGTTTTAACTATTACAGCTGCAGAACTATCATGTAATGGTTCAGAATCGATAACCTCACTAAAACTTACAGATGCCGGAGGTGCTTTAAGCACTATTTATTGCAGTAATTCAGGTGGTTCATGGTATGGTTTTGATATTGACATTGATGGAACTGTCACGAATGATGTTTGTGCAGCTCAATTAAACGATTTAGACATTTCTGGATTTACTACCTTATCTATAACATCTAAAGATAATGATGCCTGGTCTGATAGCATAACAATAACAATTGATGTTGAAGTTACGTATCCAGTGCCAAGTTGCGAAAACCCTGTTGCAGCAATGTCTGCTATTACAACAACAGGAGCTACTGCAACATGGGATGCAGCCAATGGAGCAGTATCTTATGATTGGGAAGTTGTTCCAACCGGTAACGCTCAAGGCGTTGGAGTTGTAGCCTCTGGATCTGCAGAAACTGGTTTAACAGCTTCTATTACAGGATTAACTGCTAATACAGCGTATGATTTTTTAATTAGTTCAGATTGTACTACAGATTACGCATCTGCAGTTTCATTCACAACACTTTGTGGAACATTTTCTTTACCTTTTTCTGAAGGAATGGATAACGCAGGATCAACTCCAGATTGCTGGACTCAAAGTGGTGCAGAAAATTGGGAGTTTTCTACCTCAGGAGGAATTAACCACATTGGGAGCAATGGTACAATTAATGGAAGTTCTTCTTCAGGAAGTTATTTTGCATGGGTTGACTCCTCTGGATCTGAAGCAAATGCAATATTAACATCACCTTCTGTAGATATAAGTTCATTAACTACACCAATGCTAACTTTTTATGAGCTTAGTGATAATGAAGGTGGTGATAATTCATTGCTAACTGTTGAAGTTTATGACGGTGCAGCATGGAATACAGTTAGGACTTTTGATTCCAACACATTAAATAATGCATGGGAGCAAAAAGATGTCTCTTTAGACGGCCTTACTTTTACAGGCAATGCTCAAGTTAGGTTTACTTTTACTGAAACAACAACTGGTTATGTTGATGATATTGCTATTGATGATGTTTCTTTTGTTGAAACGCCATTGTGCTCAAACCCTTCTACAGCAATGTCTGCTATTACACAAACTACTGCCACTGCAACATGGAGTTCAGCCAATGGTGCTGTATCTTATGATTGGGAAGTTGTTCCAACTGGTAACGCACAAGGCGTTGGAGTTGTAGCCTCTGGATCTGGAGAAACTGGATTTACAGTTTCTGTTACAGGATTAACTGCTAATACAGGGTATGATTTTTTAATTAGTTCAGATTGTACTACAGATTACGCATCTGCAGTTACTTTCACAACACTTGTGGCACCATACGTAGGTTGCGGTGACACTGATTATGATACAGGAGGACCAAATGGCAATTATTCTGCCAATGAAGACTATACAATTACATATACACCTGATACACCAGGAGACATAGTTACTATTGACATTGATTATGTTCAAATTGAAACTAATTGGGATAAATTAAGCGTCTATGATGGTGCAGATATTACTGCAACTCAGCTAAGTGCTCAGGTTACTGCAGATGTATCTTACACTGCATCTTCTGGAGATGGTTTAACAATTAGATTTACTTCTGACGGGTCTGGCCAATATGCTGGATATTCTTTAACATCCTCATGTGCTGCACCACCATCGTGTGATGCTATTACTGGCTTTGCTGTTGATAGTTTTACAGCATCAACTGCAGAATTAAGTTGGACTGAAACGACAGCAACTAGCTACAATGTTGAATATGGTGTAACTGGATTTACACAAGGCACAGGAACCACCTCATCAGAGACTGGAGGAACTGCTTCATTATCAGGTTTGACATCAGGAACTTCTTATGATGTTTACGTTCAGGGTAACTGTAATGGTGATGTTGGACCTTGGAATGGACCAGTTTCTTTTACAACACTTCCTGGATGTGGTGATACAGTATCATTCTGTTATAGTAGCGGGGCGACCGTTAAACAAGCAGAACTTGAATCATCAGGTGATTATATTACAGCCACTGTAAATAGTGGTTCAACAGAGGCTGATTGGGATTTTCTTATCATATACGATTCATTAGATGCAACTGGAACCGTTTTGTACAATGCATCCGGTGACCATACTGGTGTGTCAGTTACTTCAACAACAGGACTTATTTCTGCGTGGGTTAATGCAGATGGTACTGTTGATTGTGGTTCTAGTGCTGGTATTACAGAAATATCAATGACGTTCACTTGTGCAGCTCCACCAGCTTGTGTTGTTCCAACGGATTTAATAGTAGATAGTTTTACTGAAACAACCGCAGAAATTTCTTGGACAGAAGCAGGAACAGCAACAGACTACAACGTAGAAGTATATGAAAGTGGAGCAGATACTACAACTGCAACACCTGTATTTACAACATCTGTATCTGGTGTAACAACAGCTTCAGTAACTGGTCTTACTGCAGCGACTGCATACGATGCATATGTTCAAGCCGATTGTGGATTATCAGGGGTATCTGATTTTACTAACGCTACATTAATTTATACTGGTTATTGTCAAGTTTCTACAGGCAGTACAGTTGTTTATATGGATAGTTTTACAACTACGGGTGGAGTTACAGACATATCAAATACTGCATCTGGATATAGCACAGGTGGTTATGGAGATTTTACAGCACAATCTATATCTGGCCTATATGGTACTCAAAGTTTTGATGTAGCTGTTAGTTCACCTCAATATGGAGGGAGTTTTCATTTTTGGGTAGATTGGGATAATAATTTATCTTTCGATAACACTTCTGGATCTACAGAGTTTGTAGGGACAATTGGTGAAGCACTTTCAGGAACTATAACGGTTGCTATTCCTGCAGGGCAAGCAGCCGGTGATTACAGGCTAAGAGCTGTTTTAAACAATTCTACAACCGCTGCGCCGGATCCTTGTTCAGCTATTGCTTTTGGAGAATTTGAAGACTATACTGTAAGTGTAGCTGTAACACCAGCTTGTACAGACGTATCTAACATATCATTAACTAGTTTCACAGAAACAACTGCTGATCTTTCTTGGACAGAGAATGGGGTAGCATCAAGCTATAACCTTGAGTTGTATGCTTCAGGTGCAGACCAAACAACCGAGACACCTTTGCAATCAGAAACAATAAATGGATCTACTACAGCATCTTTGACAGGTTTGACACCTTATACTTTTTATGATGTATATATCCAAACATCGTGTGGATTCTCTGGAACTGCTGATTTTGTTTCTTACACATTTAGAACAGGACACTGCGCTCCATCATCAGACAATACAATTATCTATATAAATGATGTTACAACTACAGGTGGTACATTAAATATCTCTAACAATGCTTCTGGATTTAGCACAGGTGGTTACGGAGATTTTAGAACACAATCAGTTTCTGGTTATGCCACTCAAAGCTTTGACATGGCTTTTATTAATGATGGTACATATGGAGGAAAAATGTATGCTTGGGTAGATTGGAATAATGATTTAGCCTTTGACAACACTACTGGTTCTTCTGAAATAGTATATATAGCAGATGACGTTAATTATGGAAGTGGAACTTTTACTGTAAGTATTCCAGATGGCCAAGCTATTGGTGACTATGTACTAAGAATAAAAGTACAACAAAACAGTGATGGCAATCCTTGTGGCGATATGGCTTATGGTGAGGTAGAAGACTACACAGTAAGTGTTACAGAAACACCTTCTTGTTTAATTCCAGACACTTTGGCTTCTTCAAATATTACAGTTGTTTCAGCTGATCTTTCTTGGAATGAAACAGGAAGTGCTACTAGCCACGTAGTGTATGTTTACGTATCTGGTGCAGATCCAGCTACAGCAACACCAGTTTATACAGAAAGTATTAATGGTTCAACAACAGCAAATGCAACTGGTCTTACGTCAAGTACTGCATATGATTTTTATGTAACTGCCGTTTGTCCTCAAGGCCTTGGAACAATAGAAAGTAACTTGCAAGGAACACCACATACTTTTACAACACTTCCTGGATGTGGTGATACAGTATCGTTCTGCTATAGTAGCGGGGCGACCGTTAAACAAGCAGAACTTGAATCATCAGGTGATTATATTACAGCCACTGTAAATAGTGGTTCAACAGAGGCTAATTGGGATTTTCTTATCATATACGATTCATTAGATGCAACTGGAACCGTTTTGTACAATGCATCCGGTGACCATACTGGCGTGTCAGTTACTTCAACAACAGGACTTATTTCTGCTTGGGTTAATGCAGATGGTAGTGTTGATTGTGGTTCTAGTGCTAGTATTACAGAAATATCAATGACGTTCACTTGTGCAGCTCCACCAGCTTGCGCAGAACCAACAAGCTTATCTGCTTCAGCTCAACAAACTTCTGTTGATTTGGCATGGACAGCTGGAGATTCAGAAACTATTTGGGATATAGAGCTTGTAGATGTAACTGCCGGTGGAAGTGCTACAGGTACTCCAACTACAGAAGATATCACAACAAATCCTTATACTTTATCTGGTTTAACTTCAGGAAACAACTACGATGTATACCTAAGAGCAGATTGTTCTGGGGATAACAGTGAAACAAGTGACTGGATCTCTGTTACTTTTACAACGCTTCCTGGTTGTGGTGATAGTGTTTCTTTCTGCTATGCAGGTGGTTTAGTTAAACATACAGAACTTGAATCTTTAGGAGATTTAGTTACAGTTACTGTAAATAGTGGATCAACAGAAAGTGGTTATGATGATTTAGTAATATTCGATTCATTAGACACTTCTGGTAACGTTTTATATAACACAGACGGTGATCATACTGGAGTATCGGTTACGTCAACAACAGGATTAATTTCTGTTTGGACAAATGCAGATGGATCTTGGGATTGTGATGATGGTCAAGCTGGATCTGTTATAGAAATTACTTTTAGTTGCGTAACTCCATGTAATTGGACAGGAGCTACAAGTAGTGATTGGGCAGATGTATCAAACTGGAGCACAGGAGCGGTTCCAACGAGTATTGATATCGTTAATGTTGATGGTACATTTACTAATGAACCTTTAATTTCTAGCAGCACAGATGCCGCTGCTATATCTGTATCGGTCGCCACTGGCAACACCCTTACTATAGACGAGACCTCTTCTCTTACAGTATCTGGAGACTTTACCAACACAGGTACAGTTACCCTAAACTCTACAGCAGATGATTTCTCTTCTCTAATTGTTACAGGAACAGCTAGCGGAGATATTGTATACAATAGATATGTAAATGTATATGACGACACTGCAGGAGGTGGTTGGGATTTAGTATGCTCACCCGTTGATATGTCTATTGCAGATTTTATAACCGCAAACGGAGCTAACATCGAGGTACTTGGCGATAATTTCGCCTTTGCCCAGTTTAACAATGCTTCTGGACAGTGGGAAAGATATGCTACAGACAACTCAGACACAGGAAGCTTTACATCTGGACAAGGATATTCTATGGCAACTACTGCAGGTGCTGCAGTAACATTCACTGGTGCTATGCAAACAACAGATCAAAGCATTAATATTATCAATAACGATGGTTTAAACAATGTTGGTAGAAGATGGAACTTGGTATCAAACCCTTTCCCATCATACATTGCAGGAAATACAGCTGCAGCAACTACCAACTTTATGGATGCAAACAGTGCTGTTATTGATAGTGAGTTCTTGGCTGTATATGGTTGGAATGGATCTGATTACACGATTTACAATCAGCTTTCAGGCGCCTTTTCAATGGCTCCTGGTCAAGGATTTTGGGTAGCAGCAGCAGGCACATCAGATGCCGCTCTTGATTTTACAGCTGCTATGCGTACAACCACAGGAACTGGAGATTTTGTTTCAGGACCACAGCTACTTACTTACAATGTAGGATTAAAGCTTTATAATGGTGAGATAGAAAGAGCAGCAACCAATTTCTACTTTAGAGATGGTCTTACGCTAGGTCTTGATCCTGGATACGATGCAGCAGCATACAACCAGTCAACAAAATTAAGTACAAGACTGGCCGGAGGAAGCCAAGAAACAGCTTTTGCAATAAATGCTATGGATATTGATGATTTGCAAAATACTAGAGTGCCTCTAGAGGTAAGACAAAATGCAGGACAGGCCTTTACTATTAGTATTTCAGATATGGATCTGCCAGAAGATATCTACGTATATCTAGAAGATACCTTAAACGGCACCCTTACCTCTTTAAAAGACGGAGACTTTGAGCTAACAGCACAAAGTAATCTTAGCGGAGTGGATAGATTCTTTATTGTCTTTAAAGACAATAGCGTACTATCTAGTGGAGACACCCTTGGTATAAACGCACTAAATGTATACAAAGCAAATACAGATAGTTTTGTTACTATAGCTGGAATAACACCAGATCTAGGAAAGCTAAATGCTACTCTATATAATATACTTGGTGCAACAGTGCGTGAAAAAGCGTTAAACAATGCAACAGCAACCCAGACTATCTCTACAGATGGCTTGGCAAGTGGCTTTTATATCATACAATTAAGATCAGGTAACCAAGTGTTCACTAAAAAAATAATTGTAGAATAATAACTATAAATTCTAATTACTGTAAATAATTTAGGATATTTGCAGTAATTAGTATTTTAAAAAATAGGAAACATGTTAAAAAATAAAGAAAACCAATCAAAAGACATAACAAGAAAACAAGCCCTAAAAAAAATGGGGACTTATGCAACATTTGCTGCATTAGGTACTATGGTTATGCTAAATCCTCTTAAGGCTGCACAACCATCTCCACCAGACGGTTTTAGTGGAGGCAACCAAAATGGTGCAAGAGGTGTAAGAAGAAATAAAAACAAAAAATAGCATCCATAAAAAAAGGCTCTAGCATTAATTTGCAGGAGCTTGTTTTTAATATAAATTTAAACCAAAGGTAAAACAACGTATGTTTTACCTTTGGTTTTTTGTATTTTTAAAATTATTTAATTTAAATATTCAAGCTATTTTTTTACTAAAACCAATAGATGATAAAACAGTCTTGTGGTCTTCTAGAGATAACCAATACCTGGTTCTAGAAAACACTACAGCCCTTTTAGTGAGTAAGCTATCTAAGGGTATAGACTTTGAGGATATCTCAAGAGATTTGTCACAAGAGTTGTCTTTGCCTATTAAAGAAACTGCAGATTTTGTGCTAGGTCTAAAAAAACGCTTTATAGACTTAGACCCAACAAGTAATTCTAACAAGAAAGAAAGCTTTGAGGGAGTTACTATCCCTGGGGTGCTTTCTGTAGAGAAATTCTATAAAATAAACAACCTTATAATTAAGGCTTGTTTTGACAGTCAAGAAGCTTGCTTTTTAATTCATCCAAAGTTTGAACATCTTGAAGTAGCTGAGCAAAAGCATGAATTTTGTTTAAAAACCTTTACCCAAAACGCCCGCATTTTTTTGGCAGTAGAGGATCAACTAATTGAGAGTTGGCCATTTGATGAGGCTCATTTTTTCCAAGGAAAATTCTCAATGCAGCTCATCCAGAAAATTCATAACAAGCAAGAAGATAAGTGGCTGGGTGTTTTTCATGCCTCTGCTGTTTCAAACAAAAACAGCGCCATGCTTTTTTTAGGTGACTCTGGAAATGGGAAAAGCACATCACTAGCGCTTTTACAGGCCCATGGGTTTGATTGTATTGCAGATGATTTTGTGCCCGTTGCTGCCCAAAACCAAGATATATATTCTTTCCCGGCTGCAATTTCAGTTAAAAAAACAAGTCTAGATACCTTACTTCCTTTCTATCCAGAGCTGGGTGATAGTAAAGAGTATGAATTTAAGGTAGCACAAAAAATGGTTAGGTATTTAAAGCCAAATAACAATGATTTTTCCACTCATGTACCATGTAAGGGGCTTGTGTTTATAAAGTATATAAAAGACGCTCCTTTGTCTTGTAAAAAAATAGATAAAGTAACTGCTTTTCAAAAATTGGTGCCAGATTCATGGCTGTCTCCAATAAAGGAAAATGCAGCCATTTTCTTAGATTGGTTTGACTCCTTAGATTGTTTTGAACTCACCTATTCTAATAACAATGAGATGGTAGCTCAGGTTTCTAAACTCTTTAAAGATGAGCTATAAAGACGTTTATTATTTTGTTGCCATGTGTTTGACGATTTCTTTAGAGAAAAAAAACAAACAAATCATAGAAGCGCGCCTCAAAGAAAATGATATAGACTGGGAGTTTGTGGTTGAAGTAAGTACCAGCCATTACGTGTTTCCGGCCATGTATTGCGCTTTAAAACGCGAGGGTTTTTTAAAGTATTTACCCCAAGAATTACTTAATTTTATGGAGCATATTGCCGATACAAATCGTGATAGAAACAAGCAAATAATCTTTCAGGCAAAAGAGCTGAACACGCTTTTATTATCTCATAATATAACTCCAATATTTATTAAAGGAACCGCTAATTTATTGGCTGGCTTATACACTGACATCACAGAGCGAATGGTTGGTGATATTGATTTTCTTTTTTCTAGCCAGGACTACCCAAAAGCAATACAAATTTTAAAAGGGCATGGGTATCATTACACAGATAATCCCAAAAGCTTGAAGCTAGATCATAGGCACTATCCTAGATTAATAAATAAAGAATATATTGCAGCTATAGAGATACATAGCGACCTTTTAAGAAAATCATATTCTCAGGAGTTTAACTATGATACTATAAAAAGCAGTATCCAGGTTGTAGATAATGTTGCTATGCTTAGTGATGCTAACATGCTTAATTTAACAATACTAGCATGCCAAATAAATGATTACGGGTATCTCTACAGAAGAATTGCTTTAAGGAATGCCTACGATGTTTTTTTACTCTCTAAAAAAGTATCTGCAAAAAATGCAGTTTCTACTATTAGCAGCTTAAAGAATCCACTACATTGTTTTTTGGCAGCCTGCGGGGAGGTGTTTAATAATCCAGATTCTTTGGAGTATACCCAAACAAAAAAAACAAAAGCCTATCTCAATATGTTTAAAGAGCTGTTTACAAATCCCAAAAAAGTAAATAGACGTACTACTAGAATTAAAATATACTTGTATTTAAAACATGTGTTAGGGCTTTTGTATAATGGAATTTTATATAAAAAATACAGAGTTTGGTTGTTTTTACTTGTTACTGACCCATCCTTTTGGAAAAGAAAATTAGGAGTAATCAAAAAATAAGTTTCTTCCTCAAACTACATAAAATAACTCAAAGGTTATAGAAGGATAATGTAGCGGTAACCTCAACTTTACAAAAGAGCTACATCTTTGCTTCAAATTTTTAATAGGCGACATAAAAACAACTTTGCTATTTTACCCTTTAGCTTTATTGTTAGCTGTTTGTCTAAAATTAACTGCATTGTACGCATCATTTGTGTTAATACTTGGTAATTTTTTTATCTTTAATCAAATAATTTACACAACATTATTTTTTAAATAGATTCTATGAAGACACTTAATATATTGAAAACCGCATTATTATTACTCCTTACAACACTGTACTCAAACCAAGTTAATTCTCAATCATTATCTGCGGGTGATATAGCAATTATTGGAGTAGGTGTAGATACTGAAGAAATTCTTTTAGTTGCTTTAGCAGATGTTTCATCAGGAGAATCTGTATTCTTTACTGATGAAGAATGGAACGGAAACTCGTTTAATTCGGGAGAGGGCTTTTATGTTTGGATAACTCCATCAATTTCGGCTGGATCAGTATTTACCCTAACCAAAACTTCTGTGTCAGTTGGTGGGACAGTTAGTCAATTAGCTGGAAATATGGCCCTTGGTAACAGTGGGGATGGGTTTTTCCTTTATCAAACTTCTGATAACTTATATAATTCAGGCACATATACTCTTATTGCTTTTGCTGGAGAAGATTCTGGCGATGCTGGAACTTTAAGCGGTTCAGGCCTAGCCATAGGTACTACTGCAGTTTATTTTGGTGGTGATAATGGAGTATATACAGGCTCTAGAGGATCTAATGATAAACCTGGTCATTTAAATAATATATATAATGATAATAATTGGGCCACCTCTGGTTCAGCACAAACTTTTGATTCAACTAATTTTATCATGCTCGGATCAGGCGCTGGAATTACACTTAGTGGTTCATCAGGGAATACCAATGAATCTGGAACTACAGCAACCTTTACTGCCGTTTTAAATGCAGCACCAGTCAGCGATGTGGTATTAAATGTAACAAGTGGTGATACTGGAGAAGTAACAGTGACGCCATCACAATTAACTTTTACAAGCTCAAATTGGGATACTTCCCAAACTATAATCGCCACTGGGGTTGATGATGCAACTGAAGATGGGAATCAAGATGTAGCAATCACAGTTGCGATAGATGATACGCTTTCCGATGACTCATACGATGGTCTTTCTGAAACTATTATTGTGACCAATGAGGATGATGACTTTCCAAATATTGTAATTACTGAATTTATGTACAATACACCAGGCACAGATGATGAATGGATAGAGTTGTATAATAGCAATGGCAGTGATGTAGATATCTCTTCATGGACCCTAAATGTTGGCACTAACACATTTACTTTTCCACCATCTACAAACTTTCCAAATAACACCTACATCACAATAGCAATGGGGAGTAATGGTGATGGAACCTTTAATAATGATAATCCTTTCACTCCTGATTATAGTAATGTTTCAGACCCTTTAGAATCGACCAATGACACTAACAATATGAGCAATGGTGCAGCTACCATCACACTTGAAAACATTGCTTCAACTATTATAGATTCTGTAGCCTATGATGATGGTGATGTGTCATCCACCGATGGTTCTGGACCTAGTTATGAGATTATAGATACAACTGCAGATAACTCTACGACGGCTTCTAATTGGCAAGCTAGTATTTTTAACGGAGGTACTCCAGGAAACACTGAAACATCTTGGACAGGAACTACTAATAGTGACTGGGCAATTACAACAAATTGGAGCACAGGAGCTGTTCCTACTAGTAGTGATATTGTTTTTATAGATGGCACCTTTACCAATGAGCCTTCTATAATAAGTACAGATGCTGCAGTTAACTCACTATTTGTAGCCTCTGGCAACACCCTTACTATAGACGAGACATCTTCTCTTACAGTCTCTGGAGATTTTACCAACAGTGGTAGCGTTACTCTAAATTCTACAGCAGATGATTTTTCTTCTCTAATTGTGGAAGGAACTGCTAGCGGAGATATCGTTTACAATAGGTTTGTAAACGTATATGACGACACCCTTGGTGGCGGTTGGGATTTGGTTGGATCCCCTGCCGGGATGACCATTGCAGATTTTATAACGGCAAATGGAGCTAATATACAAGTACTTGGTGATGATTATGCATTTGCTCAATATAACAATGCAACTGGACAATATACTAGATATGCTACAGACAACTCAGACACAGGAAGTTTTACACCTGCACAAGGGTATGCAATGGCAATGTCACCAGAGGATCTGCCTCCACCTCCAGTAGGTGGAGCAGCTGGAACTACAGTAGCCTTTACTGGTGCAATGGAAACTATATCTCAAGGTATCAATATTGTTAACAACCATGCAAACGGCGCCGGAGGTAGAAGGTGGAATTTAGCATCAAACCCTTTCCCTTCATATATATCAGGAAATGCTGCTGCAGGAGTTACTAACTTTATAGATGCAAACAGCACTGTTATTGATAATGAGCGTTTGGCTGTATATGGTTGGAATGGCTCTGATTATGATATTTACAATCAGCTTTCAGGTGGTTTTTCAATAGCTCCTGGTCAAGGATTCTGGGTAGCTGCAGCAAGCACAGAAGGTGCACAGCTTGATTTTACAGCTGCTATGCGTACTACTACAGGAACTGGAGATTTTGTTTCAGGACCACAGCTTCTTACTTACAATGTAGGATTAAAGCTTTACAATGGTGAGATAGAAAGAGCAGCAACCAATTTCTACTTTAGAGATGGTCTTTCTCTAGGTCTTGATCCTGGATATGATGCAGCAGCATACAACCAGTCAACAAAACTAAGCACAAGATTACCCCAGGGAAGTCAAGAAACAGCTTTTGCAATAAATGCTATGGATATTAATGATTTGCAAAATACTAGAGTGCCTCTAGAAATAAAGCAAAATGCAGGACAGGCCTTTACTATTAGTATTGCAGATATGGAACTCCCCCAAGATATCTACGTATATCTAGAAGACACCTTAAACGGTACCCTTACTTCACTAAAAGATGGGGACTTTGAGTTAACAGCTCAAAGTAATCTTAGCGGTGTAGATAGATTCTTTATTGTCTTTAAAGACAATAGCGTACTCTCTAATGGAGATACCCTTGGTATAAACGCACTAAATGTATACAAAGCAAATACAGATAGCTTTGTAACTATAGCTGGTATAACTCCAGAGTTAGGACAGTTAAACGCTACTATATTTAACATACTAGGAATGACAGTACGTGAAAAAGCGTTAAACCCAGCAACTGCAACCCAGACTATCTCTACCCAAGGCCTAGCAAGCGGTTTGTATATTATACAATTAAAATCAGGAAACCAAGTATTCACTAAAAAAATAGTGGTACACTAGTATCTGTGAAACACTAAACAAGCAGCATTTAAAACATGCTGCCCATTTAAGATAAAAAAAGGCGAAACATATATATATGTTTTGCCTTTTTGTTTATGTTTGAAACTCAAATTAATTACACAAATGAAAGATTCTAAAAATTCAGAAAATCTACCTGATGATCTGTCCTCAGACAAGGCCACTAATTATAATGGTGCACTGGCAACACTAGTAACTGTATTTTTCTTTTGGGGATTTATAGCTGCTGGAAACGGTGTATTGATTCCGTTTTGTAAAACCTATTTTAATTTAGACCAGTTTCAGAGTCAATTAATAGATTTTGCTTTTTATGGTGCATACTATATGGGAGCGCTTATGTTATTTGTGGTGTCTAGTCTAAAAAAGACTGACATAATGAATAAATGGGGATTCAAAAGCGGAATTGTTAAAGGGTTGATTTTATCTGCCGTAGGAGCTGGAGCCATGATATTGGCAGTCAATGGAGCTGATCCAGGAGATTCCTCTGCCTTCGCCTTTATTTTGGGTGCATTGTTCATTGTAGCCCTAGGATTTTCATTGCAGCAGACAGCTGCGAATCCTTTTGCAGTAGCTTTAGGTGATCCAGAAACAGGCTCTCATAGATTAAACCTAGCAGGAGGTATTAATTCTTTAGGCACAACTGTTGGGCCTTTAATAGTGGGTGCCGTGTTGTTTGGAACTGCGGCTAAGGCAGATATAGCAGCGTCTATTTCAAACCAGACCATAACCTTATCTTCTGTTCAATATCTTTATGTAGGAGTGGGGCTTCTATTTCTTTTGTCTGCGGCCTTATTTAAGTTTTCTAATAAGTTACCAGATGCAAAAGCAGACGCAAATTTTATAGGGGCTAAAAAGGCATTAAACACTCTAATTGCAATTACAGTAATACTAATTGTTGTTTTCTTTTTTGTGTTTAGACAATATTCAGGGTTGGCTCCAGGGGCCAAGTTAGACGCTAAAGCAGATCATTTAATTTTAATTCTTTCAGCTATCGGCCTTTTGGCTATTGTAGGAGGTTTATTAGGAGCCAATAAAATGGCTAAGTCAAATCCTAAGGGCTGGGGAGCCATGCAGTATCCTCAATTAGTGCTTGGGATGTTGGCTATTTTCACCTATGTTGGAGTAGAGGTTTCTATAGGAAGTAATCTAGGGGAACTGTTAATGACCAAAGCTTTTGGTAGCCTTGCAGAGTCAGATGTGGCTCCATATATTTCTCTTTATTGGGGAGGCTTAATGATAGGTAGATGGGCTGGTGCCATAGCAGTATTTAATCCAGCCGAAGGATTAAAAAAAATACTTTATATAGTGGTTCCTTATGTTGCTTTTGGGGTAATTCTATTGGCTATTTACTTAGCAGAATTTGAAGTAGTTCATTTGTTTGGATTTTCTGGATGTGTTGCCTTGCAAATAATAGGTTTCTTTCTCGGAAAAGACAACCCAGCAAGAACACTTAAAATATTTGGTATATTAGGGATGGCAGCTATGCTTGTAGGGCTATTTACTTCAGGTAATATAGCAATTTATGCCTTTTTAAGCGGAGGTTTGTTTTGCTCTATTATGTGGCCATCTATATTTTCTTTAAGTATAAAAGGCTTAGGGAAATATACTTCACAGGGTTCTGCATTTCTAGTAATGATGATTTTAGGTGGAGCTATTATTCCGCCCATTCAAGGAAAATTGGCTGATATTATAGGTATTCACGAGTCTTACATTATTTGTGTCTTGTGCTTTGCATACTTAGCATTCTTTGCTCAAAAAGTAGGAAGCCTTCACCAGAAAAATGCTTAATTGACATTTTTCATTAGCCTTACTTATAAGTAAGACTATCCCTTGTAAATAACTTGAGGCGCAATCAATAAGCCCTCAAAAGAGTGTATAAAAAAACTCCTTACAAACAGTAAGGAGTTTTTTATGTATGAAAAACGTATTGTTACATCATTCCAGGCATTCCACCTCCCATAGGGGGCATTGCTGGGGTATCTTCTTTAATGTCAACCAAAGCGCATTCTGTAGTTAAGATCATACCAGCAACAGAGGCTGCATTTTCTAGTGCAATTCTAGTTACTTTTTTAGGATCTATAATACCAGCCTTTAGCATATCAACATAGGTTTCAGACTTTGCATCATACCCGTAGTTTTTCTTTCCTTCTAAGACTTTATTAATCACAACACTTCCTTCACCTCCAGCATTTTGTACAATGGTGCGCAAGGGCGCCTCTATAGCCTTAGCTACAATTTGTACTCCTGTTGTCTCGTCTAGATTTGTTGTTGTAATTTTCCCAAGTGTGTTTTGTGCACGTATCAGGGCAACTCCACCACCGGCAACAATACCTTCTTCAACAGCAGCTCTAGTGGCGTGAAGCGCATCATCTACACGGTCTTTCTTTTCTTTCATTTCTACCTCACTGGCGGCACCTACATATAATACCGCTACACCACCAGCTAGTTTTGCTAGGCGTTCTTGAAGCTTTTCTTTATCGTAATCACTGGTAGTTGTCTCAATTTGAGATTTAATTTGTCCTACACGAGTTTTGATATCTGTTTTCTTTCCAGCTCCATTTACAATGGTTGTATTGTCTTTGTCTATAGTTACTGTTTCTGCAGTTCCTAACATTTCAATGGTAGTGTTCTCTAGGGTAAAACCACGCTCTTCACTAATTACCGTTGCTCCAGTTAAAATAGCAATATCTTCAAGCATTGCTTTTCTTCTGTCACCAAATCCTGGCGCTTTTACCGCAGCAATCTTTAAAGACCCGCGCATTTTATTGATTACCAAGGTAGCCAAAGCTTCTCCATCTACATCTTCTGCGATGATAAGTAAAGACTTCCCTTGTTGAGCAACTGGCTCTAAGACAGGCATTAGATCTTTCATAGAAGAGATCTTTTTATCACACAATAAAATCATTGGGTTTTCCAGTTCTGTCTGCATTTTCTCACTGTTTGTAACAAAATAAGGAGATAAAAAACCACGATCAAACTGCATTCCTTCCACAACATCTACATAGGTGTCTGTTCCTTTAGCCTCTTCAACAGTAATGACACCTTCTTTACCAACTTTTCCAAAAGCCTTTGCAATTAAACTACCAATAGCCTCATCATTGTTTGAAGAGATTGCAGCAACTTGTTTAATCATTTCGCTAGAATTTCCTACTTTGGTGCTTTGTTTCTCAAGATCCTTAACAATAGCCTCTACTGCCTTGTCAATCCCTCTTTTTAAATCCATTGGGTTGGCACCAGCAGCAACGTTTTTAAGCCCTTCTTTTACAATAGCCTGAGCCAAAACGGTAGCTGTTGTAGTTCCATCACCAGCCAAGTCGTTGGTTTTACTTGCTACTTCTTTTACCATTTGAGCACCCATGTTTTCAAGTGGGTCATCTAATTCAATTTCTTTGGCCACAGAAACTCCATCTTTAGTTACCACTGGAGCTCCAAATGATTTGCCAATAATTACATTACGCCCCTTAGGACCCAATGTTACCTTTACTGCATTTGCTAATGCATCTACACCACGCTTAATGCCATTACGAGCATCTAAGTCAAATATTATGTCTTTTGCCATGTTATTTTTATTTTGTGACCCCTTACATACGGGGTTTATACTGGTTAATAATTTTAATCTTTTGTTTAAATAATTGCAAGGATGTCTTCCTCACGCATAATTAAGTATTCTTTGCCATCTAGTTTTAACTCTGTACCAGCATATTTACCATACAGTACAGTATCACCAACTTTTACTGTCATCTTGTGGTCTTTTTTTCCATTTCCGACAGCAGCTATAGTGCCTTGTTGTGGTTTTTCTTTAGCGCTATCTGGTATGTATAATCCAGAGGCTGTTTTTGTTTCTGCCGCTTGAGGTGTTACCACGACTCTATCTGAAAGAGGTTGAATTTTTAATCCCATTATTATATTAGTTTTTAATTTCTGAAAAAGCAA
>Ga0302125_10000368_pt1 | contig 25387 bp, 22 predicted proteins | sample CB4_surface_MG_FD_203111 | JGI IMG/M metagenome (GOLD analysis project Ga0302125, IMG submission 203111) | Marine microbial communities from Western Arctic Ocean, Canada - CB4_surface | ecosystem: Environmental > Aquatic > Marine > Oceanic | place: Canada: Western Arctic Ocean | collected... | reverse complement strand
CCCTTTTTTATTAACGGCAATAATTTCATTAACGCGTTCTAGGGTTAATTCATGCCAGTTCATGGCTTCTTTTTCATAGGCAAACCACAACAAGCCCTTGAAAATATCTGTTTTTTGACAAATTGCACTTCCTTTCTCTGTTTTAAGTTTTACATCACTCTTAGGAAATGTTGCTAGGGTGTCAATATAGGTGTCCAGTTCAAAGTTTAAACAGCACTTTAATTTACCGCATTGACCTGCTAGTTTTTGAGGATTTAAAGAGAGTTGCTGGTATCTAGCCGCAGAGGTGTTTACAGACCTAAAATCTGTTAACCAGGTAGAACAGCAAAGTTCTCTACCGCAAGAGCCGATACCTCCCAGGCGAGCAGCTTCTTGTCTAAAGCCCACTTGTTTCATCTCAATACGAGAATTAAACGTGCGCGCAAATTCTTTAATTAGTTCTCTAAAATCTACACGCTCTTCTGCGGTGTAATAGAAAACAACTTTGGATGCATCTCCTTGAAACTCTACATCACTAATTTTCATGCGAAGCCCTAACCGAATAGCAATAACACGAGAGCGTTTTTGAATATCTGCTTCACGGTCTCTTACTTTTTGCCATATATCAATGTCTTTCTGTGTGGCTTTTCTATAAAGAGTTGGTAGTTTGGTAGCGTCTGGATTTTCTTTTTTCTTTTTCATTTGTACGCGCACCAACTCCCCTGTGAGGGTCACAATACCAATGTCATGTCCAGATTCTGCTTGTGTGGCAACAATATCGCCAATGCTTAAAGAAAGGTTTTCGTTGTTTTGATAAAAATGTTTACGTCCGTTTTTAAAACGCACTTCCACTCCTGTGTAGGGAGTCATCTTTGCAGGAAGCGACATATTTGAAAGCCAATCAAACACCGTTAATTTGTTACAGCCATCGGTTCCACAAGTACCATTGTTCTTGCAGCCTTTTGGTTGTCCATCGGCGCCAGAGGCACAGCTAGTACAGCCCATAATAATTATATATAGTGGAGTTTTTGGTTTTTTATTTATTTCCTTCCGTTAGAGATATGCAATCATCAACCTCATTGTTCAGTTACATCTTCACGGTATTTGAATAAACAAATCATTAAAACCAAGAAACTCTCGAATAAATGAAACACTATTGTTTACAATGTAAAGGTATTAAATCTTACAGAATAAAAATTCAGAATTATAAACTACTTCTTAAATTGAAGCTTCTGAGATCTCCCCTTTTTAAATATCTTGTTACTTGCGTGGGTTCCTTTGCGAAGCTCTTTTTGCTGCTCAAAGGGTAACTGAATAATTTGATGGCACTCATCACTACAAGTATGCTCCATTTTTTCTGCGCAAACATCGCACTGAATAAACAACAAATGGCACCCCTCATTAGCACAGTTTGTGTGGCTGTCAAAAGGGTTTCCGCATTGATGGCAATTAGAAATAACATCATCGCTAATACGCTCGCTGCGTCTGTGGTCAAAAACAAAGTTTTTCCCTAAAAATTTATTTTCTAGGCCTTGATCTTTCACTTGGCGGGTGTATTCTATGATTCCGCCTTCCAACTGAAATACATTTTTAAAACCTTTGTTCTTGTAGTAAGCGCTGGCTTTTTCACAGCGAATTCCTCCGGTGCAATACATCACCAATTTTTTATCTTCTTTATGATCTTGGAGGTCTTGTTCTATAATATCTAGAGAGTCCCTAAAGGTGTCTACATCTGGTGTGACTGCATTTTTAAAATGTCCTATTTCGCTTTCATAGTGATTGCGCATGTCTACCAAAACCGTATCTGGATCTTCTATTAAATCATTGAAAGTTGTTGCGTCTACATGTACTCCTTTATTGGTGACATCAAAGGTGGTGTCATTAAGTCCATCTGCAACAATTTTATGGCGCACCTTAACTTTTAGCTTTAAAAAAGATTTTAAATCTTGCTCAACCGCAATGTTTAATCTGCAATTTTCTAAAAAATAAATGCCATCTAATACGGCTTTAAATTCACTGAATTTTTTTCCTGGCACAGAAAGCTGTGCATTTATACCTTCTTTAGCAACATATATGCGCCCTAAAACTTCAAGAGCGTCCCAGGCAATAAATAAATGGTTTCTGAAAAGTTCTGGATTGCCAATATGTGCGTATTGATAAAAGGAGAGGGTTAAGCGATCATCTCCTGCTTGTTCTAAAAGAGCGGCTCTTTCTTTGGCACTTAGTGTATTGTACAGTTGCATGCTATACCAATGTTAAGGGTTAAAAAGAATAATATACTAAAGTTCAAAAGTAGAAAAAAAGACTGTCAAAGCATTATTTTATGGATTAAATACTTCTAATTCATGAATCTATAGCAAGGAAACCTTCCAAAATTTGGAATATTTCCAAATTTTTGTATATTTGCACTGTTTAAGTACTTACAAGTAACTGTTCACAACCTTTAAAAAACAAGCAAGCATTTGATTGTTTCAAGTAAAACGAAGGTTTATTTTTAACATCAAAATAAGAAATAAAAAAAGCATTATGGCAGATAAAGAGAAAGAAGCAAAATTAAAAGCATTAAAACTTACCCTAGACAAACTAGACAAAACATATGGTAAGGGAACTGTAATGAAAATGGGAGACCAAGCCATCGTTGATGTTGAGATTATACCATCTGGATCACTAGGTCTTGATGTAGCACTTGGTGTGGGTGGATATCCAAGAGGAAGGGTGATTGAAATATACGGGCCAGAATCTTCTGGAAAAACAACCTTAACAATTCATGCAATAGCAGAGGCGCAAAAAAAAGGTGGTATTGCGGCTTTTATAGATGCAGAACATGCCTTTGACAGATACTATGCAGAGAGCCTTGGTGTTGATGTTGAGAATTTAATCATCTCTCAGCCAGACAATGGAGAACAAGCATTAGAAATTGCAGACAACCTAATTCGGTCTGGAGCTATTGATATTATTGTTATTGATTCTGTGGCGGCTTTGACTCCAAAAAGTGAAATTGAAGGAGAAATGGGTGATAGCAAAATGGGATTACACGCCCGTTTAATGTCTCAGGCGCTAAGAAAACTAACTGGATCAATCTCTAAAACCAACTGTACGGTGATTTTTATCAACCAGTTGCGAGAAAAAATTGGAGTTATGTTTGGAAACCCAGAAACAACAACAGGTGGTAATGCATTAAAATTTTACGCATCTGTGCGTTTAGACATCAGGAGATCTACCCAAATTAAAGACACTAACGGAAGTGTTTTAGGAAACAAAACACGTGTTAAGGTTGTAAAAAACAAAGTGGCACCTCCCTTTAAATTGGTTGAGTTTGACATCATGTACGGTAAAGGAATTTCTAAAGTTGGAGAAATCATTGATCTTGGTGTAGATTTTGAAATTATTAAAAAAGCAGGATCTTGGTTTAGTTATGACGAAACAAAACTAGGGCAAGGGCGAGATGCTGTAAAAACATTGCTACTAGACAACCCAGAGCTTATGGAAGAACTAGAAATTAAAATAAAAGACTGTATCAAGGCCTTAGCAGAGGCTTAACTAACTCCTAGAGCACGTCTAGACAAACTTTACTGTCTTGATTGGGGTACTAAAAATGTTTTGAAACAGGGTTTGGTTTTGCATAAAACCAAACCCTGTTTTTATTTTAGTATCTTTTGCTGGTTTTAACGACTATTTTTTAGGGAAATGCTTTTTTTAAATAATATTTAAGGGGGTATATTAAAATCTTATTTAGGTCGTTATAGTGGCGCTACTGTTTTACAAATAACGATAGCGCTACGCAACCCTCTTCACAATCAAGCATCTAGTTGGTGTAGGAACCAAGAATTTAGGGCTTATTGTGTAAAACAACTGCTAACAAACCAAGGCAACTACATTTGACTTTAGACCAACTCATACAAGGCTGTAAAAAGAAGGACGCTAAGGCGCAAGCAGAGCTCTACAAGCGCTATAGCGGTGTGTTGTTCTCTATTTGTTTGCGATACTCTCCCAACAAGGTAGAGGCAGAGGACAGCTTGCAAGATGCTTTTATTACTATTTTTAATAAAGCAGAACAGTTTAAAGAAAAGGGCTCTTTTGAGGGTTGGATAAAAAGAATAACTGTGAATACTGTGCTTCAAAAATATAGAAAACAAAAAGTGTTTGCTATAAGTGATGAAGCGCAAATTGAGGATACGGAAAACGAAGAGGTTGTTGACAATGGCCTGCCCCTTGATTATTTACTTAGCATTATTCAAGAGTTGCCCCAAAGATACAGACTGGTATTTACCATGTATGTTATGGATGGGTATTCTCATAAAGAAATTGGAGACTTATTAGGGATTAGTGATGGAACCTCAAAATCTAATTTAGCCAGGGCAAGAGGGATTTTAAAAACAAAAGTTAACGACTATAACAAAAATAGTCTCTAGTATGTAATACGTTGCTGATAAAACCAGCACACCTATGAAACAAAAAAAGAACATAGATCAACTCTTTAATGAACGATTCGCAAATCACCAGGCGGATCCTGCTTCTCATGTTTGGGATAAAATACAGGCGCGTTTAGAAAAAGACAAGAAAGATCGTGTTATTGCAATATGGTGGAGAACAGCTGGGGTTGCAGCAAGTTTAGCTCTAATTTTCTCCTTAGCAGGCCTGTTAGATAATACGCAAAGCAATAGTATTGTTGAGCAGCAACCAGAAGTAAAAAACAATAGCGCGCCGTCCCAAAAGATTGATAAAGCGGTAGAGATAAACTTACGTCAAGACAGGCCTCGGGTTGCCACAACAAATAAAGAAGCACAAAACCAGACCATAACACCGCAATTAGACGTCAATAATAATAAGACGTCAAAAAACAAAATTATTGTCATAAAAAAACCAAAAACCGCGGTCGCTAAATTAGCTGTCAAAAAAGATCCGGGTGTTCCAGTAAAAAATTTGGGCGTGGCAGTTGTAAAACCAGAGAAATTACCTGTTGTTTCTGATAATCAAGAAATAATCAATCACAATCAATTGGTGGTCCCTTCTAGGAGCTCCACTGTAATAACTGCCTTAGAAAACATAAGCCCTGAGGGAGCAGAGAAACAATCTATTTTTGATGCCATTAAAGAGCAAAAGCAGCTTGAATCTAAAGATGCGGTGGCCAAAATATCTTCCCAAGAAAATCTTTGGGAAATTGCGCCTAACATAGCTCCCGTTTATTACAATACTTTAAGTCAAGGATCTTCTATAGATGCTAGTTTTGCTGATAATTCTCAAAGCGGTGATGTAAATATTAGCTACGGTATTGGGGTGCGCTACGCACTTAGTGATCGGCTAAAAATCCGCTCTGGGATAAACAATGTGGCTCTTAGTTATAGCACCGCAGATATAGAACTAGGCGATGGCCCGGTTTCAGCAGCATTAAGAAATATTAATTATAATAGGGATGGTATAGTGGTTATAGCTCAGGATTTGGGTACATTTTCCAGCCAAAACCAAGACGGAACTTTTGGTGAGATAACGCCAAAAGCAACAAACGGAGAAGCTTTCATAAACCAAAATATTAGCTATTACGAGGTGCCTTTAGAGTTGAGCTATTCGCTTTTTGATAGTGCTTTTGGGCTAGATATTATTGGAGGTGTTAGCACACTGCTTTTAGGAAATAATGAGGTGTCTGTAACCGCAGGAAGCTATAATGAGGTTCTTGGGTCTGCAAACAACTTGTCTAGTCTGAGCTTTGCTACCAACATAGGCCTTGGATTGCATTACAAAATGTCAAGTAAATTTAGGTTGAATATAGAGCCTATGTTTAAATACCAACTAAACCCATATACAGACTCCTCTGTGAGTTACAAGCCATACTACCTTGGCGTATATACTGGGTTAAGTTTTAGGTTTTAGGAGGCTTCAAAACAAATAACAACTGTTGTTTTGAGGTGTTTTAATTGTTCTGTTTGGGCGTCTTGGCCAAACTACTTCACCAAAAATCATCTCATCGCCATGAGGTGGTTTTTTATTTCATAAACTCTTTTACCTTATCAAGGGGGATACTCAAAATAACAGGGGCGTCGGTATAACTGGCGATTTCGTGTTGATTATAATGAAGCACCAAGCTGTCTTGAAAAAAGCCAAGGCTAGAAGGCATTGTAAAAGTGTTGCCATTAAACCAAAAGTAATTAGCGTTAATGTTGCTTTTCTGCGAAATAGTAAACGCTTTTCTAAACTCAATTTCAGCAAACTCGATAAGGGCGTCATAATGCTTAAATAGGCTTTGATTTGTTAGCTCCTTACCTGTTTTCATGTCAAAATTGATATAGCTAACATCATGATAGCCATGTGCGCCACCTGTGTATTTATATTGCTTAAATTTTAAAGATAAAAACAAATCATCTCTGTGGGTCTCGGTTACCGAGGCCTCAACAAAATAAGCCGCTGCCAAATCTGGAAACTCTGCATGATCACGCCAATAAGAATCCACAAACCCTTTTGCGGCTGCCGCTATGGTTAATGCCGTTGGCTCTTGTGTAGGGTCCTCAAGGTGCAGAGATGCCGCAATGAAGGTCGTTATAGCCTTGTTTAGTTGTGTTTCACGATTGTCCTGGGGCGGGTATAAAAGATAATCGATGGTTATGTTTGGGCAATCTCTGGACACGCAGCTCGATAGGTCCCCCTCAGAGAACGAGCGCGGCTGTGGCTGAAATAGTTCTGGGGTGCAACCACAACAAATAAGCGCCGAAAAAAATAAACACCGATATTTATACTTCATCTCTCAAAATTACTAACGTATTTTAACTAAAGATCACTACAAGAATTATTTATAAAAGTTCATTTCATCCAAATACTGCCAAACGTTTTGGGGCAACAGAGGGCGAATATTTTTTTGATTTTTAATTCCGTTTCTAATAAAGGTAGAAGAAATCTCCATAATGGGGGCCAATACTTTAGTTATTTTAGGATGATCCTCAAAAGAAGTAATTGCTTTGTTTGAGCTCAATCTAGGGTAAACAAACAGCTCGTATCTGGAAAGTATTACCTCATAGTTTTTCCATTTATGGAAATTCTTAAGATTGTCTTCTCCCATGATTAAACAAAAATTTTGATCTGGGTATTTTTCTTCTAAAAAAGCCAAGGTATTAACCGTGTAATTAGGTTGAGGTAGATCAAACTCAATGGCGCTTGACTTAATTTTTGGATACTCCTCTAAGGCAATATCAACCATCGTTAAACGGTGATTATTGTCTAGCAAAGAGCTTTTCTTTTTATGAGGGTTGTGAGGTGTTACCACCATCCACACCTGGTCTAAATCACTAAACTCTACCATGTGGTTGGCAATGGCCAAATGACCCACATGAATAGGATTAAAAGTGCCGAAATAAAGTCCTATTTTTTTTGAACCTGTCATTTATTCTTCTTCTAAAATACTATGAGGATTATCTAGAGACGCTGCGTTTATAAATGGTTTAGCAATATGACTAGCCACCAACTTGGAGGCTTCTTCCAAAGCGTGCTCCAGGGTGTCGTTTAAAATAATATGATCAAACCTAGGGGCCGTTGCCATCTCTACAGAGGCTTTGGCAATACGCATATTTATTTTTTCATCACTTTCAGTTTTGCGGTTTTTAAGCCTAATTTTCAATTCCTCAACACTCGGTGGCTTAACAAAAACAGCCAGGGTTCTTTCCGGAAACTTTCTTTTAATTCTTAGCCCGCCAACAACATCGATGTCAAAAATAACATTCTTGCCCATAGCCCAAATACGCTCTATCTCACTATTAAGGGTGCCATAAAAATTATCGCGATACACTTCTTCCCATTCTAAAAAGTCATCTTGCTTCATGTGAGTTTTAAAATCAGAGAGGCTTAAAAAATAATACTCTTTGCCGTGTTGTTCTTCTCCGCGGGGCTCCCGAGAAGTCGCAGAAACTGAAAACTCTAAATTTAGGCTCTCATGTTTTAGTAAATGCTGAACAATAGTTGTTTTCCCGCTTCCAGAGGGCGCAGAAAACACAATTAACTTTCCTCCTTTAGCCATTATAATACGTTTAAAGCTTGTTCTTTTATTTTTTCCAACTCATCTTTCATCTGTACCACCAATTGTTGCATTGGCGCAAAATTACTTTTACTCCCAATTGTGTTTATTTCGCGACCAATTTCTTGAGTAATAAAACCTAGTTTTTTTCCATTACTATCATCGCTATGAATGGCCTCTTTAAAATAACTTAAATGATTTTCTAGGCGTACTTTCTCTTCTGTTATATCGTATTTTTCTAGATAATAAATCAGCTCTTGTTCAAACCGATTTTCGTCAACCTTTTCTTTAAGATCATTTACTGCGCTACGTAGGCGTTGTTTGACACCCTCAATACGCTGGCTGTCTATTGCAAGAACCTCTTCCAGATGCTTGCCAATAATAGCAATGCGTTGCAAAAAATCATTTTTTAAAACCTCACCTTCGTCTGTCCTGTAAATGTTTATTTCAACTAAGGCCTGAGTGACAGCCTTTAAAATTTCAGAAAACTCATCTTCGTCAATCTCTTCACGTTCAGTCTTTAACGCATCTGGCATTTTAACGGCCATTTTTAAAAGCTCTATTTGATCTGCGGCAACTACCTCAGCGAGTTGCTGCATATATTGCCTTAGGGTTGTTTCATTGATTTTGGTGGCTGTTTGTTCTCCTGTAGATTCTACAAACAAGTTCAAGTCTATTTTTCCTCGTGTAAGTCCTGATGCTAACAATTTACGAATGTTTAGTTCCTTTTGTCTGTATGCAGAAGGAACCCGAGTGTTTAAATCTAGACTTTTACTGTTAAGCGATTTAATTTCTACGGTTATTTTTTTGGTTGGCAATTGTATCACGTGTTTGCCGTACCCGGTCATGGATTGAATCATGGGTTGTATTTAATATTATTTTAATATGATATCAAAGGTACACAAATCATCAGTGCTTTGTTTAGTGTATCTACTCTAAGGGATTTCCTTGTGTGTCAAAACGGGCCTTTAAATGTTTTTCTGTAGCATATAGCACATAGAGCAATAATAGCGTGTTTGTAACAATGGTGATCAATACATTTTGCTGTGGATACAAAAAGTAAAGCGCCACAGGAATTAAAAAACTATATAAAGATATTTTAAAAAAAACTAAGGAGGAATACGTGTTGGCGGCCTCCCAAGTTGATTGGTTTTTCATAGACTTTTGAGTTCTATAGCCGTACAGATGATTTATCTTTTTAGGCGGAAATTTTTTAAGCAACCACCCAAGTAGCAGCATAAAAGCGCAGTACCCAAGGGCTATATATAACTGGTTTTGATCTGTGTATTGGTTTGATATCATTGTATAGAATTTAAAAAATCTAACACCCGTAGCTCAGAGTAATACTCGGCATTTGTTATATGAAACCCAACATGCCCTCCAGTTTTTGGAACTTCAAGGTAAATATTTTCATGCTGTTTTGCAACATCAAAAGGATAACACGCCGGACCCAAGAAGCTGTCGTTTGCCGCATTTAATATAAGTACAGGTGTTTTAATGTTTGGCAAGAAGTCTAAGGCGCTACTTTTTTGGTAGTATTCTGCAGCATTTTTAAATCCATGCGCTGGAGCGGTATATATATTGTCAAAATCAAGTAGCGTTTTTACTTGACTGAGTTTTTCTTTAGACATCACCCCAGGAAATAATTTCATTTTTCTCTTGTACTTATTGCGCAAATCTTTCAAAAAAACAAGGGTGTATGGTCTGTTGCGTTTTTTCATTAAAAAGTCTAGGGAAGATTGCAGGTCAATAGGGGCAGAGATGGCAATTCCTGCAACAATTTTATGTGAAATCTCTCTGGACTCTCCAAGGTATTTTAACAATAAATTTCCTCCCAAACTAAAACCTATAAGCGCAACTTTTGAGTACTGCTCTTGAGTGAGTATGTGGTCTATGAGTTCAGATAAATCTTGGGTGCGCCCACTGTTGTAAGATAGGTACAGGCGATTTTCCTCTCCGCTGCATCCTCTATGATTCATAGCGGCAACGTCCCAACCTTCATTAATTAGAGCCTTGGCTTGTCCTTGCATATACACTCGTTGGGCGTCTCCCTCAAGGCCATGTAATAATATTGCAACTTTATTGCTTTTAGATCCCTTAGATTCTTGGTAGCTCCAATCTATGTCTACAAAATCCCCATCGGTGAGCTCTAGCCGTTTTCTTGTTTGGGCTACAGTAGGAATTGGTCGTAATTTAGCCGAGTAAATAGTAGAAAAATGGCCACTTTTAAAAAGGCCTTTGGCTTTATACCCAGAGATTATAATTGGCATAGATACTATGTCCCTGTAGAGGGGTTTTAAATGAGGGTCAAAACTACTAAACTTTTAAGACATCTTAAGGGCGCAAAACAATACATTGAAAGTAATTTCCGATTATAAGAAAGGCTATTGGTATCTTTGCGGCTGGAAAAAACCTACAGGTTAAATTAACAGCCTAATTATGTGTTTTGCTTTTTTATGTATATGAAACAACTTATCACTAAATCAATAGGCTTATTTTTAAACGCCGCAGCTATTATAGCTCCCTTATGGGGTGCAAATTTTGCTTTTAATTTGTTGTGCAAGGTGCGCAGAGCTGGCATTTCAGAAAAAGGAAAAGCGTTTTTTGAAAAGGGAACGCAACATACCCTTTTGCTTGAAAAAAATACCGCGGTACTTCACAAATGGGGCAGTGGCCCAAAAAATATTCTTTTCTTACACGGCTGGGAAAGCAACTCGCAGCGATGGTTGCCGTATTATAATATGCTTAAAAAGGAAAAATATACCATTTATGCACTTGATGCGCCGGGGCACGGTATGTCTGGAGGAGACAAGCTCAATGTAGAGGTCTTTAGACAGGCTATTGAGGCTGCTTTGAAGCACATTGGGCCTATAGACACTATAATTGGTCACTCCCTTAGCAATACAGCCCTTGGGTATTGCTACGCTATGAACCCCGATGTTGATGTCAAAAAAATTATAGTCATGGGAGCGGCCTCAGGAATGGATGCTGTATTTACTTATTTTAAAGAAATTCTTGGGCTCTCAAAACGCTCTGTATCCAATTTAAGTAAAAAGGTAAATACCATTTTTAAAATACCTCATCAGGAGGTTAAATTAATGTCTTTTTTCGAAAAAGTAACACAGCCCGTGCTGGTTATTCATGATAAAAACGATGCAGTAACCCCCTTTGAGCCTATTGAAAAAGCCCTTAAAAAACATCCAAAAATAAACACATATATTACCTGTGGGCTAAAGCATGATTTAAAAGCAGAAGAGGTGTATACTAAAGTAATAGCCTTTATTGAAAGCTAGTAGAATAAAACAGTAACCACACAACAACAACAACAACAATAGCATGTATTTAAAAGAGTTTGAAATTAGGTGGAATGATATTGATGCTAATCGGCATTTAGCCAACAGCGCTTATATAAATTTTATGAGCCACACCCGCCTGAGCTATATGCTTGAAAACGGGTTTGGTCAAGCCAACATGGTGGCCAACAACATAGGCCCCGTTGTGTTTTACGAGCATATGTTTTATTTTAAAGAGGTGTTTCCAGGAAAACCAATCACAGTGAGTTTATCGCTTAAAGGGATAAGCGAAGATGGCATGTATTTTTCATTTGAGCATAACTTCTTTGACCATACCGGTAAAAACATAGCGCGCTGTGAAATGATGGGCGGATGGATAGATCTAGCCAAACGCAAACTAAGAAGCCTCCCTGAGACCCTTTTTAATAGTCTTAGCGGGCTAGAAAAAACTGCAGACTTTTACATCATTACTAAAGAACATACCCGCAAGCATGGACAAGTTCCTAAAGATTTAAAGTAGCATACAAGGCGGCAACGATGGTTAATACCCTTGTGCTCATTATTTATTTTGAAGTGAAGCCTTGGCTTGGGCAACTACTTTTTTGCTGTTACCAATAAAAATTTGCTCACTATTTACAACAACCGGGCGCTTTAAAAAAGTGTAGTGCTCTAAGATCAAACTCTTATAGTCTTCCTCGCTAAGGGTTTGCTCTTTAAGACCTTTCTCGTTGTAAAGTCTAGCGCGTTTACTAAACAAAGCTTGGTAGCTCCCTGAAAGTTCTCTAAGTGTCTCCAATTGTTTTGCATTTATATGCTGCTCTTTAATATCTTGAAAAATAAACGTGTTGGAGGGCTCAAGTTCTTTGATGATTCTTTTACAGGTATCACAGGTAGAAAGATGATATATTTTTTGCATAGCTGGCGGGGTTTTATGTGTTTGTAGGTGTTAAAACTAGTAGGGGGTATCTATTTTATCTTTACAGATTTCAAAATAGACTCTAACTCCAATTGCAAATCTCTTTTTGAGCTTGACGGTGCGTAGGTAAACCCCTCAAGTATGAGATACCTGTTATTGGCTGTATCCCTTACAGCATAATTAACAAAAGGACCTGCCATCCATTGGTTTTTTATTTCCCAGGTTCCTTTGGTTTCAAAAGCAAATTTATTGTTGATGGTTGTTTCTAGAATATAAGGCGGGTAGGCTTCTTCTGTAATAAATTTATCACCATCCTCAACGGGCAATTGCTTGATACCAATTGCGTCTCTCATTTTAATTATTGCCCTGAGAGCTGTGCTGTCTTGTGAGATTGTATTTAAGGGGACTTGATAGATTATAATATTAGTGTGTCCAGATTTAAGTTCTTTGCGTATCCAATAAAAATCTGCCTCAGATTTGGCAATATGATACGCAGAGGGAATCTCAAGAGTTAGACCGAAAGCAGAAGGTAAGGAGTCTAGCCTTAGTTTTGATTTTTTAGTGCGTCTTTGCCTTTCTTTAATTTCTGAAAGTTTAAACTCTTTTATAATTATAGGGGTGTTTTCCTTAATTATACTTACCAGCTTCTCTTTAGAGGGCGCTGTTATAAAAACACCTGTTTGAGGTTTTGCATATAGGTTTTTTCTAATCACAAGGGTGTCTTTTTCTCCAATAGTGACATGCAAAAACAATCGAGATGTTTTTACAAAACCGCTAAAAACCTCCGGAGGTAGTTGGCTTATAGAAAATAAAGGCTCATCCTGAGGCAGTCCCGGTGTAGGGGATGCAAAGCTAGCAAGTATCTGGTCACCAACTGCATCTTCCCAAAGGGCTTTGGGCGTCACAACTTGAAGGGTGTTAATGTTGCCTACAGAGGGTTGTTTATATTTTATAGTGGTACTTGTTGTGTCCCCGCAAGCAGCTAAAGTAATAAACGAAAGAAAGAAAATATAGATAGGTTTCATGCAAAATAATTAACTGGTTACTATAAAATTTTAAGCTCCATGCCTGGGTTTAATTTGGCACTTTTAAGATCGTTTTTCTTTTTAATATCTGCCACACTAACTCCTGGGTATTGCTGTGCTATACTCCAAAGGGAATCTCCTTGTTTTACGATGTATGTTTTGGTGTTTTGGCCCTTACTTGGTTGCTTTTTTGTGGCAACACTTGGTGTTTTTCTCGGAAATATTACCAGGCGTTTTCCTACTTTTAAATTATTATTTTTAAGGCTGTTCCATCTTTTTATTTGGCTTATCCTTACGCCAAATCTATTAGCAATTTTTCCTAAATAATCTCCACTTTGTACTTTGTAATATATTTTTTTGTCTAAATCGTTTAGTTCAGGAAGGGGTTTTTCTCTTTTGTTAAAAGCATGGGCCGCGTATGCATATATGGTGTCTTGGTTTGCCACAAACACCCCAACTTTATCGATAGGCAATCTGAGTGTGTAGGTCTGGTTTTTTACCACAGGTATGATCCCTAGCTTGTATTGTGGGTTTAAAAAAGCCACTTCTGCAAGATCAATATCGGTGAGGTGGGCAACATGTTCTAGGGCGATTTGTTTTTTTATATGAATAGTGTCTGTAGCGATATAAGGTATTCTTGGCCCGTCGCTATTAAAGCCGTGCTGTTTTGAGTACTCAAAAATATACATCGTTGCTAAAAAAGCCGGGACATATCCAGCAGTTTCGCGCGGAAGGTGTTGGCGTATGTTCCAATAATTTATTCGTCCCCCAGATCTTCTAATGGCCTTAGAAACATTCCCTGGACCAGAATTATATGCAGCCAGAGCCAAATCCCAATCACCAAGGCGTTTGTAAAGTGCCTGAAGGTATTTACAAGCAGCCTGAGTTGCTTTTAAAGGGTCACTCCTGTCATCAACATAACTATTAACGTTTAGGCCAAACATTTTACCTGTACTAAACATAAACTGCCAAAGCCCCGTAGCGCCAACTCTAGACTCAGCTGTTGGGCGCAAGGCAGACTCTACAATTGCAAGATACTTAAGCTCCAGGGGTATGTTGTACTTGTCTAAGGCCTGCTCAAACATTGGAAAATAATAGTCGCTCAGCGCCATGAGCCTACCCATGGTTGAGCGGCGATTTTTGAGGTAGTTTTTAATTACACTCTCTAGCGCAGGATTGTACTCAACATTAAAAGGTGTTCTGCTGTTTATTTCAGCTAGGCGAGCTTTTAAGGTGTCTGTTGGAAGCTCAACATACTCCACCGGCTCATAGGTCATGGCTGTGATACTGCCATAGATCTGCTCAAACATATCATTGCTATACAGCTCGTCAAGCCAAAGACTGTCATAGCGCCTTGCCAAGGCCATGTCTTGAAGTTTAATTTTTGTGCTATCTGGTAAGACCTTCACGGCTACTATGTCCAGAGAGTTTACAGGCACCTCGACAACTTGTATGGTGTCTTTTGCCTGAGCTTTGATGAGCTGTAAAGAATCTTGGTTTTGCCTAGAAACAGGGTCTTGCCGCTTGTTTTGATGGTAGGCCAAAGAGTCTTGGCTATACCCAAAAGTGCACACTAGAAAGATAATACAATACAAGAGATGTTTCATACATATATAGCAACGCAATTATGCTGCCAAGATTTTACTCAAAAATAAGCAATTCAAACACCTGCGTGTTGATTTTAAAAAAAGATCAATAGCCTTATACTAAGCTAATGGGCGTTTAGTCAAGTATTGCTTGTATTCCCGGAAGTGTTTTCCCTTCAAGCATTTCTAGCATTGCGCCGCCGCCTGTAGAAACGTAGCTTACTTTTTTACTCAGGTTAAATTGCTTTACAGCGGCAACGGAGTCTCCACCGCCAACAAGAGAAAAGGCTCCTTGGTGGGTTGCCTTTGCTATAGCGTTTCCTAAAGAGAGGGTTCCGCCAGAAAAAAGCTCCATTTCAAAAACACCAACAGGTCCGTTCCATAAAATTGTCTTTGATTTTGAAATCACATCTGCAAAATTACTGTTTGATTGTGGTCCAGAATCTAGGCCCATCCAACCTTCGGGTATTTGGTTAATCGGGCTTATTTGTGTGTTGGCTTTTTCAGAAAATTGGTCTGCAGCAATCACATCTATAGGCAGATGAATTTCTACCGCCTTTTCTTTGGCTTTCTTTAAAATTTGTAAGGCAAGAGCCTGTTTGTCATCCTCAACTAGTGAGGTGCCTATATTTCCTCCTTGGGCTTTTATAAATGTAAAGGCCATGCCGCCACCAATAATAAGGTGATCAATTTTATCTAAAATATTCTCTATTACTGTTATTTTTGATGAGACTTTTGCCCCTCCAATAACAGCAGTAACTGGTTTTTTGCTGTCGCCTAATACCTTTTCAAGGCTGTTTATTTCTGAGGCAAGTAGCGCGCCAAAACATTTGTTTTTTGGGAAGTTTTCTGTTATGATTGCTGTTGATGCGTGCGCCCTGTGTGCGCTACCAAAAGCGTCGTTTACATAAATATCTCCAAGCTTGGAGAGTTTTTTTGCAAATCCAGAATCTCCTGCAGTTTCTTCTTTGTAGTATCTTAAGTTTTCTAACAGCAATACTTCTCCTGGTTTAAGGTTTGCTACTGCAGTTTCTGCAATATCTCCAACACAGTCAGGGGCAAATAAAACTTGTACACCCAAAACCGTGCTTGCCGCCTCAACGATGTGTTGCAATGAAAATTCTAGCTCTTTGTTTTTGGGTCTTCCAAGATGAGACATTAACACGCAGCTCCCACCGTCTTGCAATATTTTAACAATGGTTGGTTTTGCTGCCTCTATTCTAGTGGCGTCTGTAACGGCAAGCTCATTGTTTAGCGGCACATTAAAATCTACCCTTATTAGTGCTTTTTTGGCTTTAAAATTAATGTCTTGTATTGTTTTCATAGTTGGTCTTTAATGGCGCAAATATACAGTTTTTGGCGGCAAGTAATACTAGATTTTTCTGGCGGTAGTGTTTGTAATAATTCCCTACATTTGCAGATGCTTTTTTCTAACATATTAGGCCAAACACACATTAAAACCCATTTGCTAAAAAGCATTGAAAATGGTAGAATTCCTCACGCTCAACTCTTTGTGGGAAAAACGGGTAGCGGCATATTGCCTATGGCCTTGGCTTATGCTCAAGCTATTTTGTCTAGCAATCATGCTATTGGGTCTAAGGGGCATGAAAATTGCATGGCTAAGGCTGCAAATCTTGCACATCCAGATTTACATTTTGTGTTTCCTGTAAACACAAACGAGAAGGTTAAAAAAAATCCTTTTTCTGCCCTGTTTATGGAAGACTGGAGAGCGTTTGTTTCAGAAAACCAATACGGCTCTTTGTATGATTGGTTGGCTTATTTGGGCATAGAGAAAAAGCAAGGAAACATAAATGTGGATGAGGCAAAGCAAATGCTTAAGACATTGTCTTTAAAGGCCTATGAAGGAGGACACAAAATCATGATTATTTGGATGGCAGATAGAATGAATACAGCCTGTGCAAACAAGATTTTAAAATTAGTAGAAGAGCCTCCACAAAAAACGGTTCTATTGTTATTAACTGAGCATGAAGAACACATCTTAGGTACCATACAATCAAGATGTCAAAAATTACAATTCCCATTACTTCCAGAAAATGTAATTTCTAGTCAACTCATTGAAAACAAAGGAGTTGAAAGTAAAAAAGCAAAAAAAATTAGTAGCTTGTCTAATGGTGATTATCACCAAGCTTTAAATTTATTGAACAACCTAGGTGATGATGGTATTTTCGAAAATTGGTTTGTTGATTGGGTACGTACTGCATTTAAAGCCAAAGGAAATAAAGACTCTATCAACGCGCTTATTTCATGGAGTGAAGAAATTGCAAAGCAGGGAAGGGAAACACAAAAAAAGTTTTTAGGCTATTGCCAAGAAACCTTTAGGCAAGCATTGCTTAAAAATTATAAAGCAGATAGTTTGCTCTTCTTTGATGCGCCTAATACAAAGTTCTCTATTGAAAAATTCGCGCCTTTTGTGCATCAAAACAATATTTTTGAGATTTCTGAAGCCTTAGAAACTGCCTCTTACCACATTGAACGAAATGGAAGTGCTAAAATTATTTTTACAGACCTCTCCATCAAACTCACGCGGCTTTTACACGCCAAGGCGTAATATATTTAACAATAAGTGTTTCCTATTGATATTGTCTTGGTGTATTTGCTTTATCTATTAAAAACAAGCTTAAATAAAGCGCTTTAAAGGTGTTTTATAAAAAACCCATGCAAGTAGCCGTCTTGCTTGTTTTGGTTGCGCTAAAAAACTCCGGAAGCTGTTTTAGGCTTTTTTAAAGCAATATATAAGAGAAGAATACTCTTTGGTCGACAGCGCCCTTATGTTTGACCAAAAACCAATCCATAATGCCTTGATGGCAAATGAATTCCCGGTTTTGTATTTTTCTGAAAGAAGGCTTACATAAAAAGAGTCAAAAATCATTGGCTTTATTTTGAGGAGCTTCATGTTTTCAGAAAATAGCTTGCTCATACTGTTTTGAGAAAAGTGCCACAAATGTCTTGGCACATCATAAGCCGCCCAAAATCTCTTATAGTGTTTTGCGTCAAAGGAATTAAAGTTTGGAACCGCAACTATTAAAACCCCCTTTGGTTTCAACAGTTTTTGAATTGCCGTGATTGTGTTTTCTAAATCTGGAAGGTGCTCAAGCACATGCCAAAGTGTTACCACGTCAAACTGTTGGCCCTTAAAATCTTCAATGCTTTGGTGTAGAAAAATATTTTTTTTGGCAGCAATTTCTCTAGCATTTTTATTGGGCTCAACCCCATATACGTCCCAGGAATTTTGTTTTGATGTCTCGCAGAAATTACCAGTACCAGCGCCAATATCCAAAAGAGTACCTTTATGATTTGAGAGCGAATTAATAAGGTTTGTTTTATTTTTTAGAGACCATTTTTGCACCATGGTGTACAAAAAGGGGACAATTCCTTTTTGGGTATTTGAGTGAGAAATATACGCTTGGCTCTGGTAATAACCCGCCAAATCCTCAGGTGCTGGTTGGGGTGTTGTTATTAAAATTTCTCTAGAAGAATCTAGCACCAAATCAAACGCTTCTTGAGATTTGAAATAATCTTTGGTAGAAATATATATGGATCCCTTCGGTGTCTTCAAGTGAGATTATTAGAATTTTAAAATTGATTGTTCCACGTGGAACAAGGTTATTACCTACCCATATAAACAAGCATTACAGATATGTCATTTGGCGAAACGCCGCTAATTCGAGACGCCTGTGAAACCGTTACGGGTTTAATGGCGCTTAATTTTTCTTTTGCTTCGTAAGACAAAGATTTTAGCTTTGAATAATCAAATCCTTCAGGTATTTTAATGCCTTCTAATCTATTGAGTTTATCTGCATTGTTTTTCTCTTTGGCAATATAACCTGCGTATTTGATCTGTATTTCTGTTTGTTGAAGCACCTCGTGATCTAGATCGTGTTGGTGAATATAGGATGTTACAAAATCAATTTTTTGCATATCCTGCATCGTTATATTTGGCCTAGAAAGTGGTTTAAAAAGCTTGTCGCTTTGCTTTACTGTTGCAGAATCTTTTTCCTCTAAAATTGGGTTTATTACCTCCGGAGTTACACTACTTTCTTTGAAAAAATCGATAAACGCTTCACTTTTTTGCTTTTTTTCTTCCATTAATCTAAGGCGCTCATCGCTAGCAAGCCCAATGTTGTGTGACATTGGAGTGAGTCTAAAATCTGCGTTATCTTGGCGCAATAAGGTCCTGTACTCTGCACGAGAGGTAAACATTCTATAAGGCTCTTCTGTGCCTTTGGTAATTAAGTCATCAATCAACACGCCAATGTACGCCTCGTTTCTTTTTATAATAAGGGGCTGCTGCTCTTTTACCTTTAAGTGTGCGTTTATTCCCGCCATTAGCCCCTGAGAAGCAGCTTCTTCATAGCCGGTTGTGCCATTAATTTGGCCTGCAAAATAAAGGCCTTTAATGTTTTTTGTTTCTAGTGTGTGTCTAAGCTGTGTGGGCGGAAAAAAATCATACTCAATGGCATATCCGGGCCTAAAAAACTTAACATTTTCAAAGCCCTTAACACTTCTTAAGGCTTTGAATTGAACATCTTCTGGCAATGAGGTAGAGAATCCATTAACATAATACTCAACGGTGTCCCATCCTTCAGGCTCCACAAATAATTGATGTGAATCCTTATCAGCAAAACGATTAATTTTATCTTCTATAGAAGGGCAATACCTTGGCCCAACACTATTAATTGTACCGTTAAACATTGGTGAGCGATCAAAGCCCTCACGAAGCAAATCATGAACTTCTAAACTGGTGTGGCTCATATGGCAATCGCGCTGATGGGTGAGTGGCTTCGTGCTTTTTAAATAAGAGAACTTCTCTGGAGAGACGTCTCCTGGCTGTACAATCATTTTAGAAAAATCAAGTGATCTTCCATCAACCCTTGGAGGTGTTCCTGTTTTCATCCTTCCAGATTCAAAACCAAGGTCAACCAATTCTTTTGTTATTCCGTGGGCTGCTCTTTCACCGGCTCTTCCTCCGCCAAACTGCTTTTCTCCTATGTGTATTAACCCATTTAAAAAAGTTCCGTTGGTAAGTACTACTGTTTTGCCTCGAACCTCAATTCCTAGTGAGGTTTTAACACCTACGATTTTTTCTCCCTCAACCAAAATACCAGACACCATTTCTTGATAGAAGTCTAGATTTTTAGTTCCTTCAAGCATCAGTCTCCAGGCTTCTGCAAATCTCATTCTATCACTCTGCACCCTAGGGCTCCACATGGCTGGGCCTTTAGATTTGTTAAGCATTTTAAACTGGATAGCCGTGTTATCGCTTACAATACCACTGTAGCCGCCTAGGGCGTCTATCTCTCTAACAATTTGGCCCTTTGCAATGCCCCCCATGGCAGGATTGCAAGACATTTGTCCAATATTTTGCAAGTTCATTGTAATGAGAAGGGTTTTTGACCCAAGGTTGGCTGCAGCTGCGGCTGCTTCAGAGCCAGCGTGTCCACCACCCACTACAATAACATCGTATTCTTTTTCAAACATTTTTAATTGTTTTTATTGATTGTTCCACGTGGAACAACGCAAGGGTATTAAAGCGGGCGCAAAGATAGTTAATTATCTTATAGTCAAGTAGTTAAATATCTAATTTGTTGATTTTCAGCGTCCTAGGAAAATGTTCTTAGGTCTAAAGCCTCGTTTTCCTTGCAAGACATGGTCTCTTGCTGTTTTTTAGTTTTGTCTTTGTAGCCGCAGAAATGAAGCACTCCATGAATTATAACCCGGTGCAACTCTTCTAGAAAGGCAACCTGATAGGTACCCGCATTTTCCTTAACACGCTCTACTGAAATATAAATCTCTCCATGAATTTGCTTACCTAGTGAATTATCAAAACTTATAATATCTGTAAGGGTGTCGTGGTTTAAAAATTGCAAATTTAACTTATGAAGGTAAGCGTCATCACAAAACACATAGGTAAGATCACCTAGCTCATGGTTTTCGTGCAGGATAATTTCAGAGATCCAGTGGCTAAGCGCCTTGGTGTCTTCAATCTTAAAATCTGTTTCTGAGTAAAATTCAATCATTGTTTTTCTTAAAATAGGATTGCACCTTTTCTTTATATTCTTGACGCAAAGGAAGCGCTTCTCGATTTAAAATTTCAGTAGTATTAAAATATTTTTTGATTTGGTCTGCAGATAAACCCGTGGTGTTATTATATGTTTTTCTATTACTTATGGATTCGCGCCTAGACTCTTGCCCTTGTTTTAAATCTGCTTCTTTTAGTTTTAATAGCTCATACTGCAGGTTAAGCATTTTCTCTAAAGTACCCCGGTTAAAACCCTTATCTAGGAGTTGTTGCTCTATACCCTGCATTTTTTTTATTAGTTCTCCCCCAAGTCCCTCAAGGCCTAATTTGCTGAATCTATCTTCTAGGTCTTGGCGTAGTTGCTGCTGCTGTTTATAAATTTCAAAGAGCTCGGCATCATTGTTTTCGCTTTGGTTGGCTGGGGAAGCGTTTGGTTGGTTGCCGGGTTTGCCGTTGCCTCCCTCGCCCTGACCCTGACCTTGGCCTTCTCCTTGTCCCTCACCCTGCCCTTCTCCTTTACCTTCTCCCTCGCCTTGTTCTCCTTCTTTACCCTCTTTTCCTTCTTTACCTTTTTCGCCCATGCCTTCTTGCATTTTTTCGGCTAAGCTCTTTTGTTTTTCAATAATGTCAGGAAGCTGAAAACCCTCGCCTTGCCCTTGGCCGGGCTTTGGCATTCCTTGCTTGCCGCTTCCAGAGCCTTGGCCCATTTGTTCTTGCTGCATACTAGTGAGCATGTTGGTGAGAAGGTTTGCCAAATCGTTGGTGGCCGTAACGGCGTATTGCTGGCTACCAATTCCTTGAGGTATCTGGTTTTCTGCAAGACGCTCCATGGCCTTTTTTAGATTGTAGTGAACCTGGGTCACAGACTCGTTTATTTTCTGACCAATGGTTGGTTGGCGCAGTGAAAGAGAAAACAAACTATCGTCTATGTGTTGAAAATTTTGCTTTAAATCATTTTGAGTGTTTAGGCGTTTTCCAAAAAGAGGATTGCCGTATTGTGACACTTTAAAATCCTCCATTAACGCTTCTTGCCTAAAAGAAAACACCACCAAGTTGTCTAGTATTTGACGCAACATAGCCACATCTTCTTCTATTTGCTCCCCTTGAGATCCAGATAAGGCCATCATCATTTGCTGACCCATTTCTTGCATTTTTTTACCCGCCTTTTTTTGATTTTCTTTTGCGCCAGTTTTGTTTTCTTTCTCGAGTTTTTGTGTTGCTTGTTGCTGCTGGCTGTCTACCACTTTTTCACCTACCTTATTTTGTGGGAGTTTCATGGGAGATTTTAATTTTTCGTTCTCTTTTTTTAGTTCTTCAAGTTCCTGCTTGTATTTCTCAAACTTTTCATTAATTTTTTCTTGAGCCTGCTTGGTGTTCTGCTGTTCTGGTTTTTCTGCCAGTTTACGCTGCTCTACTCCTAATTTAAAAAGTTCTTTAGAAAGCTTTTCGCTTTTTTTAGAAACATAGTACCGCTTGGTTAATTCTATGAGCTGTTCTAGATTTTTTTCTTGATTTTTATTTTTCTTGGCTAGTTTTTCTAGTTTTTCTGTAAGCTCTTCTTTGGTGATTTTATCTTGTAACTCTTCTAGCTCTTGAAGTAGTTTTTCGTTTTCTTTTAATTTTTCTTGGTTCTCTTTTAGTCTTTTCTCAAGCTGCTGCTTAAAGGGGTCTTTTTCTTTACTCTCTGGCTGAAATTTTTCTAAACTCTCTTGCAGTTGTTTAGAAAACTGCTGCATCATTTTTTCTTGCTCCTTTTGGCGCTTTAAAACATCTTCTAGTTTCTTTTTATCATTCCAGTTAAGCTGCTCTTTTTCTTTTTGTATGAGTTCTAAATCCTCAAGGCGCTTGTCTTGGTTTTTTAATTCTTGCAAGGCAGTGTCCATGGCTTTTATTGCATTTTTCTGGCTTTGTAATTGCTGTGCCTGCAGCTCGTCTTGAGATAATTTTCGATAAGAGTAATACCCAGATCGAGAAGATTTATAGGCGTTAACAGCATCATTATCAAAGATTTCAAAAAAGTACTCGTACTCAACGTCCTGAGGCAAGTCTAGCGCGCCAGGGAAGACGTATGTAAATTGATCTAGGTTTGTTTTGTTTACGGGTACTGAGCTCGCTTTTTTTAAGTCTTGTTGAGCCTTTGGATAATAAACCAGTTGTAGTTTTGAAAAGCCATAATCATCACTAACTTGTCCTAAAAAATATCTCTGTTGCTCACTGAGGCTATCTAGCTTAGATTGTACAGAAATCTCTGGAAATTCATCTTTAATTACCCTTATCGTATAAGACAGATTCTCATACTCCCGCAACAAATCATTGGAGGTTGTAAGGGCGTAGTCTAAGTTGTTATATATTGTTTTACGGTACTTGTGTTGCTGCTGGTTTGAAATAAAAGAATACACTGTGTCTTTTGTTTTTAATCCAACATGACTGGTGTTTTTAGTGGTTACAAGCCACTGAACTTTTGTGCCCTCTGGCAAGATTGTGTTTCCAGTGCTATTAAGGGTTTGGTCTTTTTTCCCTGTATAGTTAGGGTAATTTAAAAAGAGCTGGAAACTAACCAAAGATGGTGTTTTTACAACCTCCAGGGTGTAGTTTTTTGAGCTTACATCATTGGCTAATAGCGTAAAATCAATCGCGGTGTTGGGTTGTAAAAAAGTATATTCGAAAACTCCTGGTGCTGTTTGTTGAAGAAAGTATTTTTGGTTATTGTAGACAATACTTGCGTCTTGCGGGATAGCGCTGCCCTTGGTTCTTATTTTAAGAGTAAAGGGTTTGTTTTGGATTGCCGATAAATTCTCGTTAACAACATAAAAACTAAAAGGAGCTGGGGGCGTGTATGCGGTGTCATAGTTTACAACGCGTTTGTAGCTCCTGGCAAACAAATCTTTCTCACCCAGGGCAGAAACTACAACAAAAACCAGTATTGGGATAGCAGCAAAAACAAGATATTTTAGATTTTTTTGAAAATTTATTGCTTTTTTAAAGACCACAGACTGCATCTGGAGCGCCTTTTGGTCTATACTAGCAGCTAGCAGGTCTGACTCTCTTTGGTTTTGGTTTAACTGTAAAACATTTAATAGTTTGTCGTTAACCTCTGGAAAATGATCTCCAATGATTTTAGCCGCCTGCTCGTTGGTAATACCCTTTTGAATACTAAAAAGCTTAAGCAGCGTAAAGGCAATAAAGCGCATGAAAAGAGCAAGCTCAACAAGAACAAAAGTCCAGAATAAAATAGTTCTACCAAGAGGGTTTAGCCACAAAAAATATTCTATCAGAAGAGTGAGTAAAAAATACAAAAATCCAGCAGCAAAAAAGAAAATGGTTCCCTTTATCAGCTCACTGGTATAGTATTTTTTTATAAATTGTTCCAGCTTCTGCTGGATAAGACTAAATGAACTCATTTGGTTTTGTCGGCGATTTACAGCGGATTTAAAATTAGTGCAAAAAAAACAGCAAACACAGTAAATTTTAGAATTTATGAAAGATTTAAAATATGTATTTGCCTACATAACACCTCTTGGGGTGGTAATGGGTTTATGGTTACAGGGGTTTTGGGTGTTTTTTACGCCCTTTTTTGCTTTTATTTTAGTTCCTTTATTGGAAACTATTTTACCTATAGCCAAGCAAAACCTTAGCCAAAAAGAGCTAATTAGTAAAGATAAAAACAAGTTTTTCAATGTTCTGCTATACCTTAATATTCCAATTGTTTATGGATTGGTGGTGTATTTTTTATGCAGCCTTTCTTTTGTAGAATACACCCCAACAGAGCTTCTTGGCCTTACTATTTCTCTGGGTATTGTTGTGGGGGCCAACGGTATTAATGTTGCTCATGAGCTAGGGCATAGAAAATTACGTTTTGAAAGAGTTTTTGGAAAAATATTATTATTGCCCGCCCTGTATATGCACTTTTTTATAGAGCATAATTTTGGACACCACCTTCATGCAGCAACACCACAAGATCCAGCAACGGCAAAGTACAATCAAAGCGTATATTCTTTTTGGTTTAGCTCTATAAAAGGGCAGTATATAAAAGCGTGGAGCATTCAAAAATCACTATTAGGCCGCGCTAAACTTCCTTTTTTAAGTAGTAAAAACGACATGTTTTGGTACACATTAATACAATTTGGATACCTAGTGTGTGTTTATTTGTTTTTAGGTGAGCTAGCGGCGGGGCTTGCGTTTTGTATAGCTTTAAGCGGTGTGTTGTTGCTGGAAACCATCAACTATATTGAGCACTATGGTCTTAAAAGAAACAAAACGGCCTCTGGTAGATATGAGCGAATTTCTGAAATTCATTCTTGGAACTCCAACCACGTATTGGGTAGAATTCTATTATATGAATTAACCCGCCATAGCGATCATCATTACAGAGCGCATAAAAAGTTTCAACTATTAGAATATCACGATAGTAGCCCTCAGATGCCATTTGGGTATACAACATCTATGGTTTTAGCCTTGGCGCCCCCGCTTTGGTTTTTGGTTATGAATACCTTAATTCCTGTTGCGATGCGACCATAGAATTGTATATTTACATCCATAAAAATTAAATTTT
>Ga0302125_10000352_pt1 | contig 25761 bp, 33 predicted proteins | sample CB4_surface_MG_FD_203111 | JGI IMG/M metagenome (GOLD analysis project Ga0302125, IMG submission 203111) | Marine microbial communities from Western Arctic Ocean, Canada - CB4_surface | ecosystem: Environmental > Aquatic > Marine > Oceanic | place: Canada: Western Arctic Ocean | collected... | reverse complement strand
ATTATAGAGTAGCTGAAATATGGTCATGGGTATCATTAATGCATGATGATATTAAATCTGACGCATTACCGATACTTCAACAGCTTGGTCAAGCGATTACATAAATTTCGCAGCTACAACAAATATACTTATTAATTGTGCCATATTAATTATCTTATATATATTAGACTGATTAGTTATAATACTAACACTATGTCCATTATTATTTACTAATCCAGAATAACCTACCGTTGTTTGTGTTATTAATGAATGCCAAAACCAATAATAATATGGTTCTACTCTAGTATGTTGTTTATAATGACCAAAGTGTAATTCTTCCGATATTTCAGGAAACATAACTAATATATTGTCAAATAACCAATATAATATTGAAAATACTATAACCAGAATTAATTGAAATTTTAAAAATGTAGAACCATTTTTAGAGAATGATAAAAATACACTATTTAAATTCATAATATATATAATAATATATATAATAATATATAATTTATTATATATATTATGAATTTATTATTATATAAATTTGATAAAATAAAATTGATAATATAAAATTGATAAAAGATAAATATAATAATTTATATCAAATAATGTACAAAGTGCATATTAATAATTGCAATTATATTGAATGGACGTGGTATAATGAATCGTCTATGGCGATTATAAGTCAGGACGACTTTAATGTAAATCCATTAGATTATAAATTATTTAGCGGAGATGTAATTGATGAAGATAAGAATATAATTTCTTCATCAATTAGAAACGATAATAATATTCCAGGAATATTACTACTCGTTGGTAAAACCTATGGTCGTGGAAAAAACCGTAAAATGTATTATAAATGTGTTCCTAATGATAAAAGAATACCAGCATTTTTAGTAACATATGAAGACAAGAACATCGGATTTAATAAAAACATAGTAAATCGCTTTGTTTTATTTAAATATATAGAATGGAATAGTAAACACCCAATTGGTAGTATAACAAATATGATTGGTGAAATAACCAATCTTGAAAATTTCTATGAATATCAACTTTATTGTAAAAATTTATTTATTTCGATTAAAGAATTTACGAATAATACAAATCAAATGATAAAAACTAAGACAAACAAATTATTTATTGAAATTATTATGAAAAATAACAAGAATATAGAAGATAGATTGGAATATAATATTTTTACAATAGACCCGAAAAATAGTACTGATTTGGATGATGCTATCGGGTTAAAAGAAAATGTGTTAAGTGTTTATATTGCAAATGTTCCATTATTAATGGAATATTTAGAATTGTGGACTTCTTTTTCAGAACGAATATCTACAATTTATCTTCCTGATAGAAAACGACCAATGTTACCAACTATATTGTCTGATAATTTATGTAGTTTACTACAAAATGAAAGTAGATTTGCGTTTTGTATGGATATAGAACTAGACTTCGCAAATATAGATACAAATACAATACTTATTACAAATATACAATTTCGGTCAACATTAATTAAAGTTAAAAAGAATTATGATTATGATGATAATACAAATCTCTCAAAAAACGAAGATTATTTAAAAATTATGAGTATTACTAAATTATTATGTAAAAACTATAGATATATTAAAGAAGTAAAAGACAACCATGATTTGGTCGCGTATCTAATGATATTAATGAATTGTGAAAGTGCCAAAAAAATGATGACCTATAAAAGTGGAATTTATCGTACTCTTAAATTAAACGAACATAAACCAGCTGGTGACGCTTGTCCCACGACTGCCGTACATAACTTTATTAAGATATGGCAGTCATCGTGTGGACTATATGCTAATTATGACAATAAAACCGGACATGATTTAATTGGTGATGGAATAGACTATTATATTCATATAACATCACCAATTAGACGACTAATTGATTTACTAAATATTATGAAATTACAAGAATTACTTGGACTAGTAGAATTAAGTCAAATAGCTCAAGTATTTTATACTAATTGGATTAGCAAATTAGACTATATTAATGTAACTATGCGTGCTATACGCAAGATTCAGGTTGATTGTACAATATTAGCATTATGTGTAAAAACACCGAACATATTGGATGTTATATATGATGGTTATGTATTTGATATAATTAAACGGGAAAATAATTATTTTCAATATACTGTATATATTGAAAAAATTAAAATAGTATCAAGAATAAACATTAAAACATACTTGGAAGAATATAGTTGTTGGAAATTTAAATTATATTTAATCGAAGATGGGATTACGCTAAAAAGAAAAATTCGAATAGAAATTGTTTAATTATGGGTTTTTAATTTTCAACCGAAGCAAGATTCTGCTGTATACTTTATATAAAGAAAACCGTCATCGCTGCTATGTTTATTATATAATTCGCCTATCAATATATCACCTGATAGTATAGAATTTTTAATATAAAAAAACAATGCTATGTCTTTTGATAATTGTAATTTAGTTCTAATAACATAAATGAATTGGGCGGCAGTTATAGTTTTTGGAACTAAATATTTACTTCTCTCTAAAATTGGAAGTTTTTCACAATTTTTAAGTTTTTCTACATAAATACAAACTCTATCTGGATATTTTGTTAAAATATTTGTTGATTCTTTAAGCCGCTGTTCTAATGGTTTTTCTTTATGTTCGATTTTTCCCATATTAATTTATATATTATACAATATATTTTTTTATTTTTAATACAAAAATTGAAACATATTTAATATGTTATTAACATTATAACAAATATGACAGTATCGTGCGCTGATTCGGTTGATAATTGTTTATATGAATTGGATTTAATTACTGAAGAATTTTTTGCAAATCAAGAGACATATAATAATAATCTTATTATTTGTATAAATAATAAGATATCAGAATTTACAAAAGAAAAATATGTGAAATCTTTAAATACATGTAATTGTTGTTCGCGTCATAAAATAGATAGACCGACCAAGTTAGAATCATGGGTTGAAACACCATTTAATGATAATCCAACTATATATTGTAAATGTCAATGTCGTCATTATTCTAGAATGATTTGTCGGTCATGTTAACTTTCCATTTTCATTTTCATTTTCATTTATAAATTTACCCAATACATATTTCGGGTGTTACATATGCAGCAGGAACTCCCATCCTATCATGCTTTGCAATCATTGTATCAAGCGGAACACCATCCAAAACAGGACATTTTTGTGGATCTTCTGATAGTCCAATATAAATAAATATGTTTGTAATATTTTTTTGCTTTAATTTTACAAGCAATTCAGCTTCAATATCAATGTAATATAGTATATAACATACAGTATCATCAGACGATGATTCCGATTCAGTATATCCAAGATATTGGATAAAACGCTTTTTCGCTTCTTTACGTAGAGTAGCTATTGTTTTTTCAAAGATAGACGATAAATTTATGTGACTAACACTATTACCAAATTCAATACCAAGACTTTTTCTTGAATTACGTGGAACAAGTACATGATAACACTTCTCTAGAGAAGTATCGCTCAAGTTTGTATAATTTACGGCATCAGCTGGTGGTTGTCTCATTATTATAACCTCTTCAATTGTTGGTGGTAAAGTACCAAAACTATTATCTATATTAGTCGGATTTGCCGGCCAGAAAAACTCATCTTCTTGTCGTCGCCAACCTGAATCAGTAATTTGTTTCCATGTATTACCACTATCATCTGTAATAATTTTATCAGATTGTATCGGATGAAATGCTTCATAAAATACTTCATTGCCACTAAGATCAGTTACCGGTTTGATTTCTGTCATATTGCTTGTTTGATATTTTAAAAGTATTAAAAAAAAAAGATTTCAATTTTTAAAAAAAGAAAAAATTGAAACATTTATTTTTATATTATACGATATAGTAACTTATAACAATGACTACAGAATCAGCGTCCGTCGTAGAAATTTTACAGGAATTGGAACACTACTCTAACACTCTGCATATAAAAAATGTTGGTCTAGAACATCGACCATTATTGGTTAAAATACTTAGTCGCTGTACCTGTTGTGAACGTCATCAAGTAAACCGCCCTCTAAAACATGAGCGATGGGTCGATACACCATTCAATGAGTCTCAATTGACAGATTGTCCGTGTAAATGTCGCATTTTCTCAAGGTGGCTTTGCCGACCTAGTGAGTAAATAATTTTATATAATTTTATATAATTTACTTGATTTTCTTTTTTTTGATTTTCTTTTTTTTGATTTTCTTTTTTTTGATTTTCTATTCCTTCTTCCTCCATCAATCAGTATTCCAGTTCGAACATCTGAGCCTTCCCATGGTATAGCCTGTCCCATGGGAACTTCAGCAGATACAACCTGTCCCATTGGAACAGGCCCGTCCGCAGCAGATACAACCTGTCCCATAGGAATCTTTTCCAATGCTGAATGAACAGACGGGTCATCTCCTAAACGAAGTACATCTTGTAAATCCTGTTCTTCTTTAACCTTTAATAATTTATCATAACCAGTTGGTTTATTTAAACGTTCGGTTAGTCGATCGTGGAAAAATCCACTATTTTCACTAAAATTTTTAGTATAATCATAAAGAGTAAATGGTTTCGGTGTTTTCCAAATTTCAGTAACTCTAGCTACATTATCAACAGTAGCTTTATAACAAAGCCGATGATATTGAGCTATTTTTTTAGCCAATAATAGTAGTTTTTCATCAATAGTAGCCATTGATGTTGTCGATGGACTTGATACAGCATTTGCAGCCTCAACTATTGTATTTGCAGTATTATGATACATCCAATTATTTTTATTACCATTGGTTACAACTACCATAATTACATTTAATAAATACATAAAAAAATTAGTTGATGCTTTTAAACTACCACTCTCTCCTACAAAGGTCCACGTATTAAATAATTGTTCTGGTGTAAAACTTTCGGATAGTGGCATAGGTATTGAACGTCCCCAATCAATTAACGTAGCTTTAAATTGCCAAAACTCACTATAATTAATATATTTATTTATCTCAAAATCCTGAACAGTTTCATCATCTAATTTAGCTACTCTTCGCCCTATATCTAATGTATCGGGAATTCGTTCAACAAAATAATTACCACCGTGTAGGTCTTTATGTATACGTTGGCATAATATGGCTACTCGTATTAATTCATATACGACTGAAATTGTATAAGATGATTTTATATCATTTTTTTGTGATATAGACAACGTTACAGCATCAATTCCAAATTTCATTATACCCGGTCCCTTAACAATATTATCTTCGTTTGATGAAGCCATCGTCATTGCAATTACACCAATTTTAAGTTTTATATGTTCCGGAATTACAGAATCAAGTTGATAACTTCTTCGATGTTTAATCCCAGTAGTAAACCCTTGTTCTAAATAAGCCCGAAAATGTTTCCATTCGTTTTCAACAACAGGGTCTGAATTTGGCTCTAATAATAAATCAACAACATCCTTTGAATTATCATCATCGAAAGAATCAAATATTGAACTATAAACAATATAGGGAGTTGCCTTTTGAAATCTACCAATTGTGTCATTATTTACTGTTAATAACGATATTTGTTGTTGCAATGCAGATTCATTTACAAAAGTACTAGGTGGAACAACTTCGATACCACGACCCTCACCAACCATTGTTACTTTTTTATTATCTTCCAAATCCTCACTTAGTAAACAAAATTTAATAATAATTTTCCTTATATCACCAGTAACTGGTTTAGTAAATGTAGTAGCGGAATAACTAGTATAAATATTTATATCAGAAAGAGGTGGTAATTCTAATATTGCCATCCTACCAGCAATAGAATTCGATTTTAACAATGTAATTTTTCCACCATCTTTTTTACATTCATTAATAAATGTTGACAAAGCACGATATGAAGAAGGATATTCTTTGGTATTAATAATAACACCACCACTCTGCCTTCCCATTCGCTTTCCCCTTTTTCTTGTATTTGAACTATGTTTCTTCTTACTTCTTTTCTTCTTACTTCTTTTCTTCTTACTTCTTCCTCCAGGCATTGTAGCCATCCGATCTAAATCGTCTTTTATTTTATTAATTCCTTCTACTCCATAATCTAATGTATTTTTAATCTGTTTTTTAACAATTTCTAAATCTTTTTTAGAATCATTTACTGAAGTACCGCTTACCTTATTTGTTACCTTATTCAGCATACTATCATCAAATTTTAAATCTGTTAACTCTTTTGGTAATTGTTGCGTCATAGAAAACCCACCATACTTTGGCATTTATATAAAGATAATATTAAAATAAAATATTATAACAAAAAATTAAATAATATTTTTTTTCTTATGTGTTATGAATTATGTGTTATAACATAAAGTATTAAATATACAACGATTGATTCGTTGCCACATATTTTAGTGTAAGCTCTGGAATAGATTTGACCTTTTGTAGCAAACTGATATTTTGCAATGATTCACAAATCTTCTCAAATTCTGCTGCAATATTATTTATCTTCAATATCGCCTTCACAAATTCACCTAAGAAGATTTCTTTTTCTTCTTTAATTTTAATAATTAGATTTTTACACGCTAGTTCATCGTCGGCCAAACACCACATTTTAATATAATCAATCAACTCAAAGTGTAATGTATAATCTGTACCTGTATCCAAATCGTGTTCACCTTCCAAATAATAATATTTATCAATTAATGTGTTTATAAATTTCGCCATTTGTTTTACTGTAGAATCAGTACAATCGGGGAATTGTAATTTATTATCATTTGGAATCGAAATATTCGTAAAACAACTAAATAAACAGACCAATTGTATTGCCGATATTTCTTTAAATCCAACCATTTCATCATATAAATCTGCTAATGCGAGAGAATGAACCTCTTGAAGTTGCATCGCAACAATTGCCTTATCTGATAATTTAGTTTTATCAATAATAAATTTCTCTTTTTCCAAGATATTTACAATAATATCTATCTTACATTGGATATAGTTTATAGCATTCATCTTGAATCCATTGTTTTTCTCCAATTCTGTTCGCAAACTTTCTAACTTCTCATATTTTTGTATATCGTCTTTCAAATACAGATTCTCTTCTTCTAGAGTAGTTAAATTACGTTGAAATTTCTTTTTTTGCTTATTTGCAGCCATACCAATTTTGAAATTCGTATCAAAATATCGTTTTAAAATTTCCATTGGTGTATTAGAGTCTTTTAAACTTTCTTCTACATCACGAATCTTGGATTCAATCTCCTTTTGACATATATCATACATGTTAATTTCTTTAATAATATCTGTTTGCATAAAACTCTTTTCCATAAATGAAATTATTGTAGAAAGTTGAGGAGTAGATTCTGTTTTAGATTCTGTTTCTGAATCATTTGACGCAGATATTATACTTAAAATCAAATTAAATGAAATCTTAAATTGCGATGTTAGCATTTTAGGTGGTCCAGTTAACATATTTCTATATTCATTACACATAGCCGGCATATTAAATAAATTATTACAATGAATAACATGTCCGACTGTATCAATACCTCGCCTTCCAGCTCGTCCAGCCATTTGCGTATATTCATGTGGCAATAGATATCTCATACTGGTTCCTGAAAATTTACTCAGTCCAGTAAATACAACCGTTTTAGTTGGCATATTAATTCCTACAGCAAATGTTTCTGTTGCAAATAGCAACTTAATATATTTCTTCTCAAAAAGTAACTCAACCATCTCTCTTAAAATAGGCATAATACCCGCGTGATGAATTGCTATACCTTTCTGAAGCAATGAAATCATCATTTTATATTCTACCAATCCAGTATATTCTTTATAATTGCGGAGTTTAGAAATCAAAATCTTCTCACATTCATGTTCTATAATACTGGGTGTTTTGTCATCCTTATCAAATAAATTCAACGTAATCTCTTTGGCGCATAATTCAACGTTTTTACGAGAGAAGACAAAGCAAATTGCTGGCAACATGTTGTTTCGGTGTAAGTATTTTACTAATTCATTTAATACAAATGGCCTTTTGATATAGATTCGGGTTTTCTGAAAATGCGATAGTATATCGTGTATCTTATAATAATTGACTTCGTTAAATTTCCCATTCGTATCTGCTAATTTAATCGGTTTATTTAAGATTTCTCTAAATTTTTGCTCATACGGTGTATTCTTCGCTGATTGTATTACTGATGGTTGGCTTGTTACCCACCCATAATGCGTTAACGGTACAACACGTTCATATGTAGTGGTAAGATATAGGGCTTTTTTATTTAGGGGGAGACCCCCTAACCCTAAACCCAGATTTTTATTTTTCTCTGTTTCAATCCAATCGGCAAATACTTCTGGTTTTTCGATTGTTGCTGAAAGCATAATTAATTGGACCGGCTGTGGCAAAAGTAGAATAGCCTGTTCCCATACAGACCCACGGTCTTGGTCACCAATATAATGAACTTCGTCAAATACAACAGCCCCTAACTCAGTATCCATATCCATTTCGAATTGAAGGGCTACAGGTGGTCCAGTATTAATTCCATCTTGAATATAATTATTAAGTTTACTTTGATTTATTTTCTTGGTGAAAAGTGTATTTCGAAGAATTTCGGTTGTCATAATTATAACATCTGCTTCTGGATTATCCTTTACATCCCCGGTTAAAATACCAAATGAAATATGTGGAAATTTCAAACGCAAATCATATAATTTTTGATTACACAATGCTTTAATCGGTGCTGTATAAATTACTTTTTTATTTTTCATTTTAAAATACATGATTGCAAACTCAGCGGGTAGCGTTTTACCTGAACCGGTGTGGGCTGTTATCAACGTATGGTCACCATTTGCGATTGCGTAAATAGCCCATTTTTGAAAATCACTTAATTGATATGTAAACAAATTAAAGTAATCAACATAAATCTTGTTTGCCGGATTTAAATCATCAAATTTTTCGGTACAATGGATAACCATCTATATTAATAATAAATATTAATATAGATTTAAATCATTCAATTTTTTGCAATTTTTTGCAATTTATATTAAATATTATTATAATATATAATAATTATGGAAATTGATGATACATTATGGGCACAAAAATTAGCGAAAGAGGATGAAATAAGAGAAACCCGTTATGATAAACGAAATGATAAAAATGAAGAGAGAGAATGTTGTGATAATTCGGAAATAAAATTTATTATTGGACATGGTCATATAGACCCTAATAACAATTTCATATTGCCACCGAATTATAAAGTTATATTAATTACTGCATATGGAAAACAAATATGTTTAAGAATATCACAAATAGATAAAATAAAAGATTTATATAGAAGGGGACATACCTTATTTGAAAATAATGATACTGAGCCATCACAATTAACACAAGAAGGAAGTTCAATGTTGTTTCAATTCAGTAATGTTAATAATTTTAATCCGCGGTTATTTATTGGTGGTACAAAGGAAATGGGTGGTAAACATATAGCTTCTTATATTCCAAATGTCCATTTATATTTTGGTGGTTCTAATTGTGATAATTGGGGCGGTAATTCAGACCCAGACAATATAAAGTATAATTGTTATATTGATTGTGTAAATACCGAGAAACCATCTTATGACCCAGAAGATTCTATCTGTGAAAAATATTATTTTAGTAATGATTACGACCCGGAAACTGATTACAATGATGATAGAAATAAAAGAAATATGCGAGGAATTGATTTAAAAACTTTATTATTAAATGAAGGTCCTGGAACATATATATTGGTTACTTGTTTAGAAGCATCCAGACATATTACAAAAGAAGACCTAGATTATTATAATAAAATGACTCAAACCGCAAAAAGAGATGCAGGTCAACCTAGTTCACGTACTAGGTTTTACACCGATGAACAATATAAATTATTTGGTTTAAAAAATAGCGGTGGTAAGAAACATAGAAAACATAAAACAAGAAAACAGAAAACTAGAAAACATAAAACTAGAAAACAGAAAACACGAAAACCGAAAACTAGAAAACATAAAACAAGAAAACAGAAACCAAGAAAACATAAAACTAGAAAACAGAAAACTAGAAAACAGAAAACTAGAAAACAGAAAAACAATAAAAAATAATAAATTATATAGAATATTATATTAAAATCAATAGGTTTTAATATATTAATGTCTAATACTATTACTATTGCTAATAAATATGAAATAATCGAATTAATCGGAGAAGGTACATTTGGAAAAGTATTTAAAGGAAAAAATATCCGGTCAAACGAAGAAATAGCAATTAAAATACAACATAAAGATATTGAAAATGTCTTGAAGCACGAGGCCAAAATATATAGATATTTAAAAGATATTATCGGAATTCCTCAAATCAGAAATTATGGAACAACAGACTCGGGGTTTAATTATTTAATATTAGATTTACTCGGTCCTTCTCTCTTCGATAAAAAAATAGAACCAACAAAATCATTGAAATATTTTATATCAGCTATAAATATCATAGAATTCATTCACGATAAAGGCATTATCCATCGAGATATAAAACCTGATAATTTTCTATTAACACATTCTAATTTCGACAATAATAAGTTATATATAATAGACTTCGGTTTATCAAAATACTATTTAACAGTGGATAAAAAACACATTGAAGAGAGAAAAGACAGAAAATTAATAGGCACTGCAAAATATTCGAGTTTAAATGTTCACAATGGTATTGATGCCTCAAGACGCGACGACATGGAATCTCTTTGTTATAGTTTTATTACTATATTTGGAAAGGAATTACCTTGGAACAATATAAATATAGATGATGCAGAGAATTTACAAGAAATATATCAAAAAATAAAGGAATCAAAAGAAAAATCACTAGAATGGTTATATGATATACCATGCGAATTTTTGACAATATTATTGTATTGTAGAAAATTAGAATTTTCTGAAAAACCAAATTATAATTATATTAGAGGATTATTTGAAAATTTACTTATCTATTATAATCATAAATAATTCTTTCATTTTCAAATACTCTTACTGCGATTTTCAATTCAATTAGTGTCTCTTGATATGAATTATTAAAATAACACTCATCAGATAAATATATAAATCGAAACGCGAATTTATTCAGTATATCAAGCTTCGCATTTGAAGCAATTGTACTATATTTAGTATATAATTTATACAAGTGTATAACTTTATTTAAATTATCGCAATGAACAATATCTGGTTTTTGAAATGAATCAATTATATTTATTAAGACAAAATAAAAACATTTTGTATCTAATATACGAGTAATAACATCATGATGGTGTTTCTTAATTAAATCATTTTCCCTCATATGAAATATTATTTTCTTTTGTATTTCATGAGGCAATCTAATATATATATTTTTTATTACACATCTGCCTCTGTAACCCTTCCAACATTTTTGTATATATATCGCATAATTGTTAAATTCATATTTTGCATGAATATGACAACATTTTTTGCCTTGAATAACAAATGAAAATTTTTTCTTACAGACTTTATTTGTAGTAATCGCAAGATAACTGCATCGTTTTGACATTTGATATTAGACCTATAATACTATAATATTTATTATTATTTTTAAAAATCAATTTTTAAAACTTAAAATATTATTTTAAAGAATTTAAAGAATATACCATTAATATATGTATATAGTATGTCCACACAAGCACCATCTGATGATTCACCCCCCGTCCCACTTACAAATGGTAGAGTAAAATGGTTTAATAATAAAGCCGGTTATGGTTTTATCACGGTAGCTTCTGGTGAAGCTGAGGGAACTGATGTTTTTGTTCATCATTCATCTATTCAAGTTTCGCAAGAGCAGTATCGTTATTTAGTTCAAGGTGAATATATTGACTTTGAATTAAGTGCTGTAGAAAATAACGACCACAAATGGCAGGCAAGTAATGTCCGGGGTGTAAATAATGGTAAACTTATGTGTGAGACACGTTTAGATACCAGAAATTCTCGTACACAATATGCGGATAATGACGCAGACACTGATACCAAGACTCGTCGTCCAACTAGACCGAGTAATGATGACCCGCATTATCGGGTTCGTTCTCGTGGTCAGGGACCTCGTGAGGGTGACGAGTGGATGCTTGTTCGTCGTCGTCCATCGCGACAATCCGCGACTCACACTTCTCAGCAAAACGCACCATCATCACCACAACAGGTGCTACGTGGTCGTGGTCCTAAACATTAAACTAACGTGCAAAAAAATTTAAAAACCAAAAAAAAAATAAAAAAAATACAGAGTCTACTTAGTGTAGTGTAAAAATATTCGATTATTAATATAATAATCTAATATTTTACCATGGACAATTTAAGTGTCGCATATTTTGTCTAAGTATTTTATTTAATTTACACATATTATATTCAGACGTTTTTCTTTCAAGAAACATTTCGTTTAATATGGTTCTCATATATTTATTATATTCACTATGTCCATTAGTATGGACTGGTCTATCTATATGCGTGTTTAACATTTTTATTCCCTTTGATGTGGGTAAAAACATTAAATTGTATCCGTCCTCAATATTATATTTTGAAAATTTTATAGTAGGGTGACGTTTGAATTCGCGAGGTATAATATGATGTATATCGATTAATCCATTCAAATTTTTTCTTGTTCTTATTTTTTTAAAATGGTTTTTGGGTGTTCCACAAAATAATAATCCAGAATATGTTAATAATTTAAACAGCATTATTCCAATAGAAAAATAATACTAAAATTATTTTGAATCAATTTTTATTAAAAATACTAATTACAAATCGGGTCCCATAAAAAGCTGGTTGAAAATAAAATACACAGAATTACAATTAGAAATAAATTACATAACAATTTTAAAAAATCTCGGTGTTCTGAATTATAATTCAAATAACTTAAAATACATAAAGTAATACATAGAATTGCTAATAAACCTAAAAGGATTATCTGAATTATATAAATAATTTCAGTATTATATGATGGGTTAAGTTGTTGGTTAAAAATACGACAAACCTTAGGCAAAGATGGAGGATAGAATGGAGAAGAAGGAGGAAAATATGAAATAACATGGACCGCAACCATTTTGCTTTTAAAAAAAATTTTAAATTATAATTCAATTTTTTGCAATTATTATAATAAATATTTTATTGAACTCTATATATTAATTTAACTGCCACCAACACTTATAACTTCCATAAATTCACCCATATGATTTATTTATGGCGGTTGTTCAAGGTCAGAGTCAATCACTCACCTACTAAACCGGTTGGTACAATCATCGATTTATACACTATCAGTTCGTAATCTGCAGATACAATCTTTATTTTAATTTGTGCAAAGTTGCATGATACGATAATACATTCGTCACCAACTAGTCCACCTTGAATATTTTCTACAAGAATAACGCGACTACCAATTGCAAATAGCATTATATTAGAAAAATAATACTAAAATTATTTTGAATCAATTTTTATTAAAAATACTAATTACAAATTGGTTCCCATAAAAAGCTACTTGAAAATAAGATAGAAAGAATTATAATTAGAAATAAATTACATAGAAATTTTTTAAAATGTAGGTGTTCTGATTGAGAATTCAAATAACTTAGAACGCATAAAGTAATACATAAAAATGCTAATAAACAAGCACAGCTTCTCTGAATTATATAAATAATTTCAGTATTGTAATTTGGACCAACTATTTGGTTAAAAATACGACAAACCTTTGAATAAGGCGAAGAAGAAGGATAAGAAGGTGGATAAGAAGGTGGGGAAGCAATAACCTCTACAGAAACCATTTTTCTTTTTAAAAAAAATTTAAAATTATAATTCAATTTTATTATTGCATTTATTCGACGTCACAACATAATTGACTCACACTATTTCCTCTACATAACCATCTAGAAAGAAATCGACAATCACAAGAACACGCATTTAATTGAGCTAATACTAATTCTTCTGTTTTTAATTTTGGACTGAAATGGGGACCATTCCACTTCTCAAAAATTTTGGGTTTATTTAATTGATGTCGAAAACAACACTTACACTCGTTCAAAATATGAACTGCTTGTTCTGGTGTCTTGTCTTTTATAAGAATCTGACAGCTCTTATAAATTTTAAACGAATCATCATATACTCGTTGTTTCTTAGTTGCATGTTCTTGTTCTTCGACAAGCAATTCAGCACCATATGGAATAGCCAGAATAGAGTCCTTCATTGTTTGGATTTATATATTTTTAATATTTTTTTTTCAATTTTTGTAACCATAATATTAAAATATAAATAAAATATATAAAGTTTACCATAGATATTGGTGACTTAATAATTTTGGCGTATAATATCCTTTGCTTTTTTTAATTTCTTTCGCGATTCCTTGTTTTCGCGTTTTTGTTCCAGAATGTCGCGAATAATAATTCTGCATTCTTTTTCGTGTACCATGATTTTTATTTTTATATAATTTCAACTTCGTTCTATCTTTATATTGCTGATATCGTCTATCTCCAAAATGCAATTTTCTTATTTTTTTTGTTTGTTTATTTTTAATATATGCTGTATATTTTTTGGGAAAAGGACCTTTTTCAAATTTTACAATTGTTTCTTTCATATAAAATAAGAAAATATTTTATAAATTCCTTATTTTATAAAATGTTGAAGATAATTAATTGATGGTAAAAATTTATCTGAATTATCATGAAGAATTGTACTATGAATTAATAGTAAAACAATATACCTTGCTATATATTGTATAATATATATATATAATTCATTTAATTTCTTGGTTTTATTTATATTTTCGGATAAATATGAAATTAACGCTGTTATTATTGTTGATTCTTCCAATGAAACTATTTTATTATCAGAAATTAAATCATTTATTACACTACCGCTATTTGCAACCATTGTTTTAAATTTTTTTATCTTCGTAAAATTGGTTGGTTTGGTTGGTTTGGTTGGTTTGGTTTGTATTATCGCTACTATTGATTCCGTTGATTTAATAATTGGTGTAACCTGTTTTTTTTTATTACACATCATAGACAAATTACTTGGTGCTGATTTTACCTTTCTCATATTTATTATTTATATATTTATATATTTTTATATTTACATAAAAAAATAAAAATATCAATTTTATTTTTATTTTTATTTTTATTTTTATTTTTAAAAATTGAAATGTTTTTTTAAAGAAAGATTACAACTATTAAAACAATGGCGATGTCACTGAAACAAGAACCATCTTCGCGCGAACGCAAAATAGTTTCCCGCAAGAAGACAACTGATTCTACCGGAAAATTCAGTAATAAAATGCTTACTGATATTACACAACAACGGCGATGGATGAAGAAAGTAAATGGTAAAAAGGGAAGTAAATCTCGCCATTATCCTACTGCTACTAATATTTATGATTATATCTGATTGTATAATTTTGTATAATTCTCTATAATTCTCTATAATTATTTTTAAAATTGATTATAAATTTATAATATATATTTTTTTTATAAAAATATGATGGAAATAATTATATACGCAATAATTTATCTGGGTCGTCCATATTATTATAATGACAAAATTCATAATTTTGGCAATATAGGATGGAAAGGTCGTATTCATGCTGAAATTGCGCCATTTGCAACAAAATTTATTGATATCCGTTGCTATGATGGTAGAAATATTAGAAACGAAATTATGTTACCATATAAAAATAAAAATAAGAAAGTTTTAGACTTATGTTGTGGAACTGGTATATCTACAATAAATAATAACCATGCTATTGGTATAGATACTAGCTTTGAAATGTTAAAAATGGCAAAACGTAATAATAAAAATGCAAAATTTTATTTTGGTAATGTCGAATATTATATACCACCGCACAATATTGATATAGTTTCATGTATGTTTGCATTTCATGAAATACCTTTATATGCACAAAAAAATATCATAATAAATGCAATTAATATAGCAAAAGAAAAGGTAATAATTGTTGATATTTCGCCAAATTATAAACCATCAAAAACTATGCTAACAGGAGAACCATATATATTAGAGTATTTATCTAATATACAAGGAATATTAAATAAATTTAATTTTGAAGAATTTGAATACATTAAAGGTCATGTTAATGTGTGGACATTATCTAAATAAGATACAGTATTTTTATAAAATTTGATTTTATTTTTTACACGCGTTTCCATTCTTACAATACCATTTATTAATTCCTGAATATTCACATAAAATATGTAAAATAAATCCCGACAAAAATAAACTTATTTCCATAATATGATTTTTATTCCACGATTTACATATCGCTGGTAAATTGGTTGAAAAATATTTCCCTAAAATATAACCTACAACACTTCCAACTATTACGGTTAAAATACCTACACAAATTCCTTCTAATATTAACATACTATATATAAAATTGATATTATTTTTTATAAAAATAAAATTTATATATTATAAAAATAGATATTTATGAATGATACGAATGATACGAATGATACGAATGAAGACCTATTTATGTTTGAAATAGATAGAGGTATCGAGTATGGAGATTGTAATATAATTTCTAATGCTATTAAGGTATATACAAATGTAATTTGCGATTCATACATTAAAACTGCACAAAGAATATATGAAGAATTAGTATGTGAAAAAATGGAAGAAATTAATATATAGTTTTATTATATGACTATACCATCCGATAAGAAATTATATAATAAAACAAAGAAAAATATTTATAAAAAAAATCCTAAACATAGCGCGTATAGAAGTGGTATTTTAGTAAAAACGTATAAAAAAAACTATGCTAAAAAATATGGAAAAAAGAAGAATCCATATATTGGTAAAAAATCTAAAAAAAAGGGCTTAACCAGATGGTTTAAAGAAAAATGGACTAATCAGAGAGGCGAAATTGGGTATAAATATAAAAGTGATATATACAGACCGAGTAAGCGAATTACTAAAAAAACACCAAAAACACATAAAGAATTAACAAAGCGTAATATTTTTAAAGCAAGAAATAAAAAATATAGACATGGACGAGTAAATAGATTTTAAATTTTATAAAATTGATTATAAAATTGTAATATACATTTTTTTATAATAATGGGTGCGGGTATCCTTCCAATGGCTTTTAACGGTGTATGTATCGTATTTCTTTTAGGAAAAGAACAAAATAATGAATGGTCTGATTTTGGAGGAACTTCTTTAAATATGGGAGAATCAACTTTTAATACTGCACTTAGAGAAGGATATGAAGAATTATCAGGATTATTGGGACCACCAGATGAATTAAAAAAACAAATAATAAATAATTATGTAGGTCCATATGTTGATTGTAGCAATTCTCAAACATATACAACATATATTTTTAAAATAGATTACGATGAAGCGCTTGTTAAATATTTTAATAGAAATTATGATTTTGTTAAACGAACCGCGCCAAATATTATTAATACTATAGATAATGGCTTATATGAAAAGAAAGAAATTGCTTGGTTTACAAAAGAAGAAATTTATAAATTAAATTTACGGCCATTTTATAAAAATATAATTTATAGAATTATTGATGACTTAGATAATTGATTCAGAATAAAAAATTAATATAAAATTGATATAAATTATAAAATTCTATAATTTTTTATTTCTGGAAAAATCATAATATTTAGAGATATTATAACATGACTAGCATTTCTATTGGTGGAGATTCGAATGATACTAATGTTGTACTTAGTAGTGAAAACGCGAATATAACAGCTAATGGTCCGGTCGCAAATGGGGATTTTACACATTGGGACTCATCGTCAATGTCGTGGATAACAACAAAAACCCCAACTATTTATAATACAGATACCGACGTATTATTAAAAAATATGTTAGGTTTAACACACAAATCAAGAATAGATAAAACGCCTAATTCCATGACATATCCAGCAACCCAAACAGATTATCTAAATTATTATTATTGGAATTTTTACGACCCAACTACAGAACAATTGGGTTGGGATTTAAAAAATTTAGAAAATGATATAAAAAACAAGTTTCCATTTCAAGGTCCAGAAAATTCCAAAATTAAATATGGAGTTTTCAATTATTCAGTCGAAACTGATTCAAGTCTTGTCACGGTATTTTCGATAACATTAATATACGTATCCAGGATTCCACTTGTGGGTTTTAGTGATTTTGTAGATACAAATATAAACACTGTTTTAGGACTTCCTTTATTTAAGATAGATAATAAACCAGATACAATTTTAGGAACGACACAAGGTCCACGCGGAGGAAGCGCAAATTTGACTAAAGTGGATTATAGTGAATTCAATGAGAATAAATCATTTTTAATGGTTCCTAGAATTTTTCAATGGATTTTACCAATAACAGATAGCAAAGAACTTCTTAAACAAGCTATTTCCCAACATGCAATGTGGGCCAATTTAAGTCACAATTGGTATAAACAAACTGAATATAAGGAAAATGGTTTATCGATAAATCCAACTAATCTAATAGATTTTTTTGATGTAGTTACTGAAATTAAAATTGAAACTACCGACTATTTATTTTTTTCAATGGTTGAATTATATACTGGTGCACAAGGAGTAAAAGGACATCTTACTTCTGCGTATGAAGGATTAAATGGTTTAATGAAATCATGGGAATTTGACAGGAGTACTGTAATTCCTGCGACTTTAAATTTTAATATACCCAAAATATTTGGTATTGCGTTTGGTGTAAATTTTAATGAATTTTATCATATTGCACAACCATTCACTACAGGAATCGGGAGTTGCATAATAAACCAAGAAATTATCCAACAACATAGTTATACTGTTACAGCAAAGTTTATAACCGATTGGTCTGAATTTTATACCAATGTTGTAGATGTATATTATAATGCGCCTGTTGGGTCAATTGTGCCCCCTTCGACACAGCTCCCAAATGTACCAATTAATAATTCTATTTTATTTTATTTATCAGCATTTGACACAAGTCAATTGACCACAACGACCGAAATTTATAATATTATAGGACCAGTTAATTTAACATACCAAAACTTAGTATCATATGGATACATTACTGCGACACCATAAAATAAATTTGTTAATAAAAAGATATCATATTGATATTATATTATATTATGAAATCTTTTAATATAGTTACCGTATTTTGGATAGGTATCTTCAATATAATTGAAGTGATTGTTAAGTTAATAAGTTAATAAGTTAATAATAAAAATTGATATAAATTATAAAATTCTATAATTTTTTATTTATATCAATGTTACAGTTAACAATCCTTATATTATCATTACTTATTAACCCAAATTTAAATATTATAAATAGAAAAATTGCAAAAATAGAAAATATTATTCAGCCGGGAAATTTAACATCATCAGAATTAATATATATGCAATATGAATTAAACTTTTTAATTATGAATCGCTATAGAATTATATTACAAGAAGAATTGGAATAGAATTTGCAAAGAGATAATATTGATTTTTATATATTAATTATTTTTTTAACTCTATACATTAATTTAACTGCCACCAACACTTATAACTTCCATAAACTAGCTAGTGTGATTTATTTATGGTTTTTATTCAAGAACAGAGTCGATCACCAACGAATCACGAGGAGTTGTATTGGGGGAGGGCTTCAATCATCGATTTATATACAGTCAGTTCGTAATCGGCCGATATAAGCCGTATTTTAATTTGTGAAAATTTTGACGATACAACAATACATTCGTCTCCAACTAGTCCACCTTGAATATTTTCTACAAGAATAACGCGACTACCAATTGCAAATAGCATTATATTTAATAATGCCGAGTTTTTAAATTGTTTCTTATTTGCATGTTCTTCTTCGGCAAGCAATTCTGCACCATATGGAACGGCAAGAATAGAATCCTTTATTCTTCTGAGTTATAAATTATAATATTATTTTTTTCAATTTTTTTATTTTTTTAACATTTCGATATTATATTATAATTTTCTAAGTATAAATATATTTTAACATAATAATTTATAATATTATGTTTAAAATGATGTCGATGTTTCGATTACTTTCATTATTTATTGGTATAAATATACCACAATCTTATTCAACGCAACCAACACTCGCTCCAGTTTATAAATTAAATCTAGACGACCCGGCGTCTACTAGGTGGATAAAAATATTTAATGATACTATAATTAATCATGGTTGGGAATATACATATGAACCGGTTATTACATTTATCGAAAAAATTGTACCATATGATATTTGGGTTAAATATGATAAGTTAATTGTTGATGTTATTTCACCGTTAATTGGAACCGAGATAACATCTGAAATTTTTGGATTAATGCAATTAATAAAACAATATAAAGAAAATGTTTGTGTATCGCAAATATTAAGTTTGCAAATCTTTTATGAATTATTAGTTCAATGTACTGGTATTATTGCTAGAACCGATAATAATAGTGTTATCCATGGTAGAAACTTAGATATACCATTGAATGTAAAAAATATCACAGCTACTGTTATATGGTATAAAAATAATACTGAAATAATTCGTAGTTCACAAATTTTGGGATATATGGGTATACATACGGGAATGCGAGTTAATGGTTGGAGCGTTCAAACAAATTTGCGTAAAGTATTAATACCAGGACCATTTATTGGATATGAAAATGCTATTTTAATAAAAGATATATTGGCATTTTTTAAGGGACATCCGCCGGTTGGTAATTTTTTACGATATGGCTTATTAAAATATAATACATATGATTCTTCGCTCGATTATTTGAAATATACACCAGTAGCGTCCCCAATGTATTTAATTGTTGGTGGACATAATACAGGAACAGTTATTACAAGAAATCGAATGGGATTGGCAAATGAAACGTCTGATACATCTATATTTGGTAAAAATTCACCGAAACCTATACCTGTAGTTAATTTATTAAATAAATATTTAGTACAAACAAATTGGGACCCATGGATAAATAAAACTCGTGTCGATTGTATAAATTCTATGAATTTATTAAATTCTATAGAATTGGAAAAATGTCATATGTATATTGAAATTGTATATGGTTCTAATAAAATATGCTCGGATTTATGTTTGTTATATTCAGATGGTAGATATGGTGCTGCTGTAAATATGTTGAACAATATACCAGGTGATTATGTCAATTCTAAACAATTATTGAAAATATTATCAACGCCGACAGTTAGACAATTGTCAATTACACAATTTACAACAATAATGTCTGTATCAAACAATATATATGATACATGGTTGCAAGATACAGAAATGAATAAGCGAAGCGATTGAAATTTCCTTTTCACATTTTCTCATTTAAAACACCGATTATTTTAGACGGTTTTTTATATCATACAAAATTTCGGAAGGCATCATCCCGTCAAAATCTTTTTTTATTATTTTTAATCTATAATCTTTGGTTCTACAAATCGGACATGTAATTATACCAGTATCCGCCATAGATAAATTCCTATATACTTCTTCCGTATATTCATTCGCAAACATTGCTCCTCCATCTAGTTCTTTGGCACCATCACCATCATCTTGTTTTTCAATACATTCACAACAAACACTATTTTTACAAATTAAACATTCTCTTCGTGTATCATCTAAATTATAAATTTGTTAAAATAATATTTTACAACTAATGAGAGAAAAAGGATAAAAAGATTTCATAATATGTAATAATATAAATATGAAATCTTTTAATATTGTTTCGATGTTTTGGATGGGTGTTTTCAATATAATTGAAGCGATTATTAAGTTTACTAATTAAAAAAATAATTATAATAATTATTATAATTATAATATTTATTATAATCTTAAATTAACAATTATAAGAATGATAATACCACAAACACTAATAAATATAATAAGAAAACAATACATAAAAACTACAATTGGATTATCTAGTTGCACGATTTGGTGTGGATATCTATATCTATATATAGATATTGTACTGTTCTGGTCGGAAGATATATTATCATTATTGTTACTGTTGTTATCATTGTTAATATCATTGTTAATATCATTGTTATTATCTATTAAATTATCATCAATAAAATCATTATATACTGTATTGGTTTGTTTACATAAAAAGCACAAATGTTTATCTGTCGTATTACTATACCATTTAATTAAACATAGTAAATGTATTTTATTTTTGCAACAATTCAGTATTAAAATACCTTCATCATCATTTATAGTATGAAAACATATTGGACACTCTAGGGTCTTACTATTATCACTATCGCTATCACTATCACTATTGTCAATATGACTATGACTATTATTACTATTATCAAGAATTTTATTTGGATTCAGTATATCAATTATGTGTACGTAATTATTAGAATCATTAATTTCAATATTTGCATTACTTGCATTAGACATTATATATATATATATAATTTTTTTATTATTATTTAAATATTATATTATTAGTATATATATAAGTATCATAATGAGTATTATAGATGATATTAACTTAGAAATAAATGATTGTAAAAACGACACTAATAATAATATAAAACGAACAATTGTAGATACTAATACAATTATTCCTTTAAAAAAATCACAAAAAACTTCTTGTCGTTGTAATATGTGTAATAAAAAGTTGGGTTTGACGAGTATACAATGTAAATGCGAATATTATTTTTGCACAACACATAAAGCACCGGAATGTCATAGTTGTACATTTAATTATAAAAATTTTGGTAAAAAATTAATACAAAAAGCAAACCCACTAATACAATCATCGCAAATTAATAAAATATAATATCATTCGGATACTATTACTATTATTGCAAATTATTAAATATTAATTAATATAAATTAATATTATATAATGAGAGTAAGAAGAAAAACTAGAAATGCAAGAAAAACTAGAAATGCAAGAAAAACTAGAAATGCAAGAAAAACTAGAAATAGAAAAACTTATAGAACTAGAAAACGCGGTGGAACAAAAGATGCAGAAACTAAATCTGCTACAACGTTACAATCACTGCATCGTAAAAAAACAGCTACCATAAAAACACAAAAATTGCGCGAAGAAGCTGAATCATGTCCGATTTGTTTAGAACGAATATATGATAATTCTGAACGAATACAACTACAATGTAAACATTCTTTACACGCGGATTGTATGGAAAGTTTAAAATCGGCTAGTATTAATAAATGTCCCCAATGTAGAGCAACCGTTCCAGAATTGAATAACGATACCAAAATCAGAGAATATATTGAAAAACTTTTAGAAAACAACGGTTATTTAAATGGTATATATTCAGTTCCTAATTTTATAATTCCTAACGAAACACAATTTATAGAAATTATCTTTAATAAATATATTAGTATTAATAATCAATATGATGAAATACAAATACAACGTTACATCGATATGGCTTTATTAAATATACGTTCTTCCATGAATCTTATAAATGAGCGTCTTTTAACAATAAAAAGAACTTTATATACTCAAAAAGGCGAATTAAAAAAACGTGCGCCAGGAGAAGCTACACTACAGGGTCTTTTACCTGCATATAATGTGGTTAAAAATCTTTTAGGAAATTTATTAAATATCCAAATTGTATTAACACCATCGCCCGAACAAATTTTAGCAAATGCGACTACGATTTTTATAGATAAAGGTTATATAGATACACCAGAATAAAATTTTAACAAATGCAGAGATTTTTTTACAAATAAGGAAGCTTATAAAATAATATTAATTTATATTAATATTATATAATGAGAGTAACAAGAAAAACTAGAAATGCAAGAAAAACTAGAAATGCAAGAAAAACTAGAAATGCAAGAAAAACTAGAAATGCAAGAAAAACTAGAAATGCAAGAAAACTATCAGGTGGAAACAATTTAGTAACTAATATACAAAATAAATTAACTAATATACTCCAAAGAAATAGTGCTAATATTAATAATGTTATATCTAAGCATGTTAATAATTTAAAACAATTATATAAAATAACCACACATAATACAAGAAAAAAATATAAACATAAAGTTAATGAATTAATTAATACAGTAGTAAATAAGATACAAAATCGGAAATTTGATACATCTCAAGTATCAACACCAAGATTATCGACACCTCAAGTATCAACCCCGAAATTATTAACACCCAAATTATCAAGCCCGAAATTATCAACCCCGAAATTATCAACACCTCAAGTATCGACACCTCAATTATCTAGACCAAAATTATCAACACCGAAATTATCGACACCTCAAGTATCGACACCTCAATTATCTAGACCAAAATTATCAACACCTAGAATGGGGGCACTTAGTTCATCTTTAAAAAATAAATATTAAATTATTAAATATATGTTGCTCGAATTCGGGGGGAGGGGGGTGTCCCCCCAGTAATAAGAATTCGGGGGGAGGGGGGTGTCCCCCCAGTAATAAGAATTCGGGGGGAGGGGGGTGTCCCCCCAGTAATAAGAATTCGGGGGGAGGGGGGTGTCCCCCCAGGAAAATAAAATTGAAAAAGAAGAAGGAGTAGGATAAAAGAAAGAAAGAAAGAAAGATGAATCCGGCGAGGTATATGGAGCGAATGTTGGAGCGTTCCGGAGCGGAGATAGTGAGAAAACTGAGTGATAAGTTTGGGTTTGATGAGGATGAGGGGATGGCGGAAGTGAATTTGTGTGGGGTGAAGGTAGAAGTAGAGAAGAAGAAGGAGGTTAAAGGGTCAAAAGAGAAGAGTAAAATTCCACTGCCATTTTGCGGAGAAATGAGAGAAGAGAATTGCCGTGGAGTAAGACTAAACCATGGACTATACACCCAGTGCACAAATAAACACGATGAAGAAGATAGTAACGGTGAATTATTGTGTGGTACATGTAATAAACAATCAACAAAGAATTCGAATAATAAACCAACATACGGTTACATCGGGGAACGAATGGAAGCAGGAGAGAAATATTTAGACCCCAAGGGTAAACCGGCAGTTCTTTATGGGAATGTGATGGAAAAGTTAAATATCTCTCGGGCAGAAGCAGAGAAAGAAGCAGAAAATCAAGGATTAACAATTCCAGAAGAACAATTTGAAGTAAAGAAAGCACAGCGAGGTCGTCCAAAGAAATCAGTGGTAGCAATCGATACCTCAGGAAGCGACGAAGAAGAAGTAAAGAAACCACGTGGTCGGCCCAAAAAGGAAAAGAAAGAGACAACACATGCAGTAGGAGATGACGTAATAAAGAATCTGGTAAATAACACGAATGATAAGAAAAAGAAGAGTGAACCAGTAGAACACCCATCACCACCAAAGATAGTTGCAAAATATCCACCAAAAGAAGACTCATCAGACGAGGAAGAAGAAGACGAGGATGACCTGGAGGTAAGTAAGATAGATATACAGGGTAAAACGTATTTGAAGTCATCAGACAATACATTGTTTGACCTAGATTCTCACGAAGAAATCGGAATGTGGAATCCCAAAACAAAGAAAATCGAAGCAAATACAGACGATGATTAAATAATTTAATATATATATATTTTAAATTATTTATTATATATATTTTTTCTTATAGTAGGCAACTGTATTGTGACTGATTTCTCGGTTTGTCACTCATTTCTTGGTTAGTCACCCATTTCTAGATTACCCTATGATTATACCCTATGATTATACCCTATGATTATACCCTATGATTATACCCTATGATTATACCCTATGATTATACCCTATGATTATACCCTATGATTATACCCTATGATTATACCCTAT
>Ga0302125_10000343_pt1 | contig 26439 bp, 20 predicted proteins | sample CB4_surface_MG_FD_203111 | JGI IMG/M metagenome (GOLD analysis project Ga0302125, IMG submission 203111) | Marine microbial communities from Western Arctic Ocean, Canada - CB4_surface | ecosystem: Environmental > Aquatic > Marine > Oceanic | place: Canada: Western Arctic Ocean | collected... | reverse complement strand
GTAATAGCGTTTTTGTAGTCATTGATATTAAGGTAAGCTACTCCTGCATAATAGTTTGATACGTTGGCTGCTTTTGTGCCACCATAGTTTTCTATGATATCTAAGAAACCGTATTTACTATTTCCTCCATTAAGGGCAAGGTTGTATAAAGAATCACTAGCAACAGGCGCTGTTAGTGCTTGGTCAAAGTACTCTTGTGCTTGGTACATCTCGCTCATAGCCTCTTTCTCTTTAGGTTCTTGTATAACATTTACAAAACCTAAATATGCCAATACAGTAAGTGCAATAGCACCTACGGCTATTAAAATAACTTTTTGATTTTTCTCAACCCACTCTTCAGTTTTGTTAGCGGTTTCATCTAAGGTATTAAACACCTCAGCTGTTGTACTTTCTCCTTCTAAAAGCTCAGAATCATTTACTGCTTCTGACTTTGATTTTATTTTTCCGCCTCGTTTTTTGTACGTTGCCATAGATTGATTTTTTGTGTACCGCAAAAATAAAATTTTTATCAGAATATAAAAGCTAAAAGATTTGTTATTTTTCAATAATTTGCAGAAAGAAAAACAAGTCCAAAATACACACCTATTTTACTGTTAAATAGTCTGTAAACATCATATTACAATGCAATTAGAGCAACTTTCTTTACTTAACTATAAAAACTTTGAATCGCAGTCTTTCTCCTTCGATGCAAAGATAAATTGCTTTGTTGGGCAAAATGGAGTAGGAAAAACCAACGTATTAGACGCTATTTATCACCTATCCTTCGGAAAGAGCTATTTTAATCCCATTACGGGACAAAACATGCGCCATGGTACAGATTTCTTTGTTGTTGAAGGGAGTTATATAAAAAATGATAGACCTGAAAAAATCAACGTGAGTGCCAAACGTGGCAGTAAAAAAATATTAAAACGCAACGCTAAGGTCTATGAAAAATTTAGTGAGCATATTGGTTTTCTGCCCCTTGTAATGATTTCTCCCACAGATCGAGATTTGATTGTGGAAGGTAGTGACACGAGAAGAAAATTTATAGACGGTGTGATTTCTCAGGCAGACCCATCCTACCTGCAGCATTTAATTAACTATAACAAAGTGCTCCTGCAACGTAATTCTTTGCTAAAATATTTTGCTGCAAACCAAACGCACAATCAAGACACACTAGATATTTATGATGAGCAACTCACACAATATGGAACTGTCATATTTGAAAAAAGAGCTGCATTTCTAGAAGAATTTTTACCTATATTTTTGGCCCGCCATAAAGTAATTAGTAATAGTGCAGAAGAAGTCTCTCTTATATACAAAAGCCAACTAGAAGACGCCACACTACTAAGTTTGTTGAAAAACAATATCTCCAAAGATAAAATGATACAGTATACTGGCTTTGGAATTCATAAAGATGATTTGGTTTTTGAGATAGATGGCCACCCTATTAAAAAGTTTGGTTCTCAAGGTCAACAAAAATCATTTCTAATTGCATTAAAATTAGCCCAGTTTGACTTTATTAAGAAATTAAACGGGGTCACCCCTATCCTACTTCTGGATGACATTTTTGACAAACTAGACCAACAGCGTGTTGCTCAAATAATAAAATTAGTTCATGATGACAGCTTTGGACAAATTTTTATTAGTGACACACATGCCCAAAGAACAGAAGCTGTTGTAAAAGAAATTCACAAAAGCTATATGCTTTTTAAATTATAGAAGATGAAGAAGTATCTACTTATTGGTTTGTTAGTGTTTGTATCCACAAGCTTTTTTGGCTGTCAACAAAACACCAAAGAGCTTAAAGAAAATCTTTCTGGCTATTGGGAAATTGAAAAAGTAACCACACTGGAGGGAGAAACAAAAGAATTTAAAATTAGTACCACTGTAGATTATATTACTGTAGATGGAAATTTCGGTAAACGCACCAAGGTAAGCCCGCAATTAGATGGTAGTTTTAAAAACAATGGTGCCACAGAATCTTTTACCATAGATGGATCTTCAGGTGAGCTGGTCTTGAGGTATCAAAACCCAGAGAGTATGTGGGTTGAGAAAGTGAAGGATGCTACCAAAGAAAAATTGCGTATTGTAAACAAACAAGGCAAAGAATATATTTACAAGCGTTTTGAGAAATTTAATTTTTAATAAAAATCAATAAATACCACTATAAATCATGGCAAAAAGAAACACAGAAGAAGCTACCATTGGTGATGTGCTAAAAGCTTTTATTGGTAAAGGAAAACTTGCAAAAGGCTTAGATAAAGTAGATGCTAAAAATGCTTGGTTAAAAGTCATGGGCCCAGGAGTTGCTAATTATACTACAGAGGTAATTTTGGAGAGAGATATTTTATATGTGCAATTAAGCTCTTCAGTGCTTAGAGAAGAACTGAGTTATGGAAGAGAAAAAATAATTCGTCTTTTAAATGAGGAATTGGGCAAAAACTTAATTGACAAAGTAGTACTTAGATAAGTTTAATAGTTCTAAATTTAAAAAAAGCCATTTATCATAAAGATAAACGGCTTTTTTAATACGGTATGTTTAAAACTAAAACATCTCTCTACCAGAGAAATGAAAGGCTCCTTCAATAGCAGCATTTTCATCACTGTCACTTCCATGAACAGCATTTTCTCCCATAGAGGCAGCATATAACTTACGGATGGTACCCTCAGCAGCATCTGCTGGATTAGTAGCTCCAATTAAGGTTCTAAAGTCTGCAACTGCATTATCTTTCTCTAAAATAGCTGCAATAACAGGACCACGTGTCATGTACTCAACCAACTCTCCATAAAATGGACGCTCGCTGTGTACTGCGTAGAATTCCTGCGCATCTTGCGTAGTCATGTGGGTTAATTTCATAGCAACGATTCTAAAACCTGCTGCATTTATTTTGTCTACAATAGCTCCAATGTTTCCTTTTTCAACACTGTCAGGCTTTAACATTGTAAAGGTTCTGTCTGTTCTCATAATTTTATTAAATTTTGTGCAAAAATAAACTTTTATGTTGCAATTTTAAACACAATAGCAAAAAAGTAACATTATTAACAATTATTTAAAATTACAGGAGTTATACCTAACTCATTTGTTTTGTCTGAAATGAAACACAAAAGGTCTTTTTAAAGCATATAAATAGGTTTTAAATCACAAGATAAGATTAAAACACATTTTATTTATATATAAAGGAAAATGAAAACTGCCACCATTTATGTACTAAAAACGAATGAACTCTTAAAATTTCTGAAGTAGATATTGTTATTAATTGTATCTTCGTAGCCTATGAACACAGCTCTAACTACTCAAATAAAAGAACTCCTTTCTACACCAAAAAATTGTGTAATCATTGGGCATAAAAACCCAGACGGCGATGCTATAGGCTCTTGCCTTGGTTTAGATTTATACTTAAAATCTATAGGTCAAAAAAGTCAAGTTGTAATGCCAAATGATTTCCCTGATTTTTTAAAATGGCTCCCAAGCACCGATACTATTTTTAATTTTGAAAAACAAAACACACAAGCCCTTCAAGCTATTGAAGATGCTGATGTAATCTTTACCCTAGATTTTAATTCTTTGAGCCGTGTGGGAGAGATGCAAGCCACCTTAGAGAAAAGCGAGGCTGCCTTTGTGATGATAGATCACCATCAACAACCTGACAATTACGCCCTTATAACATACTCTGATACAAACATGGGATCTACCTGTGAGATGATATTTCATTTTATTACCGCCCTAGAAGGCCAACAAGATATTACTCCACAAATTGCTACCCTGCTGTACACAGGTATTATGACAGATACTGGCTCATTTAGGTTTCCATCTACTACAGCCGTCACTCATAGAGTAATAGCTTCTTTGATGGAACATGGAGCCAAAAATGCTGAAATTCATCAAAACGTATATGATACCAACTCTAGTTCTAGAATAAAGCTGCTAGGGGTTGCCCTAGATAATCTAGTAGTACTTGAAAAGTATCATACTGCCTATATTACCATATCCCAAAAAGAGCTTGATGACAATAATTTTAAAAAGGGAGATACAGAAGGCTTTGTAAATTATGCGCTATCTGTATTGGGTATCGTTTTTGCTATTATTTTTATTGAAAATAAGCAAGAAAATATTGTAAAGATTTCACTTAGAAGTAAAGGTGATTTTTCTGTCAATGAATTTTCTAGGACTCACTACAATGGCGGAGGACACACCAATGCTGCAGGAGGAAGAAGCCTGTTGTCTCTAAAAGATACGGTAACTCAATTTATTAGTATATTGCCCAACTACAAAGATCAATTATAGTATGATGCGTACCCTTTTTGTTTATTTCCTGCTTATTTTTATGGCAACTAGCTGTCAAAGCCCTCAAAGTAGAGCTCCTATTAAAACCACTTCTGGAAGTTTTATTGAAGCCTCTGTAGCGCGCAATAAACTTATATACAAGCAGGAGAAGGCTATCATACAGGCATTAATCAAGACAGACAGCCTGCGTAATTATATTTCAACAGAAAGTGGTTTTTGGTATACCGTCACACAAAAAGGTAGTACAACATCAACACAAAAGCCTGCCCTTGGTGATCTTATTACTTTTACCTACAACGTGAAAGACTTAGAGGGAAATGTAATAGTTTCAGCTATAGAGAACGGAATTCAGACTTATAAAGTAGATCAATCAAACCAAGATTTAATTTCTGGAATTAGAGACGGTGTAAAATTATTAAGCCCTGGAGAAAAAGCCACTTTTATATTTCCATCATACAAGGCCTATGGTTACTATGGCATTGAAAAAAAATTAGGAACCAACGAACCTATTACCAGTGATATTACATTAGTATCAATAAATCAAAATCAATAAATTTAGTTCAATTATCATGAAAAGAATCTCATTAGTACTATTATTAGCATTGACAATTGGGTCATGCCAAAACAAATATCCAGATCTTCCAAACGGGGTATATGCAGAAATCATTACAAACAAAGGAACCTTTGTTGCAAAACTATACAACGAGGCTACCCCCCTTACAGTTGCCAACTTTGTATCATTAGCGCAAGGAACCAACCAAATGGTTGATGACAAACACAAAGGAAAAAAGTTTTATGACAGTGTTATATTTCACCGAGTAATCAAAGATTTTATGATTCAAGGAGGAGATCCAACTGGAACAGGCTCTGGAAACCCTGGATATAAATTCCCTGATGAAATTGTACCATCACTTGTGCACGACAGAAAAGGAATCTTATCTATGGCAAATAGTGGCCCAGCAACCAATGGTAGCCAGTTCTTTGTGACACTTAAAGAAACTCCTTGGTTAAACGGCAAGCACACCGTTTTTGGTGAGGTTGTTGAAGGCATTGAGATAGTTGACGCTATTGGTCTTGTTGATGTACAACCACAAAGCAACAAACCCTTAGAAGAAATAATGATTAAAACAGTAAACATCATTAACAAAGGAGGACAAAAAATCACCTCTTTTACAGATGCTATGACGAAGGTAGAAGATGAAAATAAAGCTAAGCAAGCAGCCATCGCAAAATATGCAGATGGTATGAAAGCAAAATTTGATGCCCTGAAACAAGATGCTCAAACACTACCATCTGGTCTTAAAGTACACTGGGATACAAAAACACAAACCCAACGTCCAGCAGAGGGCACAAAGGTACTGGTAAACTATGCAGGTTTTTTGGAAGATAACGGAATGTTATTTGATACCAATAGAGCGATTTTGGCTAGAGATTACCAAATGATCAACCCACAACGTGAAGCTCAAAATGGATACGCTCCTATTCCTATGACATGTAGTAAAGATGCGCAGTTAAATCCAGGATTTCTTGAGGCGCTCCTTATGATGTCTGTTGGTGATAAAGTTACTGCTTTTATTCCGTCATATCTTGGATATGGTGAACGCGGAGCTGGGAATGTAATTCCTCCAAACTCTGACCTAGTGTTTGAAATAGAAATTACAGCCAAACAATAATATCATTTAAAAAAACATAAAAAAGCCCGACGGATTTACCGTCGGGCTTTTTTTTATTACATCAAGTTGATACTATAATTATGTAAGTGGTATATTTTTTAATATCTCTAAAACAAATTTCCAATATTTTTGTGCGCTTGATATGCTCGCACGCTCATCTGGAGAGTGTGCTCCTTTAATGGTAGGTCCAAAACTTATCATGTCCATCTTTGGATAATTTTGTCCTAATATACCGCACTCCAAACCTGCGTGACAGGCAGCTACATTAGGCTTTTCTCCATGAAGAGAAATGTATAAAGACTCTACAACTTGTAGAATAGCACTGTCCATATTTGGAGCCCATCCAGGATAATGACCACTGCAATCCACATCATACCCTGCCAACTCAAAAACGGATGTTAATGTTGCCGCCATATCATCCTTAGAAGAATCTACAGAAGATCTGGTAAGGCATTCAATTTTCAGGGTTGCGTCTTTAACAGTAATTTTTGCAATATTATTTGAAGTCTCTACTAGGCCCTTAATGGCTGGACTCATTCTATACACACCATTATGGGTTGCGTATACTGCATTTATAAATGCAATTTGATCCTTTGGAGCCATAACCATCTGTGGAGCGTCTATTTTCTGAGTTTCTATGGTTAAATCTGGCTCAAGTAATCTGTATTCCTCAACCAGGTTAAATTGAATTTTCTCCATCTGCAATACAAACTCAGAAATATCTTCAGTTTTAACTACTACAGTGGCAGTACTCTCTCTAGGAATTGCATTTCTAAGTGATCCGCCGGCAAGAGATGCAATATGAGCAATATCTTTATTTGCAGCCAACAAACGATTCATCATTTTATTTGCATTTCCTAAACCTTTACTAATATCCATACCACTGTGTCCTCCTTGTAGCCCCTTTACAGTGATACGATACCCTTGCCCATTTGGAGCTGGAATTTGATGGTAACTACCACTTGCTGTAACATCTACACCACCGGCGCAACCTACTCCTATTTCATCATCTTCTTCTGTATCTAGGTTAAGTAAAATTTCACCTTCAAGCAAACCGCCTTTTAGGCCAATGGCTCCTGTCATCCCAGTTTCTTCATCTATGGTAAAAAGCGCTTCAATGGCTGGGTGAGCTATGGTGTCACTATCTAAAACAGCCATGATAGTTGCTACTCCTAGCCCATTATCTGCCCCTAGAGTTGTTCCATTGGCACGAACCCAATCTCCATCTACATGCATCTGTATACCTTGTGTGTCAAAATCAAATACCGTATCACTGTTTTTTTGATGCACCATATCCAAATGAGATTGCATCACAATAGCTTTTCTATTTTCCATACCAGGGGTGGCAGGCTTTTTTATAATAACATTTCCTACCTCATCTTCAATAGTTTGAAGCCCTAGAGAGGCGCCAAAATCTTTCATGAACTTAATCACACGCTGTTCTTTTTTTGAAGGGCGTGGTACTGCATTTAAATCTGCAAATTTATTCCAAAGCGGTTTTGGAGATAGGTTTCTTATAGCATCACTCATTGTATTGTCATTAAAATTGAAATACAAAGGTAACCTATTTGGTTTTTTTTAAACGTTGATTTTAAGCTAAGATTTTACAATAGCAGCTAAGATTTTTGGAGTAAAAACCAATGAATTAATCAAATAGTAAATACCTGTAACTATTGATTTTATTTTAAGATGGTTTTAGTATTTTGCTATCATGTTTAAAAAGAAATCTACACTTATTATTGCGCTGCTACTGCCCGTGCAAATTGTATTGATACAGTTTTTAAAACACTACCCCGCATTTATAGAAAAATGGTATAGTCTAGGGCTGTATCCCTGGATTGGAAAAATAGCTAGAAGCCTATGGGGCTGGGTGCCTTTTTCTGTGGGAGATGTTTTTTACACTTTAATTTTTACTCTAGGGGTACGTTGGGTCTATAAAAATTTTAAAGGCTTTAGGCATGAGCCTGTAAAGTTAGTTTTTGAAATTACAGCCCACCTATCTGTGGTGTATTTTATGTTTCATCTATTATGGGGTTTTAATTATTACCGAGAGCCCTTACATACATCACTAAATCTAGGCAATGACTACACCACCGAGCAGCTCATAGATATTACCAACAGAGTAATTAAAAAATCAAATGAACTTCATAATACGTTAGGGTATGCAGATTCGGTAAAAATTGAATTGCCCTACTCTCAAAAGCAAATGCTTGATCTGACACAAAACAGTTATACAAATCTTCAAAAAACCTTTACCAATCTGTCTCTAGAGCCAACAAGTGTCAAAAATAGCCTCTGGAGTCTGGGCCTTACCTACATGGGATATAGTGGTTATTTAAATCCATTCTCTGGAGAAGCGCAAGTAAATGGACTTATAAAGTCTTATAAATTTCCGGTAGTGGCATGCCATGAACAGGCACACCAGTTGGGGTACGCAAAAGAAAACGAGGCCAACTTTATAGCCACTCTTGCAGCAATACATAATGATGACACCTACATTAAATACACAGGATATATTTTCGCGCTTCGGTATTGTGTAAATGAATTATCCTACAGAGATAAAGATCTATACCTTGAAACATTAGAAACCATACATCCTGGAATTTTAAAAAGCTATAAAGAAATGCGTGATTTCTGGGACAGCTATGACAACCCAATGGAAGAACTATCTAAGGCCTGGTACAATTTATTTTTAAAAGCAAACAACCAGCCCAAAGGAATTAAAACATACAGTTATATGGTGGCCCTGATGGTGAATTATTTTGACAATAGACCATTATAAGGTTTGTTTAAAATATTTTTAAATTTTCAATTATGATTTTTTTAACAACCACACATACCCTTTTGGATGCCATATATTGGTATCTTTAAGAAAAAAAAATAAATCTTCAATGCTATGAAAAAAAACATACTGCTGTTGCTTGTTCTTTGTATTTCGCATATTGGTATTTCGCAAGAATACTTTCCTAAAAACGATGGCGTAAAAGAAAACAATGCGCAATACACTGCTTTTACTAATGCAACATTATTTGTCTCTCCAACAAACAAAATAAATAATGCAACCCTACTTATTAAACAAGGAAAAGTAATAGCTTCTGGTAAAAACGTGGCTATTCCAAGCAATACTGTTGTGGTAGATCTGGAAGGAAAATTTATATACCCTTCATTTATAGATCCGTACACAAATTTTGGGGTTAAAAATCCTGAGCGCACCTCTGGTGGACGCCGTTCTCCCCAATACGGCGCATCACGTGATGGGTTTTACTGGAATGACCATATCATGCCAGAGAAAAACGCCATAGATCATTTCACCTATGACTCAAAAGCGGCTAAAGAAATGCGTAATGAAGGTTTTGGTCTTGTAAACACCCACAGCATGGACGGAATTGCTCGTGGTACAGGACTACTTGTAGCACTTAACGATCAAGGCAACCAGGCAATGCGCATTATTGATGACGGCTTAGCACAGCACTATTCATTTTCTAAAAGTGTTACTAGTGGCCAATCATACCCAGGATCTCTCATGGGAGCCATGGCGCTGTTGCGTCAAGTATATCACGATGCACATTGGTATGAAAAAGGAAACATACCTACCAAAGACAGGTCATTAGAAGCTTTACTTAAAAATAAAAACAAAGTATCCATCTTCGAGGCAGGAAACAAAAGCAACAACTTAAGGGCGGCCAAAATTGGAAATCAGTTTGGAATTAACTACCTCATTGTTGGGGGCGGTGATGAGTATGAGATGATACAACAAACAAAAGCAACCAATGCTAGTTATATTATCCCATTAAATTTTCCAGACCCCTATGATGTAAGTAACCCTTATATGGCTAGCTATCTATCTCTAGAAGATATGCGCGCCTGGAACCAAGCACCAACAAATCCAAAAGCATTACAAGACAACGCAGTGCCTTTTGCCCTGACCACCTTTAAGTCTAAAAAACCAAAAGATTTTACTAAAGATCTTTTAGTTGCTATTAAGTATGGTCTAGATAAAACAAAGGCTTTAGAGGCATTGACCACTGAGCCTGCTCGTATGCTTCAAATTAGCGATAAAGTAGGATCACTAGATAATGGAAAATATGCCAATTTTTTGATTACCTCTGGCCCTTTATTTGAAAAGGGCACTACACTCCACGAAAACTGGGTCCAAGGAACAAGAAGTGTAATCAATACAATGGATCAAACAGATATTAGAGGATCTTACAACCTAGCCTTAGCAGGGCTTAGTTATACTCTAGAAATCTCTGGAGAAGCTGCAAAACCAAAAGCTAAAGTGACTCTAGGCGAAACAGATTTTTCTGCAAAACTAACCTATAAAGACAACTGGATAACTCTTTCTTTTACTGACAAAGAATCTAATGATGTGTACCGCACTACAGCAATTATTGAAAAAAACACGATGAGCTTTACAGGCAAAGCAGTACTGCCTAGTGGTGTACAAACTACCTTTAATGCAAATAGAAACATGGGCGAGGCTAAAGCCATTTCAGATAAAAACAAAGACACTGCAACTAAAGGTGCCCTTCGTGAGATTATGCCTATAACCTATCCAAATGTAGGTCTAGGAAACACAACTCAGCCAAGAGAGCAAACACTACTGTTTAAAAACGCAACAGTTTGGACTAGTGAGGCAGAAGGAATTTTAAAAAATACCGATGTACTTGTTAAGGATGGTAAAATATCTAAAATTGGAAAAAATCTATCTTCTAAAGGTGCTATAGAAATTGATGCAACAGGCAAACACCTTACAGCAGGTATTATAGATGAGCATAGCCATATTGCAGCACTCTCTATCAATGAGGGAGGGCAAAACTCCTCTGCAGAGGTTACCATAGAAGATGTTGTAGACCCTGAAGATGTAAACATTTACCGCAACCTAGCCGGTGGGGTTACCTCCATACAGATACTTCATGGATCTGCGAACCCCATTGGTGGGCGTTCTGCCATTTTAAAACTAAAATGGGGAGAAGATGCAGATGGATTACTTTACGACAACAGCCCTAAATTTATCAAGTTTGCACTAGGAGAAAATGTAAAACAATCTAACTGGGAGAGTTACAGCCGTTTTCCGCAAACCCGTATGGGTGTAGAGCAGTTGTATGTAAATTACTTTAACAGAGCTAAAGCCTACGATGAATTGAAAAAAAGTGGCAAACCCTACCGCATTGATGATGAGCTGCAAACTTTAGCCGAAATTTTAAACGGTGAGCGTTTTATAAGTTGCCACAGTTATGTGCAAAGCGAGATTAACATGCTCATGAAAGTTGCCGAGAAATTTAATTTTCGCATCAACACATTCACACACATATTAGAAGGATATAAAGTTGCAGATAAAATGGCTGCTCATGGTGTGGGCGCCTCTACCTTTAGTGACTGGTGGGCCTATAAGTATGAAGTGAATGACGCCATCCCTTACAATGCCGCAATTATGGCCTCTCAAGGGGTTACAGTAGCCATTAATAGTGATGATGGTGAAATGTCTAGACGCTTAAACCAAGAGGCTGCAAAAACTTTCAAATACGGTGGTATGACCGAGCAAGAGGCTTGGAAAACAGTAACCATAAACCCTGCAAAGCTATTGCACTTAGACCATAGAGTTGGAAGTATTAAAATAGGAAAAGATGCAGATTTAGTGTTGTGGAATGGCCACCCCATGTCTGTATATTCTAAGGCAGAAAAAACCATTATAGAAGGAAAAACCTATTTTGACTTGGACTTAGATAAGCAAAAAAGAACAGCCATATCAGCGGAGAGAAACCTGCTAATGACCATGATGCTTAATGAAAAGGAAAATGGAGGTAAAACAAAACCCCCTGTCAAAAAAACAAACAAGAATTTTCACTGTGACACTGAATTTTAATAACCATAGCACGTATATATTATGAACACATTAAGACACTTATTAATTGTAATAACGGCTATAACTGGATTATCTGTAGCCGCACAACAGACCCCTGCTCCTTCTCAAAAGGGAGCCATAACCATTACTGGAGCCACAGCTCATATTGGTAATGGAAATACCATTGAAAACGCAACCATTATTTTTGAAAATGGAATTTTAACAGCCGTTGGAACCTCTGGCGTAAGCGCTAAAGGGACTATTATAAACGCAACAGGCAAACATGTATACCCTGGCTTTATAGCACCTGCAAAATCATTAGGACTTATTGAAGTGAATGCGGTAAGGGCCAGTAATGATCAGGACGAAATTGGTGATATGATACCTCACATTAGAAGTATCATTGCCTACAATGCTGAGAGTAAAGTGGTAGAGTCTATGCGCCCAAATGGCGTACTGATTGGGCAAATTACACCTCAAGGTGGTACAATCTCTGGAAGCTCATCTATTGTACAGTTTGATGCCTGGAACTGGGAAGATGCCGCTATTAAAACAGATGATGGCATACACCTGCATTGGCCAAGTACCTTTAGAAGAGGAAGATGGTGGGCTGGGGAGCCAAGAGGATATCAACCAAATAAAAACTACACCAAACAAATACAAAAAATAACCACCTACCTTAAAAGTTCTAAAGCCTTTGGCTCTGGAGAAGACCAACCAGCAAATGAATCTTTAAAGGCTATGCAAGGACTATTTGATGGGTCTAAAAAACTATATGTCTATGCAGATGGAGAGAAAGAAATTATAGATGCTATTACACTTAGTAAGCAAGCTGGAATAGATCAAATTGTTTTAATTGGGGCCTATCAGGGATACAAAATAATTCCTTTTTTAAAGCAGCATGATATTCCCGTTCTAGTTCAGCAAACACATGCACTTCCAAAAAGCGCAGATGATCATTATGATTTACCTTACAAACTCCCTAAATTACTTGTAGAGGGAGGTTTACTCGTTGGATTACAAAATAGTAGCATGTCTAATTTCCAGACAAGAAACTTACCCTTTTATGCAGGGCAACTTGTGGGTCAAGGCATGGATAAAGAGACAGCATTGCAGCTTATTTCTGGTAATACAGCAAAAATTTTAGGGCTTGATAAGTATGGAACTCTTGAGCTTGGAAAGAGTGCCACTTTATTTATCAGCGAAGGAGATGCCCTTGATATGATGGGAAATAATTTAAGTAGAGCTTTTATTGATGGCCGTGATATTTCCTTAGAAACCCATCAAACAGAATTATGGAAACGTTATATGGGTAAATACAACCAAAAATAAACAGCCCTTAAAACACCACTAAAGGTTTTAAAAAAGCTATGTATAAAAAAATAGACAGCACTCAAAATAGCTTGATTAAACAGTGTTTAGTATTGCTAGAAAAATCAAGAGAAAGACGTAAACAAGGTCTTTTCTTGGTAGAAGGGCAGCGAGAAATTCAGCTTGCCATTAGCGGTGGTTATGAGCTGCAAACGCTGCTTTTTTGTGAGGCAATTTGCTCAGAAAATAGCACTAAATATACCACTGAAAACACTCAAATTATTGAAATTTCTTTAGAGGTATATCAAAAACTGGCCTATCGCAAAACCACTGAAGGGATCTTGGCAATTGTAAAAACAAAGGAACTTGCTTTAAACAAGTTACGTTTTAAAAATAAAAACCCTTTAATACTCATTGCAGAAGCTCCAGAAAAACCGGGAAATATTGGCGCTTTACTGCGCAGTGCAGATGCAGCAAATCTTGATGGTTTTATAATTGCAAACCCAAAGACAGACCTCTATAACCCAAATATTATTAGAAGTAGTGTTGGATGTTTATTTACCAACAACATTGCAACGGGAAGCCCCCAAGAAATTATTGATTTTCTAGCCCAGCAAAACATACAGCTCTTTAGCGCTATTTTACAGGAATCTAAACCCTATCATAGCCAAGACTTCACAAAACCCACTGCTATTGCTGTAGGTACAGAAGCAACAGGTTTGTCTGAAATTTGGCGCACTCAAAGCACTCAAAGCACTCAAAACATTCACATCCCTATGCAAGGAGCCATTGACAGCATGAATGTATCTGTGGCCGCTGGTATTTTAATTTTTGAAGCAAAAAGACAACGAGGCTTTTAATTTTGTTGAAATTAGTCTCTTTTAAATGTGCTTTTTTTTTATTTGAAAATTAAACTCTTATAATTTTTTTTAAAAATTGGAATTTGTATTTTTAATCTATGACAGAAATTGATATAGAGCAGGAAAACAAAGCTATAGCAAAACAGTATAAGGAGCTTCTCAAGATAAGTTATCGTATCTTATCTAAGGAAGACAAAAAACTCATACGCTCTGCTTTTGATGTTGCTGTAGATGCACACAAACACCAGCGCAGAAAAAGTGGTGAGGCTTATATTTTTCATCCTATTGCTGTGGCTAAAATTGTGGCAAGTGAGATTGGATTAGATGCCACATCTATTGCCGCTGCCCTACTTCATGATGTTATTGAAGATACCAAATACACTTTTACAGACATTGAACAATTATTTGGAGGAACTGTTGCCCGTATTGTACAAGGGTTAACAAAGATTTCTAAAATGCCTTATGAGGGTGATGTGTCTTTGCAGGCAGAGAATTTCAGAAAAATGCTTTTAACCCTCAATGAAGATATTAGGGTTATCATCATAAAAATTGCAGATCGATTACATAACATGCAAACAATGGATGCTATGCCGGTTTACAAGCAAGAAAAAATTGCGAGTGAGACTTTGTATATCTATGCTCCAATGGCACATCGTATTGGCTTGTATAAAATAAAATCTGAGCTAGAGGATTTGAGCTTAAAATATACAGAGCGTGAAATATATGATGATATTCTAAGTAAAATAAAAGATAGTAAAGAAGAACAAGATGCTTATATCAAAGCATTTTCAAAAACAATTGAAGATTCTTTAACTGCTGAAAATTTAAGCTACGAAATAAAAGGAAGACCAAAATCAATTTATAGCATACGTAGAAAGATTGTGGCTCAAAACGTAAGCTTTGATGAGGTCTATGATAAGTTTGCAGTGCGTATCATATATAAAAGTGATCTTGCCAATGAAAAATTCTTGGCCTGGAAAATCTATAGCATTGTTACAGACAATTTTCGTCCCAACCCAGTGAGGTTAAGAGATTGGATCTCTTCTCCAAAATCTACAGGTTATGAAGCCTTACATATTACTGTAATGGGCCCAAAAGGCAAATGGGTAGAAGTGCAAATACGTAGTGAGCGTATGAATGAAATTGCAGAAAAAGGGTTTGCTGCTCACTACAAATACAAAAATGAGGATAGTGATGAAGGCGGGCTTGATCTATGGCTTAATAAATTACAAGACACCCTAGAAAACCAGGATATTAGCGCCTTAGATTTTGTAGAAGAATTTAAACTTAGTTTGTACGCAAAAGAGATTTTTGTGTTTACACCCAAGGGAGATTTATATTCACTACCTAAAGGTGCCTCTGCCTTAGATTTCGCATTTCATATACATACAGAAGTAGGCATGCATACAAGGGGCACCAAGGTGAACGGTAAATTAGTACCACTGAGCCACCCCTTGCAAAGTGGAGACCAAGTAGAGATAATAACCTCCAATAACGCAAAACCAACTGCCAACTGGCTGGATTACGCATCTACAAGTAGAGCACAATCAAAAATCAAATCCTCTCTCAAAGAAGAGCGGAAGAATATCGCAAATGACGGTAAAGAAATACTGCGCCGTAAGTTAAAATCACTTAAGATTAATCTTGATGAAAAAACCATCAACCAATTGGTTCAGTTTTATAAGGTAAAAACAAGTCTTGATTTATTTTATAGAGTGGGCGCTGGTATTATAGATAACAAACAATTAAAAGATTTTGCAGCCTCTAGAACAAATGTGTTGGTGAGTTTTATTAAAAATAAAATTAGAAAACAACCCAACCAAAGTGATGTCAATAAAGAAGAAATTACAGAAAAATTTGATCAATTGGTTTTTGGAAAAGATGAGCAACAACTAGATTACAAAATAGCAAGTTGTTGCAATCCAATTGCTGGAGATGATGTGTTTGGTTTTTTAACCGTTACAGAAGGGATTAAAGTACATAAGAAAAATTGTCCTAATGCCGTACAGCTCCAAGGAAGTTATAATTACAGGGTTCAAAAAGCAAAGTGGATAGATTCTTCTCAGCGTGAATTTAAGGCAGAACTACTCATAAGCGGTATTGACGCTATGGGCTTAGTTAATAACGTGACAAAAGAAGTGTCAAACAATTTAAATATAGATATGAAACGGGTGCATTTTGACACTAATGACGGATTGTTTACAGGGAAAATTGTAGTTGTAGTTAAAAACAAAAACATTCTTAATAACTTGGTTCAAAACATTAAAAAAATAAACGGAATTGATAAAGTAACTCGTTTGTAATTTTGCTATTTTTGACCATTAAGGTATAAAATAATTTAGAATTAAATTTTAAGTATCCGTAGCAATTATATGGTAGCCAAAAGGGTATCTAAATTGCATTAATAGCTAAGCAATTCATTGCCATACTATGAGTTCAAAAACTGAAGCAAACAATCAAGATATTGTAAAAAATGTGTTCACTGCATTTTTAGAGACAAAAGGGCACCGTAAAACACCTGAACGCTTCGCTATACTTCAAGAAATATACGATCAGGAAGAACATTTTGATATTGAGTCTTTATATATCATAATGAAAAACAAAAACTATCGTGTAAGTAGAGCAACACTATACAACACTATAGAATTATTGCTAGAATGCATGTTGGTTCGTAAGCATCAATTTGGGCAGAATCAAGCACATTACGAAAAATCATATTTTGATAAACAACACGATCATGTTATTCTAGACAACGGAGAAGTGATAGAATTCTGTGATCCAAGAATACAGAATATTAAAAAAACCATAGAAGATGTTTTTGATATTACCATATCTAAACACTCGCTATATTTTTACGGGACAAAAAACACAACCAACCCAAAGCAATAGGGAAATACATTACAATTATGGCAGTAGACTTACTACTTGGATTACAATGGGGAGACGAAGGAAAAGGAAAAATCGTCGATGTACTAACAGCAGATTATGATATCATTGCTCGCTTTCAAGGAGGTCCTAATGCAGGACACACCCTAGAGTTTGATGGTATTAAACACGTTTTAAGGACTATTCCATCAGGAATTTTTCACAAAACAGCCATGAATGTCATTGGCAATGGTGTTGTGATAGATCCTGTTGTTTTTGTAAAAGAATTGGAAGGTTTAGATCAATTCGATATAGACTACAAAGCCAAGTTAATAATATCAAGAAAAGCACACCTTATTTTGCCTACCCACAGGCTCTTAGATGCAGCAAGTGAGGCCAGTAAAGGTAAAGCAAAGATTGGCTCTACATTAAAAGGTATAGGACCAACCTATATGGATAAAACCGGTAGAAACGGAATTCGTATTGGTGATCTAGAAATGAAAGACTGGAAAACAAAATACCGCCAATTGGCCAACAAACATGAGTCAATGATTTCATTTTATGATGTAGAGATACAGTATGATCTAGATGAAATGGAAGCAGAATTCTATGAGGCTGTAGAACGCCTTAAAGAATTGACATTTATTGACAGTGAGCAGTATTTTCATGAGGCAATAAAAGCTGGGAAAACAATATTGGCAGAAGGCGCTCAAGGATCTTTACTTGATATTGATTTTGGAACATACCCATTTGTAACATCTTCAAATACAACAGCAGCAGGCGCTTGCACAGGTTTAGGAATTGCGCCAAATAAAGTAAAAGAAGTATACGGAATCTTTAAAGCTTACACCACTCGTGTTGGCTCTGGCCCATTCCCTACCGAACTTTTTGATAAAGTAGGTGTTGAAATGGCAAAAATAGGACGTGAATTTGGAGCGGTAACTGGAAGGCCAAGACGTTGTGGATGGTTGGATTTAGTAGCTTTAAAATACACCTGTGAGGTAAATGGAGTTACTCAATTAAACATGATGAAGGGAGATGTACTCTCTGGATTTAGTACCCTTAAGGTATGTACGGCATACAAATACAAAGGAGAAACCATCACCCACCTACCCTACAACATCGAGCCAGAAAATGTAACGCCAATTTATACAAGTTTTCCTTGCTGGAAAGAGGATTTAACAAAAATGAGAGCGGCTTCTGAGTTCCCTAAGGAACTAAACCAATACATTTATTTTCTCGAAAAAGAATTAGAAATACCAATAAATATAGTTTCAGTAGGTCCAGATAGAACCCAAACAATACACCGTTAAAAAAAGCAGTTGTTTTGTAGTATATTTTGATTTGAATTGGGAGTAGTATAGTAAAACTGTATAAAAAAATATTGCAAAAAAAAATACCACATATAGGTTTATTGCTACTGCTCCTTTTTACAGGAGTTACCCTAGCGCAACCCAGTCAAGAAACAGATAAAACCAAGGTGGACATTCAGTCTGGGTATCTAGAACGAAAGCCAGAATTACCAGATGCTTTCATATACACTCAAGACACAGAAGGACAGGTATACATTGTCCATGAAGGTATTAAAATGTGGTGTAATCAAGCCTATGTGTATTTAAAAGACAACTTTGTAAAAGCCTATGGTGAGGTTAAAATAAAACAAGGTGATACTATTTCCATGAATAGTAATTATGCAGAGTATAACGGCAATACTCAATTTGCATTTGCAAGCGGTGATGTTATCTTCAAAGAACCCCAAACAACACTTAAAACAGATACCCTTTACTTTGATAGAATAAAGCAAGAGGCCTACTACAGAAGCGGTGGTACTGTAATAGATACCGCCAGTACACTAACCAGTAGAATTGGAAGGTATTACGCAGAGCAGAAAAACTACCAATTTACAAGTGATGTAAAGATTGTAAACCCAAAATACACTATAAACTCTCAGCAACTTAATTTTTATTCGCAAACGGGTGCTAGTTACCTCTACGGCCCATCTACCATAGTAAGTGACTCCAGTACTGTGTATTGTGAGCGTGGTTTTTATGACACTAGAGAAGATACCGGTTATTTTGTAAAAAACTCTAGAGTAGATTACCAAAGCAGAACACTTTATGGGGATAGCATTTACTTTGACAGAAATAAGAGTTTTGCTTCTGCTACCAACAATATTAAAGTAATTGATACCAGTAATCAAAGTATTATACGTGGGCATTATGCAGAGGTTTTCAGACAAAAAGATTCTGTTTTTATTACCAAACGAGCCCTGGCTATAACCCTTCAAGAACGTGATTCTGTATACATACATGCAGATACATTACAAATTACAGGAAAACCAGACAATAGAATTCTTAAAGGTTTTTACAAAGCACGCTTTTTTAAAGAATCAAGTAACCCACAGCAAGCACCAACCAGCGGCAAGTGTGATTCTATATTTGTAAACCAGAAAAAAGGAATTACAAAACTTATACATCTTCCTGTTCTTTGGACTGGAGAAAACCAGATGACTGGTGATACAATCCATTTAATTAATAATACTTCAACACAACAACTTGACACTTTAAAGGTATTTAACAATGCGTTTTTGATTCAAAAAGATTCTTTGGGGTATAATCAAGTAAAAGGAAAACGCCTTATTGGCCTATTTACCAACAATGAGCTGGACACCATAAACATTGACCAAAATGCACAAGTAATTTATTTTGCGCGTAACGATAATGACGAGCTCATTGGTATAAACAACACTGTATCTAGCTCCATACAGATGTATATGGAAAATCAAGAAATTGAAGGAATACGTTTTATTAAAAAAGGAACTGGGAAAATATATCCACTCTCAAAACTACCTCCAAAGGCAAGAATATTACCCGGTTTTGTTTGGCGAGCTGAAGAACGATTACAAAATAAAGACGCATTATTTGATGGAAAACCGCTACCCCTACTGCCAAAAATAAAAGGCATTGCGCTACCAAAATTTCAAGAAGCCTTTTTTGATGAAAAAAATCAAGAACAATTAAATCTTCCAGAGGCATCAAAGTTAAATGCTGACGTTTTTAAAAATAGACCCCAGGACAATCCTATGCAGGAAACTCCCGGAGAAGAAAATGACACCTTAGATCAAAAAGACAAGATAAAACCCGAGTAACATTAATTTATTTTACGGGTAAACATACCTGTATTACATTTGTTAGTCTCTATTTTTACAATCTAGTTATAGCCCATTGAAAAAAGATTTCTACAAACACCAAACACAAACCACCCAGCATCCATTGGCGATGGAAATATCTCATGCCAAAGGCAGTTATATTTATGATACCAAAGGAGTTGCACATCTTGATTTTGTTGCAGGTGTTTCTGCCTGTAGTCTTGGACATAGCCACCCTAGGGTTGTAAAGGCTATTACAGAGCAAGCTCAAAAATACATGCATGTAATGGTGTATGGAGAGTATATCCAAAGGCCAGCGGTTTCGCTTACAAAATTACTAGCAAAGCATTTGCCCTCACCCCTAGAGACTACTTATTTAGTAAATAGTGGTACAGAAGCCATCGAAGGCGCTTTAAAATTAGCCCGACGAGCAACTGGTAGAGCAGAAATTTTATACGCAAATCTTGCCTATCACGGAAACACAATGGGCGCCCTAAGTGTTATGGGATATGAGCAAAGAAAAGAAGCCTTTAAACCATTGTTGCCCGAGTGTAGCCCTATATTATTTAACTGTGAAACTTGCCTGGAACAGATCACAAACAATACTGCAGCTGTTATACTTGAAACTATCCAAGGAGGCGCTGGTTTTATAGAACCAACTAATGACTATTTGGCAAAAGTAAAACAAAGGTGTCAACAGGTGGGTGCACTTTTAATTTTAGATGAAATACAACCTGGATTTGGCCGTACCGGAAAACTCTTCGGTTTTATGAATTACAATGTCGTGCCAGATATTCTAGTGATGGGCAAAGGTATGGGTGGCGGGTTACCCATTGGAGCATTTACGGCATCAAAACCCCTAATGGACCTACTACAAGAAAAACCAAAGTTAGGCCATATTACAACCTTTGGAGGAAATGCTGTTATTGCCGCAGCGGCGCTAGCAACACTTAAAGAAATAACCCAGAGCTCTTTAATGCAACAAGCCCTAGAGAAGGAAATATTACTTCGCAGTTTACTTGTACATAAAGCAATAAAAGAAATTAGAGGAACAGGTTTAATGTTGGCCCTTATTATGGAAACCCCAGCCATTGCAAATCAGGTGATTTTGAGATGTAAAGACAAAAATCTAATTTTATTTTGGTTACTCTTTGAACCTAGAGCCATAAGAATTTCGCCTCCCCTTACCATTTCTAATGCAGAAATTATAGAAGGGTGCACTATCTTATCGCAAGTACTCAACGAAATATAAATCTTCAAAAGTTGTTTTAATCTCTTGTTTTTCATTTGGTTATACACTGTTTTAGGCTGTTAACATCTCGTTAACAACAATTGCGGCATATCCTAAGAGCTGTTATTATCCTCACTATCTTTATTTAAGAGAAACCAATAAATAACTGCGTATGCAATTGCCAACCCCAGACGAGCATAACAACGTATCACTTAGCAAATTTGAGTCTATGCTCAAGACCAATAATATCCTCTTTTTTGATTCAGATCAATTTGAGGAAATTATTAATCATTATCTTGAAAACGGAAAAATAGCTCTCGCCAAAAAGGCAACAAAACTTGGTTTACAACAACACCCTAGCTCTACTACCCTAAAATTATTTCAAGTTGAAATGTTCATTTTTGAAAATGAGCTAGATATTGCAGATATATTATTAGATGAGTTATACCAGATAGAACAATCTAACGAAGAAATATACATACAAAAAGCAAACATTCTCTCTAGAAGAGACCAACACAAACATGCCATTGTTTTGCTTGAAAAAGCATTGGAAATTACCTTAGACCAAGCAGATGTGCTATCGTTAATAGGTATGGAGTATTTGTTTTTAGAAGATTATGAGAATGCAAAAAACTACTTTATTAGGTGTTTAAATGATGAAGAGGATCAAATACATACAGATTATTCTGCACTCTACAATGTGATTTACTGTTTTGAATACTTAGAACAAAATCAAGAAGCTATACACTATCTTAATGTATTTTTAGATAAAAACCCATACTCAGAAGTAGCATGGCACCAAATAGGAAAACAGTATAGCATTCTAAAACAATACAAGAAAGCATTAGCATCGTTTGATTTTGCTATTATTAGTGATGATCGGTTTATTGGAGCCTACCTAGAAAAAGGAAAGGTACTTGAGAAAATGAAACGCTATGAACTAGCCATAGAGAGTTTTGTTATCACACTTGGTCTTGATGATCCAACATCCTTTGCTCTATTACGTATTGGTAGATGCTATGAGAAAATCAAAAACGATGAAATGGCCTTGCAATATTACACCAAGTGTGTTGAACAGGACGGCCTTTTAGACAAAGGGTGGATTGCAATTACAGATTTTCATTACAAAAAGAAAGACTATAAAAAAGCTCTTTATTTTATAGACAAGGCTATCAATATAGATTCAGAAAATGTACTGTACTGGAAAAGATATGCCAAAATTAATAAAAAACTTCAATGGTTTGATGAGGCTGAAGTAGGCTATAGAAAAGCACTAGAATTTGGAAACTATGAGCAAAACACTTGGCTCACACGTTGTGATATTTTAATTAAACTTGGAGAATTTGAAGGGGCTATAAACAACCTACAACAAGCAGCAGAATTTTATCCAGATTCTGCAGAGATAGAATTTAGGTTAGCAGGGCTTTATTATGATACTCTCAAAGAAGATACTGGAGCATTTCATCTTAAAAACGCCCTTGATATTGAGCCTGAATTTATGCTTATTTTGGAGGAAATTTTCCCTCATATTTTAGAAAAAATCAGTGTGAAAGAAATTATTAAGAATCACAAAAAAACTACCCTTTAATCTGTATTTTTGGGCGTAAAACAACATTAATATGCCCAAACGCAGTTTTAAACAATCATTAAGTATCATCTTCAAAGGACTAGCCATGGGCGCTGCAGATGTAGTCCCAGGTGTTAGTGGCGGTACTATTGCCTTTATTTCTGGGATCTATGAAGAACTCATAACCACTATACATAATCTAGATCTTGGTGTTTTTAAAACCCTTAAAAAAGAAGGAGTTAAAAAAGTTTGGCAACAGTACAATCTTGGTTTTTTAGCTTCGCTGTTTACAGGAATTGCAATTAGTATTTTATCTCTTGCCAAAGTAATAACGATGCTTTTGGGGCAATACCCAGTCTTGGTTTGGTCTTTCTTTTTTGGTTTGGTCATTGCCAGTATTATATACATTGCAAAACAAATAACAAACTACAGCCCTAAAGCTATTATAGCACTTGTTCTTGCTGGGGTGTTTTCTTATGGCATAACCCTTGCAAAACCAATAGCAGACACAGAAAGTATTTGGTTCTTATTTTTTGCGGGTTTTATTGCTATTATAGCTATGATATTACCAGGTATTTCTGGAGCCTTTATACTGCTGCTAATTGGCGGTTACAAAATAGTTATTGGCGCCATAAATCAACTTTCAGAAGCTATTAGCACATTTAACATCAGCTCTCTTGGTAACGCCTTATTAAAAATTGGAGTCTTTGCATTAGGAGCTATTGCTGGGCTTAAAGTATTTTCTGGAATATTAAACTGGATGTTTGCAAATCATAAAAACACTACACTGGCTGTTTTAACGGGATTTATGATTGGTGCACTCAACAAAATTTGGCCTTGGAAAGAAGTATTACAATACCGCAAAAATAGCCATGGTGAAGAAATACCCTTTATTGAAAGAAGTATTCTTCCCGGCGGATATCACGCAGACCCAAAATTGATGGAAGCCATTTTATGTATGCTTGCTGGTTTTATGATTATTTTGCTTTTAGAATTTGTTGCAAACAAAAATAAACCTAACTAATATAATGCTGTGAGCACCCAGAGAACCACCATAGATAAATTCTGGTTAATCCTAAAAGGGATTACCATGGGAGCTGCCAATAAGGTTCCTGGAGTCTCTGGAGGTTTGGTAGCTTTTGTTGCTGGTTTTTATGAAGAATTTATTTACTCACTTCAAAAAATAAACGGTAAGGCATTTAAACTTTTACTTAGAGGTCGAGTAAAGAGTTTTATACAATACACCAATGCAGGCTTTCTAGGTTTACTGTTACTTGGCATGGTTATTAGCTATTTCAGTGTGTCAAAAATACTTGATTACCTACTCTTTGAGTATGAGTTGCAAGTTTGGAGTGCTTTTTTTGGGATGATTATAGGTTCTATATTTTATATCACTAAAGATTTCGGACCCTGGAACAAAAAATATATTGGGTATTTGACCTGCGGTGTTATCGCCGGTATTGCTATTAGTTTTCTAGAACCAGCTCGCGAGAACGACAATCTTATTTTTGTTTTTTTGTGTGGTATCATTGGTGTTTCTGGAATGACCCTCCCGGGATTATCTGGCTCTTTTATTTTAATTCTTTTAGGCAATTATGTATTACTTCTAGTAGATTCTGTAAATGCTTTGTTTGACACTCTATCTGAAATAGTACTGGGTGATTTTTCGTTTAAAAACAATAGCCAGCGTTTGAGGCTATTAAAGGTCTTGGTGGTATTCTCACTAGGCTCAGCAACAGGCTTAGTGTCTTTATCTCACCTGCTTGGATATGTGTTAAAAAAATATAAAAAAGCAACCTACGCAGTTATTATAGGCTTTATAGCTGGCTCTCTTGGGGTAGTTTGGCCTTGGAAAGAAAAAATATATAGCCGAAATGCTCTTGGAGAAATTAATCTTGATGCAAACGCAAGAGAAATCATTACAGGTTATAACAGGTATTTCCCCTCAGAATTTTCTTGGGCTACACTACTGGCAATTGCTTTTATTATACTTGGTGTTTTTACAGTGCTAAGTATTAACTGGTATCATCTGTATAAAAAAAGAGCAAATGGCTAACTACGGACTAATTGGCAAAAACATAGCGTATTCTTTTTCTAAAAAATATTTCACTGAAAAGTTTGAAAAAGAAAAACTAGCACATAGTTATCATAATTTTGACATAGAAACTCTTGCCCTATTTAAAAAAATAGTACAAGAAGAAACTACTTTAAAGGGGCTAAACGTTACAATTCCATACAAAGAAGAAATCATACCATATCTAGATAATCTAGACCAGCAGGCACGCATAATTGGGGCCGTAAATACTATTAAGTTTTTAGAAGATGGAACCTTGGTTGGATACAATACTGATCATCACGGTTTTAGTAAATCCTTGGCAAGCTACCCAACACCTAAAAGTAAAACAGCACTTATATTAGGTGATGGCGGCGCCTCAAAGGCAATTAAATATGCTCTTGATAGCCTAGGATATTACTGCACTACAGTATCAAGAAGTAAAACAAAAGATACTATTACTTATGACCAAGTAACAAAACAGATTTTAGAAAATAATACTTTAATAGTAAACACAACACCTCTAGGGGTAGCCCCAGATGTATTAAAATGTCCAGACATACCATACAACTACATTACTAAAGAACACTTCTTGTTTGATTTAATATACAATCCCAGGCAGACTACTTTTTTAAAACATGGTCTTGCCAAAGGAGCTTCAATAGCCAATGGCAGTAAAATGCTAGAGTACCAAGCCCAAGAGGCCTGGAGAATCTGGAATAGCTAAATTTTAAGGGCAGGGTCAATAAACATCTAGAATCTTGGCAATCTTATGGGGAGTTAGTATCTTGAGCCCTCATAAAAATGAACTTTAACATTGCAAAATATGTCTGACCAAAACAATTCTACACAAGAAGATAACACACCTATTAAAAAAAGTGTTACTACCAAGCAAGCTACTCAAATCCAGGAAGAAACTCCAAAAGAGATACCTGTAAAAAAAGCAGAAACCTCTAAAGAGAAACCATCAAAGGTTGCAAATTCAGAGCCTGAAGTAGAAACGGCCCCTACCCCAGAAATCTCTGAAGAGCAAGAGGTAGAAAGCTCGGATGCTATAGAGCAGTCAGAACCAGCAGTAGAAAAAGAGCCTACCGATTACAGCAATCTAAATAAAATAGAGCTCATCAAGGCTTTAGAGAACCTAGTTAGCGATGGCGCTATAGAAAGTATAAAGGATGAGGCAGAAGAAATAAAAACAGAGTTTAACAATCTGTTTCAGGAAGAACTTACCCAAAAGAAAGAGGCTTTTCTAGCTCAAGGAGGAAATATTATAGATTTCCACCACACCTCACCAGAGAAAAAAGCCTTTAATGATGTATTTAATGATTACAAAACAAAACGAAATAGTCATTTTAAAAAGCTAAAGCAGGATTTGGAAGGAAATCTTGAGGTAAGAAACCTTTTAATTGAAGAAATTAAAGGCTTGTTAAGCTCTAAGCAAAGCGTAAATAGTAATTATAAAAAAATTAAGGACATTCAAGACCGTTGGAAACAAGCTGGAGCCATTCCTAGAGACAAATACAATACAGTCTGGAATAACTACCACCATTATATGGAAACCTACTATGATGCGCTGCAGCTAGATAGAGAGTTTAGGGATCTAGACTTTAAGCATAATC
>Ga0302125_10000309_pt1 | contig 27770 bp, 19 predicted proteins | sample CB4_surface_MG_FD_203111 | JGI IMG/M metagenome (GOLD analysis project Ga0302125, IMG submission 203111) | Marine microbial communities from Western Arctic Ocean, Canada - CB4_surface | ecosystem: Environmental > Aquatic > Marine > Oceanic | place: Canada: Western Arctic Ocean | collected... | reverse complement strand
TTCTACTACTTTCTACTATGTTATCCCAAATTAAAGTCCTATTTCCTTTAGTCAGCTGTGTTTTTCTTGCCCTGTGTGGCCAGCTCAACGCGCAACTTTTGGATGATACCTTCACGGCTGGCAAGGGTCACTCCAACGGTTCAGATATCAACAACACTGGGAATTGGCTGAGCCAAACTGGTTGGGTTGCGAATGATACGAATGGTAGAGGATACGTAAGCTGTGGCAGCTCTTGGAGCCGTGCCTTGAACTTTACTCCGGTGGCAGCATCTCTGGGAACAGAAGAAACGGTGACAGTGGAAGCGATTTGGCGCGGAGCAGGGGTGGTCACTGCACCCATTTCGGGAGGCGTTTTTGCGTTAGGTATTTCGGATGGTATCCTAAACTCTGGTAACGACATACCAGCTCTGCGAGTGGATGTAAGCTTGGGGGGAGATGGCACCATCCGTTTTGGCACCAGTTCTGATTTCGTCTCCGTCGATCTTGCGGATGCTTACACTGGGCAGAACGCCCATACCAATTGGTTCAAAATAAGTATGGCCATCACGCGCTCTGCCCTAGCCGATAATTTCTATGTCGTTTTGAACGTGACCGACATCGATACCAATACGAACATTGGCACGGTCTCCTACCTTGCTAAAAACAGTGCAACGTATCAGGCCTCTGAGCTACGCTCTGCCATGCGCACCTTAAGGGTTTTGAATACAGAAAATTCGAACGCTTTGTTTTCGGCGAGCCATGTCGATCGTTTTACCATTTTGGAAAGTACGGAAGCTTTGCCCGACCCCGGCTTTGAGACGGGCGCTTCGACCGCCTTATGGGGTGGCTCAGCTGTGGTCGCGACTGATGTGTATTCTGGTTCTTACGCTGCTAGATTGAATGAGGGAGATTTAATTAGTGGAGGCGGCTACATGCGGGAAATCACGGGCCTTAAACCCAACACTGCTTACACCTTCAGTGCACAAGTTAAGACAATAGGCGGCAGTGCTTACATTGGAGTTAAAAACCACGGCGGTTCTGAGATTAACCAATTGTTTGATGCTCCCAGCTATCAGGCCGTTGAGGTTAAATTCGTGACCGGTGTAGAAGCGACTTCTGCCACTTGTTTTATCTATAACAACCCCGGCAATGCTAGCTTGGTCTATGCGGATAATTTAGCTCTGGTCTCACCGTATTTAGGCTTCTCGCCACTTCCGCAAGCCACCGGAGATTACCAGCTAATCTTCAGTGACGAATTCAATGCTGAGGGCGGCATCGATCTAAACAAGTGGACGCCTGAAGTGGGTTTTAAGCGAAATGACGAGGAACAATACTATCGCGCAGAAAATTTAAGCCAGACTGGGGGACACTTAGTCTTCGCCGCTAAGCGTGAACAATTCCCCAATCCAAACTACGATCCAAGCTCAGATAATTGGCGCTTAAACCGGCAAAACGCGAGTTGGACTTCGGGTAGTATCCAGAGCGTTGACTCCTTTGACTTCCTTTATGGCAAAATCGAGTGCCGCGCTAAGGTATCAAATTTAACAGGCACATGGCCTGCTATTTGGACCGTTGGCACAGGGGAGTGGCCATCAGTAGGAGAGATTGATATAATGGAAAACTACGGCGGAAACATCATGGCGAATTTTGCCACCGCTGATAGCGGTCGGTATAATCCTGCATGGGATGCTCAAAGTTTAAGCATCAGTGCCCAGCCGGCGGGTTGGGTAGATCAGTTTCATACTTGGGAGCTAGTATGGGAGCCCAATTCTGCGAGTATCTACCTAGACGGGCAGTTGATGAATAGCTTTGATCCTAGCACTAAGAATTCTGCCGATGCATTTTCTCATCCAGGCATCGCACCATTTCAGACCTTCGCACAATTACTGTGGCTTAATCTAGCCATTGGCGGTTGGGTAGGTGGCGAGACCTCAGGACTGCCGGATGAAACTACCTATTTAGTGGACTACATCCGCGTTTACCAAAAAGAACATCCGAGTTATAAAGCAGCATTTGAGCCACTCAATAACGATGACCTGCGGGTCGATTTTCAATCCGTAGAAGGGCGCCGCTACTCAGTAATGGAAAGTAGCGATCTCATAAACTGGACTGAATTGGTCAATCTACGAGGGGTCGGTAGAGCCATGAGTCACGCCGAGGAAGATAGCATGGGGGCTGATCAGAAATTCTTCCGAGTGCAAGTTAACAACTCCGTCTGGATTGATGCCCAGTAGCCTTTTGGTTTCTCAGTGAAGAACCGAGATGATCAGCTTTTGCATTTTCGCTTTGATGAGCTTGAACAACATGAAAGTGACTTCAGTTAGGCAATCATTATGGTATTCCCATTAGACTTCAATTTAAAGCAATGAAGCTTAAGCACTCTCTATTTATCTTTGCGCTTCTCTTTTTAATCCAAGTACCGATAGCGGAGGCTAGTTCCCTGCAAGACGAAGCGGCCGATGGCAGCGGATTCGAACGTCAAACAGAGCGTTTTGCTCCGGAACTGATCGATTCGATGGAGCAGTTGTATCACGATAAAATTGGGATGTTTATCCATTGGGGCCCATATGCTCAGATCGGAGGGGCATGGAAGGGAATCCAGAACGCGGAATGGATTATGCGACATGCGAAAATTCCAGTGGTCGACTATGAGGCAGCTGCTGCGAAGCCATTTAACCCAGTTGAATTTAACGCAAAGGAATGGGTTGGCCTGTGCAAAGATGCGGGCATGGGTTTTATGGTCATCACCTCGAAGCACCATGACGGTTTTGCGATGTTTGATTCTAAGCATCCTTACAATATTACGGATTTTGGAGACTTTGGTCGTGATCCCTTGGCAGAATTGCACCGTGAGTGTGAGCAGACAGGCATTCGTTTTGGTGTGTATTATTCTCAATCGCAGGATTGGCATGAGCCCGGTGGCGATGGTAACAGCTGGCAGGGTTGGCCTCCATTGAATCAGGCGCGTTTTGAGCAATATTATCGTGAGAAAGCCTTGTTGCAGGTCGAGGAACTCGTGACCCGTTTTGATCCGCTCTACATGATCTGGTTCGACACACCGGGTCGATTCATGTCGCCGGAAATCGTTGAAGCAACCATGGGTCTGGTTCACACCCACCAACCGCACGTCTTAATGAATTCGCGGATCGGTGGGGGCTATGGTCATTTTGAATCGGCAATTGATGAGGGTCTAATGCCCTGCGTGAATACGAACAGCTGGAAAAACGGTATGAAAGTGCCCTGGCAGACGCATGGCACAGTTGCGGGCTCTTGGGGCTATGCCTTGCACAACCAACACCTTCACGAGAACCCCAATCGTCCTGCGGATCATTTCATTTATAAATTAGCGGATATCGTGAGCAAGGGTGGCGTTCTTTTGCTCAATGCAGCTCCGGACGAACTGGGGGAAATTCCAATTGGCCAGGCAAATGTACTGCGTCGGCTCGGCCAATGGCTGAAAGTCAACGGCGATGCCATCTACGATGCCGACCCCAGTCCGGTCCGAAATCCAGACCTGCCGATTACTCACAAGCCGGGAAGGCTTTTCTTTCATGTGAAGGAACAGGTCGAAAATGAGCTTGAAATCAAAGGTATGACGGCAGCTCTCAAACGTTGCTATTTACTGAGTGATCCTAAAAAGGCCGCGCTCAATTTTTCGCAAAGTGGGGACCGAATCATTCTAAGCCTACCGAGAGACGCCTTTGTGGGGGCTCAGGGCCTTGCCGTCATCGCAGCCGATTACGAAGGTGAGATTCAGGTTTCTGACCCGACGCTACTTGCTGATAAGGAAGGTTTAATACAGCTGCCTGTTTCCAAGAGCACCTACAGTAATATGAGTATCAGTTATGATCAAAAATTTGGCTGCACTCATAAGATTGCGATGCCTTGGGATAAGGGCGGCAAAAGCATTAGCTGGAAACTGCGCATCACCAAGCCGGGAAGTTATCGAGTTATTAGTGATCAGGCTTTTGCGCCAGGGCTCGAAGGTGCGCACTATCAAATCCTGATTAATGATCAAAAAATTGAGTCGCTTCCAACCACTTCAAAAAATGGCCGAGACTTCATTGAGGTGGAAGTCGGGAGCATCAATTTTGATGCACCGGGTGACTATGAACTTCGCATGGTCATGCTTGATGGCGCGCGCCTTATCAAAGGAGCCAGTCGAGACAAGAGTGGGCAACACAGTGAATTCAGCCTACGCATGATTAAACTGAGCCCTGGTGGTTAGCTCAGAAGCACTCTCTTAGCTTTACACGTGATTAGTTTGTGCTAGCTTATAATACCAACCCCACATTCCCACCTGTTATATGCGATCTCCTCTTTCTTCTCTCACGATCTATTTCACCTGCTTTTTTTTATGGAGCTACTCTTTAGCAGCTTTTGGGAAGCCGAATGTAGTCGTCATTCTAGCGGATGACTTGGGCTTGGGAGATGTCGGGCGCCACCATTTAGAACGGACCGGCAATGCTCCTTTGGCTGCGACTCCGGCAATTGATGCACTCTGGAACGAAGGGATGTGGTTTACCGATGCGCACTCACCTGCTGCTCTTTGTGCGCCGAGTCGTTACTCCGTAATGACAGGCAACTACAACTTCCGTTCCTACAAACCAGGTGGGGTATGGGGAACCTTCGACATCAGTGCGCTTTCAGAATCTGATACAACGCTGGGAACGGTGGCTCAAGCAGGTGGCTACACCACTGGATTTGTAGGTAAGTGGCACATGGGTGGCGATTTCTACAAGACAGGAACCTCAATCATCACACGTCAGATAGATGATGAGTCGACACCCGGACAGGTTGATATGTCCGTCTGGGTCGGCAAAGGACCACAAAACTTAGGATTCAATTACGATTTCACAGTAGCCTGTGGCGTACAGGGCCCCACCTATTTGGCGCATGAAAATGGCCTTTGGTATCCTTGGGATACGGGATCCACTTTAATTTATTACGACAATCCAGATTTTATTTCAGACAAGGGGCCTGGCATCGGCGATTCGAATTGGAACTCGCGCGATCTGAATATGTTACTTGCCGATAAAGCAGCAGACTTCATCGCAAGTAGTGCGGCCAGTGAAGCTCCGTTTATGCTCTATTATTGCAGTCCAGCGGTACACCTTCCGCACACGCCTCCAAGTTCAATTGACGGGGAACTAATCGCAGGAACAACACCTTCAGATCACCTAGACATGAATCGCGTATTAGATTTAGAAGTGAAAAAAATCGTCGATGCCTTAAAAACTGCTGGAGTTTACGAGAACACTCTAATTATTTTCACCTCGGATAATGGCGGGCTTAATGATACGGAAGCAGAAGCTCTAGGGCACCGATCTAGTGGTGGTTTTCGAGGTACTAAAAATTCGCGTTTCGAAGGTGGGCATCGCGTTCCCTTTATCGCGGTTTGGCCCTCAGTCATCCCTGCAAATACAACGATCGATGCCATGGTTAACGGCAGTGACATCTTGGCCACTATAGCGGAAGTGATGGGTTCAAGTTTTCCTGCGGACCAAGCTAAAGATTCTCACAGTTTGTTCCCTATATTCTTAGGTGACACCGATCACGAGCCGCGGACAGAGATGATGCAGCAGGGAGGCAGCTCCCCTGAAATTATGTTTCGTGATGGCCCGTGGAAATTGATTATTCAATCGAGCGTCGGTCACAATGCTCTCGTGAAAGCGGACACGAACGCGGTGGCCCTCTTCAACCTGGACGACAATCCTAACGAGACTGAATCGTCTAATTTCATTAATGACCCAGCTTATGCGAGTCGTGTGAGCGCAATGTATAATCGCTATTGGGAAATACGCGAGGCGAGCGCTCGGACTGCGCCCGAGTATGGCGAGTCTCCTAATACTAACTCGACTACCACTAGCTTGTTGGATGAAGATTTCTCCAGTATTCAGAACGGTGATACTACTACTACAAACCAACCAATCACCGACGGGAGTTACGACACTGGGTTGCGTTTAAATAATAACGCGATCTGTGAGATTACAACCAATGAACAGTTTGGTAGCGGGAATGTGTTACAGCTTACCACAGGGACTAATCCAAATGGTGGTTTTGGGGCTCTTTCTAATCAGTCAAATCCACACGCAGTCTCACTGAACGTGGGTGAGGAAATAAACCTCACATTTGATATGCTCGTCCAAGCGGTTCCAGCGACTGCAAACTCCGTTTCGGTCGAACTCCGGATGACTGGTGCCGATGATATAAGTCGTACTTTTACAGAATACACAAATGCAACGGTAGGCGACACGGTTTCTTTTTCATGGACCGTAGCTGTTGATTCAGACATTGCCAACGCAAGTGGTATTTATATCTGGATTCCCATAGAGGGAATTGGGAATAACTTTGATACCGAGGGGCCAAATGACGACGGAACTAATCTAGATGTCATGCAGCTTGATAACATCAAGCTTACCCTTAACAACACTGGTAGCACCAACGCCGGCTTTGAAAAGTTCAAGGAAGACTATACGCTTACTGGCGGTTCAAGTGGAGATGATGATAACGATACACTTTTAAATGGTTTAGAATATGCCTTTGGATCGGATCCTACAGATAGTGATTCCACAAATAATCTGCTCACACAAATCTTTGAAGACAACGGCAATCAGTATATGGAAGTGCACTACAGTCGCCGTAAAAGCGCTAAGCAACACTCTACGCTTCGCGTCTGGCAAACCGCTGATTTAAGCAGCCCGAACTGGGAACTTGGAGCGACTCAATTGGTTTCTGTCACCGATGACGAAACGCTAACGGATATTGAAAACGTCGTGGAGCGCTCCCTATTACCAATTGGATCAAGCGACAAAGAATTCTTCCGAGTGGATGTCCTTCTCGCACCTTAAGTTGTCACCCTGCACGGATTACACTTAATTGCCTACTCGCCGCATCTTTAGTAGAGCTCCGTCTGAATTAAGACTTTGTATTTTTTTGTTTACTCCTCGGGCGGGCGAGGGGGCTTCTTGCCCCTGTGAGCATTTCCGGGTGTGGGTAAAAAGCCTTGTTCTTTGAGGACTTTTTGGCGCTCTTCTGGGGCCATGGCGCGGAGTTTTTGATGCCACTCTTGACGCTCTTCCGGCGGTAGGTTCAGCCAGCGCTGGCGCATGGCTTCGCGGTCCTCTCGCGGAATGGATTCAAAGCGATCGCGCATGGCTTTCACGCGCTCGGGTCTCATTTGGTTGAGCTCTTCGACACGCTTGCGCAGCTTTTCTTTTTCATCGGATGTCATCTGCTCGATCCGTTCGATTGTCTGGCGCAGGTCGGCGAGGCCGGCTGGCTCCATTTTTAAGAGCTGCTGGAGCATGCGAGTCTCACCTTGCGAGTCTTTGGGCAGGCCCTTTGAATCTTTGGCCTGATTAGCCCAGAGTGGTAGCGCACAAAGTAGAGCAAGGAAGAGTGTGATGAGTGGCGTTTTCATATAATTAGATTTCTAGGTAGAGGGCATCGAGGGTGCTGAGTAGATCGGTGCTACCAAATTCGGTGGCGCTGATGTCCGCGAGGATGGCTAGGCTCTCTTCGAGGAGAAAGATCTCTTGCACCTCTGCAGTGCTGAGTGTCGTGCTCCCAATGGATTCTGCGGGAGCGACGGAGTCAGTGTGGACTGGCCATAGGCTGAAGCTGATCGTCACTGCGATGGCGGCGGCGAGGGGCAGGGCAAACTTGATTGGCGTGCCGAGTGGACCTTTTGCCTTGCCTGTAGAGTCTTCAGCTACCGCGGTTTCTGCGGCGGCTAGCACGCGGGCAGCGAAGTCTTCGCTAGGCTTAACCGGTCGGCTCGCGAGTAGGGTGTCGATCTGTTGATCGAGCGGATCGCTGTTGTGATTGGTTTTCATAGTTTTAAAAGGATGGATGAGATTATTTTTTCAGTATTTCGCACTTTCGGTTATTCAAGCAAAGTCTTTCAGCTCTTGGCGTAGGTGCGTGCGGGCTCGGTGGATCCATGTCTTGATGGCGCTTACACTCGCGTTGAGCGCTTGTGCGATCTCGTCGTAGCTGAGGCCTTGCTGTTGAAGCATGAGAATGGCATTGCGTTGATTTTCGGGTAGGGCGCCTAGAGCGCAATGGAAGGCTTCTTCGATTTCCCGTATCTGATCGCTGCTTTCCGCTTGGCTCTGCATGAAATACTCGCTGGGGTCGACGTATTCGAGAGGACGGCGGGCTTTTTTACGGTAGCCGTCAATCAGCCGGCGGCGAGCAAGGGTGAAGACGAATGCCCTGAAGGTGCCTTGCGGTTGATAGCGCGCTGCTACTCGATTGAGTTCGATGAAAGTCTCTTGTGCAAGGTCTTCGGCATCGGCGCGGTTACCAGTAGATCGGTAGAAGAAGTTAATTAGGCGCGTCTGCCAGCGATCCACGATCTGTGCGAATGCGTCGCGGTCACCCTCAACCAGAGCGCGGAGGCAGGCGCTATCGATGTCTTCAATGATATGAGTAGATTCTGTCTGGGTGCTGTGCATATTTCGTGGCCTGAACCCACACTGCTTAGCCCATCCAGACGATATACTATTTGCAAGAGTGGCTACCATGTATAGAGAATAAATCGTAGCTGGCTTGAGAAAGTTGCAGCTGAATTTGTGGCCAATTTTAAACCAAAAATCGCTATATATTTATTAATCAACTGGATGCGATTAATCGGCCCGACCGGCTCGGAATTTTTCTTTTTAAATTTACATCCACAGCTTGCTGGCGGCTTGAGACTTGCTCACAGTAAAATGTGAACAAAATGTGCACAATTACTACATATAGTGATGATTTGTTAAAAAAATACGATATATTGTGTGCCTTCTATTGACAGGTGAAATTTGAGCATGCATCTTTCGGGCTACAATTTAGCGTCGTTTTCACCCGAAATGCACTATCTTCCTACCCTTCAACATCTTCAGTTGCGACACTAGAGGTCTCCTTTTCCCTAGATTCTGGCAATTATTAATACTTTATAAATCCAACCCAAAAACCAACGCACACTACCTATGGAAAAAAACTACACAATTGGTGATAAAACCTTCGTTCTCGACCAAACTAAAGCCGAGGAAGCTTTTAATTCTAAGAAGATTATTAACGGCAAGGACACCATGTTCTTCAACATCTTGCCGCTCAAATACCAGTGGGCATACGATCTTTACAAGACGATGAAGAACAACCACTGGGAACCAGAGGACATCCCTATGCAGAAAGATGTGGAACTCTGGCGCAGTGCCGACCTTTCCGATGCAGAGCGCTGGATCATCAAAATGGCGATTGGCTATTTCTCGGCTGCCGAGGGCATCGTCGGCGACAACATACAACACGTCACTCGTGAGCTTGTGACAGCGCCGGAACTCAAGCTTCTGCTGGGCCGCCACGCGCACGAGGAGAACATCCACGCGGACTCCCTCGTTTATATGATTAGCTCGCTCGGTATTAACCCACACGAGTGTGAGGCTATGTTTGAAGACATTCCTACCATTAAGAAGAAGACCAACTTCGTGGTCGAAAATTCCCGCGGCCTCCGTCGCGATATGGATCTGACTACTACTAAGGATAAGCAGGCTTTCACCAAAAACCTCTTCCTTTTTGGCCAGTGCATGGAAGGCACCCAATTCTACGGTCTATTCGGCATGGTGCTTTCACTCTACCGGCAGAACAAATTCCCCGGCATCGGTCAGATGTTCCGCTATACTCTGCGTGACGAATCGAACCACATCGAAGTCTTCCGTAACCTTACTATGGACCTCATCGAAGAGAACCCGGATGTCTGGACGCCTGAGTTCAAGGAAGAGTTGCAGGATCTTATGCGTGAGGCAGTCGATCTAGAAAAAGAGTTCATCCGCGACTGCCTACCCGTCAACTCCGTTGGTCTCAGTGCTGACGAGTTCTGCCAGTATATCGACTATATTGCAGACCGTCGCCTCGAAGGAGTTGGCCTCAAGACACTCAGCCCAGGCACGGAAAATCCATTCCCATGGCTCGCGGAGATGATGGACATCAAGAAGGAGCAAAATTTCTTCGAAGGACGCGTCACTGAATACCAAAAGGCATCCGCCCTTGCTTCGGTCGACGACGACGAGCTGTAAATTTGACCAAAGTCAACTATCACGGAGCGCGCTTACTTCCCCTAACCGCGCTCCGTTTTTCGAATTCTGTTCCGACCTGAAAAACACCCAAAACAACATTTCCATGATACACAAAATCTCATTCGAAGAAGACCTCGAACTCAAACGCTTCGCCAGCACACCTAAAGAAAAAAAGCCGCGCTTCGAATGGGGCTCTGCACTAGGGCAAGACCGCCTCAGTCGCCCGGAAATTACTATTGAGTCTGAAGGCGCCGAGCGCGATTTCGACCTCGCTGAGATTGCCGACACCATTGGTAACGCTCTTACCGACCTGCTCCTCTCTCGTCAGGAGGAAGAGATTTTCACTGAAGTAAACCGCAAGTTCGTCGCCAGTGTCGCTGAGAGCGTTGGAGCCGTGCTCGCTAAGCAAATCGAGCAAGGTCGTGCCCTCAAACTCTCCACTCACGACATCCACCTTCTTATCGAAAAGGCGCTCATCGAAAACGACGCGCACGATGTCGCGCGCAGCCTTATGTTTGGCCGCAAAAAATCTGCACCAGCTGCCGAGCGCGAGCCAGTCGCCATCCGCCTCATCCGCCGTAATGGCCAAGTCGTACCTTGGAGTGAGTCCAAGATCGAGATCGCGGTGCGTAAATCCTTTCTCTCGCTCCACCTTAATTCCGAGCCAGCTATCGAGATCGCCCGCGCTGTCACCGACCGACTTAACGTAGGCGGACAAGCTTTCATCAACATCGAGGACGTGCAAGATGCCGTCCAAGAGGAGATGATGCGCCAAAGCCAATTCAAAGTAGCTGAAGCTTACATCCTGTATCGCGCTCATCGCTCTCGCGTTCGTGAAGAAGAGGGCATCGCTCCCGCCGACGAGACCGAACAAGAGTCCATGATTGTCGTGACCGAAGCCAACGGTGACACCAACTTTTGGGATGGCGTAGACCTCAAGCGCCGCATCGATTTTGCTTCCATTGGTCTCGATCTTAATATCGATGCAGACGCCATCGAAAAAGAACTCCGCCGCTCACTCTATCCAGAGATGAAGCGCGCCGACCTTCAGAAAACCATCATTCTCAATGCCAAGAGTATGATCGAGAAAGATGCCGACTTCGCCCGTTTCGCAGGCCGCATCCTCCTGACCTACATTTATGAAGAAGCGCTTGATTGGGACATCGTCCGCGATGGTACCGATAGTCTAAAGGAGGCCCATCGCCGCGGCTTCAAGCCTTACATGAAGCGCGCCATAGAGATCGACCGCGTTAATCCTAAGCTGTTAGACTACGATATCGATCGGATCGCTTCGTCTCTTGATCCTTCCGCTGACCTCGACTTCGACTATCTAGGCGTTCAAACCATGTATGACCGGTACCTAATCGTGGATAAGACTGCAAAGAAGCATGTCCGTCTCGAAGTGCCTCAGTATTTCTGGATCCGCGTTTCCATGGGTCTCTTTCACCACGAGAAAGAAGACCGTGAAGGTTACGCCCTACGTCTTTACAATCTATACAAGAGCCGTCGCTTTTGCTCCTCCACGCCTACGCTGTTCAACTCGGGCACACTGCACTCGCAACTCTCTTCCTGCTACCTCTATAAGGTCGACGACAGCATCGAGTCCATCATGCACCGCGGTATCGCTGATAACGCATTTCTTTCCAAATGGGCAGGTGGCCTAGGTGGCTCTTGGACAGCGGTTCGTGGCACTGGCGGCTTTATCAAAGGGACTAATGGCGAGTCGCAGGGCGTTATCCCATTCCTCAAATTGCACAACGACCAACTCGTCGCCGTTAACCAAGGCGGCAAGCGGCGCGGCTCAGGTTGCGCTTACCTCGAGACATGGCATAACGATATCGACGATTTCCTCGAGCTTCGTAAAAATACCGGAGACGACCGCCGCCGAACTCATGACATGAATACGGCGAACTGGATCCCCGACCTCTTCATGAAACGGATGGAAGGTCGTCAGGAATGGACACTCTTTCGCTCCAACGAGTGCCCTGATCTCCACGACCTCTATGGTAAAGCCTTCGAGGACCGCTACTGCGAATATGAAGCCATGGCCGAGCGCGGTGAAATTTTTGGGCAGAAACGCCCCGCACTCGATCTCTGGAAGACCATGCTCCGCATGATCTTTGAGACAGGTCACCCATGGATCACCTTCAAAGATCCCTGCAATGTGCGCAGCCCGCAAGACCATTGCGGCGTCATCCACAGCTCCAACCTCTGCACTGAAATTACACTCAACACGAGCGAAGAAGAGACCGCCGTCTGTAATCTCGGTTCCGTCGTGCTCGACTCCCACCTTGATAAGGATGGAAATCTCGACCACGAAAAGCTCAGGGATACCATTCAGATTGCCGTCCGCGCTCTCGATAATGTAATCGATATCAATTTCTATCCAACCGAAGCGGCCAAGACAGCCAACAGTCGTCATCGGCCCATCGGGCTTGGTATTATGGGTCTGCAAAATGCCCTCTACAAAAAAGACATCGCCTTCGCCTCTCAAGCCGCCGTTGAGTTCAATGACGAGTTTATGGAAGCCATCGCCTATTACGCCTACGAAGCCTCCGCCGACCTGGCAGGGGAGCAGGGCACCTACAGTAGCTACGAAGGTTCCAAGTGGGATCGCGGTCTTATGCCGCAAGACACCCTGGACATCTTGGCCGACGAACGTGGCGTAGAAATCGATGTGCCCCGCGCCGGTAAGATGGACTGGAAGCCGCTCCGCGAAAAGATTGCTAAAAATGGCATGCGCAATTCTAATGTGCTCGCCATCGCGCCGACCGCCACTATCTCGAATATCATGGGCACCACGCCTTGCATCGAGCCTACCTACAAGAATCTTTTCGTGAAGAGCAACTTATCAGGCGACTTCATTGTGCTTAACGGCGAACTCGTTCGTGACCTGAAGAAACGTGGTCTCTGGACAGAAGACATGCTCGACCAAGTTAAATACTTCGACGGCGAGTTAGATTCCATCGAAGGCGTCCCTCAGGACCTCCGCGACAAATATACCACCGCGTTTGGTATCGATTATAAATATTTCATCGACGCCGCTGCCCGTCGTCAGAAGTGGATTGACCAATCGCAATCAGTAAACCTCTTCCTCCCCGAGGCCGACATCAAGACCTTATCCCACATGTATAGGGACGCCTGGCGCAAGGGTCTCAAGACGACTTACTACTTACGCACTCTAGGCGCCTCGAATATCGAGAAGGCCACCACCAGCGTGAAGAAAGAGGTGAGGGGACTCGCCGGCCAAGTCGAAGGCGCAGACCAAGTGAAAAAAGAGTTTAGCGCAGACGAGAAAAAAGCCTGTTCGATCGAAGCTATGATGAATGGCGAAGAATGCGAGGCATGTCAGTAGAGAGAATTGCAGATTTGAGTTAGCTAATATCTAAAGCTAAGGACCCGCCGTTCTACTAAAGGGCATATAGTCTTGTGGTAGAAGCTCCGCTTTTCTCCGACCAATGAGTTTAGAATCAATGGCAGATTTCAGTTTGTTTTCAGTCACTTGAACTAAGCTGGTAAACCTTATTTGCTTAGCGATAGTGCAGCAATGGTTTCGCGTGGAGGTATGCGGTCCGCACTTATGCATCAGAACTTAGGCTTTTGATTATAGAATAGCTAACTGAACTTCTAGTCGGACTGAGCAAAAGCTCATAATAACGAAAATCCTATCGCACGCGCGCGGATAGTCTTTTCATGCCCTCAAGGACACAATCTTTGCGGAAACTTGCTTATTTTGGCTCTTAAAAGGGATATTAATTAAACCTAGTCAAAAATAGCTCTAAAATCGAAAATTAATCATTCAACTTATGCCTGGCACGACTGCACAGATGAAATTATAGCATATATTATTTAAATATATGTATAACAGCAGTTTATGTGTCATTTTTGGCTACTAGGCTGTGCTCAATAATCACTAGTAAGGCAGCAAGCACACTAATACCAAAATTAATGGTGCTTAAGCTGTGCCAACTCTGGATTTTCATGAAAAAAGTGTAATTTTTCCTTTCCAAACGTATCTATACGGGTATGGTTCCCTTTCCAGTGGAGCGTATATATATGCAACTTGGTAATGAACAGAGCACGGTATCTCTGTCTACTCTAGTCTCCACCGCTTTAGGCTCCTTCGGGAGCCGTTTTGTTTTCCCGACAGTGCTTTCGGCCCCTCAGGTTGTGAGCGCATGCTGTCGGTTAACCCCAACAAAGTAGATAAATGGAAAAAATAACCTCACAGCTCACTGATGTGATTAAGGGCATATCCGAACTCGGTATAGGCCTCATTGCACTTGGTATTATTGCTGAAATTGTGTTCGGCCAAGGCGCTATTTTTGGCGCTAGTGTAGTCGGAAACTTATCCTCAATCGTGGCCGCCATTGGTGGTGAAAACGGTTTCATTGGCTTAGTTGCCATCATACTTATCTTCGCCCTGCTACGCAAACGCGCTTAGTGGAACCCTGAAAACAAAACAAACCATAACCAACTACTAAAATGGAAGAAATAGCCAACAAACTAAAGTCCCTAATCGGAAGTCTCGCAGAAATCCTCATCGCCGCAATCGGCTTGCTCGTTGTCGTGCAGGTTGTCTTCGGTACTGTGGGAAATCTTGATGTTATCGGAAACCTGACAGCATTGGTTGACCAATTCATCGGCAGTGGCGCAAGCCTCGCAAGCCTCGTGACTCTCGTCCTGATCATGGGCGTGCTTTCCCGCCGCTAGAGATAAAGTTAACTACTTTATATTTAAACACTAGGGAGTCCCTTCGGGGACTCCCTTTTTTTTGGATCGGACAGAACCCTCCCCCGGATACGATCTCAGTTTCTCCGGCCCCGAAAAGCAAATTTCTGTTAATCCAGTTTAGATTCCTCTGCGCACTACACCGGACGCTTAGGGGTTTACTTCGTCGTTACTCAAAGTGCTGATACTAGGCTTGCTTGGCTTTGGGGAATCCAGCATCGGCGCCCATCGGCTAACTCGATCTGCATCCACCTGTCTCGCTCGTCGATCACCGTGAATTCAAGCCCGTCGTGTAGAGCTTGGCCGAATGCGAGTGCATATGCGTAGGCGGGTCCTTTGCGAGCTTCGACGGAATCGGTAGTAATGACACCTTCAGTGCGACTGCTTCCTAAGCGCAGGCCTAAGATGGCAACACTAAGCCCCAAGGCGATCGCGCTGGCATAGGTGAGTAAGCGCCAGCGCTGCGATTCGTAGCGTATATACAATAGCATGGTGCCACATAAGCAAAAGCTCAGCGTGATTGTGACGACGCGCAGCCAGGAGCTTGGTGTGCGTTGCAGACTGGTTCTACCCTCTGGGACCTTATTGAGCGCCAGCGCACGGGCGGCAGCCAAATTGTCGAGCAGGGCTTGATCAAATGGACGGATGCGCGCTGCGTTCCGATAAGCGACGATAGAGCGCCCCAGTTTATTCGCTTGGAACCACGCGTTACCCGCGTTGTAAAAGGCGCTGGCGGCATCGTTGTCCGTCTGTGCGACCGCTTCAAATAATAGAGCCGATTTTGTGTAGAAGGCGGAGGCTTGCCGAGTGCCGACGGGCGTGGCGAGCGCACTGGCGAAGGCGCTTTCCGCTTCGCTCCATGAGGCGGCAACAGTTTCATTGGGCAATAGACTCAAAACTACCATCAGGATGAGCGTCGTTTTGGCGAAGGCCACTCGCACTCGACGAGCGGTCGCGTTGAGATCGCTTATTTTAGCGGCTTCTTCGTTCTGCGAAAACAGTGTCTTGTCTTTAGAAATGTGAATGGCTTGGATTTCAGCGATAGTTTTTGAGTCAACGTTTGCTTCTTCAAGAGCGGCGCGGGTATCACCGGCGGTCCATGCAACGCCTTTAGCATCAAAATGAGCGGCGAGGAAATTGAGGAAAGTCTGCCACTTGATCTCACTGCCTTCAGGGATTTTTTTGAACTCAGCATAGGACCGAGCGCGTTTCTTGTAGACAGGATCTAGGGCTTGTTGTCGCCACTCTTTAACGAGGGGGCGTAGCGCAAAAAAAGCCAGTGGTCCAGTTGCGAGCCAGAGCCAGAAGTAGTCGTTCAAGAGTGAATGAATTGTGTGAAGAAGAGAGTTCATATTACTTTTTTGATAATTATACCAAATGCCTTCATTAAAATCAACCAGCGGAACTTGAGCCCCCTCGAAGGCACTCAATGCAATATAGTCGATACCGTCTCTGGACGAAATTTTTAACGATTGGGGATCTGTTTCTTTCCAAACATATCGACCTGTTTGAGGGTCAAATACTTGAAAGCGTAGTGCAGGGAATGCGCTCAAATGTGATGAGAGTGTTCTGAGCCGAGTTTTAAAATGGGTGCCCCGCTCGTGCCAGAGTCGCCCCATTTCAGAATCGACTAAGAAATGTGCACGAAGGCTCGGTTGAAGATTAAGAGGCGGCAAGTCCAACATTCCGTGGGGGAACTCGCTGGTAACTTCGATACCCACTTCTAGTATCTGTCCGAGTTCAACGGCATCGTCGGAGAGTCTGAGCTCGAAGTGAACGGGCTCGAAGAGTCCGCTAAAGAGGGCGCTTTGTTTTTCTTTGGGTAGTTCTAATACGGAGATTTCAATTGTCTTGGCTGTGGTGTAGTGGCGTTCATATTTTTCGAAAGTGTCGACTTCTTCGAATAAGCCGTTATTAAAATGTGCGGCATAACGATCGAAGTTACCTGAAGGTTGATCGACGATGGAGCATTCCAGCGATAGGTCATCTAGAGTGTAGTTTCCAGCTTCTAGGAATTTCACATAGATCGGCAAGAGGACAGTGCCTAGTTCCTTCGGTTGCTCTGGGTTGATTTGGCGTCTCGCAATTACACGGCGCCCACCGATAGGGAGGCCCATTTGTAATTCCTCGTCCTCCGTGCTGCGTGGAATGACGATTTGTATAGCGTCATGACTAAAGAAATTAGGATTTATTCGTAGCGATCGGAGCGCTGAGGCTGGCAGATCACTCCTCCACTCTAGGTCGATTCGGACTGCTTGTCCGACGTAGAGATCGCTAAGACTATCGGCAGTAAATCTGAGCTGCATACGATCAGACTTCACACGTTCGCTAACTGTGAGTTTAGTTGCTGCGGTTGTGAGTGATTGCGTTTCGCTTTTGAATTCTAGTGCGGGGAGTTCGATCGCACCTGCACGCATTGGGCGGAATTGAATGATCGCTGCGTGATCGTTGCCGGAGTCTTTAGAGGCCTTCTCGACGCGGATGTGGATGATACGGCAATCATCGGTCGATCCTTCATTAATATCAGGCGCGGTAACTGCTTCCGTAAAATAGGCCACGCCTGTTGCGTTCCTGTCGTCATAGAAAGTCTGTGTTTTTAGCGTGACGGGGATCGGCTCCGCAAAACAGGCCTGGTATACAAATACCGTGATGCAGAATATGAAGGTAAGGTGATTTAGACGCATCAGTAGTCTTTCTCCACTTTAGCAGCATTGGCATTCGCGCGTTTCTGCTGTCGAAATTGAAGGTTTCCTTTCTCCTCCAATAGAATGTCTTCAATCGTATAATTGGGAGCGGGAAGTGACTGCATGCTCGATCCTGCAGCAAGGTCTCCCTCGCTGTAGCTGCTATCTGGCATGCTTTCACTCATCTCCGAATAATCATCCTCGTACATGTCGTCGTAGTCATCTAAACTCTCGTTCTCAGCGTCTTCAGAGCTTTGCGGACTGGAATCATCTGACGCTTGATTTCCCTCTTCTTCGATCAGGCCTTTTAGCTCCTGAATCCATCTGGTGCTGAGCTCAATGCGTAGCCCTGCACGTTCGAAGTCTTGCTTGTATGCTTTTGATTTGAGAAAGGCTAAGCGGGCTTTTTGGGCCAGCTCAAGTGCACCGACCGGTGATTGTTCGGCCTGTTGAACCGATAGTTCTATCAGGCAAAGCCCTCGGTTAAATAGACTTGCTGCCATTTGCTCGGCAGAGAGCTGTCCGGAGGCGCTCTGTTCGATAATTGAGTTTAAAGTTTCGAGCGCTTCATCATAGGTCTCGCCCTCGATGAGTGCGGTCGCCTTATCGAAATCTGTCTCGAGGGCGTGGAGCACAGTCTCAGCTCGGACTGAGACCTGTGGGAATCCGCAGAAAAATGAAGAGAGCACTATCGCGCTAGAACCTAATTTACGAGCGCTCCAACGCTCAGCGAGTAAGAGGCAAATAAGGCCAGGGATGAGGAAGAATATAGCTGCGTCCTGGTAGATGAGTTTTCCGCTATTGGCATTGCCAGTCAGCGTCGACTTGTCGGCTGCGTAGTCATTGTAAAGTTGCCCCAAATGAAAGGGCTTAGTTTCAGCAGCAATGTATTCTGCATTTGGATACGTGGCGCTCAAATTACGAAGTAGCGCGTCCTCTAGTTTGGTCAGCACCGGCTGTTGGTCTATTTCAAGTGTTTGTAGGCTGCCATCTTCTTGGGGAAGAAGAATTGGAGAGCCGTTATTAGGGTCGCCCAAGCCCACGACGAGTAATCCTGTATTGCTCTTTGCTAGTAGCGTTTTGACTCGCTCCATCTGCGAACCGTGGTCGCCGCCGTCGGTTAGAATCAGCAAGTCTTGCACGCCATTACGTTCGGGATCGAATATCTGGTCGACTGCTTTCTCGACCGCAGACTGCAGGGTGGTGCCGCCGAAGTCGACCGTACGTGGATTCGCCTGCTCCAGCATATAACGCGCGAAGTCGTAATCGTAGGTTAAGGGGCATAGGATTGATGCAGTACCAGCGTAGACGATTAGCGCGACGCGTTCGTTACTGAATTGGTCGAGGGCATCGCGGATTCCTTGCTTAGCTACTTCTAGGCGATTGGGCGAAACATCGCGAGCTAGCATGCTTTGGGACACATCGAGCGCGAAGACAACATCGCGACCTGTTTGTGAGGTCGCCTCGTAGTAGGGGGCGTATCCTGGCCGGGCGACGGCGAGGGCAATCAGTGCCCATGCTACCAGGCGTAGCCCATCTTTAAGGACGCGATGCGTCCTGCGCTCAGCGCCCATCGAGCGTAGGATGATTTTGCGCTGCTTGCGCGCGCGGCGTAGCAACCAGCTGATCGGTATCAACAAACAAATGAGGAGCAATGCGCTCGGCCACTGGAAGGTAAACGAACTCATGGCGCAACGCGAAGCCATGTGGCTTCGAGGATCAAACTTAGGGTTAGGGCAGTGAGTGCGATCGCGGCGGACAACCACGTAAAGCTAGCGAGGTGCTCTGCTTGGCGTAGGGTGATCTCAGTGCGTTCGAGTTGATCGATCTCTTCGTAAACTAGACGCAGGGATTGATAGCCGTAAGCTTTTCGGAAGAGGCCGCCCGTTTCCTGACTAATATGCTCAAGGATTTTTTCAGAGGGTGTCAGCGTCTCAATGGTGCTTGCTTCATTGATGGCTTGGAAACTTTCGCCGAAACTAATGCTGTAAATTCGGCAACCCCATGCTTTGGCCAATCCGGCTGATTCGATCGGGAGGTGTGCACCGGAGTTATTCTCGCCATCGGTGAGTAGTATAATAACGCGGCTCTTGATCGCGTCCAAGTCGACGAGATCTTTTCGATGTTTGAGTTCTTCGAGGTTCTTTAGGCGTGCCGCAGCGATAGCTAGGGCATCTCCATAGGCGGTTCCATCCTCGTTTGGCCGTTCTTGTATCTCTAGATTACGCACAATCTGAAGGAGTGCTTCGTGTCCAAATGTGAGTGGACTACGCGTATCTGCATAGCGAGCAAAAGTAATCAGTCCAATCAGATCATGTGGCCGGCCGGCTAGTGTGTCCCCATCACCAGCGACAAATTTCTCAACAATCTCTTTAGCGAGTTCCATGCGGCTAACTTTTTGCCCAGTAGCACTCTTCGTGTTCATGTCCATACTGCTAGAGACATCGACGAGTAGTTGAATGGCAATGCCTTCGTTCACCTCTCTATCAAAGGAAGCAGGCGCCCGGGGACCGGCCAGCGCGACAAGGACTGCAAGGACTGATAGCTGTCGCAGGTATACGGTAAGCCAGAGGTAGCGTGCGCGTCCTGGCTCTAAGTTAGGCGCTACTGCGATCGCGTCCACCGTCACTGATGTGCGGGTTTGCTTTCGTCTGAAGAGCCAGAAAAAGACTGGGATCAGCGCGAGCAACCATGGGTTTTGAAAACTCATGCTTGTGCCTCCTTATCTAAATATTCAAGCAAGGCGTCGCGGTCATAGGTCTTTGCATAGAGGGCTTGTTCGAGCGACGCACGTAGTGCGAGCTTACCTTGGGCGTCGTCTGTTTTTAACCAGCTCTCAATCGTGTTGGCGGGAAAATCGCCGCAACGTAGACGACGGCTTATCTGGCTCAATGGGTCCTCCTCGGTGACCTCTTTTTGCATAAGTCCCATCTTTTTTTTACTCAGTATCAATCGATAGAAAGCAAAGCAAATCGCGATAATGACGGTACCCCAGAGCCAGCGATATGTAGGCTTATAGCTTTCGAGATATGTAGGCCACGCCTCTGGAGTGGGGCTGTCTTCAGTTTCTGCATAGCCAGTCACAGTGAGCTGAATAGGCTCTATTTTGATTGGTTCAACATCGACCAGCCCCTCGAGTGTGACTACCAGTTCTGAAAACAGAAACTCGCCTGAGTGCATCGCTTGCACAATCCAGTTTTCATTTTGTTTGTAGAACTGGGTCTGAGGGTTGAACTCAATCGGTCTTTTCTCGGTGGCGACTAGGTGAATGCCCTCTGGTTTTAGGAAGGTCACTAGCATCTCTGTAAATACCTTCGATTCTAGATGAAACCTTAGCCGAACCAGATCGCCAGGTGCGCACTCCTCGGACGATAGGTCCATGGAGATCTCTTGCGCAAGGAGTGAGCAGAGAGGTAGCGTCCCCCAAATAAGTATGAAGCGTGCGATCATTTAGCCACCGGTTTCGTCGATTTCGCGTCGCTGGCGCTCATGGAAATAGGCAGTGAGGGCATCGACACAGTCACTACCGCTTTCGATTTGCATGAGGTTGATCCCTGCCTTGAGCATTCCCTCTCGAAGCTGCACTTGTTGTGCCGCATATTGCGTATTTTGATACGTGGAATCGATAATTTCCTGCTGGCCTGTTTCGGCATCTTCGATTCGGATCAGTGCGCGGCCTTTTTTCGACTCATTGGGTGGGTGGAGAATCTGAATTGTATTCAAATCGTGAGTACTAGAAAGCGCTTGAAGTTCAAGCGTACTAGGATCCGTTAAGAAGTCTGATATTAGGAAAACAATTGAGTATTTCCGTGATAAGTGACGGAAGCGCTCAAGCATGCAGAGGAGATCAGTCTTCTTGTTCGTTGGTTTAAAATTTATGAGTTCGTCGATGATTCGCATCGCATGTCGACGGCCTTTCGAGGGCATGATAATTTGCTCGATTTGATCGCTAAACAGAATTAAGCCAACGCGATCTTGGTTCTTGATGGCGGCGAGGGTAATTAGGGCGCAGAGTTCGGTCAGTGTTTCACGCTTGTCCCCTGAATTATCGTGGCGCATTGAAGCAGAGACATCTACGAGCAGATAGACGACTTGTTCGCGCTCTTCGATGTAGCGTTTAATGTGCGGTTCGCCGGTGCGCGCGGTGACCTTCCAGTCCATTGCGCGGACATCATCACCGTGTTGGTAGGGGCGCACGTCTTCAAACTCGAGTCCACGGCCTCGGAAAACCGACTGATATTCGCCCGCGAGCACGTGTTCGACGGGGCGTCGGCACTTAAGCTCAAGTAAATTGAGGCGATGTTCTATGTGGTCGAGCATGTCCGACAGCGGGATGGTTTACGCTTCAGTGACCGGCACCTGCTTAAGTAGGGTGTCGAGTAGATCGTCGGAGGTGATGCCCTCGGCCTCAGCGCGATACGAAATGGCGATGCGGTGGCGTAAAATATCGTGGGCGACATCTTTCACGTCTTGAGGCGTTGTGTAGTCGCATCCGTTCATGAGGGCTTGCCCGCGTGCACCCAGTGAGAGGTAAATGCTAGCTCGAGGCGATGCGCCAAACCGAAGATAACGACCAATGTCGAGATCGTAGTTGGCTGGGTTGCGCGTGGCATCGACAATGCGCAGGATGTAGCGTTCGACCTTTGGATCAATGAAGACCTTACCTAGTTGCTCGCGCAGCTCCATCAGGGTTTCGATCGTGAGAACGGGATCAACTGTCAGCTTTGGTTGAGGGCGAGCCATGCGCTGCATCACGATGTGCTCCTCGTCCATTGTCGGATAGCCGACTTTTAATTTGAACATGAAACGGTCGATTTGCGCTTCGGGTAGAAGGTAGGTGCCTTCTTGCTCGATTGGATTCTGCGTCGCCAGGACAAGGAATGGTTGGGGCAAATCGAAGGTTTCCTTGCCGAGGGTAACTTGTTTCTCCTGCATCGCTTCGAGGAGAGCGCTCTGGACCTTGGCGGGAGCGCGATTGATTTCATCGGCAAGCAAAAGATTCGTGAAGACAGGGCCCTTTTCAGGGGTAAAAGTGTGGGCCTTTGGATCGTAGACAAGTGTTCCGGTTAAGTCGCCTGGGAGTAGGTCGGGCGTGAACTGAATCCGGCTAAATTTCGCATGGATAGATCGTGCTAGACTACTGACAGTCAATGTCTTAGCGACGCCTGGGACACCTTCCAGTAATACATGACCATTGCAGATAAGCGCTAACAATAGACGGTCAATCAGTGCTTCCTGACCAACGACGACTTCGGCAATACAGTCTTTGATTTCTTGGAAGCTGGATAGGGGGGATTGTGGTTCGCTCATTGATGGGATGTATTTAAGGTAAACAAACAGAGTCTACGAGGATTTCCGAGCATTCCAGAATTAAAATAGGAAAATTGAAAAATGCGATGCAGAGCCTTGCCCTCAGATTGTTCAATAGATTGGAGGCAGTAAATAAATACACTGGGCATCCATTATTTGAACTTTTCACTCGCAAGCTTGGATGCGTCGCATATCTCCAGAGCTGTGAAATTTAATAATGTAGCCATTGAATCGATAGCCTATGAGCTCCCTGAGGAGGTTTGGACATCGGCTGATTTGGAAGCCAAGCTGGCAACTGTCTATGAGCGCTTGCACTTACCTGAGGGGCGGCTGGAGTTAATGACGGGAATTAAGGAGCGCCGTTTCTATCCTGCGGGCACGCCTGCTTCGGCGGCTTCAGCTCAGGCAGGGGAAGCGGCTCTGGCCAAGTCTTCTTTTGATCGTGAGCAGATCGATTTGTTGATCCACTCAGCGGTTTGCCGTGACCGTCTGGAGCCGGCCACGGCTGCTTATGTGCACGGGCTACTCAAACTTTCGGGTAAGACACAGATATTTGATGTGTCCAATGCTTGCCTTGGCTTTCTAAACGCGATGGTGATCGCTGGCAGTATGATTGAGAGTGGGCAGATCGAGCGTGCATTAATTTGCTCGGGGGAGAATGGTCGGCCGCTCGTCGAAAATACACTCAAGCAATTACTCCAACCCGAGCTAACTCGGAAATCGATCAAGCCCTATTTCGCAAATCTCACCATCGGTGCAGGTGCGGTTTCGGCGGTGTTATGCCGCAAAGACCTCGCACTAAGTTCGTGTCCGCTGATGACTGCTGCGGTCGTTGAGACAGACAGCTCGCACAATGAACTTTGCCAAGGTGACAGTGCGGGCGATGCTCTGGAGATGCTTACTGATTCGGAGGAGCTCTTGGTCGCTGGTATCGGAGTTGCCACACGTGCATGGGAGCAGTTTGTTGCGGCAACTGCTTGGACTGCGGATACGCCTGACCGAATCATCACCCACCAAGTTGGCAAGGCGCATTCGCGCGAACTTTTCAAAGCGCTGGGTCTCGATCTGACCAAAGACTTTACTACTTTTGAAACGCTGGGCAATGTAGGTTCAGTTTCGTGCCCGATTACACTGGCGACTGCGATGGAGCAAGGTGCCTTCTGTGAAGGCCAGAAGGCGGCGTTACTAGGAATTGGCAGTGGATTGAGCAGCATTATGATGGCCGTGGAGTGGCCCACGGCGTGAGTATCTCACGAGCCAGTGAATTACCGCCCGATGTGCGGATCGAATATCCTTTTACTAGCAATACGCTATCCCTGTTCAATGGTGCGGCAATGCACTATATCGACGAAGGCGCAGGGCCTGTTGTGGTCATGCTGCACGGTAATCCGACTTGGTCTTTTTACTTTCGTAATCTGGTCAAAGTGATGGTTCAGGCGGGCTTCCGTTGTATCGTGCCTGACCATGTGGGTTGCGGACTTTCCGATAAACCTCAGGACTATAATTACACCTTGGCCCAACGGATTGAGGATGTGGAAAGTCTGCTAGACCATCTTGGAATCGACCAATTCAGCCTAGTCGTCCATGACTGGGGCGGTGCGATCGGTTGCGGTTTGGCGGGTCGTCGGCCAGAGGCTCTAAAGAAACTCGTCTTACTGAACACCGGAGCCTTCCGCTCAAAACTCATTCCCTTTCGCATCGCTGCGCTCAAAGTGCCCCTCATCGGCGAGTTTGTGATTCGTGCAATGAACGGCTTTGCGGGGCCTGCTGCGATCATGTCTGTGAAGACACCGCTTAAGCCTGCCGTGAAGCGTGGCATGCTCTGGCCATATCGTTCATGGGCAGATCGTGTAGCGGTATGGAACTTCGTTAAAGATATCCCCTTGAGAAAGTCTCATCGCACTTTCCAGACCTTGACTGAAGTTGAAGAGGGACTCGCTAAGATCGCAGATAAACCAATCCAACTAGTCTGGGGCGCCAAGGACTTTTGCTTCAGTCTGCGTTTTTATGAGCGATTTAAAGAGTTTTTTCCTAATGCAGAGTCGGTTGTTTATCCGAATCACGGGCACTACATTTTGGAAGACGGTGGCGAACAGGCTTGGTCAAGCATTCGAGGTTTTTTAGAGGATTAGCAGCTTACCAATTTTCGCTGACCACGTATCTAATTATAAGCGGATAAATCCATGGTGAGATGTTATTTGCTTTTTTGGAGAATTCCACCTTTACTCTGACACCTATGAATTCCGTCCTTCAATTACTCCTCCAAGGAGAGCGTCTCGATACTGCCCAAATGGCGCAGATTCTCGGTCTACCCGAGTCCGATATCGACGCCGAATTGACCCGACTGAAAGCGGAAGAGATACTCCTCGGTTGGCGCCCAGTGCTTAATCCTGAACGCACACAAGAAGGTTTCGTCCGCGCAGTGATCGAGGTCAAGATCAGTCCTGAGCGAGATGGCGGCTTTGATCGCTTGGCTAGTCGTATTGCACGTTTTGACGCGGTCGAGTCCTGCTATCTTATGTCGGGTGGTTACGACCTGCTTGTTTTTGCCGTGGGTGAGGATCTGCGCGAAGTCGCCACTTTCGTTTCCGAGCGTCTCGCTAGTGTCGAGGGTGTGCTATCGACTGCCACTCATTTTATGCTTCGTGCTTACAAAGAGCAGGGGCACCTACTCCTTTCGCCGATTGATGGCGAAGACAAACCCGCTGTCAGTCCCTAATGAGTGATAACGGTCAACATTTTGTGGCAGACCATGTAGCAGGTCTGCCTCGTTCGGGTATTCGTGATTTCTTTGCGATTGTCGCGGCCATGCCGCAGGCAATTTCATTGGGTATCGGTGAGCCTGACTTCGTTACGCCTTGGCACATCCGTGAGGCCGCTATTTTCGCTCTCGAAAAGGGTAAGACTAGTTATACCGATAATCTCGGATTGATCCGTCTGCGCCGCGAGATCAGCACCTACGTAGAAAACAACTTTGACATCAGTTACCACCCAGAGACAGATGTGCTCGTTGCGGTCGGCGTCTCCGAAGCTTTGGACATCGCACTTCGCGCTGTACTCAATCCGGGAGATAAAGTACTCTACCACGAACCTTGCTACGTCTCCTACAGTCCGAGCATCGTGCTTGCGCACGCCCAACCCATCGCTGTGGGCACCTCGGCTGAAGATCAATTCGGCATCGATCCCGAGCGTGTCGAAGCCGCATGGGAACCAGGGTGTAAGGTACTCATGCTCAACTTCCCCACCAACCCGACAGGTGGTGTGACTGAGCGCGCTAAGCTCGAGCGCCTTGCTAAATTTGCGATCGAGAAAGACCTCCTAGTCATTAGTGACGAGATCTACTCTGAGCTTACCTTTGAGGGCGAGCATACCAGTATTGCATCGCTCCCTGGTATGCGAGAGCGTACGATTTTCCTGCACGGGTTTTCTAAGGCCTATGCTATGACAGGCTTCCGCATCGGCTATGCCTGTGGTCCTCAGTCACTGATCGAAGCTATGATGAAGGTGCACCAATATAGCATGCTTTGTGCGCCCATACTCTCACAAGAGGCCGCGATCGAAGCGCTCAAAAACGGCGCACCAGCTGTCGCCAAAATGAAAGACGCCTATCACAAACGTCGCGATCTCATTGTGCGCCGTTTTAACGAAGCCGGCCTCGATTGCCACTCGCCAAAAGGTTCTTTCTACGCCTTCCCATCGATCCAATCCACTGGTCTCGATTCCCTTAGCTTTTGTAAAGGACTTCTCGATCAAGAGGAAGTCGCTGTCGTTCCTGGCACTGCTTTTGGACCCAGCGGCGCAGGTTTCGTCCGCGCTAGTTTCTCTACTAGCTACGAACGCATTCTAGAAGCTACCGATCGTATTGAGCGGTACATGAACTCTATGCCAAAATAGTGGTGCGACTTGTCTCGCCCGTCGAGAACAAGCGCTTAGCCTCGGCGGTCTTTACAATTAAAGCCTCCTGCAAAATATGACCTTAGTGCAGTTTCTTAGCTTCTGATTTCTATCACCTAAATTCTTTTAAAAATGATCGATCCATCCAGAACCGTCGCCCTAGTCGGGCGCCCTAATGTCGGGAAAAGCCGTCTCTTTAATCGGCTTTGCGGAAAGCGCATGTCCATCGTGCATGATATGCCCGGAGTCACTCGCGACCTCATTTCCACCGAAGTGCGCGATGACTACGTGCTGCTTGATACCGGCGGCATCGGTATGGAGATCGAGATGACCTCTAAAAAGATCTCTGTCGCGGCTGAGGAGCAGGTCGAATTCGCCATCCAAGCAGCCAGCGTTATTCTTTTCGTCGTCGATGTCCGCGAGGGCATTACTAATCTGGACGAGATCGTCGCGCAAAAGCTCCGCCGGTATGGCAAGCATGTGCTCTTGGTAACTAACAAGGTCGACCTCGAAGAAAACGAAGACTTGGCCGATGAATTTATTCGTCTCGGTCTTGGCGAACCCTTCTGCGTCTCCGCTGAGCACGGTCGTGGTATCACTGATCTCGAGGCCGCCATCGATGAAAAGCTAGGTCCTAAGCCTGAAGGTAGCGAGGCCGATAAGACGGATCGCATCCGGATTTCTCTTCTCGGGCGCCCCAACGTAGGCAAATCGTCTATTGGTAATCGCCTTCTCAAATCAACTCGCCTCATCGTTAGTGATGTCCCAGGCACCACTCGCGACTCGGTAGAGCTTGACCTCGACTACCAACACAAGGATGGCGAACTCCTTAAGTTCCGCCTCGCCGACACTGCAGGCCTGCGCATGAAGCGCAAGGTCGACAGCCCCGTCGAATATTTCTCCACTGTGCGCACTCAAGCCGCCCTGGAGCGCTCGGATGTCGCGTTCCTTGTGATCGATGCGGTCGATGGTGTGACCAAGCAAGATCAAGCCCTCGCTGGCGACATCCTTGATGCCGGGCGCGCCCTCGTGATCGTGGTCAATAAGTGGGACTTAATTATAGATCGTTGGACACATGATCCCATCGATGGCTTTAAGAACTTAAAACATTTCC
>Ga0302125_10000303_pt1 | contig 28130 bp, 26 predicted proteins | sample CB4_surface_MG_FD_203111 | JGI IMG/M metagenome (GOLD analysis project Ga0302125, IMG submission 203111) | Marine microbial communities from Western Arctic Ocean, Canada - CB4_surface | ecosystem: Environmental > Aquatic > Marine > Oceanic | place: Canada: Western Arctic Ocean | collected... | reverse complement strand
AACCCTCCTTATAAGGCATTTTTTGATGAAATTAGCAGCGCTGTCGATTCGGCCCCAGAATCGGGCTTTCGTGGATTAAGATTTGGAGAAAATGCACAAAAGCGAGCACATTTTGCCATTTTTCAGAATCGGTCGTTTTGTCGGGAAAACCGGGTCCAAAATGGAGGGTTGTCGATTTCTCAAGATTTGCGGTAAACCGAGCTATGATAGTTGTGGCGATTGTACCAGAGTGATTGGTGGACAATGTGATACATATCCACCATAAGGTGGAAGAGTAGCATGGTTATGACCTACGAAGACGACGAGCCAATCTAACAGATTTTTACATGCGAGGTCCTCGCGTGCATGTACTCTTTTTACAAACACGCGGTGAGGCGACGAATAGGGTAATCACAGTGTTTACAACGTCTCTTGCGTTGTGTAAGTGGTGAGTGCGTAAGGTCAATACATATCTTCTCACCTTCTTGAGATGCCGAATATTGGTCGCGGTGCGGATGGGAGCATCTGCTGTTTATGAGCATGCTCTAAGCTGCTTTGAAGCAAGCTTGCGCCGTGTTTCCGAGACGCTTTTTCGCGCTCATGCTTCGCCTTGATCTCCGCATCAAATTTCGATCGTAGGCTCTCCTTTTCTCTCCTTACACGTTCGTATCGACTAGCCGCCGTTGCCTGTGCCTTTAAGGCCTCTTGCGCCGTACGCTGCGCTTCCTTCATCTCAACATCTTTGGCTTGGAACATTTTCGCCGCCTCGTTTAACTCAATCTCTTTTGCATCGAGTCGCCGTCGGTACTCTTCAATGATAGCATTTTTTTGATCTTGTAACGCTTTTGCTTCTTGAATAACGATATCCTTTTGTGCAATCATCAGCCTATTTTGATCGAGCATCTTATCTTTTTGATCGAGCATCTTACTGTTATTATCGATCAGAATCATCATATTATCTTTGAAGTCGATAAGACCATCGTCGGGGCGGCATCCTTTCCATCGGAGCTCTCGTATCTTTTCGACAAGGGTGTCTGGGGCTGACGGCTGTGCGTAACCTAGGGCATCCGCGGCTTGACCCCACCACATTTGATGCCGACCGACAATGGTTAACGTGGTATCAAGTCTAGCTTCCGTGCTTTCGAGTTTTGCCTCTGTCTGTTCGAGTTTTGCTTTTGTAGATTCGAGATTGACTTCGGTGTTCGTCAATCGCTTGCGAATCTCTGTCATATCTTCGTTGAGCTTGGAATGTAACGGAGTGGTTTCACAATCCAAAGATATGAGGGTCGTCACTACATGTAATGGTGTTGGGTCCACCGGTGCCGCCAGAGCGAGTTGGGGCACCTTCGGTGCCATTTCATCGCTTTCATGTCCTGCATCGTCAACACCAGTATCGTCAGGTTCTTCGTGTGTGCGATGGTCCACAAGCTTGGATCGCTTGTTGCGATTCACAGGGCGATCTCCATAAAACGATGGGCATGTAATAATGTGATTGCTAATCGTAAGACTTTTGTTGTTTCGGAGCGCGGAGGTTGGGATCGCAATATCCTCCGTCTTACAATGGGGACATCGTAGAAACGAGTATTCGCGCATGCCATCACCGTCGGCTTTCGTATCGGATGCTTTTTTACAATCTCTTCGCTCGGTACGCACCACGTCGAACATACCATACCGACCCATCGTTGGTCAGAGGAATCAACACCGACCAAGCTCCAAATTCCAAGCTCCAAACTTAGCGTTCGTTTCACGGCGAATTATGGACAATGCAAGATTGACAATGCATTATTGACAATGCATTATTGACAATGCATACATCATTCACACTGTCTTCATTCATTCCATGGCAAACAACTCTTTTTCTATGGCTTCTGCATCAGTTGATCTCGAGGCGGGAGCATGTTCACGCTGTAAACGTCGCGACTCACGTTCGTCCGCACGACGTTGTGCCCGTTCGGTTGTTTTTCTCGCTTCTTCTTCTTGTATTACTCGTATGTAACCATCTAAAAGCGCTTGTTGTTCGGCGTTTCTACGTCGCTCTTCTGTGAGTGACCGTCTCTCCGCTTCGAGCTGGTCAGAACGGAATTGAAGAAACCGTTTCATGTAAGCTTCCGAAAATTCGGGGTTTGGAGGTGGTTCTTCGTACTCGGAATCCGATGAGTATTCGTAATCATCTACTGTATCGGGTTCGACGGTCGCGGTTGTGAGCTGTGGTTCATCGAGTCGTGGTTGATGTCGGTTGTGCCTGGGTGTTGATGAGGGGGGTGGCGGGCGTTCTTGGGAGGATCTTGATGTCGTAGCGTCACCCCGTCCCTTGTATGGCTTCTGTTGCTTCAGCCGTTGTTCAAACAACTTGTGTTTTCCATCGAGGGTGACAAGAGATGGGATCATTCCTGGAGTTTGTGGGCGTGTGGTTACGACAGTTTCATTTCTTTATATACGCCAATTGTTTAGCGTGCGATAGAGTTGTACGCCTGTCGGTCAGACGCCGCTAAAAATGCGTATTTCCGAGTGCAGTATATAGTATAACAAGGTGTGGTGCTGGTGTGCGGATGGAATTGCGGCCGCCGTACGCTGATCCAAACTATGCTCGACCTTGTCAATTATTGTCGGTCGCTGCTGCGAGTCGGGAAAAAAATAAGAGCGCGATCGTCGTCCTTCCCTGTGGCGTAGGCAAAACACTCACACAAATCTATCAGCTGTGTCAAGATGTGCGTGAGGCATCTGCAAGAGGTGTGAAAAGGGTGGATTTCATGGTTGGTGCGCCGGTGCGCGAAATAGTGCATCATTGGAAAGGCGAACTGCTTCGATACACAACGATTGACAGGGCATCGGTGATTATTATCGAAAGTAGTGATATGAATCTAGCTGCGATTCGTACAACGACGGCAAGAGTTCGCATCTTCATTATCACGTATCCTCTTTTACGAACGAAGTCAAAGACGCCTTTGATGAACCATTTGAGAAGGAACATTGCTTATACGCGTATAGTATGCGACGAATGTCACCATGTTCCTGGTGAGAAGACGATGAATGTGCTGATGGATCTCAAGAAGAGGCACCCTTGTACGATGTGGACGGGATTGACGGCAAGCCCTATCAACTCGGCGGATAGAGATTGTATTAAAATGGAGGCACTCATCGGTCCTCAAATCACAAATGTGATGACATGGAGGCAGATGGAAGAACGACATTACATTGCACCACTGGAATTGAAGAATATCTTCTGTCCATTCCCTCCGACATGGTGTCACGAATACGACCATTTGCTTAACGACCCATCAATTAAAGACCGTGCGACGTTGATGCGTCGCATGGAGATGTTCAATCCGTATAAACTGGCATACATCGATCATCAGATCCGACTTGCGTTAGCGGCGGGGCACAAATTCATCCTCTTTTGTGACTGCGTGCAGTTACTCAAGCAGATGAGTGATGTGATGCAATGCGATTACATCGACGGTAACACAGAACAGGAATCTCGCACACGTATCTTCAACGAGATTCGAGCGGGTACGCGACAATGGATCCTCGTTTCCAGAATTGCCGACACGGGGCTCAACTTGCCCAACGTGGACTTTGCGGGACAAGTCGATGCATTGGGTGGCTCAGCGAGACAAAAGACACAGCGTGTTGGCCGCGTTTTGCGATACGAACACGGCAAAGAGGCGCTCTTTCTCGATGTTGTGACGATTCATAACCGTTGTGACACCAAGGAGGAAGAGTTTTTGCTCGAGCGCGACCGCTTTCTGATGGACCAAGATTATGATTTCACGCGTGAATGGGTGTCATCCCAATCGATATCGTTGCTTAATTCACGCTTTCTCACTGAGGAAGTAGAGGCCAGGCTTATGAATTTGGTTACATCGTATCCCGACTTGCAAAGGAAGTACAAGGAGATCAACAAGGACTACGCGGATAAACTAAAAAAGCTGCAGCGCCCATCACAATTAAATGTTGCTCAAAAGTTGATCACAAAAGAACGACGTCAGGCCATGCGACGATCTCGGATGAAGGAATACCAAGATCGTCGAAGGCTGCTACGTCACGAGCGCGACGAGCAGCTTCGGGATGCAAAGATTGACGCACTTGACATAGATGACGATAATGTCTTTGCCAATGTTACTGACGATACGGAAGACGAGTCGGTAAGTGAGGGCGAGGGTGAGGAAGACGTTTGAATGTCACAGATCATCGCTAGCATGTCACACAGTAAATTATGACGCGCGTGTATTCATGCCGCGAAACGAATTGACACCGGTCATCGATTTTTCACGTCCATGTGTTCAATTTAGATCAAAAAATAACCCCCCAATGACAGCTCCCTTTGTACCACCACCGCACCTGGAAAAGCGTATACCATCACCAGATCTGCCGCTGTCGCCACTATTAAAGCCAGCATCTGAACAATTGATGACACCAATGGTGCATATGTTTGCAAATGCGAGTGTTCCACGTCGACCAATTAGAACAAACTATCTAAAGCGTCTTCGAATCGCCTTGATCGCAATTCTGCTATCATTAGCCACATTGCTGATAGTGAGATTTGATATCTCGTTAGTAAAGAATTATGTGTTCGAAGCCATACAAGATGCAACACCACCACTTGATATGTCTGTCATGGTTCCGACATTAGTCCATAATATGGAGGATGCCGTAAACTGGAGTGCTTCGCAAACAGTGAATGCCTGCGTATACACCGGTGATCATTTTGCGCAATGTACCGCGATGATACGCGCGGCACATGAGCACATGAAAGTCAACTGGTTTGCTCTAGTGCCAAAAACGGATGAATTGCGTCGAGTCGGGCATAATTTGCACATGGCGGTCACCAACATTACTATGAGACTGATATCAACAGTCCCCGATATCAAGGCCGATGAATTGTTACTACGGTATGTGCTTGCACCCGTTCTTACAACAATTCTTCGATTCACGGCATGGGGTAAATCAACACCAAATCGAGATGAAGACGATCCAAATTGGAGTCATGCAGACGATCATGCAGACGACCAAGATCATGTAAATTTACTTGTGAATGAGGTAATGTCCCATATATCGAATCGTGTGTCGTGAGTGCAGGGTGGAGGCAAGAACGACGGCGGTGGATGCGGCGATGGCGGCGGGTGATACACATTCGGAGTTGTAAAGGTCAGTTGCGACGAACGTTGTCGTAGCGGCGCTCGGACATGTAGCGCATGTAGTTGTCGTAGCGGCGGTCGTCGTAGCGGCGGTCGTCGTAGCGGCGGTCGTCGTAGCGGCGGTCGCCGTAGCGGCGGTCGTCGTAGCGGCGGTCGTCGTAGCGGCGGTCGTCGTAGCGGCGGTCGTCGTAGCGGCGGTCGTCGTAGCGACGTCGAATGGTTTGACATTGGCTGTCTGATTTGTCTGATTTGTCTGATTTGTCTATAGAATAACTTGCATGGTGTATCATGTTTTTTACGGCATTGACAGCGTTATCACGCCCTAACTCATCTCCTAGCACGTAGAGACGCTTCCATTCAAGATCACCAGGTGAAACTTGATTGAAGAACATGAACGTTCCATTCTTGCTTTCAAGGGTACGCAGAGTCGTTCCACGATTACCCAGAATCAATCCAACGGATCGCGATGGTACGTCGATAATAGACGTATCACTGCGATTGTCCATTTCTTCCGAATCCATTTCAATGCCACCCCCCTCCATTTGTTGAAGTGTGATCTTGATTGCAAGTACGGCCCGATCGCGTTGAAATCCACTCCCCTTGATTGTAATGTTATCCTTATGTACATCTAATTCGGCTCCTGAGAATTGCTTGAGGCGATTGATGGTCGACCCCCTTTTTCCCACGATGTACTTGCCTTGGGCGGCTGTAATGGGCCGATTCTCAACATCGATATCATTCTCGTCACTCATGAGAAAGGGTGCGATGTGGAGTGCTGTGCCGCATCGTGGGAAATACATGTTTTTAGCGCATCATTATGAAGACGTGCTTACGAGTGCATGTTGGGATACTACTAATACTGTTGCGTACCATATGACGGTTCTCTATATTCACGCGGGTCATTTTTTCGTATTTTTTCAAAAATGACCGATTTCAACTCTTCAACCGTCTGGTGGCCAGTGCGGCGCCAGCAGCCTTGTTCCAAACTGTCCAGTATCTGTCCCAATGCAGTCCATGTCGTGTATACGTCCTCGTCACGGTCCAATTCGGCGCCGAGCATGTCAACGTCCACAAATGAGACAAAGTCGGTAGAGAGTGTGAATGCGTTGTACACGTAAGCCATCGCCTGTAAAGAGCGATGATTCTTCACAACCTCTGCCTCATTCGGCCCGAGGGTTTTCTGTTCGCATGCTACCTTGTACATGTGCTTGTACATTAACCCATTCTCCAAATACAGAGCTGCCATTTGATCGACGATACTTTCCAAGGTAGAACCATCGTAAGTGGTGTACGTGATTATGGGAATGGCCCAAGCTTTGTTATAATCTACAGGAGGATTGAAGATTTTAACGCTGTGACATTTCATAGAATCATCAGGCGGTGGGACCTTCGGAAATGATGCATACGCGAATGTAAGTTCGAAACGCGCTGGTTCCTCGCGTGAACTTGGTGATGGACTTGCTGGCCGCGATCGTTTGGGCGGCCCATCACTCGATACAGTCAGGGGACATGCAATGAACGGCAGCGACATATGACGAGTTGCATGTATTAGTGCTCTTTAGGTGTCTCACCCTTTATACAAGGTCTAGCGTACCATTCTATTGAACCAGGTTTGCACTGTACTACTCGAGTTCACATTGCCTCATAAAGTACATGCGTTCAGTTGGGCTGTACGAAGAAACGGGTTGTTCAACCGGTAAAGGGTCTTTCCAAAAACACGGCTCAACATAACATCCGAGCTGCAGCAACGCACTGCCTACGCCGATCATTATGGATGGGACCGTCGATTCCAGACCACATGTAGAGTCTAATGCTGATTCGACGATGCCCGGAATTGCACCGATAGTCCCCGACGAAATGGTGAGCGAGGCGATGAGAGTCCGTGCTCCACTCACAAACCATCTAAAACGTGTGTTCACATTATCCATATAATACTGATTGAACGCGATCGCAAGAACGTGTGTGAAGATTACGGCCATAATGACGGATGACATGATCATCAAAATACATAGTGTCGGTGTTACGAGATCGACGATTCGTTCGGTAAATACGCGTGCCGTTTGAATAGATAAATGGGAATTGTCTGTCGAAAGACGACGTCGCACATGATCAATACACCCATTTTGCCATATGAGCCATGCCCACAACGATCCAACGAAAAGAAGAACCGTCGAACCACACCATATCACATAAAACAAAATCAGTCTAGTTTGCAGGTGGTACACCATGTGAGGGGGTTGACGTATTCCCCGTACCCTACTGCTTTTATTTGACAGAGATGTACTCAAAATGTCTCTAACCACATATCTTAGTATCAGCTAGTAGGCCTACTAATCGTTACAACCTTCCTTATAAGGCATTTTTTGATGAAATTAGCGGCGCTGCCGATTCGGCCCCAGAATCGGGCTTTCGTGGATTAAGATTTGGAGAAAATGCACAAGAGCGAGCACATTTTGCCATTTTTCAGAATCGGTCGTTTTGTCGGGAAAACTGGGTCCAAATGGAGGGTTGTCCATTTCTCGATATTTGCGAGATTGGTGGTTAGCATCACATGACTGACCACAAAACTCACGACACGTTTCAGATACTATCCGGGCGATTCAATTCGACCATGGGTAGGCTTCCATGAGGGGTAACACGTCACTATCAGAAATCACACTTCCCTCTACGAGCAAAAACCCCATAGCACTGGGCTGTGCGTCCAACTTTACAAATGCGATGAGAAGAAGCGGTGGGGTGACCCTTTTAATCGATAATCCTATGTACTTCATGAAGAAGAACTCGTTTCTCTCGTTCACCCCGTGTACCTCTTGGAGGCGCTTTACTTCGGTGTCTCTCCAAGATGTAACCGAGGCGATGGATCTGTCATATATTTCATCAAAGTTAGTAGTTCCCGGCGCGTCGATGTCCATAAAATCGTAAAATTGCCCGTCATTTTCCAGCCCAGATGTTCTAAACTCGGCGACGACGTTATATGGAATGCGTGGCACACTCGGTAGTTTTGGCATACTGTCTGGTGTAGATATATCTGGATCGAGACCCATAGAGGCACCATTTGCATGATAAATGGTATCGAGGATTGTTAGAATGGCATTGTTAGAACCGTCATCCCATTTGTCCCACTCGTTATCAACATCAAAAAGACCGTTTTCAAGTTCCGTTTTCAATTCGGGGTGTTGGTCAATTGCGCGTGTGACAAGCGATCGTAATTTATCCGGATAGTCCCAAAAATATACGGTGACATTCTCCATACTCTCGAAATTTTCCACACCGAAATCGTTGCCATCTTTGAGTTTCATAAAGGAGTGCAAGACTCTGCCATAGTAGGCATCTTCGTAAGCTTGGTACCAGGCGAACGTGTCCGTTCTCCATTGCGAGGCCATCCCAAGTTCCACATTCCATGCATCAATATTCTTTTGTATTTGTCCTTCTTGCTGGTTTGCCTCGTTGATCGTCCATGGCGTCACACACCAAATGTCGGCGCTTGCGACAATGCATTGATCTGGACAGGGTTTCATATTGATTGTCGTCAGGTATTTGGGATTGGACCATATACCCTTGTCCGACCAAGGTTCTATTGTCCACATGTCTACCATCTGGTCTTGATTAGATACGGTCATGGTGAATTCCGTGCGGCTCGATGTTGCATACCAACGTGGTTCGTACGCCAGAGAAAGTAAAACATTATCACTGCGTTGCCGCTTTATAGACGTGTCAATGCAGAGCTTTGAAAGATTAGGAGTGTGCATGGGGGCGTCCTCTATTCTTTGCGCTTCGTGCAATTGCTTTATATTAACCCTTACAGGACGAGAAAAAGTCGCCGTACAAAGAAAGGGCGATTTAATCATTATCGTAGAGGATCGTCGACGATCCCGTCGATCGCCAACGCAATACGCTTCTTCTCCTTGGTCATCGCCGCACACTCCCAAAAAACCTTGACGTGCGGTCGGATGGCAACCAACCTTGAGACCTTCAGTCCTTCTAGCCTCGGTCCACCCTGACTAGCGTACAATTCTAGCCGAGCCAAACCTTTAGCAGGCGCACGGTGTCCAGAAGACTGAACTTCGCCTGGTCCTCCAGTCATCCGTTACAAGTGGACTGGGTCCTCAAACTACGATTCAACTTACAAGGAATATACCTATGACTGTTGCAAGAAATGCAATATTGATGATGATCGCGAGGATCCTAACAGGCCGTTCATACCATTCGTTGTGAATATTGCGTGCGACGGCGAGGGCAAACAGCAGTCCCGAGAGTGCGCCCATGTAATGGGCCCACAGCGCAACCGTACTCTCAACAGAAAGAGAATATGCGATATCGAATGTAAAGTAAGCCACAAACAAGAAAAGCCACATATATGGGTACAGTGATTCACCCCAACTGAAGAACAGGTGGGCACCATATGCCCCAATGAGACCATAGATGGCACCACTTGCACCTGCAATGTATACGGGTGATCGCGTCGTGAGAAACGATTCGATTGTACCGCCGATGATACCTGCTCCCACGTAGATGAGTATTACACGTAAAGGGCCATGCAATACCTCGAGGACTATACCAACGCCAAGTTGTACAAAGAGATTTCCTAGCAGATGCGCCTCATCGAAATGGACGAGCATGCTCGATAGGAGGTGCCAACCCTCGCCAGGTCGGTGCGGGACGCGGATTGCCCACTTGTACACGAGAGAGGGCGATGCGTAAAACAGAATCAACTCGATGGTTGACAACGAAATAATCACTACGGGTGGTCCATAGAACCATCGGTTGGTGGTAAATTGACACACCCCATTTTGCATGATCTCGTACTCCATTGGTGTAACGCCATGTCGTGGATGCGTGCGAAAATATGGTCTCGTGAGTCGCATGACCCCATGGGTTCATATTGAATTGGCGGCGTACGGTCGCCGCAGCCGCGGTGCAGCCGCGAGAGTGCCGATCGCTTTGTGCCGCCGATTTCCACCGCCGACTATCTAATCAATAAGAGTGTGTCGCCGATTTCCACCGCCGATTTCCACCGCCGATTTCCACCGCCGACTATCTAATCAATAAGAGTGTGTCGCGAAGAATTGACGAAACCAAATATACCACCAATGCTGTTCATCAGGGAGCTCGATGTCGAGGAACGGAACATTCACAATGCTATACTTACGAGCATGGGTTCCTTTCATGCTGTATTCGAGAAAATTTGTGAAATTGTGGAGGAATACAAACAAGCTGTTGGAAAAGATCTACCTGGTCTAAGCAAGCAAGACATCCTAGGCCTGGATCTGTATACTGAGTATGAGGATCCAAAATTTACCTATAACCTACACGAATTGATCGAATCTGTCTCAAACCGGTACTATCAAGACGCTAGAGTGATATACAACTTCGACATAGTTAGAGATGACGATGATTTCAACAAGATTCGCCACTACATCGACCGAATCGATACCAGTGCAATACAAAAGCTTGCGATATGTACAATGTATATTTACATGATGTACAACCAAATTTGGCCGTATAGTGCTGACAAGCTACAAGCTGTTCTCGAAAAGTCATTCAAAAAGTCATTCAAAAAGGCATACAGTGACAAACAAGTGGAAAATGCAATCCTGCGAATGTCTCCATTGTTTTGGAACAGATTGATTTGTCAAGGCCCAAACGATTGGAAGAAAACCACACGGAGCAAACTATATCCTGCACTCCTCATCATCAAAGGGTGCTACCAGAATGATAATCTGCTGAGCGATTTCATGAAGAAAAGAAAGATATTGTCATCTTTTTATGAAGAACGCGACAGAGACAAAGATCTAGCCATATTACCACCGGTTAATGTTGTGAACCCAAAACGACGTCTGGTAATCGACTTTATTCGTGCAACTGACGAGTTTTCATCGTACGATCTGATTACGATGGCGGTATTCTTGGGTGCAAATATCATTGCAATGTATAGTGAGAATCCGCAAATTACTCAAGATGACATTGCTCAAGAAGTGCTAAAGTATTGTGGGGTGAAAAAGCATATCTTTGATAAGGCGCAAAGCGTCATGAGAAATGGGGTACTCCCGCTCATTGCCAAATTTGATCAATGGTGCGAAGACACTACAGCTGCTATACAAAATGGTCAGCAACTCCTAAATGGAGCAACTGTACTCCGGCCCGACGATGCCGCACGCCCGAAGAAGAAGGTCAAGGGCCCAAATGAGAAGGTCAAAGCACCAGCTGCTCCAGTGCTGGACGATGCCACTCCAGTGCCAGACGATGCCAAACGAGTGCCCGATTTGCTAGTTGTGCCAGTTGTACCCATTGCGCCCCTTTATCCAGTGCCGCCGGACGGTGACACTCTACCAGTCGTGCCAGTTGTACCCATTGCGCCCCTTTATCCAGTGCCGCCGGACGGTGACACTCTACCAGTCGTGCCAGTTGTACCCATTGCGCCCCTTTATCCAGTGCCGCCGGACGGTGACACTCTACCAGTTGTGCCTGCTGAGCCCATTCCGGGCACGTCGCTTATTTGAGTGAGTGTCATACGGAGTCCACATATGAGTATAGTCACACCATAGTTTCAATTGATATACTTTCTAAGCAAATGGGACATTTTTTTTGTAATTGCCATTGTACAGTCTACCGAACCCACACGCACACGCTCACTCAAACCCACTTTTATTATGCTCGTTTCATATGCTGTGTGATCGCCTTTAGTTTCATTCGTTCGGTCCCACTGATTGCGACACAAAACGGCTGAAGATGTGCAGGTTCAAACTCATGTAAATTGAGTTGCGATGGTGGATGAATGCTCCATGTCAGCCGATCATGAGAACCCCATAGCGTTGCTGGATGCGGGTTTACAAAGTTGTCATCTTTCGCATCTAACCCCATCCAGGCAAATCTTTTTGATATCCATTCAGAATCGGGGTGGTCCAATACACCCCTGTTACTTTTGAGAATTGAGGTATATGTGTCTAGTACCGATTGGATGCGTTTAGATCCAAATGGAATTGCGTTGAATAACCCATTTCGAATCTGAGCACCAAGTTCTCCATCGGTAGTCTTACGAAATAAGATCATACCATCGCTCATGTTGCTCACAGTGAGCACTCCTTGTGATAGGTTCCCATTAATAGAACCTGCATAATAGTACCATGGCCCTATCTTGTCCATGTCGTCGTGGTGCAACTGATTTGTATGTACATCAAAATCAGGGACGACGACACGCATGCCCAAGTCATCGTCATGCGCAGTATGATCACTCGTCGATGATATTTCGTCGATTCCTAAGACCTGTGAAGCCTTGTGGAGCAAACGACTGCGGTTACGTCGGGCTACTTGATGCAGACGACGCATATCATCGTCGAGTGATTCGATATCACTCAGTGACTTTCCATCACGCAGATGCTGCTCAAATCTGACATGAAACTCTTGGCCAGCTCTAGCCGAGCCGGCTTTGGCAATAAGGTACAATGTTCGATGGACTCGATCCATGCCTGAAATTCCACTTTGATGTTTACGCACCTCGTCTGTCACGTACAGACCAAGACACTCATTTGGTGCATCAAAACCAGAGATCCATGGTGCGGTATCACCGGAAGATGTGCTTTGCAACGCTGGTCCCACTTCGACGTTACGTTGCCGCAATTCGTTTGGTATGATATTGGCAAGCGTCTGCGCCATGGTGCCACGCTCCTCGTCGGACATTGTCAACAACCGCTTGGCAGCATCGTCCTTAATACGAATACCCGTAATCCCGTGACTCCAATCGCTGCTGAATATGGACTGAGGGACAGTTTGTACCCCATTTAACTTGAATACCATATTTTTGAATCCCTGTGATTCGGAAGATTGGTGTGCATCGGAAAAGAGCATTGCTTGATGCCCCGTGTTTTTGAGCAAGTTTTCCATTCTTTCACCTATTGATGCGTCAACAGTCCCTTCCTCCACTTCTACCACATGTGCCGATAAACACCGAGCCATCTAGACCACAACCCTTTTTGACTTCCTTTACCTAAAGGAGTCAAGTACTCTAGCATCATGTGTTAGCGAGTCATCTTGATATGCAAACTCGTTGAGGTCCCACACCCACAACCCCTACACAACTCACGTTACAATACAACTACAAAGCTGGGCTCGACATATATTCCTTCGACATCTTGCCTATAATACGGTCGTCCACCTGTTTGGACGAAACGACGATATTCAACATGTCGAATACGGCTTTTAAAAATCCACAACGAGGCAAATGATCCAAGTCAATAGGCGAATACATCGCCAACTTCCATTGGTCCACCTCGTCTTCTACGTGCATAGCGATGTCAAATGGTAATGAAGGAGGTAGAACCCGACGTCCACATGCAATGCGATTCAGGTGCACTTTCATGACCGAATCGTACCCTTTAGAAGGAATAATCTGGTTTGTGAGTACCTTCTCAGCCGTATCCCACACCGTCGTCCCGTCTTCCTCACTGCGATGTGCTGTTTGAAGCTGTGCGAGACGAACGCATGCGATATTGAGCTGTGATTCATATGTCCGTTTCTGTGAATCAGGGTGTAGATTGACAGTATTTGCCACACGTACAAAAGGTTCAATGAGTTTATATGTTTTACCATCATCATTGGCGATTCCTGCATCGACGATGCCCACAATGGTATTCTTCAATTCTCGTATCGATCCCATCAAATAACTCCCATCCTTTTCCAAATAATCGACAAAATCGTCCCTCGAAGGGTGGATTATCGTGATTACCATTCCCAGCCTCTGTGTCTTTGTAGATGCAGGTCGTTTTGCGGCGGGTAGTTCGGCTCCATTGAACGACTTGATCATGATAAGAATCTCGTCGTCGATGCGTAATAGCGCATAATACTTCTTATGAATGCCATTGATTTCCAAGCTGCGTATCTTGGTATTGGTATAGCGTTCGCGTATGAAATTCGTGCAGTTCAACCGGTGAATCATCTGGTTATGTTTCATATTATGATTTTTAAGTTGGATGACGCCCATTGTCATGGTAGGGTCAGCGTAGCTCCACGCTTTCAGCGTCTCCTTCAGTTTAGTAGTTTTGATCACATCAATCATCGTTGAAAGGGACACCTGCCCTGATGTGAAGTTTGGATCACTTAAATCGTGTGTACCAATAAACTCAATGAGGCGCGCACTATCCTCAATTTGAAAGACATTTTGACACGGCTCTACGTCGCCCATTCCACTTTCAAGATAAGTCCTTGCACGGACTTGCATGTTCTGCAATGTACTTTTTTTGTATGTACATAGTTGTTGAAGATCGGACATTTTGGGTAGTAATGGAACCACAATCATCTCTTCGTAAGCATGAGCCATGTCCAGTTTAGAGAGAAATTGACGTGTATACCCATCGAAGATACGTGGTGGTGTCAATGCAAACGCCTCACAGTGGAACTGATCCAACTGTTTTATACCCATATCCTGATCTTTTGAGTGGGTGTCCGGTGTGACAGCCGTTGATATTTTTTGAAGACGTTTGTACTCGGCGATATCTTTCCAATTTGGTTCGTATGCTTCAGTAAACCACAGGCTCTGACTATAAGGTAGGTCATCAGGAACGTCACCGGACTCTCGCCCATGTTTACCACCAAGTGACAATTTTGTAAACATTGTCGCGGTTGAATGTACCTCCTCGTTCTCTTTGCCATCGTACAATGCTCGCTTTGTGTCGAGTGTTAATTTTGCAAGGCCCATGTTCTGCTCCAAGGGCCAGGAGCCCTCCGATTCGTCTTCTGACTCATCGGCAGCTCCACCATCGGCAGCTCCACCACCGGCAGCCCCACCACCGGCAGCCCCACCACTGGCAGCCCCACCACTGGCAGCCCCACCAGCGCCGGCAGCCCCAGCACCGGCAGTTCCACTACCGGCAGTTCCACTACCGGCAGCTCCACCATCGGCAGCACCATCAGCGCCAGTACCACCAGCGCCAGCACCACCAGCACCGGCAGTTCCACTACCGGCAGCTCCACTACCGGCAGCTCCACCATCGGCAGCACCATCAGCGCCAGTACCACCAGCGCCAGCACCACCAGCGCCAGCACCACCAGCGCCAGCACCACCAGCACCGGCAGCCCCAGCACCGGCAGTTCCACTACCGGCAGCTCCACTACCGGCAGCTCCACTACCGGCAGCTCCACCATCGGCAGCACCATCAGCGCCAGCACCACCAGCGCCAGCACCACCAGCGCCAGCAGTACGAGCAGATTTGGAGGCCTTTAAATCAGGTGTCCATATGATGTTGATTTTGGGGGGGGGGCGTGGGTGAGATGTAGTAGTCGAATCTACCATGTATGGGTGCTCATTCGTCATAATACTTAAAAAAGAGTAGTCTGGGTGTGCTATCTTTTTAAATAGTGTCAAGTAGACAGAATCGCTTTGACCGGTATACAAATACTCCATGGGCGTAATTTTTGGATATGACACGTCGTCGTCTACACCAAATGTGATAAAGCGTGCATTTTCCTTTGGTTCCCATGGATTAAAAGTCTGGTTCCCAACACCACAGGTCAATTGTGTAGTACCGGATGTGGAGGGCTCATCAAAAAACATATTGTAGTAATGATACAGTACATCAGTGGATGCATCCATAATCTGTGCAATTCGATTGATTTCGTTGGCAAAATATATGGCCTTCAAAGTGTTACGTGATGACATGTATGGGGATTCTTTGTCCCACTTGTAGTCTTTGATCTTACAGATGTAACATGGTCGTGATGTGTAAAAATCAAATGATTTTTTCCCATCATAGATTAAAAAATCGCTCTTGTCCAGAAAATTGCGCTCTCTAAGACGAGGATGTGCAAATACACCACCCACATCAGCTACCAGAAGCACACCAATCGTGGAAGGATTGTTGTCAATTTCTATCACCGTCCACTCTTTGATGATTGCAGAGCAGCGCGCCGAGGAAGTCGATATATCGATGGGTAACTTATCCTCAGTGATTAGACGCTGCATATCATCCTTCGTCAATGATTTTTTATCGACATGCCGACCAAGATCACCGATTGCATCCATTTCCGTAATAAAAAGGTTGATGTTACACTCGAATAGTTTTCGCACACTCTCAGACGCATTCAAAATTTCGTACATGTTCGGAATTTGTCCATCTTCTAGCAGATTGTTTAGCAAGCTAAAGTTTGTTTTGAGAGTTTCCATTTCTCGATAGACCTGGACGAAAAGCTTTTCGATGCTGATCAACTTTTGAAACCCAAGTTGTTTGTCGAACGTCTCATCCGACTTCCAAACAGTCTTTGGGTTACCGAGCATCGTCACCCATCTTTTTTGAGTGAAGTGCCTCTGTTTGGTGCGTGACACATGGGATGATGCCGTAAGTGGGGTGCCGGTGCGTGACCCATTAAATGTCGCAAGTGATGTTGTGACGCTTTGTATATTTTCACCAACTGTTGTTTTTAACATAATGAGGTTGTTTACCCACGTTTTCAATGGTATGTTTGAAACAGACGGATCCACCTCTTGGATTCGAAAGTTGTTAGTTTCTGAAAATTTGATAAAATCCTCATCGTAACGATGTAGGAGCTGGATTTTTTCCCCAAACATTTCCGTGAAAACGGTTTGGTAATACTTCCACTCGAGAAGCCCCATCGCATCAACACTGGAGCTGTAGATGTCTAACATATAACGAATGCCATACGCAAGGAAACCGTAGAATACCCTCTTGATAAATGGCTCATATGTATTAAACGACCAATCCGACGGATTGATTGCCTTAGCCCACTCCACCGTGAACTTCTGTCTTGCATTAGGATAATCAGCGTAATAATTTGAAAAAACGTTGCCGATTATAGCAGGTATATCAGGTAGGGGAGGCATTTCGCCTCCCACTGGGACCATATAAGCGAGCACTCTCTTCCATTGTGTCTGTTTTTTTTGTATGTATTCTTCGTCGGCATTCAGCGCGTTCTCTATATTTGCTGCTCCATCCTCCTCGTCAACGCTTTCCCCAAACAACTGTTCATCAGAAACGTCAGCATCTGACATCGGTGTTGAAGTTTTAATCACTCTCACATTTTTACACACTCTTATTTCCAGTCAACCAACCAACCAACCGACCAACCGACCAACGATTCAAAAATCCAAGTTATCGTCGAGATCCAGCGTTTCGGCTCCAGCCCTCTGGTAATCGGATACGCGCCTTTCAAAAAAGTTCGTTTTTCGCTGCATACACAGATTTTCCATAAAACGGAATGGGAGCCGCGCGTGGTATAGCACCGGTACACCCAGATTTGCACATAGTTGATCAGCTGTGAATTTGATATATTCCTCCATTTTGGTCATGTTCATACCAATCAGATCGTGTTCAAGTGCCTCAGCCATGAACTCTCGTTCACAATCGACTGCTTCGCGGATAATGGCATGCACCTGTTCCACTGTGCACTTGTCGTGAAGCAGTGAGTACATCGTATATGCAAATTCGCAGTGTAGTTGCTCATCACGTGAGATAAATTCGTTCGACATAAAGATACCAGGCATTTGATATTTCATTTCCTTCAACCAAAAAATGACGCAGAACGAGCCCTGGAAGAATAGCCCTTCCACAATTGCAAATGCAACAAGTCGCTGCGCATAGGGGGCTTGTCCACACATCCACTTCTTGACCCACTCGTGTTTCCGTCTTACGCTTGGCTCCGTTCGAGCCGCTGCGAACAACTTGTTACGATCGTCTGGGTTTTCAACCAATGCGACGATAAGCTGACCATATACCTTGGCATGCACCCATTCCATTGCGTTTTGCCATGCGTAGAAGGCAGTCACTTGGGGATCTGTAACGTCATGTTGAAAGTTTTGGACGAGGTTGGTTGCCACTGCGCTGTCAGCCGTCGCAAAGAACCCTAGCACCCGTAGGAGTAGATGTTGCTCGTGTGGATTCATTCTTTCAAACTCTTTGCGTTCCTCGGGTAGTATGTTGACCTCCTTTGGAAACCATACCGTTGTAAACTGTTTTTCTACCATGTCATCAAGTGCTTGATTCTTTATCGGAAAATACGTGTCCTGTTCATATTTGAACAGCCAATCATCGGGGTGTGGTGTACGTGCTTCACCGTTCGTATCTTCTACGGCCTCTAGCTCAACCGCATTGTCGTCCGTCGGTTCCACATTCGTGTTTGTACGAGAGAGCATTGTAGCAAATGTTTGTGCGTTGGCTTGTATTGTCGCATGATTCACGCCAACAGTTCGAAGCTCGTTTACTTCTTTACTGTCCTTGACGAAGACCACAGTGGGCATAGACTTCACGTTGAATAGCTTGGCTGTTTCTTGGTATTTGTCTACGTCAATAGCAACAAGCGGAATCGACAGAGAGTTGACTATATCATCGACGGTTTGTGTGATCCTTTCGCAGGGTTTGCACCAAGAGGCGGTGAACTTGATCATAGCTGTAGAGGGCAGTTCTAACTCCATGGTGGTCGCGATGTACTTGGTCACGTTTGCTATCCTTACACGATTACTTTATTATCGTATCATAGCGTTAGAAATGGCCTCGATGTCAATGACTTGTACCGAGCTCAGCCACGATAATGAGACCGATAATAAGACCGTAAACACGTCCTGTCGATACGGCTAGCCTTTCACGTCTCACCGCTAATTGACCAAGCAGCATGTCATCTGTCCTACATTGATGTGGCAATTTGCTGATATGTGGATAGGAACCAGCATCCTAAAAATTATCGTAATCGGTGATTCGGGTGTGGGAAAGAGCTCCATGTTGCACCGCCTCTCAAGCGACTCGTTTGAAGAACATCTGCAACCAACCATCGGTGTTGACTTTCATGTGAAAAAGATGCGAGTGGCAAATCGCACGTTTCAGGTGACGATTTGGGATACCGCCGGTCAAGAAAGATTCCGAGCACTCTCTACTGCGTACTACCGACAATGCCATGGAATATTGTTAGTTTATGATGTAAATGGTAAGGAATCATTTGATCATCTAGATTCGTGGATGGGAGAGGTGGACATGTTCACAAACCGGCAACAAGTGACGATTCTATTGGTGGGAAACAAGACAGACATCAACAACCGACAAATATCCATCGAGGAAGCGCGCCTTTATGCAAAAGATCGAGCGATGGATTACGTCGAGACAAGTGCTAAAGCGGGTGAGGGGATTTGGCCCGCGTTCAATGCACTTGTCCATCGAATTGTGAATTCGATGCCGCACGAGGAGAGTGTCGTAGAGACACAGCGCGTCTTGTCGACACTCGAAACCATGGAGAAACGCGGTTGTTGTTGATTGTCATCAACCCAGGTGCACCTGTTGCGCCTGTGTACTCTTTCTGCTAAGTGACAAAGCCGCGTACACGTGGCTTCTGCTCAACACCTCGATCCATAAAGTACATGCCTCGCGAGAGCATGTGAAGTTTGTCGAACACGGCGTTCATCGTACTCGTACAGATCACAATTCACCAAGGCGTTGTAGAGAGACTTTTCTAATTCATCCTGGGGTTCCCGTCCTGGTAGGTCGTGAACGGAGCACACAAATTTGTGTATCAGTGCGTTGTAAAGTGACACTGGTGCGTAATTGTTCGTATTGCGCGGAAGTGCAGATTGCGTATGCACAATACGAGCGGTTAGATTGGCACAATGACCCGGACTTTTCAATTGACTAGGGAGAAGATGGCCGACCCATCGGAAGGGACGCACTGCACATGCGTAACGCAGCACACTGTACTTGGCACCCGATGACTGGTGACACATATCGATGAGATTTGTCAGATCGACGTCAAGAGGAACTGCGCGCCAGCGCCCTGCGGTCTCGCAGGTGTAATACTCGTCATGTGGTCTAAAACTGGCCGTTGATCCAATATATGTCGCAAAATGTTGCAAATTGTCACCGTCGACAATGAGCAGTTCGGTGTGTATCAAACCGGGTGGACCTTGCGCTTTCGAAATCATACGCTCTAAGACGCGTTCTAACCGTCGCAACGGTTTTGTATATGAGACATCACTCTCCAATTCCAGAAAAAGTGCGTAGGCACGCATGTTGGTAGCTCGACTTTTCACGCTATCCTTTCCTTTTTATTCGATGTATATAAACCAAAGCCCTGTGAAGCTTGACAGTTACTTTGCGAATGCAAACAGATACACATACCGATGTTTCAAACACATCCGATACAATAGAAAGACATGTGTCCGAAGCGTTTCTTGGTAAGGGGGATGCATATTCGTTCACTGTACAATCGATACGATCAGACCGACCAGACATCGAAATCGACATTACTGTAAACGAGGACTATGTACGTGCATGTCGAACGTCGGATGAAACTATCGATGACCCAGCATGTCTTGAAGTTGGCCGAGGTGAGGCGTCTCACATGCTGCCATATACTTACAGAGTGTTGACTTTCAATGTCACATCGGATATGTCACACGTACCAATGGCTCGGACTGTCCAAGGGATTCTACAGTCAGCTATACCTGACATATGGAATCGATTCGGCGTCATCGACAATCTTATACACTACGATGGAAAGGACCCCTTATTCATCGACTTTTGGTACAAGACATTGCGATGGGGACCCCTTTCAAATGTGAATGAGTCTGCACACACGCTCGATGGTATGGGTTTTCTTCCCGCCCACATACTGATGCAAGACGATACCGACCTTGACGAAGAATCTCAACTGGCACTCAATGTCGATCGTGCTCACCGGTACTACACTCAACTACAAGAATTTCACAAGTTACCCATAGCGCCGAGACATGAAACTATGTACATCGATCGACGAGAGGAGTCCGCACACAGACTAAGACCACACGACGGAGTATCTGCCTTCATGCAACTACTTTGTTCTTGGTCAAAAGACGCGATGGACGCAGTTGATCGTCAAATCAAAGCGCATGACACGAAGCGAAATCATGAAACGTCTACTGAATACCACCGAGTCGCAATTCGAGCACGTCCTGTCGCTATTGACCATGTGTCTCAACCACCCCTGTATCCACTGTTGACGATCAATGGTGATGATATCGACACGGAACGGCTCGAGGCACGTATGCGGATGGGATGGGACCTCGTTTTCGGCTTGTGGAACAACGCGCATTACACGGGGGTTGATGAAGCCCTCGTTCGTTTCAAACATCGTATGCTGGAGTATATACATACAGAACCCGTTGCCACCCTCACATTGTTGCGTGTGTCATCTATTTCCGAGTTCATCGAGAAGCTATCGGTATCGTCGCTTACCAATCGTCAAAATCTCGCCCATGCAGTGACTGACATTTTTCAGAACCAGGCCGTGAGTAATCTAGTTGGGCAGACCACCTGTGTCAACATCAATGACGAAAACAACTTGTGGCCCGACAACCCGCCGATCCACACACTCTCCGAAAAGGCGCTCCTTGTCCACAACGGACAAATCAAGGCCCCCTTCGTATCCGAAAGTGGAGATGTGTATTTTGATGTCGTAAAGTGTGTGACCGATTGTCGCTAGATTTGTACGCCAGCGACGTGATAACGACATGGTATCCAAGCGAGCGTCGTGAGATGGGTGACCTATGTGAAATTGCACGTAGGGTCGTCAGCGACGTACTCGCCACGCAAGCATTGAATGTATTAAGATACATTTCGACGTGCTAGTTCACGCACAGCGAGTATCAAATCTGAAAGTACATGGTCGACATCAAAGTGTGAACTATTCTTGATCTCACTGTTACCTTCACCATGCGATGGTGTCAATCGCCACTCCGGAAAACTCGCTTGTAGCATCGAAAGATCCAATCGTGATTCGTCGTTGTCATATGTCTTTAGTTGCATGATTCGTAAAAGAGTAGTACTCGCATGAGGGGGTGACCTATACACAACAGGTGTACGATCTAGTTGTAAACGATCAGTCGGTAAGACGAAGAAAGCTGCCGATACGGTAAATATACACATGCAGCATGAAAAAAAAATGAATGTCACAAAGAGTCGTCCCGATGGTGATCGATCAGGGTGACGTAACGCAGGCGCCTCTCCCATTGATTCGATGTCGTAATTCACCCCATGAGACAGTCTTTCGACCATTCGATCGGTGTGCTGGTCCGTCGAACGGTCTATCGAACGGTCTATCGAACGGTCCATCGAACGGTCCATCGAACGGTCCATTGCACGGTTCATTGGACGCTCTATCGGACGGTCTATCGAACGGTCCATCGATATGTCGATAGCCCGGTTTGACAATGCACGGTCCATTGCTCGATTTTGAGAGCGGAAACTCATTGCACTCAATAAAAGGTGTACATGACGAAGACAGCTTGTCAATAGCGTACGGAGTACGATGAGCAAGGGGATGGATGATGACGACGAGAGCTCGGTAAATCACTTTGTTGATTATACACGATTCAAACAAACCATTGCAAAGACGGTTAACCAACTCGTGGAACAAGAAACAGACGTCTACAAGCAAAGCCCCCCTACCAAATTGGACGTAAAACCGGGGAGCGCCATGGCCATGCGTGCGGCCATTGGTAAAGACGATTCAATCTACCTAAGGATGGGTTTGTCCTTTCTATGGAGTGGTGAAGACAAGACCGCGTTGTATCCATCGACGCTCCCTTCCATTCAACAGCAGATGCATCAGGCTCTTTACAAAAATGCACTTGAGACTATAGTAAGATCTCTACAATCAAAACAGTTGCAATTGGAAAATTGGGTGAAAAAACTGGAGGATTACAAACAGAAGTTACCACCTTCTTCACCGCCTTCTGCACCACCAGCAACATCAGCACCACCAGCAACATCAGCACCGCCAGCACCGCCAGCACCGCCAGCATCGGCAGCACCGTCACCAGCACCACCACCTCCTTCGCCTTCACCACCACCTCCATCGCCCTATTCTTTCTCAGAACAACAGATGTATTCCATCGTAAATCGTGCTTATGACGATATATTCATCAAAGATGCGTTAAAAACCGCCACCACCGCCACCACCGCCACCACCGCCACCACCGCAGGATATAATACGCTGGTAGATGACCTAACCACAATCAGACAATCTACTGGCCGCATTTCAGAACTAAAACAACAATTGCAGCGGATTCATGAAGAAATCGATGGTTTCTTTGAGCAGGAAGGGCAACCTCGCTTCCATATTGATGCAGGGTCGTTTGGAGGTGATATCATGGTCAATAAGCTTGCCTTCATACCAACAAATAATACGGAAATAACAAATGCTGTCAAATGGGGTGTGAAACAAGAAGATAAAAACGCGAAAATTGTGATCCCACTGTTGTATGCCCTGGCTACGAGTCCAAAGTACTATGCCGCTGATATACTTCAGTTCATGGAGGTGGAGTTAATCCCTGCCGAGTCAGGTACATCGGAACCTGCTCAATCAAAATCTATTACGATCAATGGTGAGGGTAAATGGACGCAAGATGGTGATAGCAGTAGACAGAATGTCAAAGCCACGATCAAACAGACACCTCGTTTCGAATTCGTGTATCTTGTCGATCTGATTGATGACCAAATTCGTCGAATTCGTGGGTATCAAACTAAATTAGAGACGCAACTGGATTGTGCATCCGAAACACTCAAAGGGAATGAATTACCGGATGAAATTGGGGTGAAGAGACAAAAGGTCGACGATCAGCAACGTCGACAGCGCAACGCGATTTGGGCAGATGCACATCGAGAAATGATCATTTCGGGAGACCGTTTGTATGCATTTCTCCGCGTCATGGCTGGTACGCTCAACGAAGACGTCACGGCCGCGCTCAATGTGGAGGATCATGCGTTGGATGCCTCGCAGCAGGAGTATCGAAAGCAACGTTCCGATCTCTTGCGTCAACAGCGCATGTTCACACAACGTGTAATCAACGATCTTTTGAGTTCCGTCTTTCGATCAAGCAACTTCCGTGTCGATCTTTTCAAAGACAAGGAGTATAACAAGCAGATCGTCATCGTCAACGAGGAGAGCATCGAGAAAGTACGTGAGCTGTCGGAGAGCAGCAGCGTCCAATTCCTCTCACAGAATGTCGATCTCCTTCGCGCATTTGAAAATCTCAAAGGTGATCCATTGCCTCTAAATCAGTTTGTGGAGAAAGTCCAGGGGATCTTGCACGACCAGAATCTCGAGGCGCAAGCGCAGCTCGCGCGGACCCAATACCAATCCAATCAAAACTCATTGGACTACCTCGCCGAACCGCGCAACTCGTACGTCGTGCGGCTCAAGAACGAAGCCTTTGCCGCCATTCGAAACGCCTTCCACACCTTCAAAAACGAATGGAGAGTGCGCAACATACAAGAGGATCCGCCAACGGCATGGGACCTCGTCGAGGGTGGTCCCGATGACCTCACAGACGCGTTTGCGCAATTTTCGGCATATTTGTGGAGTAACGCCCGTTTGTTCAGTTCGAGTACAGCCGCCTTTATCGGTGTAACTCCTGCGAAGATCAACCTGATCGTCCTTCGAACGGCACTCATAAAACTCGTCAACCGGGCTTACAATTTCAAACGCACCGCGGGGAGCAAAGGTAGACTCGACCCCGGTGACCCCAATTTTGACGTTGTAGAGAGCCCGGGTGCCGTAAAAGGAATTGCTGTCTGAACACACAAGGTTTGTGAGGGTTATCGTAGCTGTGGTATATATATAAGGGGGTCGGGTGATGAGTATGTACTCAATCACGGTCATGGCGTACCACATGGTTCCATCGAAAGAGAGCGTGAATGGGCTATTACGTGAGAAGCAAGACAAGCAAGGCAGTCCGACTCTCTTGGAGACCTTTAAGACTCAACCTTTCTGGTGCTTTCCGTCGAAACAAAGCTTCTTCATTTACCTCAACCTGATCGCTGCACTGTTTCATCTTGGCCTCCTGATCACCACAGTCGCATCGACATGCTTGAGTGACGCGGGCTGTAGCGGACCCGTCGTATACACTCACCAGACCTATCTCAAGTACAAAAGAGCTACCCTTGATGCGGGGTTTGAACTAATACCAGAGTACAAGAAGAATGAAAAGAATCCGATCTACCTGGTCGCCCTCCCGATCACCTTTTTCGGTCTCTCTGCGACAGCACACCTCGTCGTCACTTACCTCGCGTGGTCAGGAGTGTATCTGGAGTGGCTCTTCATATGTCAACAACCAGTGCGATGGATCGAATACGGTAAGTCTCTACCGCCCTCACTCTTTCTCCTCCTCCTCCCCCTTTTACAAAAAGCTCCCTGACGGATTCGAACCGCCGTTGAGGGATATCTTATTCGCACTCGAATTCAAAGTCCCTAGTGATCACCACTACACTAAGAGAGCGTGTTGTATACGTCTGACGTATTGCTTGCTCCATTATTGTTTAGGGTTCTCGTCAAGCGTCATGTTCATCGCAATTGCGTACACCTCAGGCATTCGTGATACCAGCATGATCATCGCCCTCTTTGTCCTCATGTTTTGCGTGATGACCTACGGGTGGGTATGTGAGATGCTTGCAGATCGCACTGCTGGGAATGCGGCCGATAACACGTGGCCTTGGGAACGTGAAAGCGGGTGGTGGCTCGCTCTGAAACGCCTGTTTCCAAACTTTCTCGGATACGTACCGTATGTCGCTGCTTACTACATTGTTATTGAGCAATTTATGCGCGTCACCGAAGACTTCAAGGGACCTGACGTACCTGAAGGTCGACGGATCCCATGGTGGGTCGATTTCATCGTTATTGGTCAGTGTGCCGTCTTTTCTGGCTTCGCGGTCGTGTCGATCCTTCAACAGATTTGGCCGGCAAACTGGTATTATTTGGGTGAAGTCACGTACATTTTCTTGAGCTTCCTCTCCAAGGGTCTATTGGGGATGGTCCTCATCACCTCGGTACTCCAGGCATCGGACTTTGCGGAGGCATTCACCAGCGATCAATAAGTCCATTTACATACGCTAGCATATAAATCATTCCATATGGTCGCCACGGTCATCCTAAAAATGACGCACGGTAATGTGTATATCTACACTTCGAAGGAAGAGAGGCGTCGTGATAAAGCTAGGATGACGGAAAACAAATCCGCTCTTCGCGTCGAGCTCAAACAGCGTAAAACAAGCACGTGTGTTGTAGATGACCAATCAGTACAAATTGAAAGAGTGATGCGTGTAGAAAAATATAAAAGTGACGCGGCTGATGCAGAACAGTTGTGTAAGAACAAGACTCCAAGTCGACTCGATCAACTGGAGCGGGAGGAGGATGAGATGAATCGTATCAAAGCGCTCAAGAGTAAACTCTTAGAGATGAGTTCCGGTGAGCTCAAACGAGTGTCGGACGGAGCAAAGAAGGAGTGGGTCAAGATCATGTATCAGACACGGGCGAAATCCCAAACCCGAGATTGTAAGAATCAATACACACCTAGCCGTGACACAGTATCCGGTGGAGATACCCTCAGTGATTTTATCTAATGTGATTTTTTGCTGTTACACCAACGCTATAGTTGTACAGAGCTTCGGTTTACTCGATGATTAGCTACACTAAACCACGTTTGACGTAGCGTTTTCGCTCATGTAGGTCATTATAAAAGCGCTAGGTGCTCTGTTTTGACTGAACGGCGGCTCCTGTACCCTTTCCTTTACTCGGGCACTGTGGACAATAAGAGTGGTGTGTTGCGCCTCAAATACGGTAGGAATTACGACCGATGCCTAAATATAGCAAACTCCCCTCGCTACACGCTTTGTCGCTCAGCAGCAAGAATGTGAGACAACCGCCAGAGATAGGCGGTGTCGGGGCTGCAGCATCGCCAGAGATAGGTGGTATAGCTGCTGCAGTGGCAGTGCCGTCCACCGCAGTAGTGACTGCGAGTACCGCAACATCAAAAGTAGTTGGACTGTCCTTTCTTGCAGTTGTTACCATCTCTGGTGCATCATCGGGCATATATGCGGCCACCCGATCGGTCTCCCCGACGGTCTTGTGGACTAGTGAACGCAATGGAGGCATCGCAGAACCCACCGAAGAGTGTTTTCACAAATACAGCGTTGAAAATGATTTATCTGCCAAAGAAGCAAACTACGAGTCGGTTAACTTTAGTGTTTGGAGAACGACCTCGAACAAGAACCAGCGCCTGGCATTGGTATATGACGGCAAAGTAGTGGCAAGTGCGACTGTGGGTGACTCGTTGACCGTGCAACTTGAAGACGGGTTTGATGAGAAGATGGCAACATCACTTTTTGAGTCTCACTTGCGCGCGTTTGACACTCCGATCGCAACCGGCGAGTACATGCATCGACCGTCCAAACAGCGATTTGTTGCGTCAGAAGTGTCACGGAACCACTTTGTCGCTTCAAACTACGTCCCCGGAGCCAAAAACAACGCGCCGGCTCACATTGATTACGACCGAAGAATGACGTATGGAAAGAGCTCTACGAGCATTGCAACGCGCGTGTATGTGCGCTTTAAACCAGTAGACCTCGATCACAAGACGAACTACGACTACACAGCAAACTACAGCAACGCTCCCGAAGAGACCACGTTCTTGATGCAAGAAGACGTGTCCTGTATCGCGCGATCGAGCGTTACTCTTAGCATCCCTTCTGGTAAAGTTCACCGTGTCGATCTCAAACGAGAGTTTGAGGCAGCAGACGGCGCGAAAGGATCGCCCAGTGTCGAGCCGATTAACGTACAGCGCAGACTGTCGTCCGACGTGCCGGTGTCTCCATTCTTGCCGAACGGGTTGCAGTGGTTTTCTGACAAGATTGCTCTTCATTATACAATTGACGCGATTCGCTTTCTCGGGTTGGACTTTTATCTGAGAGTGACTGCCTCTCTTTACTATACAGGCCAATTTGCTGTGTATGTGATAGTGGGTGAAAGCAATCTTGGAATCGACCTCGAGTTCTATGCTTACCGTTCAAGTGAAACCGGCGGTGCTATGATTACGCTGCTCGACAAAGACATTTTGGACATTGATCCAATTCCACTATTTTCGATTGGACCCTTGACACTGGAACTCAAGCCTGGGCTGCGCTTATTGTCAAAACTCAACTTGGCGGCCAATGTAAACCAAATTTATCTCGCTCTGCGCAACGAAGTGCATGTGTTTGCAGAGGTCACTATAAG
>Ga0302125_10000283_pt1 | contig 28869 bp, 41 predicted proteins | sample CB4_surface_MG_FD_203111 | JGI IMG/M metagenome (GOLD analysis project Ga0302125, IMG submission 203111) | Marine microbial communities from Western Arctic Ocean, Canada - CB4_surface | ecosystem: Environmental > Aquatic > Marine > Oceanic | place: Canada: Western Arctic Ocean | collected... | reverse complement strand
AGTCTTTCTTTTTTAGGTGGTAATTCTTTGTTTATTAAATATGGTTTAACTGAGTTATGTTGATCAAAAAATTGAGTCATATCAACAACCAAATCTCTTATAATTGGAAGTCCTGGCATTGGCCTGATAACAATGGGAAGACTTAAGTCAGTTAATTTAGTGACACAAGCTAATCCATTTTTTCCATTAATATTCATGGCATCGGAGCCACAGACACCTTCGCGACAGGACATCCTCATAGACAAAGTATCGTCGATACTTTTTATTTTTATTAAAGCATCTAAAAGCATTATGTCTGTTTTGGAGGGCTCAAAATCATAACTTTGCATATATGGCTTTTTATCTTCATCTGGGTTAAACCTGTAAATTGAAATTTTCATAATTCTAGTATTCTCTTTTTTTCAAAGAAAATGATTCGACAGTTAAAGGTTTTAAGTTAACCGGCCTAAATGACATGCTCTTTTCAGCAGGGTTATAAACAGAATGTTTAAGCCAATTAACATCATCACGATCCGGAAAGTCGAACCGAGAGTGCGCACCTCGACTTTCCTGACGAGAAAATGCAGATCTAATAGTTGCCTCAGCAACTTCAATCAAATTTGAAAGCTCCAGTGCCTCTGTTCTTGCCGTGTTAAATACTTTAGACTTATCCTTGATTTCAATACTCTCAATTTTTTTCCTTATTAAAAGAATATCTTCTAATCCCTTCTCTAATAAATCTGGAAAACGGAATACACCGCAATGGTCTTGCATAACTTTTCTCAACTCATCTCCAACCATTTTTGAGTTTTCACCACCTTTATTTTTTTCAAGCTTACTCAAGCGATCTAAAGTAAATTCCCCACAGTTTTTTGGTAAATCTTTATGTTTTTTATTATTTTTTGAATTATTAATAATGCTAAGCCCAGCAGCCCTTCCAAAAACGACTAAATCTAAAAGAGAGTTTGATCCTAGGCGGTTTGCTCCATGAACTGATACGCAAGCACATTCACCCACAGCATATAGACCATTAACAATAGAGTTATTGTGTGAATCTCTTACTTGCCCATCAAGGTTCGTTGGTATCCCACCCATCATATAGTGAACAGTAGGTACAACTGGTATAGGCTCATCAACAGGATCAACGTTTGCAAATTTAATAGATGTTTCACGGATACCAGGTAACTTCTCATTTATTAATGCTTCGCCCAAATGAGATAGTTTCAAGAAAACACCATCTTTATTCTGACCTATACCCCTTCCTTCTTTAACTTCGGTTGCAATTGCTCTTGATACTATGTCGCGACTAGCAAGGTCTTTGGCTTTAGGAGCATAATTACTCATAAATCTATCGCCAGAAGAGTTAATTAAATAACCACCCTCTCCCCTTACTCCCTCAGTAATTAATACTCCCACATTTAAAATACCTGTCGGGTGAAATTGCCAAAATTCCATGTCCTCTAATGAAATATTTGCACGTGCTGCCATGCCTAAGCCATCACCCGTATTAATGTATGCATTAGTACTAGATTGGAAAATTCGACCAGCTCCACCGGTTGCAATAATAGTATTTTTAGAATGAAAAATTGCTAACTGACCAGACTTGAGATCCAAAGCAACTAGACCTAAAACTGATCCTTCTAAGTCTCGTATTAAGTCTAACCCAACCCATTCTATAAAAAATTTTGTATTAAGCTCAATATTTTTTTGATACAAGGTGTGTAACATGGCATGCCCAGTTCTATCCGCTACAGCACAAGTTCTTGAAATTGATGATTCGCCAAAATTTTTAGTCATCCCTCCAAATGGGCGCTGATAGATTTTACCGTCATCATTTCTATCAAAAGGCATGCCCATGTGCTCTAAACTGTATATTGCCTCAGGAGCATTTTTACACATAAATTCAATGGCATCTTGATCACCTAAGTAATCAGAGCCTTTAACTGTATCAAACATATGCCAAAGCCACTTATCATCAGAAACATTGGATAGTGCTGCAGCAATTCCTCCTTGAGCAGCAACCGTATGAGATCGAGTTGGAAATACTTTTGATATAACTGCAACATCTAGTCCTTCTTGACCAAGTTGAATTGCAGTTGTTAAGCCTGCACCACCTCCACCAAGAATAATTGAATCAAATGTAAAGTGTTTAATAGTCATTCAAATCAACCAATTAAATAATAACTTAGAATAAAAAGTTGAAAAATTATACCAAGAAAAAAACAAAAATTAATACTCCTTCTAATAGAAGACCATTTAATATAATCTTCTGTCACATGTAATATCCCTATCCAAGCATGGAAAAACATTAGACAAAAAAATATGAAAGTACTGATTTTCACAAAAAAACTATCGAATAAATATGTCCAACTTAAATAGTCAAAAGTAGAATGGCTTATAATCAAAATTCCCATAATCAAAAAATATATAGTCATGAATAATGCAGTAAACCTTTGGTAAATCCATTGAGTCATCCCACCAAACGGTTCTTTAAGCAGATTAATATTCATATCCAATTAACCAATAAAGCTGTCAGCATAAAGCTAACTATCAAAACAGTTTTACTGCTAAGTCGAGCAACAATTAAATCTGTACCTATTTGAAAATCTAATAATAAGTGTCTTAAACCAGCTATCAAGTGATGAAGCAACGCCCAAATAAAAAGTACTTCTATAGATTTAACTAGCCATGAATCCATCAAAAGAAGGATAAAGTTAAAATTTAACTCTGAAGTTAGTGAGTAACAAAAAGCCCAAATCATTAAGGGCATTAGTAAAAATAGAATAACTCCACTCATTCGATGAAGTATTGATACCAATGCAGGCAAAGGAAGTCTTATAGAGAATAGATTTAAATTTTTTATTTTCCTTGTAGCCAAAACTTAAGCTGCCTCTTTTACTGCTTTTGCAACCCAATCAATTAGTCTTGGATCAAAAGGTTTAGGAATAAAGTACTCCTTTCCGAATGACATTGATTGAGCGCCATAAGCATCTAAAACTGACTGAGGTACATCTTCTTTAGCAAGATCGGCTAAAGCATTTGCAGCTGCAATTAGCATCTTATTAGTAATTTCTGTTGCTTTAGCGTCTAAAGCCCCTCTAAATAAAAATGGAAACCCTAAGACATTGTTAACCTGATTTGGAAAGTCTGATCGTCCAGTTGCCATAACAATATCATCTCTAACAGTATGAGCTTGACTGGGTAAAATCTCAGGGTCTGGATTTGCTAATGCAAATATAATTGGGTTTTTTTCCATATTAGCTACTAATTCAGCTGTTAGAAGATTGGCCCCAGATACACCAATAAAAACATCAGAATCCATCATTGCTTCTTTTAATGTATTACATTTTGAATCAATAGCAAGATCTTGATTATATTTATTTAAATCAGATCTATTTTTATTTAAAACACCTTTACGGTCAACCAGTAATATATTTTTAGCACCCATCAATTTAAGTAATCTTGCACAAGAGCAACCCGCAGCTCCAGCACCTAAGAAGACAATATTAACCTCCGATAAATTTTTCTCTTGAATTTCTAGTGCATTAATCAATCCAGCCGCTACTATGACTGCAGTACCATGTTGGTCATCATGAAAAACTGGTATATCCAACCGCTTTTTTAACTCAGACTCTATGTAAAAACAATCAGGAGCAGCAATGTCCTCTAAATTAATACCTCCAAATGTTGGAGAAATATTAACTACGGTTTGAATGAATTCATCTGGGTCTGAACAATTAATTTCAATATCATAAACATCGATATCAGCAAATTTCTTAAAAAGTACGCCTTTTCCCTCCATTACTGGCTTTGCAGCTAGAGCTCCTACATCTCCTAAACCAAGTACAGCGGATCCATCGGTGATGACTGCAACCAAATTTCCCTTATTGGTATAACGGTATGCGGTGGATGGATCTTTAGCAATTTCACGAACTGGTTCAGCTACACCTGGCGTGTATGCTAACGCCAAATCATCCGCAGTATCACAAGGTTTAGTCGGGTTTACTGCTAACTTTCCTGGGACTGGAAATTCATGGTAATCAAGTGCTTTCTTTATCTTCTTATTCATTTTTTATCCTATTCAAGTTCTGTTTTATAATAATGATCTAGTGTCAGACATAAACCCAATCTCCATTCAATCGGTTTGTTGTCATAAGTGTAAGATAGTCTCTCGACACTTAATAAAGGCGAGCCTTCTGATATATGAAGCAACGCAGAAGATTCTTTGCTTGATCCTACAGCTAAAATTTTTTCATCTGCATGTAACATCTGAATCCCAAAGTCGACTTCATACATACGATACATAGAACCACTTTTTTCAATAATTTTTTCAGGGGTTAGGCCGCGAAAATATGCAGTTGGAATTTTTATAAGATCTAAAATAAGTGGTCTACCATTAAAGGTAAGTAACCTTTTTATTGAAATTAGTGTTGAAGATGGGTTGATACCAAGAGATTTTGCTATTTGGTTACCAGCCTTCTCCTTCTCAAAGGAAATTAATTTACTCTCTAAGTTCTCTTTTTTACCTGATTTTTCAGTTAGTCTTAAAAATCTTAATTGAATATTCTCTTCGTTGTGTGATGAAACAAAGGTTCCCTTACCCTGGCGCCTAATAAGTATTTTATCTGAAACTAAATCATCAATTGCTTTTCGAACTGTACCTTGGCTAACATTATATTTTTTTGCTAATTCTATTTCACTGGGAATAGATTCGCCAGGAGCCCATTCTGCACTTATTAAACTCCCCGTAATTCTTTTTTTTACCTGTATATAAAGTGGGCTCATAAATTAAGATTCTAAGTAGAACTCTATGTATTAAGTTATATATATCATATATAAGACTTAAAAATAAATCAACCGCTTTATTACAGTAACTTTAATAGATAATAATTTATATAAGATACTGTTTATATTAATAATTTACTAAATTATAAAGAAAAAACTTATATAAAGTATATAAATTAGATTATTATATATTGAGATATTTATAAGATATAAAGCCAACCAAATAATGAGAAAATATATATAATTTACTTTAGATAATGGAGGTAGGCAGCAACTTTGTGCCTGTTGTATTCCGGTAAATTACAGGAGTTTTTTTTTAATTTCTCTTAACTCAATTATTGGGTCAATTGCGGGGTCAAATTCTCCAAGACCTGAGCGAGAATACCAGTACCTACTATTACTATCATCTCCCTCGATCTTATGGAGGATTGCATGGATTAATTGAGCAATATCAGTATTAATATCTTGAACAATATGATGCGCATCATCCCATTTATGATTTAAGGCGCAGTTGATTGCCAGTAAATACTTTGAGTTGTCTTTACTCATTAATTTGCCTTTCTTGCTCCAATCTATACTTACAGTTTAGTTTATGATTTTCTAGTAAGCCATTGATTTTAAGTGCATCTTCTTTGCATAAAGAGCAGCGAAAAATATTTGCCTTAGGGTCTTTTTTTTCTTGAGGGTAATCTATATAAAACAATTTTTTCATTTGTTAATTGTATTATAAATTAGTATATTTAAATATATTAATTATGTATATTTAGAACATGGACAATAAATTAAATAATTTTGATGGAGTAAGGTTAATTCTAGCTTTTTTAGTAATCTTTGCTCATCTTCCAGGCCTTACACAAATTGATACTTTTAATTTTTTAAGGGTTCTACTAGATACCACCTTCCCTGTTAAAGGTTTTTTTGCTATTAGTGGTTTTTTAATTATGAAAAGCTATACGACGTCATATAAAAACTTATCAGGCCTTAAGGTTTATCAAGATTTTTTTAAAAAAAGATTTTTTCGTATCTTTCCGGCATATTTTGGAGTGATTTTATTTTGTATGGTCATCGGGGCTTATACGTCTCGCCTCGGTTTATTTGATTTTATTCAATCATATGAAACAGTAAGATACCTTTTTTATAATATAATTTTTCTAAATTTCATGCAGCATACTCTTCCTATGGCTCTGGAAAATAATGCTCATCAATTTTTAAATGGCTCATTATGGACAATAAAAATTGAAATAATGCTTTATTGCTGTATTCCGTTAATTTTTTATTTATTTCGTAAGCTTGGGTCGGGCATAATAAGTCTAATAATATTTTTCGTAAGTGTAGTCTGGGTATATTTCTTCAATTCAATGTATGACGGAGCATATGCTAGGGAAATATCACTTCAATTTCCGGGTCAATTATCGTATTTTATATTTGGAGCCTACTTCTTTATAAACAAAAATTTGTTATTAAAAGTTAAATGGATTTCCATCATTTCTTCTATTTGTTTCCTCCTAACTCTTGAATCAAGTATTAATTTAATAATAGAGCCAATCTTCTTTTCTTCTATAGTTATTTTCTTCTCAACACAGGCATATAAGAACCTTCGGTTAGGAAAATACGGGGATATCTCTTACGGAATTTATTTGTACCATTTCCCGGTAATTCAATTACTGGTTTTTATAGGGTTATTCGAGCTTAATAAATGGCTTGCTTTGGTTGTAACTATAGCTGTAACAGTTTTAATGGCTTTCCTCTCTTGGAATTTTATTGAAAAAAGGTTTCTACATAAAAATTCACATTACGTAAAAGCAGCAAGCAATAATTAATAGGGAAATAGTTGGTTGAAAAATTACTTAAATAAGTATTTTTTTTAAGTATTAGTCAGTAAGCCCCTTCGTTTCTGTTCCTTTTAGCGCAAAAAATAAACCACCCACCCATAACAGAACATGAAAATGGTCATACAATAATACATCCGTTAGTGATTGAGGTTGTCCAATCCAGATAACTCCAGTCACAATACAACCAATAACAAAACCACTGAAACGTGTAATTAGATCACCAATCCAAATCCATCTAGTGAACATGACTAAGCCACCAACAAGCAGCCCTATACCAGCACCAAGTTCTCCGTAAGCTGTAAACCACCACACGATATAAGGCAATCCAAATACCTCTGCCATTTCTTGTGTTACTGGCATTTTCGACAACCCTTGTTGCACGAAAACGATTATGAGTGGAATTCTTAACAGCCAATGTGATAGGCGACGGAAAACCGGTATTTTCATTGTTAATTCTTTTAATCTCATTTTATGCCTCTTTATCCTTTAATTTATTGGTACCTAGAATGGTATATGAATACATTGTATATGCCTGTATAACTTTTAATTTACTCAGAAATAACGCTTTAATGTTTCATTATATTATAATATTTATCTTTTTTGATAAGGATTTAGAGGTGTCAACAGTTACCTCGTTCTTTGCAGCTTTAGGTTAATTCATTCAAAAAGTTTTATAAGAATTTTACTTTTGTATAACTTAAAAATAGGATGATTAAGAAAATTTTATAAGATTATTATTTTATACCTAGATATCACAAAAAATATTCTTCCTAAAACTTGATCTCTATTTATCTTTCCTATGTTTAAAGAGCTTGTACTTTCCTGACAATCTCCTTCAAACCATAAGTGCCCGCTATCATCAATATACTTAAATCTTTTTATGATTAAACCTAGTGACGGATGAATAATTTTATAAATGTACTTGGGAGACATTTTTAAAGGATTTAAAAAAAAGGAAAAAACATAGCTTCCATTTTCAATGGTTGGAAGCATGCTATTTCCTTTAACTTTGTGTATACCGACTTTAATCAAATTTTTAAGAATTTTTTAAATCAGGGTAAACAACTTCCAATGATGGTGGGTAAGGACAAGTAGCTACATAAGTCTGCACACCCTTAGTCTCCCAAAATATTTGAGCAAATCTGTTTACGTGAGATAAAAGCTCCAAAGATGCTGTTTTATCAATTTTTTGCTTAGCTTTTGAGCTGGTAAGCATTATATTATGAACAAGTTCATGTATCTCTGGGAATTTCTCGATTTGAGGCTGTTTAAAGTAGTCTCCCCAAATTACCCTTACCAATTCTTTTACTTTAATACCATGCTCTTCTTTTTGTATTACAAGTCGACTGAACTGGGCGTTATCATTTGGGTCATCTAGACCTTTTTCAATTAATTCATTTAATAGGTCAGTTGTTCTTATGATTGTTAAAACCGCGACCTGAGCCTCTAAAGGCTCATAAATTTTACAAGGGATATCACAATGAGCGTGTAGTTCAGAAATAAAACCTTTGTGATTAATGTAATTTAATATTTTATATAACATTATTTAACTTCCGATAAATACTTAGAAAATCTTCCTTTGCCAGCAGCAAATTTTTTCTCAATCTTTTTTGCAGCCTTTTTTGCAATTTTAGCGTTAGAGCTTGGGTCGCCTACCACCACAATGCCGACCATACCAAACATCGCATGAGGAGTACAGTTGTAGCCATACAATCCTTCTACATCAAATTTTACAGATATAGATTTCTCTCCAGCTTTTTTAGTCATTTTACCTATCCATGGTTTAGCGCCTTTAGGAAGCATTTCTTTGATTGAAGCCGAGTTATGCATAGGATCTCCTATCCAAGTTACAGTGTCTCCTTTCATAATATTAACTACAGCTGGTTCAAAAATAAACATGTCTGGAGCATTGCCGTTTAGCATTTTAACTTGATGCTCTTTTGCGACTACACTTCCGATTGAAAAAATTAATACCAAAGCCAATAAAGATCTAATCTTACTCATACTGATTTACTCCTGTTAATTTAGTAAAAAAAACTTAAAACTGAAATGACTTCTGTGTTTCAACTATTATTGACACCTAACTGAATAAGAAGTTCTCTTAAAATACAGAATCTATAAAATATAGTTAACGACTATAAAATTCAACTACCGAGGCTGGACTCATAATCGTTGCGTAGGGAATTTCATCTGAAGAAGGGTACCTGATATAGGTTACCTTAAATTCTTTTGAGTTTAGAGAGATATACTCTGGTACATCCCTTTCTAGCTTTTGAACTGAATCAAGAATTAAAGGGATAGTTCTACTTTTCTCCTTAACGACAATTTCATCGCCTGGCTTACACCTGTAAGAAGGAATATTAACAACGCTTCCATTTACTGTTACGTGTTTGTGATTAACGACTTGTCTTGCGGAAAAGACAGTAGAAACCAGGTTAGCCCTATAAACAATAGCGTCAAGCCTTGACTCAAGAAGAATAAGAAGGTTTTCACTAGTATCACCTTTTTGAGCGAAAGCATCTTTATAGATATTTCTAAATTGCTTTTCACCAATGTTTCCATAATAACCCTTCAATTTTTGCTTCTCTCTAAGCTGAACTCCGTAATCACTTCTTCTTCGAACACCCTTAGGCCCATGCTGACCCGGCCCATATGTTCGAGTATTGGTTGGGCAATTATCTTTCCCCCAAATATTCTCTCCCATTTGTCTTGATAATTTATTTTTTGGTTGCTGCCTAGGATTTCTAGTTGCCATATCTCTTTCCTTTTATATTAATGAGTAAAACTACTCAACTGGTATTGTCTTCTCGGAGGAATTATTAAATTTGCTTTTTCTAGAATTGCAGAAAATGCATTTAATATCTTGAAAATATTTCTACCCTGCTCCGCCTTAAGCCAATTATTAAGTGAAGCTTGTGCCTCCTCATATTTATCATTCTGTAGCATACATATGACTTCAAGCACTTTAGATTCACCAAAATGAATATGTTCGCATAACTCTGAACCGATAGGACCTTTTTCATCTGTTCCTTCTGCAATTCCATAAACTATTTCTTCAACTAAAGCAGAAATATCAGGGAGTTGATGCTGCTCTATACATATTTTAAATAATTCTTTTGGATCCTCTCCCGTTATTGAACAAGTAGCCCAGTGCCTTAATGCCCAAACAACCATTACTTCAGATGTACTTAAATCCAAAAAGATACTTTTTTTTATAATGCCTTCACCAATATTATCTGTAGGTTTCAATTTTTTTCCCTTTTTTCCCATATAAAAATCTTATATTTAATTGTAAATGAGAATCATTCGCATTACAACATATTTAAGAAAAAAGTTTTATCCATTGAAACAATAATAACTAACGTGATTTAAAACAAATAAAAAAATCAATACATTTTGAAAAATATTAAGATGCATAGTAAGGGTTTAGCTAAAATTAGCAATATTTGTGGGAAATATTTTATAATGCAGATATTATAATTTAAGTTTAAAGCAAATTTTTAATAACAAGGTGACATTTAATATGCGATTAATAAGATGGTTTGTGGGTAGATTAATTCTTTTTGTAAACTTTATAACTCTGCCTAAGCCAATAATAAGAAAAAAAATTGATCAAGACAAGATTGACAAAGAAACAAAGGGGTTAACAATTTACCAATTTAAAGCCTGCCCTTTTTGTGTAAAGGTGAGAAGGTATATAAGGAAAAATAATCTTAAAATAAATTTTAAGGATGCAAAAAATAATAAAAAATTTAAATTTGAACTAGTTAATGGAGGAGGAAAGCATAAGGTGCCATGCTTAAAAATAGAAAAAATTAACTCTGAGACTCAATGGCTTTACGAGTCAACTGAAATTATTAATTTTTTAAAAAAAATTGCGACCTAAAGTAACATCTCTGTCGCCCTTAGTCGCAATTATAAAATTGAGATAGTTGGTTATTTATAAATTATTACTTTCTTACTTTGACATGTTTCGACAATATTTTTAAATTATTATTTTTAACTTTATTACTTTTTTTCCATTCCCATAATAAATCTTTTGTTTTTTTTACCTTTTTTTCGAAACCATAAAGAGGTTGAGGATAAAGACTTTCGTGTTGAAAAAATAAATCATAGTTTTTATTAGGTAAATTAAGAATGTATCCTGAGTCATACCCTCTAAGCTCTTCTACCCACTTTTTTATGAATAATGTATCCGTATCATGCTCAAGTGCTTGTTTCATAGGGTTATATATTCGAATAGTATTTATTCCGGTGATGCCTGCTTGCATTTGTATTTGTGGGTAATGAATGCCGGGTTCAAAATCTAAAAATAAAGTCGCCAAATACTCTGCAACTAATTTCCAGTGAATCAAGTAGTAATGGCAGGCAAAACTAACTAACATTGCACGCATTCTAAAGTTAAGGTAGCCCGTTAACTTTAATGCCCTCATAGATGCGTCTACAAGTGGATATCCAGTTTGGCCATGAGCCCATAATTGAAAATCATTGTGAGCCTTATCAATAACTAAGTATGGAAAATTTTGGTACCCACTGTTTACCGGCTCATTTTCAATTGTAATTTCACTTTCAAATTTTTGAATAAAGTGACAGTGCCAATGTAACCTTGATGATAATGCTGCCATTGGCCTTCTCCACCCAGGTCTATCCCATGACTTCAATAGTTCTTTATAAATCTCTTTGATGCTTATATTTCCATAGCTAATATATGGTGAAAGTCTTGAACAGGTATATCGACTTTTTTCTGGCTTAGAAATATTTTTAAAGTATTCGCTTCCCCTATCAATAAAAAAACTTTTTAATTCAAAGCCTGCACTTTTAAATCCACCTTTTTGATAATTTTTTTTTTCAAGAATAATAGGTAGTTTTTGTAGAGAGAAATCATGATGAAGAATTCGGGCTTCTATTAGATTAATTTTCTCAATAGGTTCACGCATTACATTATTCCAATGCTTTTCCCAATTATTACGATTAGTGAGCCCACGGATAACAGCATTTGTTGAATACTCCCGCCAAGTAATATAATGTTTTTTAAACAATAGGCTAATTTCAGAGTCCCTAGAATACGTTATTTTTAAACCAGTTTCCTCGTGGCTAAAGATACTTTTAATACAGTACCTATCTATTAAAATATTAAATATTTCAGCTGCTTCTCCAAAAGCAATCGTCAATTCTTTTTTATGAGATTGAAGCTCATCTTGGATATCAGATAATGATTGCTGTATAAATCTCCAGTGGCGCTCATCGTAATGAACATCTCTCATTAGTAGTGGCTCATAGATATAGAGAATAATAAAATCCTCTTGTTTTTGAATTGCGTTATACAAAGGGAGATGGTCGGTAAGTCTTAGATCTCTTTTTAGCCAGACAATATTTATTATTTTTTTCTCAGACATAAATATTTATTTTCTTTAAATACACTTAAAATTTTCCCAAAAATAAAGTTAGTATTACTTGTAAGTTTTACTAAACAAAAAATTTATATTCTTTACAATATAAAATTTTCTTAAATAACTAATAAAATTATTATTAATATTTTAATATGACCATTAAACTTATAAATAGTTAACTTTTAAATAAATAAATGAACAACGAGATTTTTTCTAAGACAAAATATATATTTAAATAAGGATCAGATATGAATGTTTCAGAATTTATTTTACAGGCTCTTAAAAAAATTCAGCGAGGTACCGTAGATCGAAAATCATCTTTTCGACTCCCGATACTTTCGACTGCATTAAACAGCAAAGTTTTTCAACGTATTGTTGTTGCAAGAAATTTTAATGAGCTTGATAATTCATTATTAATTTTTACGGATCGTGAAAGTCAAAAGTATTATCAATTACATCATAATAAAAATTGCTCGCTATTATTTTGGGACCAGAAAAATAAACTACAGGTCCAAGTTGATGGTGAAGCTTACATGGTAGGAAATAAAAAAACTCATTGGGATAAATTAAATGATAATCAAAAGGATGACTACAAAATTATTCCATTTCCGGGTAAGAAAATAGCATCTGCTAAAGATTATGATTTTAACAGCCCAGTTAATAGATTTGAAGCCATTAATATTCAGTTTAAAAAAATGGATGTCCTAGAGTTATCTTCAAGCGGTCATTGTCGAGCTAAATGCATATTCAATGAGAATGGTAAGGAAGAATATTGGGTGGCTCCATAATAGTTTATTTGTGAGTCCAAAACCCCTCTTAATTAATTTACCTTATAATCTTATTAAACTTTAACTTATAATTCTAAAATTCCTTATTCAAAAAATTTATTAGTTTCAGATTTAAGTATTTTTACCAATAATAAAATACCAATTAAATTAGGGATAACCATCATGCCATTCATCAAGTCTGAAAAATTCCATACAAAACTAAGGGTCATAGTCGCACCAACAAATATAAGGCAGGTAAAAATAATTCTATAAAACGTCACTACCTGACTACCAAATAAGAACTCAATAGCCTTTTCTCCATAATAACTCCAGCCGATAAGTGTAGAAAAAGCAAAAAGCGCTGTGCAAATTGCAACGATTGTTTCACCTGTTGCCCCAAGAGTCACACCAATGCTTTTAGAAGTTAAATCAGCTGCACTTATTCCCGATGTCCAAACATCAGTCGTAAGTATTACCAGCGCAGTCAAGGTACAGATAATAATTGTATCTATAAATGTTCCCGTCATACTTACCAGTGCCTGTCTAACCGGATCATTGGTCTTAGCTGCTGCTGCAACAATAGGTGCTGAGCCTAGACCTGCTTCATTTGAAAATAAACCTCTTGCAACACCAAACCTAATAGCTGCGGCCATAGTTGCTCCTATAAAGCCTCCACTTGCTGCATGTCCTGAAAAGGCATGATTAAATATTAGAGCAAAAGCACTTGGTACCTCTTCTATCCTAAAAATAAGAATTAAGATTACTGTACTTAAATAAAGTAAAATCATAGATGGAACAAAAAAAGATGCAAACCTACCTATAGATTTTATACCGCCCACAATAACTAAGCCTGCAAGAACAGCTAAAATTCCTCCAGTCCATACGGTTGGAATATTAAATACATTTAAGAATATTGATGAGGTTGAATTTGCTTGGACCATATTACCAATCCCAAAAGCTGCAAAAAAAGTACAAACAGCAAAAACTTTTCCTAGCCAAGGGATACCTGCTCCTTTAGAGATATAGTACATAGGGCCACCTCGCATACCATTAGGCCCGCTCTCCCTATATTTAACTGCTAGGAGTGCTTCAGAATACTTTGTTGCCATCCCAAAAATAGCGGTTAACCACATCCAAAAAACTGCGCCGGGTCCACCCAATGTTATGGCTGTTGCTACACCCACAATATTACCAATGCCAACAGTAGCTGCAAGGCTAGTCATTAAGGTTGCGAAATGCGAGAGATCACCTTTCTGCTCAGACTTACTAAAAACAATTTTAAAGGCTAAAGGAAGTGTTCGGAATTGAATTCCTCGAAGCTGAATTGTTAGAAAAATATGAGTTCCAAAAAGCAAGATTAAAAGTGGAGGTCCCCACAACAAACTAGACATATAACTAACAGTAGATTCTATTATATCAAGCAAAAGTTGCCCCTTAAATTATAAAGTTTTTTTATTATTTTTAACCTAACCATCACACAAAGAGCTAGCTACTTCATCTTCTCTAGACAAATCCAATATTGGCGATACGAGATTTAACTTTTTGTTATATATGATATGAGCTCACCATTTAAGTCAGCATTACTATAGGCTTGATAATGAACCAGCTTCCATTCCCGCCTAAAATAATTCATCTCTATAAGACCCAGAGAAGATAAGGCCCCTTTTTATGACTTAAAATAATTTTTTTTCATACTATACCCTACCGAGTTTGCATCTATCCTAGAAACACTATTTAATTCTATGTAATATTTATGGTTTCCACTGTCACTTCTTTTACTCCATTACCCTGTAACCACAGAAGGGATTATGAATAAGAGTAAGAATATAATAATTTTTTTCATTTTCCGAACCTGTATGCAGTAGCTATAAAATAACTTCCAATAATTATATTAGTTAGCACCCACATATCTTTTGGTAAATAAATCGGGATTAATGGATTAAATAAAAGAGCTATAAATAACATTACCCAAAAATTAACACTGTCTTTTTTACAAAGACCTAAAGCAACATAAAGTGAGGTTCCGGTAACGACTAACCTTAACAATATGTAATAACCATATGGAAGGCCAAAAATTGCTATAAAAAGTAATGCGGCTGGTAGATAGAGTATTTTCATTTAGATTTTATGAGTTCGTAACTTGACTTAGATATAATATTTTTTTTACCATTATTTTACGCCCAGTCAATTAAGCGGGCAAATAATCAGAAAAATCTGTTACTTTTTTTTATGGGCTTCTTTTTCTTTAATACGAGATTTACTGAGCATAACCTCTTTTTCAATAATTTTTGCCGCCTCTGCTTTTTCTTTATCGTTCATTAAAATAAAATGTTTTATATGATTTGCAGTAAAATTCAATTTATTAAGGTTCCTGCCTAACTGTTCGATTAAATTACACACCCTATTATTAAGATCTTTATATATAGCAAATAGAAATACGATGATTATGATAAGAAGTATATTTGTTAAAATAAGTGAATCCATATAAATTTAAACTTTAGGAATTAAGAATAAAGGATAGTTTTTTCATAAGATTAGTTTACTCCCAGATAATTAAGCAGGCAAATTAAGCGCCCTTATGTCCCACAAAAAGTCTGGTAGTTAGGGTTCGGAAGAGTGGTTTGGTTACGATAAACTTCATTGGACACTGTTTCCTCAAATGGATTCTTCAAGGCTTCAAGTAAAGCTAAGAAAGGTTTCAAATCACCCCCTTCTCCGGCTGCTAAAGCTTCTTCCACATAATTATTGTTCGGAATAATTACGGGATTACTATCACGCATAAGACAGAAAGAGTCTTTTAGCGGCCTTGAGTTCCTCGTAAGCCTTGATTTCCAGAGTATGTGCCAATTTTGAAACTCTGGTGAATTATAGGCTTCGTTTTCTGGTACATTTTCTTGAATCAGGTCACGAAAAGTCCTTGTGTAGTCGACTTTTGAGTTTTGCATCCAATCTAAAAGGCCTTGAGCGAGAGAAAAATCCTCTGCTTCCTCGCCAAATAGTCCGAGCTTACTCCGCATACCACTTATCCATGCGTGATTAAATTCTTTACTGTAACCCTCAATAGCCACCTCTGCTAGTTTTACTGCTTTCGCCGTTTCCTTGTGTAAAAGCGGGATGAGACTGTCGGCCAGTCGCGCCAAATTCCATTGAGCGGCAGGCACCTGACTTCCGTACTTATAGCGTCCATGAGAGTCAATTGAGCTAAATACTGCCCCCATGGAAAATATATCCATGAAAGCGCAGGGACCATAATCAATTGTTTCACCACTAATAGTCATATTATCGGTATTCATTACACCATGGATGAACCCAACATGCATCCATGCAGCGACGAGTTTAGCTTGGCGCTCGATCACGCCCTTAAGGAAGCCGAGATAAGGGTTTTCCTGGTGAATAAATTCAGGGTAATGCCGAGATATTGCATAATCAGCTAATTGCTTGAGTCCCTCAAGACCTTGGGTAGCGTTAGCATATTCAAAAGTGCCTACGCGCAAATGACTAGAGGCTACACGCGTCAGAATTGCACCGTCCAATAACGATGAACGAATGACTGGTTCGCCAGTTGATACCAGGGCAAGGCTTCGGGTTGTGGGAATTTTTAGAGCATGCATCGCTTCACTGATAAGGTATTCTCGTAACATTGGAGCAAGTGCAGCACGCCCATCACCATTTCTTGAATAAGGTGTTGGGCCAGAACCTTTAAGCTGAATATCGAAGCGTTTGTCATCGGGTGTAATTTGCTCTCCAATTAAGTGCGCACGACCATCTCCTAAAATCGAAAAATGACCGAACTGATGGCCCGCATAGGCTTGTGCAATAGGACTTACATCTTCAGGTAGTGTGTTACCAGAAAAAAGTTGAGCAAGCATTTCCTTATCATTAGTAGGTAAATCAATACCGAGTGATTTTGCCAGATTAGTATTGAACAGCAAAAGTTTTGGCTCACTTACTGGTGTAGGGTTAATGCGAGTAAAAAATTGTTCCGGTAAGTCGGTATAGCTATTTTCTAATCGCAAACCATGCGGATGATTCATAATTGATGAGCTCGATTTATAAAATTGAATAGGAGTATTTTTTTCATATATTTATTTTTTATTTAACTTAATCCAAACAAAAGTTCCGATAACTAGTACACCAATCCATATAAAAATAAAAGCAATACCCATTACACTACCAATTACTGTAATTGGGTCAAATTGTGTATTAATTGCAAGACCAATTACAGCCCAAAGAGCCACTGCTAAAATTTTTTTTATACTCATAATTACTTTTTCTTACCTTTTTTAAAAGATTAGTTTACTCCCAGACAATTAAGTGGGCAAATTGAGTTTTCTTGCAAGTAATTAATCAACCAACCAAAAAAACAATCCAGTTAATAATACAACCTTCAGTAGTAATAATCCTGCAATTAATATGTATTGTTTCATTTCTCACACCATGATTAAAATATTGGATACATTTCAGAAATTTTCATGCAATGATAAAGAGTATAAAAATAGGTAGTTTTTTTTAAAAGACAAGAGCACTTATAAATATTTAATGTAAGTCTCTATTAGCTTTAATTATTTCAGTCTTACTTACTTTAAGCTTCCCTAATCCTAATTTTATATAGGTTGGATAGACCATAAGTGAATTAGGTATATCAATATTATTCCAATTACTTTTGATTCGCTTAACCTCACTATCATCTAGAATTGTTCTACCCTCCTCCACTCTGTCAAATAGGTAATCATTAAGAGCGGTCCACTTATATTTATCTATCTCGTTTTGCCATCTTTCATCAGTCCATATATTAGGCCTTGGCTTATCATTAGCGGTTCGCCATAACCCTTTATTGTCTTTAGTCTTAAGTGAGTGATTGCGAGCCATGTCGTCAATTTCAATTATGGCCTTTGATCTAGATATATCCTTATTAATTATCATGCCCACTAGTATTATAATGTTGTTAGGAACTTCATAGGGGTTAGGTGGCCTACCTTCAACCCTGATTAATTGGAAGGCTTGGTCTAAAGTGTTAACTAAAGAATACTCACCTGACTTTCTTTTATTAAATGAATCTCTAATAGCATGAAGTAACTCTTTAGTATTTTCATCAAAAGTAACTGCTCTATTGAACATAGAGATCACAAGGTTAGAATCATAAACAGTAGCAGTATGTTTTTTAAACATATCAAGCGCAAACCGCTCTCTAAAAACTTTGAATACGCCTATGGCGCCATTAATAGATTGTCTTACTGAATGCGATGGATTAACATTATTAATTTCATCGTTCACGTAATCTAAAGTATCTGCTAACTCTCTGAAGTATGAGTTATCCGTTTTAAACCCCTCTTGCAAATTACTCCAGTTATTTTCCATTACTGTTCTTTTTAGTAACCACAACCATCTATCTAAATTTGGGTTTTCTATTAAAGTTTTATCATTCATTTTTTTTATGTTTGAATTAAAAATCTCTATCTTCTTTTTTACATAGAGCCTTAAAATTATTACTCTTACTTATTTTAAGGGTTTTTTTATTTCTTATATTATCAACTTCCGTCAAGATGCCAGTTAAGCGGTCAACTATAATTCTAATAGTACTGACAGATGAATCATCGCTATTACCCATATCAGTTATAGTTTGTAAGGCAGTAATTGATTCTGAAGCTATCTCGTAACGCTCTTTAATTTTAATATCTTCATGAGGCGGTCGCTTTGGAGCAGTATATTCTTTGTTTTGAAATGTATACTTTCTTCCTGAATTCACCCCGATATACTCCATTGAGTTTTTTTGTATCTTTAATAGAGCTACCTCTTCATTATCAATACTCATTCCTTGATCTATATAGCTTCGGAATTCTCTTTTACCCTCACAAACTAAAGTAAACTCTTCAGCATGAATAAAAGGAGAAAACAGTATCATTAATAGTAGTAGTTTTTTCATTAAACTAATTTATATTCTTATTTTTCTTATCATTTGCACAGGCCTGAATACCATCATTTCTTCCTAAATTATATCCCTTGCTATATTCAGCTGATTTCCAATAATTCTCAGAGACAATTGTTACCTTTACTCTGCATTCAGAGCTATATCCCTCAGCATAGCCATCATCGTATCCAGATTCAACAGTTTTTTCACCGTGTCTACATCCAAATAGTAATATTTGTAAAGTTAGGAAATATAGGAGTAGTTTTTTCATGAAGGTATTTTACCCTCAGATAATTGAGTGGGCAAATGAATAAATTATGATTTTTAATTACATTTGACTATTTACATAACACTTAAAACTCCCCTGCATTGTTAGTTTCTTATACCCATCCTGATCTATATTACCCAATTGAATATTTTCTATTTCGAAGCGAGTTCCACAGACCTCATGGATTCTTCTTCTGAGTTCTTCCTTTAAGTCTAATTGGACTGATGAAGCATTCCCCTTTATTTGTATATTGTATCGATTTGAATCTAAGGGTAATAAGCTTACTTCCAAACTATTAGATTCATTAGCAATTACTAAATAAGGTACCAAAAATAAAAGTAGGAATTGTTTTTTAGTATTCATGATTTAGTTTAACGGCAGATGGTTAGCGGAGCAAATGAGTATGCTATTTTTAGTTTCGGGTTCGAGATTTAAAAAACCCCCACCAGTTTCCTGATGAGGGTTTTAGATATTTTTATATGCAAAGCAATTACACTAAGCAAATATTCCTACTATTGTGCTGAAATTTTGAAAATATCACCTTCATCAGTAGTTGCATAAAGAGCATTATCTGGTCCCATTTCTAGGCCACGAAATCTCTTTGATGTTCCAACAGGCATATGAATAACACTTTTAACTGATAAACCGTCTTCAGCAATGTCTGTTATATCAATACGCATTCCACCTGGTGTTCCACCAAAAGCAATACCCATAATTCCAGTAGCTAAACGTCCTTCATAGATACCCCAATTTTTACCTTTAAGGAAAGCAGCAGAGCCAGTTCCTTGAGAGTAACCATTGTTGTTCCATGCAGGAGTCATTAGATCATTAAAGCGAGTATCACTCATTGGAGTATATGCAGCACGAACAGCAGGAGTCATACCTTCCATTTGATTCGGCTCATAACCACAATACTGATCTGGACAAGCAACTCTTCCAGCAGTTTTTTCTTGAGGATCCCAACCACCATTACCACCATTAACTAATGCAGTAATTTCATCATTATGCCAAGGTCCATGTTCAGCAGTAAAAGCTCTTCCATCACTTGGACGGAAATCGATACCTTGAACATTTCTATGACCATAAGTATAAAAACGCTTATCAGCTTTTATCTTATTTTTTGGATGTCCCTTACCATTACCGTCCATTCTAAGAACCACACCACAAGCTAATGAATTATCTTGAGGGCACACTCCTCTATGACGATCTCCAGTACCTACCCAAAGGTATCCCTCTGGTCCAAAGCCCATTCTTCCACCATTATGAGCGCCTGGGCCCCCAAACGGTTGGTTAGATTTGAATGGTTTGTATTGAATATCTTTAACGATATCAGTACGGCCAGTAATACTTTTCATATCCTTAGCGACCTTGAATTTCATAACAATATTACCGTCACATCTTTCAAAGTTAGTTTTACAACCATCACCATGATATTTTGTTGAAGTAGAATAGAGATAAAGCACTCGATTCTTCTTGAAGTTAGGATCTAAAACTACACCCAACATCCCAGCTTGACCTTCACAAAATAGATCATTACCAGCATTTTTATAGCCTTTTGAACCCTTCATGCCGTATAAAGCATTTACTGCTCCAGCTGATGTTTTTACTGAAAGACCTTTACATTTTTCAGTGTAAAACATAGAGCCATCATTGGTGAATGCCATGTCCCACGGATTTTCCAAACCAGACATAACAACCATTGAACCAATTTTAGGAACATTCATTCCTTTTTCGCCATGATGTTTCGCAAAGCTTGAAGTTGTTATCATTAACATAGCAGAAACTATGACAACAAAAGACAAGTTAAATCTACTTAATATCTTCATAAAAACTCTCCTAATTATTATTAACATCATATTTGTATTTTTTTAAATCGTTGATGAATAGAATTTTTTCATCAAATAAAGTTTATAGAACAATTATTTAAAACTTAAAACTAAAAAAATATATATGCTTACAATATACTTACAATTTACTTACAATTTAAGTATAACAACTAAATTTTAATAAACCTAGTTAAACATAGTGTGCTAAGTAATTCTGATGTTGTGCTAAGTAAAACTGATGATGCTATATCAGTCTGTTATTGACCAATGCATACTACATTTAAATTTACATACCACCATCTTCAGCTTGTCTCTTTGTTTTCCACATTTTATTTGAGCTGTATCTACACCAGTATATGGCTCACAGAGCCTTCTCATTTCGTCTATTGGATAATCTTGAATAAGAGGGTCATAAGATAATCTCCCTTGATAAGCATTTGAAATATTTGGCTCATAAAAATCTAGCCTAAATTCATCCGCATGAATTGGAGTGAAGTTAAAAAATAAGAGAAAAAGAATTTTTTTCATTTAAGATGAACTAATATAAATATTTATTTATTCTATAATTGAAAAATATTTCTTAAACCTAGCCTTACCTCCGGCAATAGTTTGCGTTGCTTCTTTTGCCGCTTTAAGATTAGTTAAGGAATCCCCTACTGCTATTAAGCCAACCATTCCTAACATAGCATGAGGGGTACATTTGTAACCATAAACACCCTCTACATCAAATTTAACAGTAATAGACTTTTCACCTTTTTTCTTTGTAAGTTTTCCATTCCAAGGCTTTGCTCCATCGGGCATCATTCTTTTAATCGATGCTGAATTATGAAAAGGATCGCCATCCCAGGTCACTGAATCTCCAACCTTAATTTTTAATGCAGGTGGATCAAATACAAACATACCGTCATCACCATTGTTTAACATTTTAACTACATGATCGGCGGAATAAGCATTTCCAAATAAAAATATTAAAAATAATATGGGTAGCAATTTAATTTTATTCATAAACTTCCTTAGGTTAAAAATCTTATTCAAATAAGTGACTTTCAGAGTCAAACTTTGTAAATATTCATGACAACTAAAAAGTCGCTAAGTGCGAACTATTTATATAGATTCCGTATTATACATATTTATTTAATGAAAAAATTTTAGATTTTTTTAGTTTATGTTTGCCCTAAAACCCAAACATGATATTTTTCCCCAGTTGTAATTGAGTTGGCAAATAGTTGTAATTCATGAATATATTTTTGATATAAAAAATTTGTTGTAATAAAAAAACTACAACTAAAATAAAACTAACGTAAGAATTCTGGTATAAAGTATTTAAAAATAAAATAAAAAAAATATGATTAATAAGTTAAAAAAAATTTTTAAAGTAACGAGTAATTGGCATTTATTCATTATTTTTTTAGTATTTGGTATCAGCGGAAGTTTATCGGTGATTGTTTCAGAGCCGATTATTAAGTTATTTAAAATTAACGAACTTATTGATAACTACATTTTATATCTAACAATCAGAATACTAATAATATTTCCTGTTTACCAAATAGTTCTTCTATTTATTGGTACTCTTTTTGGGCAGTACAGATATTTCTTAGAATTTGAAAAGAAAATGTTGAGGCGGTTTAAGAAAAAATAACAACCATTCAGTATTTCAATATTTACATCATTTCTCCTTACTATTTTTGATCTAGTTCTTCTTTCAACTGCCTTTCTCTTAATTTTTTTTCTCTTGAGGTGTCATGAATTTCATCTGTCTTAATAAATTTAACTGCTTTTATTACAATTGAAAACATAAATACAATACCGATCGCAATAAGTATTAACCACAAAACCAATTCCATAATCATTTTCCTAGTGTTAAATTTTAATATACATAGTTACCGTATATTTTAGTTTTTTTCATTTTAAAATAGGCTTTACTGCACTTATACAGGTTGAGAAATCACTCTTTATAACTCCATGAATAATCTCGCCATAAACATCAATATTTTTCTCTGCCTCTTCTTCATATATTGATGCCCATTTTTTTTCTCTTTCTTGAGAAGCTATTTTTTCTACTTTAATACAGTCAAAATTGATACATCTTGTTTTATAAATATCTGACGAGGCCCTTGAAAAAGTTACAGCATTTATTAATGACGTATTATAAATTTCTTGGGCATCGTCTATATTTTTATAGCGCACTGAAATTACTTCAAACAATATCCCGCACCTGGATGCTATATATGAAAGTGATGCCTTATCAGATGAGCTCCAGGATGAATGTTTAGATATATATTCATTAAGAGTGGCTGGTGATGCAAATGTAATACATGGTGTTAAGAATAGGAGTAAAAGTAGTTTTTTCATAAAACTAGTTTACCCTTAGACAATTATGTGGGCAAATAAAGTAGATTATTTTAATTTTTCTTTTAATTGCTTGACCTTTTTCTTGTTACCACAAATATGCATTTCATATTTTGCTTGTCCACATGCTTCATAATTAGGCAACATTAAGCAAGTATTTAGATAACCTTCATAAGCTTCTTTATCATAGAAACATGAAAGGGATGGCTTGGAGTATTCTATCCTTAAGCCTTGGTCATTAATAAAAGTTTCTCCTCCCATCACTAAATTAGGTATTAAAAATAAGAGTAAGAGTAGGAGTAGTTTTTTCATAAGATTAGTTTACCCCCAGATAATGAAGTGGGCAAATGGGTGCTCGAACAATTCTGCACAAGTGACATATCATCTTTAAAATCCTTTTGATTTAAAAAAAATATAGAACAAGATACCCATAAAAATAATTGGGATAGACAACCAAAACGATTCTTTTGGTGTTTCAAAGATATTTTGAATGGAATGACGATAGAAAAAAACTATCATTGCAAAAGCTAAAAATAATCCTATTATCTGAAAACCTGAATTCATATTAAAAGTAGGAGTATTGCATATATATCTCTTGAGAGGTTCTTAGGTGCAATTTTTAAAAATCAGTATAACTTAAAATTTAAATGACGTATGTAAAAAATCACCTACGGGTGGTTTTTTTATGACTAATTGGTGGAGCTTGGGAGCTGTAGTTTCGACTGAATTTTCATTTCATAGCTGTAAAATAACAAGGAGAAATAGTCTAATCTACCTGATGAGCTTTTAGGAACATAGCTTTTTCTAACGCAATGAAAAAGTCTTGGTAGATAGCGGCATCTTCTACGGCCTTTAAATGCTGTTGAACACTAGCACGAACAAATAATTGCGTTTCATTTTTGTCCCTTACAGTTACAGTCATTAATGCAGAATGTCGGTTAGCATATTTTGATCCTGAAACTACACCTACATCATTATCCGCCTTAGCAATAACAAAACCTAAGTCCTGCAATGTTGCAATAACTGTTTTTAAAGTTTTAAGTCTGTCCGTAGTATCAAATACTCTAGATTGGAAGCTTCTAAGCTCTACAGCAGAAGCATCACCAGTTTGAAAGAGAGCTTGTTTTGAGTCTTTTACACAACCTTGAAGGGAGAGAAGTAATAGGATGGTTGCTGCAATTGATATTCTTGTGAATTTTTTCATATTTGTTGTTCCGTTAAAAATAAGCTTTTTGAAATTTTACTAAAGAAAATTTGATAAATTTCTGGATCCTCCAATCTTTCAGCTTTTGACAACTCGTTTGCAGTATTCCAAACAAGCCTAGAAAAAGTAACTCTCACTATAGAGGAGGTTGGGTCTGATGGTGCTTGTGATACTACAATTGATGCATTCATTTTTTGCTCTTTATCAACAGGGACTGATACTCCAAAAATAATAGCTACAATAATTGCACCAGCAACTTGGCCAGACTCAACAGCTTCACGATTTTTTGATCCTAGAATAACCCCTAGATCTGAGTTGATTTCCTCAACAATAAACCCATCATCTTGCAATAATCCAACTGCACTTTGTATTACCTTACCTTGATCACTAATCTCATATTTTCTTGTTTGCATCTGCCTTAAGCTCATACTGTCCGATGTTAGCTTTAAAACATCAGCAGCCAATATCTCATCTTCTTTATCATTTTTACTGGCACTATTTATCATTCCTCCAGCAAACGAATTGCTAAAAAATAAAATAATCGCTAAAAATAAAATATATTTAGAAGCTTGACGAGTGATATGCAAAATCCCTAACCTTTTTTACGTTATCGAATTTAATTATAATAGTCATTGTCCTTTGCGATTTTGATGACGCTCCAGATGAGCTATTGGATCCACCTCTTGCACCACCACCACTAAAATCACTTACTAGGCCTAGGAACAAAATAGAGATACCGTTTGAGCTAGATGAATTAATTGATTCCGTGGCAAATTTATCGTAAATCCATACCTCTCTTCTCTCCTCATCTGTTGTAACTATATTTGGTGACCCAAGAATAGTAGCAACCTCCGCACCACTCATCCCTGTCTTAATTTCAGCTTGCACTTTTCCAACCGTAACTTTGTCAGTATTGTTATCTCTTACACCGCGGATATGATCTTCAACAGTCTTACAGGCACTTAAGCTAAGCATAACAATCAAAAGTAAAATAATATTTCTTAAAGGTTTCATATGGCTTAGTATACGCTTTAATAAATGTAATAACCGTTCTTAAGATGTATATGGCGTCATGGAGTCATGGAGTCATGGAGTCATGGAGTCACAGTTTTCAATTAGTGTGCTGGTACTGGGGTGGGTGTCATATATTAAAGAAAAGATTAGTTTTGAATACACAAACGTACATATAAACGTACATATTGCTAGTTTTAGACTAAGTAGTTCTCTTGTAAAGCATTGATTTTAAAGGGAAATAATAGATTAAATATGGCGGAAGAGGTGAGATTCGAACTCACGGTGGACCGAAACCCACGTCGGTTTTCAAGACCGGTGCATTAAACCACTCTGCCACTCTTCCGAGAACGAGATTTTATCATAACCAAATTATTTGAAGTATTTATTTAGGAAATAATGTGTCCTGATAACCAAATAAACGTAAATCTTTAATACGCATCGGATAAAGTATCCCAAAAAGGTGATCGCACTCATGCTGAACGACTCTTGCATGAAAGCCACTAACATCCCTATCAATTTTCTTTCCAAACTGATCAACGCCCTTGTAATTTATATTAACGTGCCTAGAAACAACACCTCGCATATCTGGGACAGACAAACAACCCTCCCAATCATTTTCTTCTTCGCTGTCTAAGGCAGTAATTAATGGGTTAATTAAGACAGTGAATGGAATGGCTTCGGCTTCAGAATATCTCTCATTTTTGTCAAAGCCGAAGATTACTAGCTGAATACTTTCTCCGATTTGAGGGGCGGCTAAGCCTGCTCCTTCTGCAGCCTCCATTGTTTCAATCATATCCTGTATTAAATCATGTAATTCTTGCGTATCGAATTTAGTAACTGATTTGGCTTTATCAAATAATAACGGGTCACCCATTTTTAATATAGGTCTGATAGCCAATTAAGAAATCTCCTTAATTATCTCAATAACATTTTTCATCATTTTTTTTGAATTTTTACTAATTTCATCATGAGTTATTCCATTCGCACTTAATCCTCGTCCAGCCGCATGGTTGGCAACCAAGCAAATCATTGCGTAATTCATATTTAATTCCCTTGCAAGTGCAGCCTCTGGCATCCCAGTCATCCCAACTATTGTTACGCCATCACTATCATATCTATTTATTTCTGCAGCAGTTTCAAGCCTGGGTCCTTGAACAGCTCCATAAACCCCATTTTTTTTGAATAAAAAATTAGATGCCGAGGCAATTTTAATAAATTTTTTTCTTAGTTTTTCATCGTAGGGATAAGTAAAATCAATATGAGATACTGGATTTTTATCTCCGTCAAAAAAAGTATGTTTACGCGCATGAGTATAATCAATTATTTGATCTGGAAAAACTAAAGTTCCCGGAGCATCTTCTGGATTAATACTTCCTACACTTGCGATTGAAATAATATCAGTAATGCCCAATAAACTAAATGCAGATATATTTGCTTGATAGTTTATTAGATGAGGAGGTATGGAGTGATTTGTGCCATGGCGGGCTAAAAAAACAACCTCTTTATTTCCAATCTTACCTATTGTTAAAGCTTCGGAAGGTCTGCCATAAGGCGTATTAATATCCTCATGCCGATCAATAACGAGCTCCTTAATATTACCTAATCCAGTACCTCCAATTACTCCAAACATATCACCCTCAATCTATTCATAATTAAATACAATATGGCATAATTTACAAATGAATCATTATATTACCTTGGAAGAAGCAAAGCTTACAAAAAAACACTATGAAAACTTCCCTGTTGCCACCTTTTTATTCCCAAAAAAAAATCGTAATGCAGCTACAATTTTATATCTTTTTGCAAGAACGGCGGATGATATAGCTGATGAAGGAAGTATGAAAAAAAATCAAAGATTAATTTTGCTAAATAATTACCAAGAGAATATAGATAAAATAAAAAAAAATAACTCTGATATTCCAGACTTATTTAAAGATATTGATAAAATAATTAGAAATTATTCAATTCCAATAGAGTTATTTGATAGGTTCCTAACGGCTTTTAAGCAAGACGTTATAAAAAATAAGTACAAGAATTTTAATGAGTTAATTCGATACTGTAACAATGCCGCCTCCCCGGCAGGCCAAATGATTCTTAGTTTATTTCAATCCGACTCTAAAGAAAATATTACTTATTCAAACTATATTTGTCAGGCACTTGCATTAATTGGAATGACACAGGATTTTCATGAAGATTACCTAAAAGGTAGGCTTTACATACCAGCGGATGAAATGAAAAAATTTGATCTAAAGGAATCTGATATCAAAAATCTTCAATTCACAAGTGACTGGGAATTATTTAAAAAATTTTGGTTGTCTAGGATAGAGCTCCTTCTTAATAAAGGCGTTCCTTTGGAAGTAAAAACACATGGAAGGTTGAGGCTACAAGTAAGAGTAATGATTGCCGCAGCAAGGTTGCTTCTGAAAAGAATGGAAGAAGATAGATATAACTTATTTTTATCACCCCCAAAACTCACAAAAATCGATTGGGTTATATTATTATGTCGCTGTATCCTTATAAGATGACCCCTCAAGAATATTGTAAGAAAAAAACAAAAGAAAGCCACTCAAGCTTTTTATCAGCTTTTATATTTCTTAATAAAAGAAAAAGGAATGCCCTTACGGCACTATATGCATTTTGTAGAGAAGTAGACGATATTGTTGACGAGTCTGATGAATATAAAACTAGGAATGATAAGTTAAATTGGTGGCGGGAAGAAATAAGTCGCCTTTATGATAAGGATCCTCAACACCCAGTTACTAAAGAATTATCAATATACATTGATGAATTCTGTCTCAGCAAGGCTTATTTTGATGAAATTATTGATGGAATGGAAATGGATCTAAATTTTAATCGATACAAAAACTTCAAACAACTTCAGTTATATTGCTACAGGGTAGCATCCTGTGTTGGGATACTTTCTGCCCATATATTTGGGTTTAAGGATGCAAAAACATTAAAATATGCACATAATTTGGGTATCGCACTTCAGCTTACTAATATTATTAGAGATATTGGGGAAGATGCAAGGCGAGGTAGAATCTATATTCCATTGGATGAGTTAAAAAAAAGTAATCTCTCGGAGGCTGACATTTTAAATTTCAAAAAAAACATTAAAATTAAAAATTTAATTGAAGGGCAGGCTGAGAGAGCAAAATATTTTTATCAATTAGCTGTGAGCGATTTACCATATACTGACAGGAAATCTCAAAAACCAGGGTTGATAATGGCTAATATTTACTATGTATTACTAGCTAAAATAATAAAAGTCCACCCAGAAAATACACTTAATCAAAAGGTCTTAATTTCTCGTTATAAAAAGATTCAGATTACGTTACTTACCTTTATAAACTTCAATTTCATTAAGATGCATTAATTTATAAACTAAAATAAGCCCTGTTATGGCAACTACCTTTACATTTTTTTTTTAATTTTTGTGGTTTAAATACTTGCCCATCGTAATAATAGTTTTACCGTCTTCTGAATGGATTAGATAGCAATCAATGTAATCTTGAATATTTTCCCATAAACCCAATTCATCCTTACC
>Ga0302125_10000282_pt1 | contig 28953 bp, 41 predicted proteins | sample CB4_surface_MG_FD_203111 | JGI IMG/M metagenome (GOLD analysis project Ga0302125, IMG submission 203111) | Marine microbial communities from Western Arctic Ocean, Canada - CB4_surface | ecosystem: Environmental > Aquatic > Marine > Oceanic | place: Canada: Western Arctic Ocean | collected... | reverse complement strand
CCTGAGTAGCATTATCCTGAGTAGCATTACCCTCATTAGTGGTTGCTCGACAGCCGTTCCGGTAGTCGCCCCCGTTGAAGTCGTCACGATTACTGTGCCAGCACCCATGTACCACCCGCCGTTGCCCGAGGGCCTTGCACCAGCCGAGATTGAATGGATTGTGCTGAACCCCAGCATTATGCGTGAGTATATTGAAAATTATGATGCGGGTGATGCGCCCGCCGTGGCATATTATTCTTTGACCGCACAGGCATATGAGAATCTTGCGAACAACCTAGCAGATATTCGTCGGTACATCAGGCAGAACCTGAACATTATTCAGTACTACCGAGATAACGATCCCACAAGAAAGACCGAACCGAAAGAGGAAGAGTAGCTATGGAGGCACCAGTCAAAAAAAGAGTAGACCTCGAACTTGAGGTAACAACGAACAATATTGGCGAAAATCCTTACCATAAATGGATACATCTGGCTAAAACTGTCGATGCCTGGCGCATCTTTCCACGCGCCTTCGTTTCTGTCTACATCTACCTGCTGTACGAAGTTGTAACGTGGTTCATGACCCTGGAAACACCAAACCTTGAGCAAGCAGGGCTTGTTTCCGTCGTAGTCGGCGCAATGGCCGCCGTTTTTGGGATATACGCCGGAACTTCGCAGTCTAAAAACTTCAAGGGTGAAGAAAAATGACGGAAAAGGTGTTTGTGAACGGCCTCATGGCTAAAAAACCACGGGACAACGCCCCCGAATGGGTGAAGTGTAACCTCAGTATACAGCGAGAAGAACTCGTGGCGTGGCTCACGGAGCAAACAGGGGACTGGATCAACGCGCAAGTGTGTGAAAGTCGAAATTTAAACTGGTATACGGAGGTGGATACATGGAAACCGACAAAAAAGTTGTAGATATTGAGTGGAAATGGGCTGTCAAGCAGGTTGAAGATGTAGTTAGCGACCGCATCCAGCGACTGGGGCGCGACCCGGTTTTGACTTTTGCCGAAAGAGAGTTGCTGAAGTCAAATATTGAACAGGCTTGGAAGAGAATTTTGGCGGGTTGAGGTGGTTAATTGCGCTTTATGGTATAGGGCATCTCAAATATAAAAAAAATATTTTCTTTAAATATACCCGTAACCAGTGTAACCATGTAACTTTAGTACAAAATGTTTTTAAATACAATTACTTAGTGGTAACACAAAGTCACTTTTAATAATGTAACCTATCAATAGTTTATGTAACTAATAGGCAAAAATGCGTCAATGCGGTTTGAGATTTGTTTTTTTTTATTTTCTTTTTTCAGATTGCCCTATACAGGAAAGGCGTTTTAAGACAAACTGACTGGAAATAACTGGAGAAAAAATGCCACGTAAACTTACTGCAAAATCTGACCCCGTGGTTGTTGTGCGGAAGGCAGGTAGGCCAAAGGCGCACAAAGCCCAGCCTTTAACCAGGCGGCAAGAGCTTTTTGTCAAAGAACTTGTTTCCAAGGACGGGCAGATTACAATGCAACAGGCCGCCATCAATGCCGGTTACCCCGCTTCAAGTGCACACACCCGTGCTTACGAACTGACCAATCCACACATGAGTCCACACGTTGTCGCGCAAATTCAAGCGTATCGGTCTGAGTTAGATCAAAAGTACGGCGTTAACTATCAACGGCATTTGCGGGACTTACAAACCATTCGGGATGTCGCGATGACTAACGGCGCGTATTCGGCGGCGGTTCAGGCGGAGTATCGAAGGGGCATGGCGCAAGGGGACATCTACGTTAGTAAATCTGAAATCAGACACGGCAGTATTGATTCAATGACCCGCGAGGAAGTCCTCAGTGCATTAAAGGAGATCAAACAAAGTTATGCCCCAATCACTATCGAAGCTGTTGCCACGCGAGGGGGCAATGCCCAAAATCGCAACAAAGCGCGAAAGCGTCTTTTGGAAACAGATGAAAAGCGAACTGACGAAAAGTCCGAGGAAGCTGACAGCGACACGTCTTGAAACTTGGGCAACTCCAGGTGTACCTGATGTGCTGTTGTGCGATGAATCAGGTGGATTTCATTTCATTGAGCTAAAAGCGACAAAAGGTAACGCGGTTGAGTTGCGCCCACATCAAGTTGCGTGGCTTTCCAAACATCACCACGCCAGTGTTTGGGTTTTGACCATGAAACTGATTACCAAGAACAAGCCCGCTTGTCTTTTCCTGCACCATGGGCGCGATGCGATGGACTTGAAAATGCAAGGCTTGAAGGTTGACGCTGCTTTTAAAACGGAAGAGCCCTTCGAGTGGGAAAAAATATTTCAATTGATTGTTCCCATCTAATTCTATATAGTTATATATCTCACACTCATTTAAACGAGGAGTTTTCAATGTTTTTAATAAAATGGATAGCTGTTCTATTATACGGCAAAGATGCCGTTGACGGTTTTGAAAAAAACCCGACCCGAAATAGGAGAAATCATCGTGGAAAAAGATAATCACGGGCAACCAGGTGACAGGGGATCTGCGGATTTTTGGTATCACCGCCCGCCAGAACCACATTATTGGCCGTCTGGCACGGGAAAGGGTGTAAGGGTTGACGAAGGGGATATGACTGCTGAGCAGGTTTTGGCGTACCACGAAGGATACGGTGAGGCTTTGGAAAGAGGTTATCAGAAGGACTATGGATAAACGGATTAAAATATTAACTTGCATGGTATGGGAGTTTATGCGATATTACTGGGGTGGGTAATTTTGCCCGCTCTTTTTAGGGGATAATGACAATGAGCGAAGAAAAAAAATTAGAGAAAAAGGACAAGTACCTGAAGATATCGATTGTTGAGATTAATGGGAGGGAGGGGGCTATAGAGTATCAAGGTAGCGAACTGGTCAAGATACCCAAAGGAGAGTGTGAGGAGGATATTCTCAACGCTATTTGGGTTGAATGGCGCGGTGGTGTCGATAGAGATAGTGAGGAATACCCTAAGTATCTCCAAGATGCTTTAGAAGAGTTGGACGAAGAGGGTGGGCGCTGGTATGATTACACACTTATAGAGTACCCCCATATAACGCACGATAACATACCAAAGAAAGTTTTTGATATATTAGTTAAATACCAATAGTTATAGTTATCATATTAAAAACAGCACCCCTTCACCCGGCACTGATCCGCCACCGCCTCGCCTCTTCTTCGGTCAGACACCCGGCATGCACACGGTACGCCCTGTCAGAAAAAAGACCTGCAAACAACTCACCGTAAACCATTTCGGGGGTAACATCTTCGTCCAGCTCTAGGAATTCCGGGCACCGATCACATTCCGTAGCCATGCATTCCGCGCAAGCATAGCCGTCTCGATACTCTTCCATGCCGCCCTTTTCGTGATAAGTGTCAGCCGGGAGCCTGTTTACGAACCGCCCCGACCCAAAGTTTGTGGGATGGTCGCAAAAGATGCACGGATGCGGGTCTAACATGTAGTTGTTCATACTTGCCCGCAGTATGCGTTATGAAGAGCTTCCGCTAGCAAATTGCCCGTAGGTTTATCCGTAGCTTGAAGGGTGTTGAATACTAACGTGAGCATGGTTACATCTGCTTTAGTAAAGATGTAAATTCCATCAGCCCTAACCGCGTGGTCGGTTTTTTCTTGATATCTGTTATTTTGTAAATTATTCATTGTTTAACCCCTTTTGATAATGGTCATTAAGAATTTTGCTGTACTCGGAAACGATGCCTGGATTATCAGCATAGAATTGCAGGCAAAACACGATTGAAAATGGCGGGTTAACTTTACCAGTCAGGTACTTGCGGAATATACGCTCTTGTGATCCGACTAGCCTTGCAGCACCATTACTTGATACCCCAAACTGGGCAATTAACCCGCGTAGATGGTCAGGGGATGCATTGTAGTTAAGTGGATTCATTCATAACCCCACATTAAGTTTATTTATTACTTGTTGTGGCGTATTAAGAGACAAAGAAGGCGCGGGATACATATCACGCAATGATCCTTTTTTAGCTTTACCGCCAAATCTGCCAGTATGCCAGTCATGAAACATCAGGCCATAATATGACCCGTTTTTCATCAACTTTGTTGGCATAACATATATGTCAACGTCTGAATGACTTTGTATGTATATTTCACCTATGTTCATAATAATTACCTCTAGTTTGTGGGTTATAGTTTTATGTTAGTAATACCTGTAAAAGATGAATCATCGATTTTGCGAAGATCGTCTACATATCGCTTAAAATCTTTATCCTCTTGGCTAACATGAAGAGGCGATATTTCTATAAAGCATTCATCACAAGAATTTAGACCTGCTAATGTTTCGCGCAGTTTAGCGGGTGCGTTGCATATATCGCATTTATTCATAATTTCACCTCTTAGTTTAGGGTTATAGGGGTAGTGAATAGAAAAACATACTTCCAGCTAGTATTGCGGACAATATCAGCCAAAAATAGCCGATTAATTCTTGTTTATTGGATTGCATATTATTTGATCTTCTCAATTATGACGTTGTTTTTGTGGGATTTACTGAATTTATAGCATTTTAGGCAATCAATGCATTTACCGTGACAATTTGTACCATTATCACTTGATACATTATTGAACACCTTATCAAAGCCTTTAGGCACGGTTATAATTCTGTCTGTCAGTGGATTAGAATAAACCAAGATAAGGTTTTTAGGTTTTTTATAATCCTTTAATGCTTTGTTAACAATATCGATCCTTTTCGTCCATAACGCAAAATTTGTGCGCGGGTTTTTTACAGCTATATTGATCAAGTTTATGAAATGATTGTTATTAATTATTTCACCGTGACCTGAAAAGCGAAAATAAGCGGCATTGACAACGGGCAACCCGTCCGGATGTATAATTTTCTCTGATATTGCTACAGAATTGCGTTGAAACGCTGGTACTGCATTTTTTCTAAACGTTGTAAGCATTGCCACCGAATAGCAATCTTTACAGATAGAATTATCAGTCCTAGCATTCTGTTTTATGCAAAATTTATTTGATAGTGTATTGGTATTAATTGCGGGGATGCCTTCCAGTTTGCCGCTCATTTTAGATATCGATATCATGGTACTAGCCTCGGTCGGGGGTCATATTGTGCCGCCAATTCATTTAATGATTGATACGCGTGAAATTCTGGTGAATCGTTATCCATTTCAGTCATATTCGGATCAAAAACCATACCTAGTAAGGACAATGCGTAATAACCTTTGGATGATTGTCCAGAATGATATTCTGAGTAGTGCCAATAAGCCCCGATGATAAAATCAGCTAGCGCACACTCGCCACCTTCGCCAATGTCCCATAACTCATAACCGTCATCTAACAACTCAATAGTATGCGACAACCCAGCAAGTTTAATCACGGCATCTGTAACCCTGTCATAATCTAGCGTGCCCTTTATGTTAAACAGCGAGCTATCTATAACCTTGTATACTCTTTTAATGTCGGTTAATTGGTTCATTTCAGTACCCCTTATAATATGTAGATACATATATATATAGTATGTATGCGATATAGTCAAGCACCATGTGTTCTCCAGTGAAATAAGCGGGGGCATGCCCCACGAGGCATGGTTCAAACGCACCGCTCCGCGATCCACGATCCCCGATCCGCTCACCGCTCGCCTTGATCCCCTCACCTTGATCCGCTCACCGCGATCCCCGATCCCCGATCCCCGATCCCCGAAAATCGCCTGGAGCCTCCCCAATATCGGGTCAAATCGCACGGCAAAAACGGCAAAAACCACGAACCAGCGACGACGCGCCACGGTTTGCGGGACGGGGGCTAGAGCCATGTTTCTCTCAAATATTCACAAGTTTTTTTAAACGAGCTTTAACTGTCTTATATTAGCGTGTAATATCGCATATAATACGTACCGTGAGCCGCGAAACGTTTCACGTGAAACATTTACAAAAGATTGTGCACCGAAAGAATTGTGCCGGAAAAAATTTTTAAATTTTAAAACGTATGACCTCTAAATTATAGGAACCCGTATGGATGTAGCGATTGACGACAAGAAGTTAAAACTTGAGCTACGGCTCGCGAGACTTGAAAAAAACGAGGTTTGTCGTGAAAAATTTTTAAATTTTGTAAAAGTCATGTGGCCCGAGTTCATTGTGGGTCGGCACCATAAGATTATCTCGGACAAGCTTGAAAGGGTCGCGAGCGGCGAGTTAAAGCGATTGATTATCAACATGGCACCGCGGCACACGAAGAGCGAGTTTGCGTCTTTTCTTTTTCCGGCGTGGATGATGGGCAAGAACCCGAAGATGAAGATCATTCAGGCGACGCACACGACGGAGCTTGCGGTCAACTTTGGTCGTAAGACGAAGAACCTTTTGGACTCGGACGAGTACAAGGAGGTGTTTCCGGGCGTCAAGTTAGCGGCGGACAGCAAGGCTTCTGGCCGGTGGGACACGAGCGCGGGGGGTATGTACTATGCCGTGGGCGTTGGTTCGAACTTGGCGGGGCGCGGCGGGGATTTAATTATTATTGACGATCCTCACTCGGAGCAGACGGCAATGTCGGCGGCGGGTTTTGACGACGCTTGGGATTGGTATACTGGGGGTCCCCGTCAGCGGTTACAGCCCAGTGGTTCGATAGTTATCGTTCAGACGCGCTGGTCTGAGAAGGACATGACGGGTCAGTTATTGCGGGCGATGGCTAAAGATCCATTAGCGGATCAATGGGAGGTAGTGGAGCTTCCGGCAATTTTCGAGGACGGGACGCCTTGTTGGCCTGAGTATTGGAGTCTGGAGGATTTGACTGCGGTCCGCGCTTCTATCCCTTTAAGCAAATGGAACGCGCAGTATCAGCAAAACCCCACGGGCGAAGAGAGTGCTATCATCAAGCGGGAGTGGTGGCGGGTGTGGGAAAACCCCAAGATCCCGCAATTGGAATATGTGATCCAAAGTTATGATACTGCTTTTTCCAAGAGGGAGACGGCGGATTATTCTGCTATTACGACGTGGGGGGTGTTTTATCCGAACGAGGGGGGTAGCGGTCCTAATTTAATATTATTGGACAGTAAAAAAGGGCGCTGGGATTTCCCTGAGTTGAAGGAAGTGGCATTAGAACTTTATAAGTTCTGGGAACCGGATACAGTTATTATTGAGGCGAAAGCTACTGGAACGCCTTTGACGCAGGAATTACGTGCGCAAGGCATACCAGTTGTTAATTTCACACCAAGTCGTGGCAACGATAAGCTAACGCGGGTGCATAGCGTGTCGCCCCTGTTTGAAGCCGGAATGGTGTGGGCACCTGACGAAACATGGGCAGAAGAGCTTATTGAGGAGGTGGCGGCTTTTCCGAATGGCGAGTTTGACGATTTAGTGGATAGCATGACACAAGCACTTATGCGTTATCGCCAAGGTAATTTTGTGCAGTTGCCCACGGATGATTGGGAAGATGAGGAAAACTCTGTTAAAGTAGAGGTGTATTATTAACGATAGGATTGGGGGACTGCGAATGGCGCAAGCGGGACAGCATAGTCCGGCAGTTAATCTAGGTGCAGGCGGCTTTCAGCCCGCAGGCCTTGTTTCGTATTTTGGCGACGGCGGCGCTACTGTTACGCTAGAAGAGCCTGTGGAAAATACTCAAGAGGTTACTGAGGAACCAGAATATACAGAACGCGGTCTAGGCTCTTTTATTATCGATCAGTTTCGATCTACGCCTCGGGAAGGAGAAGATTTTCTCTTGAATAAGTCGATGGCAAATGAAATACGGCACTCTGGTCGTACAGGCTCAACCACCAAAGACATGTTTTACCCCGAAGGCCAAACGTTTTTTGAACGGTTGGCGGGCGAATACAATTACCCTGTGGAGAACCTGCCTGCGGGCGGTAGCGGTATTAATTTATACGGTAAAACGCGCCATTTACGTCCGCGAGAGGATATGCCGACGGCGCAAGAGCTAGAAGACGCTCGCGCACACATGCTTGGTTCGGCGCTAACCGCTAATCAATATGGTCCAGAGACGGCAAAAAAAATTGGGAATATAAATGAATATATCCCGCCGGGTAATCGTGAGCATCGGCACATGGACCTCCGAAATAATGCGGTGGGTATAGATCTTTTTAAAAAAGCGGGAATAAACCCCTCCGAAGATGAACTTGCAGTGATGGTAGACAACCGCATCTTTGAACAGTTAAATATAATTCTAGGAAGAAACATCGAAGAACGGGACGCGCCTTCTAACAAGTCGGGATGGAGCAGGAATTTCCGTAGTCCAGAAACAGGGCCGGATTTATATTTTCCTCGTGACAACTCAGGTTATTTCTTACCTGGTACTTAGGAGCACTTATGGCAAACGGAAAAACAAATGCGGGTTTGATGGATAACAATGTTCCGTCGCAGTTAGATCCAGAGGATTTGACGGCGGAAATCGAGTTGATCCTACCTGACTCACAAAACGATGTTATGGCGATGTTGAATGCCGAGGATGTGGAAGGTATTGAAATCACGCCAGAAGAGGACGGCGGGGTAATTATTGATTTTGATCCTAGCGATCAGCGGGGCGAGAGCCAAGATTTTGGCGCAAACCTTGCGGAAGAGATCCCAGATCGCGATCTTCAGCGCCTTTCCTCAGAGCTTTTAGGCGAATTTGACGCTAACAAAGCAAGTCGCCAAGATTGGGAAGAAGCGTATTCTAATGGGTTAGAGTTGCTGGGATTTAGCTACGAAGAGCGTACACAGCCTTTTCGCGGAGCCTCCGGTGTAACGCATCCTTTATTAGCCGAGGCTGCCACGCAGTTCCAAGCGCAAGCTTTTAACGAACTTTTGCCGCCTTCGGGTCCGGTTCGCACAGTCGTTATGGGCAAAGAGACGCAAAAAAAGACGCAGCAAGCACAGCGCGTCAAACAGTTCATGAACTATTACATTACTAATGTAATGGAAGAATACACGCCTGATATGGATCAGATGTTGTTCTTCTTGCCGTTGGCGGGTTCTACTTTTAAGAAAACGTATTACGACGAAACGCTTGATAGAGCGGTATCCAAGTTTGTACCTGCGGAGAACCTCGTTGTCCCGTATGAAACGACCGATCTTGAAACATGCCCTAATATCACTCAAGTAGTGCGCATGTCATTAAATGATTTGAGAAAGCGTCAAGTAGCCGGAGTTTATTTAGACGTTGAGGTTATACCTTCGCAGAAAGAACTGACCTCCTTAGAAGATGAGTTTAATAGAATTGACGGCCAAGAGCCCGGTCAAATAGATTATGACTGCACTATTTTAGAGTGCCATGCGGATCTGGATTTAGAAGGTTACGAAGACGAAGATGAAGACGGCGAGGTTACGGGAATAAAAATACCCTATATTGTCACAATCTCCGAGGACAACGGACAAATTCTATCTATTCGTCGAAACTATCTTGAAGAAGATAGACTCCATAAAAAAATACAATATTTTACACACTATAAGTTTTTACCCGGCTTTGGCTTTTATGGTCTAGGGTTAATCCACACTATTGGTGGTTTGTCGCGGACGGCTACGTCAGCACTTCGGCAGTTGATTGATGCGGGTACGTTGTCGAACCTTCCCGCTGGTTTCAAGGCCCGTGGCCTACGGATCAGGGATGACGACAACCCGTTGCAGCCAGGAGAGTTTCGAGATGTGGACGCCCCCGGCGGTGCTATCCGCGACAGTTTAATGCCTTTGCCTTTCAAGGGGCCTGACCAGACATTGTTTCAACTCCTTGGTTTTGTGGTAGATGCTGCACAACGGTTTGCGACAATAACTGATCTTAAAGTTGGCGACGGTAATCAGCAGGCGGCGGTTGGCACGACGATGGCTATGATGGAGCAAGGCGCTCGCGTCATGAGCGCCGTTCACAAGCGGCTGCATTATGCTATGCGGAAAGAGTTTAAGATCCTTGCCCGCGTGATGTCTGAGAGTTTGCCGCAAGAGTACCCGTATTCGGTGCCGGGTGGCGATGAAAAGATCATGCAAAGCGACTTTAACGACCGTGTAGATGTTGTCCCGGTCAGTAATCCGAATGTATTTAGTCAAGCGCAGCGTATAATGATGGCGCAGACAAAAATGCAGTTGGCAGCCCAAGCGCCGGAGATACACAATATTCACGAAGTTTATCGGGATATGTACGAAGCTTTGGGGGTGCCGGACGTAGATCGTATAATGAAGTCGGTGCCTACGGAAGAGCCTGCACCGATTGATCCGGCGCAAGAAAACATAAACTCGTTGGACATGCTTCCTTTAAAAGCTTTTGAAGGGCAAGACCATCAGGCACACATTACAGCGCATTTGATTTTTGGGACATCTCCTATTGTTGGGGGTATGCCTCCGGTTGCGATGACGATTCAAAAGCACGTTATGGAGCACGTTCAAATTGCTGCGCGGGAACAAGCGGCGGAAGGCTACCTACAACAGGTTCAACAAAGTGGGGGACAACCTGCCGACGACGAACAGATGCTGGAGATAGAGCGTTTGACCGCAAGGTTCATTGCAGAAGGCTTGCAGAAGGTTAAAGAGCTATCCGGCGAGTTGTCGGGCGCGGGCGCACCTGACCCTTTGATACAATTAAAGGAACAGGAGATTCAGGCGAAAGCACAGAATGATCAAGCGGACAACCAGGTTGACCAAGCCAAACTTCAGTTGGACTCACAAAACCAAGAAATGCGGTCGGAACAATTCGACGAGCGTATTGCGGCGCAAGAACGTCAAACAAGTGCTCGTATTCAAGCCGCGATGGAAAGAGAGATACTTAAACAACGTAACAACGAGGGAACTTAGCAATGAAAAATCGAAAAATTAAAGTAAATGGTGCCACGCCCAGCAAGAGCCCAAAGGCGGTAACGTATGCCGACATTAAAGACCAGGGTCGTATTCCTTACGGCAAAACTGCCACTGCGCCGATGTGCGGCGATATTCCGCGCAAGATGAAAATGCGGGGCACGGGTGCCGCGATCCAAGGTACCCGCTTCACGGGTTATTCAACCACGTAAACAGCGTTTTCAATAGGAGCAACTGCTTTGGCTAAAGGTAAAAGAGGCAAAAAAAGAGGCAAAAAAAGCTTGAGACAAGTAGCTGCTTTGCCGCCTCCGCAGAGCGTTCAGTTTCCAGAAGTTCTCTCCAGCGAATATCAAGAAGATTTAGCCGAGTATTTAGACGCATCCCCGTCAGAAAGGCGCGAGGATTGGTCGGGGCGACCCCGCAGGGCTGATTATGGTACTGATACTCCTCCGATGATGATGCCTCCTCCTCCGATGATGATGCCTCCTCCTCCGATGATGCCGCCTCCTCCGATGATGCCGCCTCCTCCGATGATGCCTCCGCCTCCTCCGATGATGTCGCCTCCGATGATGCCGCCTCCTCCGATGATGTCGCCTCCGATGATGCCGCCTCCTCCGATGATGCCAGATACTCCAACGGGTATAGAGACAATGGCGGAACAGGTCGGAATGGCGGACTTTATGGCCGAGGCGGGTGAGGGGTCTTTTGTAAACGATTACGGCAGTTACGTTAACACCCACGCCGACCTACTGAATGCTTATAGGGCGAATCCGAGAGGGCTAAGTATGGCAGAGTGGGGAGAAGGTCACTATGGGAAGTATGGGCAAGGCGAAGGCAGGGTAGTTCCGGTACTTCAGGAGGATGGGACGGGAGTAGGTCCGGTACTTCAGGAGGATGGGACGGGAGTAGGCCTGGTTGCAAACCTCGCCCCTATGCCCGCACAATCCGATAATGTTCGGGTTGCTACTAATTATGCGTTAGCAGGGCCCTCGCCGGTTTCGGGACAACCACAAAACAATCCTTTTACCCGCGAGGGTATTATTTCTCTTGCAGGGAGAAGTTAAGATGACCCGAGAAGCCAGATATGGGATATTACCGAAATTATTACGCAAACAAGGACAACAAAAGCAGGGAGCCGTTAGTCTACGGTCAACGAATGAGCTTTAAGTTATCCCAGCGGAGTTTGTCTAAATTGGAGGGGGTACATCCCGAATTGATAGAGGCAGTTAAACGCGCTATCGAGTTGACCACAGTAGACTTTGGTTGTATTGCAGGCACTCGGACGATTGCTGAACAAGAGGGTAATGTAGCAGCGGGCCTCTCTCAAACAATGAAATCCAAACACCTCACACAGGAAGACGGATATGCCCATGCGGTAGATCTTATGGCCTATGTAAACAACAAAGGCGTTTGGGAATTGAACGTTTATGATGAGATTGCAGACGCCATGAAAGAAGCCGCCGAAGAGATAGGTGTTGCTATTAAGTGGGGGGCGGCGTGGTCGGAGGGAGATATCCGAACTTACCCTGGAACCTCAGAAGCTGCCATGCTGGCGTATGTAGATTTACGGCGTTCGCAAGGGCGTAGGCCTTTTATTGACGCGCCTCATTTCGAAAAAATTTCATAATTATTCATTTTGCTCTAGCGACCCGCCTATAAGGTGTGATAGGATTATATCAGACATTGTTTGATTATATGCGAGGGGTAGATGGACGAACTTTATGTGGCTGAAGCAGTTTTCCGCATTTTGAAAGAAAGGCGGCAAGCCGTGACAGAGTTGATGCTATACAATAACGTCAAATCTATGGAACATTATCGTGAGCTTATGGGTAATTTAGACACCCTGACTTACGTGGAACAGGAACTCAAGAGCCTGCTAGATAAACAGGAGCATTCTTTATGAAAAATCGAGACACGTTACATTTATCCGCTGCTAAACAAGCTGTGGAAAAAAGTACCGACAAACCTACAAGTGCTGTTGTGGAAAAGACCGCAAAAGAACTTGCTAACGAAGAAAGAGCAAGAGTAAAAGCTGCGGCAGATGAAGAAAAAGCTGTCGATAACCTTGCCGACGCTTACGTGGCTAAACCGCGCCTTAACCCGGAAGCAATCGGGAAAACTCTCTTAGACCGGATGCCCAACCCTACGGGCTGGCGTATTTTGATCCTACCTTATCGAGGTAAGGGCAAAACCGCTGGTGGTATTTTTCTCCCAACAGAAACTCAGGAGAAGAGCCAAATCTCTACCCAAGTTGGATATGTACTTAAAGTAGGCCCTCTTGCCTACAAAGATACAACTAAATTCCCTTCTGGTGCCTGGTGCCATGAAAAGCAGTGGGTGGTGTTTGCCCGTTATGCTGGCTCACGCTTTCAGATAGATGGGGGAGAAGTCCGAATCCTTAATGACGATGAGATTTTATCGACCATTTTGGACCCTGAAGACATCTATCAATCAACATAAGGAGAGCATGATGCCTGATCAAGACAACCAAGTCGAAATAGACGTTGGCGACGCCGAGGCGCAAGATATAGAAGTTGAGGTTACCGAAGACCTGAAGGAGTCCGATAGTACCGATAGTACCGAAGACCAGTTTTCAAAAGCAGAGACTTCGACTCAGAAACGTATTAGTCGCCTTACCAAAAAGATGCGTGAAGCCGAGCGGCGCGAGCAGGAGGCGATTAAGTACGCTCAAGCTGTTCAAGAGGAGTCGACAGACCTTAAACATCGGATGTCTAGTTTAGACACGAACTATGTTGCGGAGTACACCAGTCGCGTAAACACTCAAATATCTCAAGCAGAAGCACAGTTGACACGCGCTATTGAGCTTGGGGACAGTAAAGCAACAGTTGAAGCACAAAGATCGCTTACCAGTCTGGCGATTCAACAAGATCGCGCAGAACAGGCAAAAATGCAGTCTGATCGGGGACAACAACAACAAGCGGCTGCACAACAACAACAAGCGGCTGCACAACAGCACCAAGCTCGTCAACCAATGCCTGCACAACAACCAAAAAGGCCTGACCCGAAAGCAGAGCAATGGGCTAGTCGTAACGACTGGTTTGGCTCAGACGAAGCTATGACTTACGCGGCTTTTGGAATACATAAAAGATTAGTAGAAGATGAAGGGTTTGACCCGCAAGGCGAAGACTACTATACTGAATTAGATCGACGTATTGCCGACAAGTTCGGTAGCGGCGAAAAAAACACCGCTAGACGGCCCGCTCAGACAGTCATTGGCGCTTCAAGAACACCATCTGGACGCAGTGGTAGAAAGGTTCGACTCACCCCGAGCCAAGTCGCAATAGCGAAAAAATTGGGTGTGCCACTTGAAGAATATGCGAAATACGTGAAGGAGTGAAAGAAAATGACTGAACAAGATGACCAGAAAGGTAGTTCGGCTGTTAACCGTACTTCTCGCGCTAACCAAACTCGGGAGAAAAAGGCTGCTCGCAAGCCTTGGGCTCCACCGTCTATATTAGATGCACCGCCTGCCCCTGATGGCTTTAAGCATCGTTGGATTCGCGCCGAAACTCGTGGGTTTGATGACACTAAGAACATCAGTGCAAAACTGAGGGAAGGTTGGGAACTGGTCCGAAAGGATGAGTATCCTGATTTTGAATCCCCCGTTGTTGAAACAGGTAAATTTGAAGGTGTGTTTGGGATAGGAGGATTGCTTCTCGCTCGGATTCCTGACGAAACTGTTGCCGAAAGGACTGCTTACTTCAAGAGTCGAAGTAAGGACCAGATGGACGCGGTGGATCACGACATGATGAGAGAGAATGCACATTCATCGATGACGATCAGTCAACCTGACCGTCAATCTCGTGTAACTTTCGGTGGGCCTAGAAAATAGGCACATTCGATGTAACTTTTTGAGGTGCTATAATGGCGAATACAAATGATAAGTGGGGCCTTCGGCCTCTTAGTAAATTAGGTTCGGGGTCCAATTCTACGGGCGTTTCGAGCTATAGTATGTACGAAATTGCTTCCGACAACACTACCAAGCTGTATCACGGTCAACCTGTTATTCCGTTAGCTTCGGGATATATTGATGCTGCGGGAGCGGCTGCGGGTGGAACGGTCAGTTTATTGGGCGTTTTCCAAGGCTGTGAGTACATTTCAAGCACTACCGGAAAACCGGTCTGGAGTAATTACTGGCCTGGTTCTGGGGCTAACTCGTCTCATGCTGTAAAGGCATTTGTTTGCGACGATCCCAACCAGTTGTTTGTGATTGCAACGGATGCTACGTGGACAAGTGAAGCTACGGCTCGTGCGGCAGTTTTTTTAAACGCGAACTTTACAACCAGTATCACCGGCTCTGACGACACCGGCCTATCTTACGGAATGTTGGCTATTAGCACACTGGCTACTACCAACACTCTTAATGTGAGGTTAATGGGTTGGACGGAAGACGCTGCTAATGAAGATTTTTCTGCGGCAGGAATTGGTGCAATCGTTCGAATAAACAACCACTTCAATGCGCCTACGGGCTCTATTGCGGCTGGTACTGTTTCGACTACTGGATTATAAGGGAGACACATTATGGCAATTTCTCGCGCACAATTAGCGGCTGAACTAGAGCCGGGGTTAAACGCTTTGTTTGGCCTGGAGTACCAACGCTACGAAAACGAGCATTCTGAAATCTTTGAAGAAGAGTCTTCGGACAGAGCTTTTGAAGAAGAGGTTATGTTAGGAGGTTTCTCAACGGCACCTGTTAAAAATGAAGGACAGTCCATCAGTTTTGACGACGCTCAAGAAACTTACACGGCTAGGTATGTCGCACAAACTATCGCACTTGCTTTTAGCATTACCGAAGAAGCAATTGAAGATAACCTATATGATCGGCTTGCATCGCGATACACCAAGGCCCTTGCCCGCTCCATGGCACAGACTAAGCAAATTAAAGCAGCATCTATCCTGAACAATGCGTTCTCGGCAGGTGTTAATGCAATTGGCGATGGTGTAGCACTTTGTTCCGCATCTCACCCGTCTCTTTCGGGCACTCAATCAAACGTCTTGTCAACTGCTGCTGACCTCAACGAAACTTCGTTGGAGCAGATGTTGATTGACGTTGCTGGTATGACGGATGAGCGTGGTCTGAAGATCGCTGTTCGCGGCATGAAGCTCCTTATTCCTAAAGAGCTTCAGTTTATCGCAGAGCGAGTTATGAACTCGAACCTGCGTCCGGGCACTGCGGATAACGACAACAATGCAGTAAAGTCTATGGGAATGCTTCCAGACGGTGCGGTGGTAAATCACTTCCTCACTGATACGGACGCCTTCTTTATTAAGACTGATGCGCCTAACGGCTTCAAATACTTTAACCGTTCGCCTATTAAAACGGCAATGGAAGGAGATTTTGATACCGGTAACATGCGCTTTAAGGCTAGAGAACGGTACTCTTTCGGGGTTTCTGATTGGAGGACTTGTTTCGGTACGCCTGGCGCTGCGTAACCCAGAGGTAAAGTGTTGTATTAAAAAGGGAGCTTCGGCTCCCTTTTTTTATGAATATTGACAGTTAACGCCACTGCATGTTATGGTATGTTTGACTTAATCGGGGAATTATCCGGTGAATCTGACAGTCCCGACTGACGATATGCAGACAGATTTTCCGTAACTTGCATATGAGGACAATCAAATGGCAAACACAACTTTTAATGGACCAGTTCGGTCGGAAGGCGGTTTTGAGCAAATAACCAAAACTGCTGTTACCGGGGCTGTTACAAACAATTTTGACGTAGACTCAAGCGGCAACGTGTCTGGCACAGGCACCCTGAAGCTAACCGGAGCGGCTAATATCCTTGCCGACTACGAGTCGATCACAGCAGCAACAAAAACAATTACTTCGGCGGATTCAGGCACTACTTTTGGCTTTAACCGCGCCGCTGGAATCGTCGTAACACTGCCAACTCCAGCCGCTGGGGTTAATTACCAATTCCTGGTCGAAACCACTTTTACAGGGGTCGGCCAAATTAAGACTGCCACCACCGACGGAACCGATGGGTTTCTTGGAACCGCTTTTTTGTTTGACACAGGTGAGATTGGAGAAACAGATAACTTTCACCCAGCAGCCTCGAACGACATTATCGACTTAGGCGCTGTCGAGCAAGGCTGGCTAACAGGCGGGTTTATCCGGCTGATGGGCGTAAACACCACGACCTGGTTTGTTGAGGCCTTCCTGATGGGTGACGGCACATTGGCTACTCCGTTTGTTGATAGCTAGTACCTGATTAATCCTGGGTGGGGCTTCGGCCCCGTCCAATTACGCATACGGGAGAAAGACAATGGCTAGTTCAGATGTAATCGCAGTTACAATTACTGCCGATACAGTGGCCTTAGACGCAGATGGTATATCAGTAGCCGCCGCTGTTGGAAACAATGCAGCCCTTGTAATAGGGGGGGCGTTAGCTTCTGGAGGTGCTGTTGCGCTTAGTCACGGAAGGTTAGTGACTATCCTATCTGCGGGTAATGACGCTGCGAAATCTTTTACGGTGACGGGTACTGATGTGAACGGTGACGCTCAAACTGAGTCAATCACTGGAGCTAATGCGGGAACCGCTACTGGAAGTAAATACTTTTTAACTATTTCTGGTATTTCAGCGGTCGGCAATCCCGCTGGAAATGTTTCAGCAGGAGTAAACGGTTCCGCCGCAGATGTGATATTTGCAGGTAGAAGTCGATTAAAAGGTATTTATCTAACAAGTACAGCTACGGCGGGAACTGTTGATTTTTTAAATACTTCTCCGTCTGGAACAAGTATTATGGGGTTAAGTTCTGTAGGCGATGCTGATGCAACACGCGATGTAGTAATTCCCGAAGAAGGCGTAGTATTTAGTGCTGGGATATACATCCAATATACTGTGTCTACATTTTTAACACTCACAGTATTTCATGCATAATAACTAACAAGGCGAAGATTGGCGTTGGAAGCCTTTAACCTAATTTCTGAACTAGGTATACCTATTGCCAGTGGTCTTATCATGGGCTATTTTATTTTTTTAGTCATGAAGCAGCTTATGGGCGGGTTAGTGAGTGAAATTAATACCATACAAGGCATTACAAAAATGCTTATCACCAGAGCCTCGATTATGAACAACGACATGATCCGCATAGATACCTCTGTCTCTAGAGCACTAAATATTTCACCAGATTTACAGCGAATTGCCAGAGCAGAGAATTTCGTCGAAGATGGGAAGATAGACGCAAGGCGGGATTAGTGGACATAGCACAACTGGTTGCAGAGTTTGGCTTTCCGGTAATCATGGTAGTTGGTCTTGGGTATTTCGTTTATTTCGTGTGGCAAACGATTACCACTATAATTGATCCTGCTGTACAGGACATGAAAACCACCATTATACGGCTAACCGACCAGCTTAGATTATTAGATCAGGACATGATAAGATTGCAAGAGAAGGTCAACACGGTGCTGGGGGTGCGCGGTCAGAATGAGGAAGAAAAGAAAAATAAAGGGGTGGAGTAAAGCTGCAACAGTCACCGCTATATATGCTGTGCTTTTCTCACCAATAGCTTTCCCAGACGCTATTACGCATAAGTTTAAATCACCCTCTTTTAGCGGAATTGGCACTTCAAGTCATTATTTAACCATAGAAAACCAAGAATTTAATAGAGAAGCGTCTATTAAAGAAGAAATTGAAGCATTGCAGGAAGAAATTGAAAGAGATAAGAACAATACCACACTCGCCAGATTTATTCGTAATCTCGAATCTCGTGTATACGCGCAGTTATCCAGGCAGTTAGTCGATAACCTGTTTGGCGAAACGCCAAGCACACACGGTGAAATAGAGCTAGAAGGAAATACAATTACCTACACCAGCAATGGTGATTTTATAACTTTAATGATAATTGACCCAGATGGAAATACGACTGAAATTACTTTGCCTATCGGCTCTTTTACTTTCTAGTTGCTCAATATTTGATCAATTTGAAGATACCTATAGCCGAAGGTTTGAAGAAAACAATGTAGTAAAAATAGAGGAACTTCAGTCCAAGGCCTTGCTTGGTGTTCAGGCTCCCGCAGTAATGCCTATTGTTGCTGTTTATCCCAATTCTTTTACAGACCAGACAGGTCAGCGCAAAAGTAACTCAGAATTTGCTTTGTTTTCCACAGCATTGACCCAACAACCTTCTTCCCTTCTGATTAGAGCATTAAAACACGCCAGTCACGGGAAGTTTTTTAGAGTCGTGGAGCGCGTGGGGTTGGATAACCTTACTAAAGAGAGGCAGTTGATCCGGTCAGCGCGTGAACAGTTTCAGAGTGATGAGGGCAAAAAAGCCTTGATGCCACTGCTATTTGCCGGAGTATTGCTTGAAGGCGCGGTAATAGCGTATGATAGTAATTTGACTACGGGTGGAATTGGTGCTAGGTACTTCGGAATAGGAAGAAGCATCCAGTACCGAGAAGATAACGTGACCGTATCGTTACGGATGGTGTCGGTTGCTACGGGTGAAATTCTTGTAGAAGTGTTGAGCCAGAAAACCATCTTTAGTTATGGTCAATCCGAAGATGTTTTTAAGTTTATAGCGCGAGGAAGGGATCTCATTGAAATAGAATTAGGAAATTCTCGCAACGAGTCAACGACCGTTTCTTTAATAATCGCCATTGAGGGAGCAGTCTTAGAATTGATAAATATCGGCTACGATAGAGGGTTTTGGACACATGAAGAAATTAATTAATTTATTTTGTGTAATCATGCTTTGCGGTAACACCCACGCTGCGGATAATGAAATTTTTGTTGACCAGTCCGGCGCAACGGCAAATATAGACCTAGAACAATTAGGTCAATCCAATATTATTGGTGGCACAGACGCTGTTGCGGGAACACCGACTGCATTTGATCTTGATGGTGGCACAATGACACTTGATATAAACCAGATTGGCGATACCAACATCTTTCTAGGTGATATTTGGGCTGATTCTTTTACGGGATTTTATGAGTTCACGGGTGACACTAACACCTTTACCATTCAGGTAGACCCCACGAATACATACGGTGCGGATAGTTCTGACCAAAATATAGAGGTATCCGGTAGCGGTAATACTGTGGTATTAAATCAGGCTGTCAGTGCGTTAGCGGCAACGCTTGATCTGGACTGGATAATCCAAGGATCTAACAACACTTTAACGTCTAATATTGACATAGACGGCGCTACAAACTATGTGGATATTGATGGCTCAGACAACACGCTGACCTATGATGGCGATGGGGTAACTGCATCTGCGGGTGGCTATTTTTACCTCGACCATACAGGAAGTTCCAGAACGTTCACTGTAGACCAACAAAGCACATTAAATAATGACTGGCTTAAAATTATTAGCATTGGTAGCAATGGTACTGTGTGTGTCGTTCAAGACGACCAAGGTACTAGCACAAGCTGTTGATATTGGCGGTGTGACAGAGCTAAACGGCACAGCGCAGGTAGTTCGTGACCAACCGTATAATGCGGCGGTGAACTTTGCTATACAGAGCAATGACGAAGCCATTACAACTAATGGCAGAATGGCTATTACTTTTCTTGATGATTCCACTGTCAGTCTGACCGAGCATTCTCAGCTAACAATAGACGAATACATCTATGATCCTGACCCTTCTAAATCCAAGATGGCTCTTACTTTTGGGTTAGGAACAGCCCGATTTATTACAGGTAATCTTAATAGAATTGCCAAGCAAAACATAAGCCTTAGAACGCCCACGGCTAATATTGCAATACGAGGAACGGATTTCACTGCGACAGTAGATGAGCTTGGCAGGTCACTCATTATCCTGTTACCGGATGCGCTAGGGTTGTCTAGCGGTGAAATTGAGGTGGTCACAGCAATGGGCAGTGTTCTTTTGAATAAGCCTTATGAAGCGACTACGGTATCAGTATTTGAGTCTGCTCCGTCTGCTCCTGTCATCTTAGACCTAACACTAGAACTTATTGACAATATGCTCATTGTTTCGCCACCAAAAGAGAAAGTAGAGTTTATAGCGCAACAAACAGCACAGTCAGCCAACCTGCTGGATTTCAATGATTTAGACATTGATTACTTGGACGAGGATTTGCTGGAAGAAGAAAACTGGGAGTTTACCGAGCTAGATATTAATTATCTTGATGTAAATTTCTTAGAAGACATGCTAAATGTGTTAGACGCATTGCAAGTAGCAAAACAAGAAGATGCTCTGCAAGACGCAGGGGCGGTAAAAATTGTTGGTACAGCGTTTGGACAAGACAAAGATACTCAAATTACCACGTTTATGACTGGAGAAATATTAACTCTGCAAAGAAATGTAAGCGATTCAACCAGGGTAGACATAGATAAGTCAGGCAGTTATACCATCATTTTTACGCAAGACGGTGTATCCAGAGTAATAACCATCAACGGTGGAAGCAACAGTTCCATAAAGATCAGCCAGGGCAGCTAGTGAAAAGACTTATATTTATAATACTTGCGGTACTGGCTATCCCTCTGCTCATGCGGTCAATGCCGACTGAGGTACTAAAACTAAAGACATTTGACGCTTTTGTAGCACCGCAAGAACCTTCAGGAAACTTTACAGTTCTTAGCATCACTGAAGAAGATGTTGAAAGAGAGGGTGGATACCCTTTTCCACGCCAGCGTTTAGCCGAGATACATAACGAACTATTAGCGAAAGGAGCAACAGGCGTTGGGTGGGTCATTTCTTTCCCACAACCTGACAGGCTAGGCGGTGATGGAGATTTTGCAACTGCTTTGGGGCAAGGCGGTTCTGTCATAGCCATGTTTGAGGATGGGAAGGGTGTATTCCCCGCACCAACAGGCATTGTCCTCAGAGGTCAGGATATTGGTGGAATATTATCTTCAGGGGTAAAGCAAAATATTAGTCAGCTAACAGAAAACACGCTACAAGGGATTGCCGTAGCACCGACCGAATTAGACTTGCTTGTTAGGAGAATCCCCCTTCTCCTCAGAAGCCCTGACGGGTGGGTCGCTTCATTCGGTACGCAGGTGTTAAAATCCTTAACAGGTTCGAGCACTTACATCATTACTACTAATGAAAATGGCATACAAGAAATAGCCGTAAAAGGGATACCGCCTGTTAAAACGGATAGTCTAGGGAGAAAGTGGATTAGTTGGATTGTTCCACATGAAACATCATTGCAAGAAATGGATGTAGCTGGGCGGTTTGTTTTTGTGGGTGTAACGGCTTCGGGGGTAATGCCTCAAATCGCAACGCCAGTTGGACTTTTAGAGCCGCACTATATTCAAGCTGCGCTGGCTGAATCAATGCTAGTGCAAAACAGTCCCTATATCCCTGATTACTCCCTATCAGCAGAACTGGGTATTTTTCTAGTAACGGTGTCTTTGGTGTGGGTTTTATTAAACCTTTTGGGCGTAACGTGGGGATTAGTGTTAGCGGGAGCAATAACAGTTGCTACAGGTTATTTGGGGATGGGTTTGATACAAAAAGGAGTTTTGATCGATGTTACTTGGACGATTGTTTCACAGTTTTTAACGGCTTCTACGGCGTTTTATCTGAATTACCGGCAACAATTCAAGCTGAGACAGCAAATTAAGAAGCAGTTTGAGCATTATTTAGACCCTAGACAGGTAAAACTACTACAAAAAGACCCAAAATTGCTTAAATTAGGGGGAGAAACTCGGTATTGTACGTTTTTATTTACTGATTTACGCGGATTCACCTCAATGAGCGAAAAGTTAACGCCAGAGGAGGTTACGGAAATTATGAATGCCACCTTGACCGTTCAGGTTGAGGAAATACAGCGGGCAGGTGGTATGGTTGACAAGTTTATTGGAGATGCTTGCATGGGGATCTTTTCGGCACCCCTGGACTTGCCGGAACATGAAAATAAGGCGATTGAAGCCGCTGTACGAATACAGGAAAGGGTTAAGGCGTTAAATGGAACGATGGAGGCAGATATAGCAATCGGGGTTGGAGTACAGAGTGGGTGGGCAGTTATAGGCAACATGGGATCTTCCCAACGCTTCGATTACACAGCAATCGGCAACTGTGTTAACGAAGCCGCACGATATGAGTCAAGCACCAAGGAAGTAGGCGTAGATATTTTGATTGGACATGAAACCGCACAAAATTGTAGGTATTTGCTAAAAGAGCTTGAACCCATTAAAGTGAAAGGTAAAGAAAACGCCTTGAGGGTATATACATGGGGTTCAAATACTGTGTAAATTACTGTTTTAGCCGTGATTTATTTTTTCTTCGGCCCTCCCCTTGAAGTAGGTTTTTTAAAATATATTAGCAAGACAAGCGGGATAAAAAAGGCTAATATGTTATTTTTTATGCCAAAATTAGAGTAGGTACAGGCCATGGCTACATCCGGAAGCACAGATTTTGAACTAGACGTTGCCGAATATGTCGAAGAAGCCTTTGAACGGTGCGGACTTGAGGTTCGGACAGGTTATGACTTAAAATCCGCAAAGCGGTCCTTGAACCTTTTGCTGGCGGATTGGGCTAACCGTGGCCTTAACCAATGGACTATCAAGCAGCGTACCATTGCAATGGTTTCGGGAACAGGCGCATACGCTGTTGGCACCGACGTTATTGACGTTTTGTCCGTGGTGGTTAAGCGCGACAGTACCGATTATTCGTTAATGCGCTTGAGCAGAGACGGCTTTCTTACTATACCAAACAAGACTACCCAGGGTCGCGTTAATCAATTTTTCTTGGACAGGCAGGTCACCCCTAATCTGAAGTTATGGCCCGTCCCCGACAATAGCACCGACGTTGTTTATTATGACGCTTTAACGCGCATGGACGACGCGGATATATACACCAACACTATGGACTTACCTTTTAGGTTTTACCCCTGTTTAGCGGCGGGGTTAGCTTATTACATTGCGTTAAAACGCGCCCCAAACCGTGTTGAAATGTTAAAGGGCGTGTACGAAGAAGAGTTTGACCGGGCGGCCATAGAGGACAGGGACCGTTCATCCTTTAATGTTGTGCCCCGGTTGGATTACTACAGGTCAGGCTGATGGCTAAGTTTGCTTCTGGAAAAAAGGCGTGGGCAATCTCTGATAGGTCGGGTTTTCGTTACCCTTACCGATTAATGAAAAAGGAATGGAACGGGCTTTTGGTAGGTCCCGACGAGTTTGAGCCTAAACAGCCTCAATTAGGACCCTTCCGTAAGGTTTCGGACCCCGAAGCACTTCAAAACGCTCGTCCAGATAGGGTAGAGCCTTTGGATGTTTACGTTGGGTTGCCTTTGGTGGTTGCCCCTAACCTACAACCTATACAGTGCTTGGGTCAAGTTGGAACAGTAACGGTGACAACATGAGCTTTACTTACGATCAACTAAAACAAGCTGTTCGAGACTACACGGAGAACGACGAAACGTCTTTCGTTAACAATCTTCCTGTTTTTATACGTCAAGCAGAAGAAAGAATACTAAAAAACGTTCAATTAAGTCTTTTTCGTAAGAACGTAAGCGGTGCCATGACTGCGGATAACCGATTTTTGGCAGCGCCCACCGATTTTTTAGCGCCTTATTCGTTAGCTTTTGTAGACGGCAGTAGTAACCACGTTTTCCTAGAGTTTAAAGACTCGGATTTTGTCCAGACGTTTAATCCTATCTCCGCTACTTCGGGGAGCCCACGGTTTTACGCCACTTTTGACGTTGATAACTTTATTTTGGGGCCAACCCCCGATAGTGCGTACAGCGTGGCACTTCATTATTTCTATCGTCCCGCTAGTTTGACTGCTGGTGCCGACGGTGGAACAACCTGGCTTAGTACAAACGCGGAGATAGCCATGCTGTATGGTTCTTTGCTGGAAGCGTGTACTTACATGAAGGGTGAACAAGATATGATGGCGTTGTATGAGAAACGGTTTTCCGAGGCGATTACTGGAATGAAAATGTTTGGTGAGGCTAAAGAAGTGACGGACGAATACCGCACGGGCCAAGTAATAAGGCCTAAACAATGAGCGGTTCCGCCTTAAACACAGGGGTTGTACCAGCCTTCAAAGTGGTGGCACACACTACCAGTGGAAGGGGGTTTACGCCGGAAGAGGTGGCGGAAAGATGCGCCGAGACGATAATTGATATTTCTGATGACGCAAACCCTGCCATTAGAGCACAGGCCCATGCTTTTAGAAGGCGGATACTAAAAACTTTGGAGTTTTATATTAGCGAAGCGGTTAAGTCTGATAGAACCACCGTATATAATGCTTTAATCGACGCAGGCCACCCCGAGCTTGCTAACCACATAAGGAGACTGTGACCATGGCGTTTACCGGAAACTTCATGTGCACCAGCTTTAAGAAAGAAATACTGCTTGGTGCACACGACTTCGACGCTTCTAGCGGCGATACTTTTAAAATTGCACTCTATACAAGCTCGGCCTCGATGACGGCGGCTACGACAGCTTACGCAACCACTAACGAAACAAGTGGGACTAATTATACGGCAGGTGGACAGGCTTTAACCTCGGTTGACCCAACCACCTCCGGGACCACCGCTCTGGCTGATTTTACAGACGAAACTTTTTCTAACGTGACGATCACCGCTCGCGGAGCATTAGTTTATAACTCAACGCCCAATACGACCTCTATTTCCTTAACAAACCCTGCTGTGGCTGTTTTGGACTTTGGTTCGGATAAATCAGCCTCGTCGGGGGATTTCACAGTAGTGTTTCCAACGGCTGATGCCAGTAACGCGATTATTCGGATAGCCTAATGGCTAACGTAACAGGAGTCTATGCCACAGGCAGTGTCGGACAAGTGCTTGTTTATGAAAGTATTGTGCCAGATCAAACTGCAAACTATAGTAGCATTACACCCAGTCAGTCACCATCGTGGTCAGCGGAAACGCCTAGCCAAGACGCTGATTGGTCCACCATAGCAACGTAAGGAACTAAAAATGCCTAGCACTTATACAGTCAACCTTGGTATTGAAAAACCGGCTACCGGCGAACAGTCCGGAACATGGGGCGACACCGTTAACGACAACTCTAATATTATAGACGAGGCGGTAAATGGGGTTGTTACAATAACGTTGACCTCCGCAGGTTCGTCAGGCTCCCCCAATGAACTAGCCATCACCAACGGTGCCTCTTCTACCGGTCGTAATAAGTGGATTGAATTTGCCGATGGCGGCGATTTAAGCGCCGCAGCGTATGTCCAGCTTGTTCCAAATGACGCTGAAAAAATATGTTTTATCCGGAACAGCCTTTCGGGGAGCCGATCTGTTTTTATTTTCCAAGGCACTTATAGCACCAGCAATGATCTTGAAATTGCTGCGGGCACCGATGTGCTTGTCAAATTTAACGGGGCGGGCACCGGCGCGACGGTAGTTAACGTTTACGCAAACTTAAAAGTTGATGCTTTGGTTGTCTCGGGTGCCGTTGATGCCGCCACCGTCGAGTTTGATTCTTTGTCCGGTACGGGATCGGTAGCTGTTACAAACATCCTTGACGAAGACAACCTGGCATCTAATAGTGCCACCGTTCTTGCCACGCAGCAGTCTATTAAGGCCTATGTAGACGCGCAGGTAGATACGGTTGACACTTTAGCTGAAACGCTTGCTATCGGTAACACCACCAGCGGCACAGATATAGAAACGACCACAACCGATAAGGTTCAGTTCCGTGACGCTGCTATCTACATTAATTCTAGCGCAGACGGGCAGCTTGATATTGTTGCTGACACTGAAGTACAGATTGCAACTACCACTGTCGATCTTAATGGCGCATTAGATGTATCTGGCACTGTGGTTGTTGCCGGAGCATTAACAGGCTCAAGCACACTTCAAGGCACGACAATAACAGCAACAACAGCATTTGTTCCTGATGCTGCCGATGGTGCTGCTCTTGGTACTACTTCTCTAGAGTTCTCAGATTTGTACTTGGCAGATGGTGCAGTGATAGGATTAGGCGCAGACCAAGATGTAACGCTGACGCACATTGCAGATACAGGAATACGATTAAATACTAATATGCAACTGCAATTTTACGATGCATCTCAGTTCATTAATGCGCCTTCCAGTACAGTGCTGGACATTAACGCTACTGATGAAGTTGAATTAAACGCCACTCTGGTGGACGTTAACGCTAACTTAGATGTGTCGGGAACTCTTACTCAAGGTGGCGCGTCACAATTTAACTCCACGATTATTGTAGGTGTTGATGACACCGGATATGACGTTAAATTATTTGGAGCAACCTCTGGAGCTTATATGCTTTGGGATGAAAGTGCTGATGATTTAAAATTAGTCGGGGCGGCGGGCTTGACCGTTGCCGGAGATATAGATATTGATGGTACTGCAAACCTAGACGTTGTAGATATCGATGGCGCTGTAAATATGGCGACTACTGCGCTGGTCACAGGCGTTCTAACCACAACAGCTACGCAAGTGGCGACTGGCGGGATCACAAGTGGTTCAAGTATTCTTTCAGACACAGACAGCACAGACAGTTTAGGATCTACGGCGGTTAGATGGCTGAAGGGTTGGTTCGACACCCTAACAGCAGGAACACTTACGATTGGTTCTGGTAGTGTCACAGATAGCTCTGGTGCTATTTCATTCGGTAATGAAAACCTGACTACTACAGGAATCGTCACCGCAGCGGGAACCTCAGTATTCACTAATTTAGATATTTCAGGCGATATAGATGTTGACGGAACCACCAACCTAGATGTGGTGGACATCGATGGCGCAGTGAATATGGCGACTACTGCTCTCGTCACAGGTGTACTAACGACTACAGCTACGCAGGTAGCAACAGGCGGCATCACAAGTGGTTCAAGTATTCTTTCAGACACTGACAGCACAGATAGTCTAGGCTCAACGGGCGTTAGGTGGCTGAAAGGCTGGTTTGATACGTTGACCGCAGGAACACTTACGATTGGTTCGGGAAGTGTGACAGACAGCTCTGGCGCTATCAGTTTCAGTAACGAAAACCTCACAACCACAGGTACTCTAGCTTGTGGGGCGCTAACTTCAACAGGTATTGATGACAATGCAACCGCTGAAAGGTTTCAGGTAGCCGACACCATTATCACTATTGGTGACGCTGGGAGTACAGGCGATACCTTTAGCTTTGCACAAGCCCAGTCAGCGGGTGTATTAGCGATAACCGGCTCAAACAATATTACGACTGGTACTAACCTGCGTATGTATGGCGGGACACACTCCCAGACTGGGGACTTGTTACTCCGCAAGGACACCACTACCACACTACACTATGATTTCAGTGCATCCAAATTTAACTTCCAAGCCAACGCCATAGCTACAACAGGTACTCTAACTGCTGGTGATTTAACTATCAGTAACTCAGCCCCTATTATAACTCTGACTGATTCAGATAGCGGGGCTGATACACAACTTTCCGCCAGTTCATCGGCTGGGAGTTTCTTTATTAAAGTTGACCAAAACAATGAGGCAGCGTCAAGTCAGTTCCAAGTGCATCTAGATGGAACTGAGAGACTTAGTATTTCTTCCACAGTTATGGATGTTCAAGGGGGCGACCTCACTGTATCGGCTGGCGACCTCACTGTAAGTGCTGGCACATTAAGCGTAGTTGACTCTGCCAGATTAACTTTATCAATGGGTAGCAGCACTGCAAACGCAACCGCCAAGTATTCTACATATGGAAGTAAGCATTACACAAATTCAGAGCAAGACCTGTGTGTAATTCGAGCTACCTCTTCGAGTGCTACCGCAGGGCAAATAAGTATAGGCGGAGGCGATGGCTCATTAAACGCTGTTACAAGTATTGTCTTACTTACTGCTGCCAACAGCACTACTTTAACGGGAACTACTGCCCTTTCTATTAATTCTACTCAAGACGTAACCATCCCGGCTGGTGATTTAACTGTAGGTGCAGCATACGGTGGTACACCAAATGCTACTTATGCTAATTTACTGGTGCAAGGGTCGACAACGTCAGGGATAACGATTGGTGGTACAACAGAGTCGAGAATTGTGTGGGCTGATGCTGCTGATAATATTGCTGCTCAAATTCAATACAATCATGCTAATACTACAATGGTTGTTGGAACAGCAGAGGCGAACGGTATAACAAACATTAATTCGGCAAACGCTGTTGCAGCTATATCTTGTCTAGCTAATGGCGATGTATCTATCCCTAATGGCGACCTCACTGTTAGAGATTTACTCGTAACAACCGAAGTAAGTATTGCTAATGATGCTGCTGCTGCAATTACACCGCCACGCAAGGGTGGGTTTTTCTTTATAACTTATGG
>Ga0302125_10000276_pt1 | contig 29123 bp, 20 predicted proteins | sample CB4_surface_MG_FD_203111 | JGI IMG/M metagenome (GOLD analysis project Ga0302125, IMG submission 203111) | Marine microbial communities from Western Arctic Ocean, Canada - CB4_surface | ecosystem: Environmental > Aquatic > Marine > Oceanic | place: Canada: Western Arctic Ocean | collected... | reverse complement strand
AAATCTAATGATATTGTAATTAAATATGAATACCAAGGAAACGAAGTTGAATATAATCCAAGCTGGGCAAGTAGCAGTTGAGGAACTAATCAAAGTAGCTAAAGAAGCTATTGTTGATTCAGGAGACGATATCACAGCAGATAGATTAAAAAATGCAGCAGCCACAAAAAAGCTAGCTATATTTGATGCTTTTGAAATACTAAGTAGATTAGAAGCTGAGGAAGCTTTATTAAATGAAAAGCCTAAAGAAGTAAAAGAAGAAAAGTCTTTTAAAGGTTTTGCTGAAGGAAGATCTAAATAATGTATAAGCAAACTTTATATGAAGTCTTAAAAGACTACGTTAAGCCTAAAGTTCTCAGTAGAATGAATAGGTATAAAAAATGGGAGTATGGTTATAATCCTGAGCACGATTTAATAGTTATTAGTAAAACAGGTGAAATAGGCGAAATATATAAGATACAAGATCTTGTGATAGGTTTGCCTAAGGAAAAGGATGTTGTAAAATTTGAAGACGACAAATGGTCTTACACACAGTATCCTAAAGAGCTAAGTTTAATCAAGTCCGTATTTGATTGGGAAAAATACCCTTTGGATTTTAAAGAAAAATGGTATGACTATATTGACAAAGAGTTTACAAGACGCGAAGAAGGTTTTTGGTTCATTAACAAAGGCAAGCCTACTTATATTACTGGTACTAACTACATGTACCTGCAGTGGAGTAAAATTGATGTCGGGCAACCGGACTTTAGGGAGTCAAACAGATTATTCTACATATTCTGGGAGGCTTGTAAATCTGACTATAGATCCTACGGAATGTGTTATCTTAAGAATAGAAGATCCGGCTTTTCGTTTATGGCAAGTGGGGAGACCGTTAACCAGGCAACAATATCTACAGATGCTAGATTTGGTATACTATCAAAATCTGGACCCGATGCAAAGAAAATGTTTACTGACAAAGTTGTCCCAATATCGGTCAACTATCCATTTTTCTTCAAACCGATACAGGACGGTATGGACAGGCCGAAGACGGAGCTTGCCTATAGAGTCCCAGCCTCCAAGTTTACCAGAAGAAAACTTGACTCCAATGAAAAATTACAGGAAATTACCGGTCTTGACACGACCATCGATTGGAAAAACACCGGTGACAACTCCTACGACGGTGAGAAGCTTAAACTCCTCGTCCACGATGAATCGGGGAAATGGGAAAGGCCGACGAACATCCTCAACAACTGGCGAGTAACAAGAACTTGTTTACGACTAGGTTCCAGAGTTATAGGTAAATGCATGATGGGGTCAACCTCAAATTCTTTAGACAAAGGCGGATCAAACTTTAAAAAACTTTACGATGATTCAAACGTTACACAAAGAAACGCCAATGGACAGACTCGCTCAGGACTCTATTCTTTGTTCATACCTATGGAATGGAACTACGAGGGATACATTGATTCTTATGGCTTTCCTGTATTCAACACACCAAAAAAAGAAGTTGAAGATCCGCACGGAACAAAAATAACACAAGGGGTAATTGAATATTGGGATAACGAGGTAGCGGGACTAAAGTCTGATCAAGATAGTTTAAATGAATTCTATAGACAATTCCCAAGAACAACAAAACACGCGTTCAGAGATGAATCTAAAATGTCTTTGTTCAATTTAACAAAAATATACGAGCAAATAGATTTTAATGAAGATCTTAAAAACTCAATTAAAGTAACTAAAGGAAGTTTTCAATGGGAAAACGGGCATCAAGACACCAAAGTAATATTTGTACCAAATAAAGACGGTAGATTTTTAATTAGTTGGGTTCCTCCTGAACAGTTGCAAAATAAAAGATATATAAAAAATGGCACTAATTATCCTGGTAATGAGCATTGCGGAGCATTTGGTTGTGATCCATACGATATATCGGGCACTACAGATGGCAGAGGATCCAATGGATCTCTTCATGGGTTAACAAAGTTTTCAATGGAAGATGTGCCGCCTAATATGTTTTTTTTAGAATACATAGCTAGACCACAAACAGCTGAAATATTTTTTGAAGATGTGCTAATGGCTTGTGTGTTTTACGGAATGCCAATACTAGCTGAGAATAATAAGCCTAGGTTATTGTACTATTTTAAAAGAAGAGGATACAGGGGTTATTCAATTAACAGACCTGATAAAAAATATAACAAACTTTCTGTAACGGAAAAAGAGTTAGGCGGAATACCTAATTCAAGTGAAGACATTAAACAAGCGCACGCCGCAGCTATAGAAACCTATATAAATGACTTTGTAGGTTTAAAAGAAACCGGTTATGGTGATGTGTATTTTCAAAGAACATTAGAAGATTGGGCTAAGTTTAATATCAATAATAGAACAAAACATGATGCATCTATTAGTTCCGGGCTTGCTTTAATGGCTTGTAACAAACATAGATACGCACCAAATGCGCCTAGGCAAAAACCGCAAGCAGTAGATTTAGGTTTTAAAAAATACGATAATAAAGGTTCAACATCAAAAATAATAAGTTAAATGGGTATATATACTAACACCAATAGCGCTTTTCCTAGTCAAGTAGTTAGCGATGCGGAAAAAGCAAGCTGGGAATACGGAACGCAGGTTGGGCAAGCTATCGAATACGAGTGGTTTGGTCAAGGGCGTACTAATGGTAATAGATACTTAACTAGTTGGAATCAATTTCACCAATTAAGATTATATGCTCGAGGTGAGCAATCAATACAAAAGTACAAAGATGAATTGTCTATTAACGGTGATTTATCTTATTTAAACTTAGATTGGAAACCAGTACCAATTTTATCTAAATTTGTAGATATTGTTGTTAACGGTATATCAGGAAAGTCTTACGACATTAAAGCTTATGCTCAAGATCCATCATCAATAAAGAAAAGAACTGATTACGCTTCTATGCTTTACGAAGATATGGTAGCTAAAGAGTATTTAGACAGCTTACAGCAAACTCTTGGTATTAATTTATATCAAACACCAAATATTGACGTAGTTCCTGAATCTAAAGACGAGCTAGAGCTTCATATGCAACTGAGCTATAAGCAGTCAATTGAAATAGCAGAAGAGGAAGCTATATCTTCTGTGCTTGCGCAGAATAAATATGACCTTACTAGAAAAAGGTTAAATATGGATTTAACGGTTTTAGGTATTGCATGCGCTAAGACTGGGTTTAATACAGCTGAAGGAATTACAGTTGATTATGTAGATCCAGCTTATGTGGTTTACTCTTACACTGAAGATCCTAACTTTGACGATGTATACTACGTAGGAGAAGTGAAGTCTATAACAATACCTGAGCTTAAAAAAGAATTTCCGAACATTTCAGAGGAAGAGCTTGAAAGAATTCAGAAAATGCCAGGCAATAGCCAATACATAACTGGTTGGGGTAATTACGACGAAAACACAGTTCAAGTTTTATACTTTGATTATAAGACATACCATAATCAAGTGTTTAAAATAAAAGAAACGCCACAAGGATTGATGAAAGCTTTAGAAAAGCCGGATTCATTTAATCCACCAGAAAATGACAACTTTGAAAGAGTGTCAAGATCTATTGAGGTTTTATATAACGGAGCCAAAGTATTAGGCTCAAACGAAATGATAAAGTGGGAGCTAGCAGAAAATATGTCTAGGCCTACAGCTGATACAACTAAAGTAGAAATGAACTATGCTTTATGTGCACCTAGAATGTACAAGGGGCGTATTGAATCTCTAGTAAGTAAATGTATTGGATTTGCTGATATGATTCAGCTAACGCATTTAAAGCTGCAACAAGTATTGTCTAGAATGGTACCAGACGGTGTTTATTTAGATATGGATGGACTCGCAGAGGTTGATCTTGGTAATGGAACTAACTATAATCCAGCGGAAGCATTGAATATGTATTTCCAAACAGGTTCTATTGTTGGTAGATCACTTACTCAAGATGGTGATATGAACCCAGGCAAAGTACCTATTCAAGAACTTAACAGCTCAAGCGGTCAAGCTAAAATAAATGCGCTTATTCAAACGTATCAGTATTATTTACAAATGATACGTGATGTAACCGGGCTTAACGAAGCTAGAGACGGTTCGTCTATGGATAAGAATTCGCTTGTAGGACTTCAAAAAATGGCCGCTAACGCATCTAACGTAGCAACTAGACATATTAATCAGTCTGGTCTTTACATAACCCTTAAACTAGCCGAAAACGTTGCGCTTAAAATAGCTGACGCATTAGAATTTCCACTAACTAGAAGTGCTCTACAAAATTCTATATCTACATTTAACATTAAAACTTTAGACGAAGTAGTAAACTTAAATCTTCATGATTTTGGCATATTTTTAGAATTAGAACCTGACGAAGAAGAGCAAGCTAAATTAGAGGCAAATATACAAGTTGCACTACAGCAAGGGGGAATTGATCTTGAAGACGCTATAGACTTAAGAAATATTAAAAATCTTAAGTTAGCTAATCAAATGCTTAAAGTTAAACGAAAGGCTAAAGCTAAACAAGACCAGGCTAACCAGCAAGCTAATATCGCAGCTCAAGGACAATCTCAGGCTAGTACAGCAGAAAAAACAGCTATGGCTGAGGTGCAAAAGCAAGAAGCTATAATGGGTGCAAATGTTCAGTTTGAACAATCCAAAAATCAAATGGAGATTCAGCGCATGGAAATTGCAGCACAACTGGAAGCGCAAAAAATGCAAACTAGATTTCAATACGATATGCAGCTTAAACAAATGGATGTTCAGATGGTGCAGCAAAAAGAAGGTGCTATTGAAGATAGAAAAGATAAAAGAAGTAAAATGGAAGCTTCACAACAAAGTGAACTTATAAGCCAAAGAAAAAACGACAGCTTACCTATAGACTTTGAAAATCAACCCGACACGGGTATGCAGGCTTTCATGTAGAAAGTAAACAATTATTTAATTATATTTTATTATGTCAGAAGAAACAAAAACAAATGAACCTGTTAAGCAGGAAGGCGAGTTTAAAATTAAAAAGAAAACTCCAAAAAAATTAACAACACCAAGTAGCGAACCGGTAAAAGTAAACATCAAAGAACCTTTGGTTGAACTTCCTACAGAAGTTACGAAAGTGGTAATACCAAATGAAGATGCCATTCAAATCGGAGAAACAAAGGAAGTATCTGTGGAAGAACCATCCGGAGATAGCGCAAAGGTGGGAGAACCTGTACAAGAGTCCGACAAGGATGCTGAAGGGTTTTCTCCAATCAAAGAAGTAACAGAAACTGAAAAAGTTGAAGCTCAGGTAGAAAAAGCAATACAAGACGAAAGAATTCTTGGTAAAGCTTTACCTGAAAATATTGAAAAGCTAGTTTCTTTTATGGAAGACACAGGTGGGACAATAGAGGACTATACCAGACTTAATGCTGACTACTCTCAAGTGGATGATGTTACATTATTAAAAGAATATTATAAAAAAGAAAAGCCTTATTTGGAAGGTGAAGACATTGATATGTTATTAGAGGACTTTATCATTGATGAAGATATCGACGAAGATAGAGATGCACGCAAGAAAAGAATTGCGTTTAAAGAAGAAGTTGCAAAAGCCAAAAGCTATTTAGAGGAAACAAAGAGTAAGTATTACGATGAGATCAAGTTGAGACCAGGCGTTACTCAAGACCAACAAAAAGCCACGGACTTTTTTAACCGATACAACAAGCAGCAGGAGCAAGCTGAGCAACAACATGCGCAATTCAAAGAAAATACTAAAAAGCATTTTAACGACAATTTCGAAGGTTTCGATATCAAAGTTGGTGAAAAAAGCTATAAGTATAATATTCAGAATCGTGATAAAGTTGCAGAGAGCCAATCGAATATTAACAACCTTGTCGGGAAGTTCCTAGACAGTGATGGTAATGTTAAAGACACGAAGGGTTATCACAAAGCTATGTATGCTGCTGACAATGTGGATAAAATTGCCGCTCATTTCTATGAGCAAGGAAAAGCAGATGCTGTAAAAGAAGTTGTAAACAGTTCTAAAAACTTAAGTAGTACTAAAGCTAGATCTACTCAGGGAGAAGTGTTTTTAAATGGATTTAAAGTTAAAGCAATTTCAGGTGCTGATTCTACAAAACTAAAAATTAAAACAAGAAAATTTAACTAAAAAAAACAAACAATTATGAGTTTAACTCCTCAATTTGGTAGTTTAATCCCTTCGCAAACGCAAGAGATATTAAACAGTAACTACCTACAATTTAATGCTGGCGGTGCAGCTGGCCCTGGAAATGGCGGCGATTCTTTCGCACAACAATACCTACCAGAAATTTATGAACAAGAAGTAGAGCGTTACGGAAACCGTACGTTATCTGGATTCTTAAGAATGGTTGGCGCTGAAATGCCAATGACATCTGATCAAGTAATTTGGTCTGAACAAAATAGATTGCATGTCTCTTACGACAATGCAACAGTGTTTGCTACAGGTGGAGCTGCTTCTAACGTTATAAACTTACCTGCTGGAGTAACAAATGTTATTTCTCCTAATGACACAGTTGTAGTATTAGACCCGGCAACTGGAGCTGAAGCAAAAGCTTTAGTTACTGCTAGTACACCCGGCGCAGGTGGTGGTGTAGGAACATTTACTGTAACTCCTTTTAACAACGCTTCTTTAGAGGCTGCTGCTAATGGAATTACTGTTGGCGCTGGAATCAAAGTATTTGTTTACGGTTCTGCTTACCAAAAAGGGCAATTTTTAAATTCAAGCACTGCAGCTGCTGGCGCCGTTGCTAATGGGTATGTATCTATTGATCCGCAATTAACTCAATTTTCTAATTCACCAATCATTATTAGAAGCCAGTACGTAGTATCGGGATCTGATATGGCACAAATTGGATGGGTAGAAGTTGCAACTGAAGACGGAACATCTGGGTACTTATGGTATTTAAAAGCTGAATCTGAAACTCGTTTACGTTTTGAAGATTACTTAGAAATGGCAATGGTAGAAGGTGAGTATAATCAAATTGCACAAGCTGGGGTACCTACTGCTGCTGGACTTGCTGGTACTGAAGGTTTATTTGCTGCTATCCAATCTCGTGGAAACGTAGAGGTAGGATTTACTGCCGCTGCTGGACTTGACGAATTTGACGCTATCCTTAAAAACTTAGATACTCAAGGAGCAATTGAAGAAAACATGTTATTTTTACAGAGACAAACATCTCTTGATTTTGACGATATGTTAGCTTCTATTTCTGGTGGATTTGCTGGAGGTACTGCTTTTGGATTATTTGAAAATTCTGAAGAAATGGCTTTGAACTTAGGATTTAGCGGATTCCGTAGAGGATCTTATGATTTCTATAAGACTGATTGGAAATACTTAAATGACGCTTCTACTCGTGGCGCTGTTACAGGCATCAGTTCAATTGAAGGTGTATTAGTACCAGCTGGAACTTCTACAGTTTACGATCAAGTTTTAGGAACTAATATCCGTCGACCATTCTTACACGTACGTTACAGAGCTTCACAAGCTGATGACAGACGAATGAAGTCTTGGTTAACTGGTTCTGCCGGTGGAGCATTTACTTCGACTCTTGATGCTATGGAAGTAAACTTCCTATCTGAAAGATGTTTAGTAACTCAAGCTGCTAACAACTTTGTATTATTTAAAGGAATCTAATTGATTCAACATTAATGTAATTCTTACCCTCGTTGTACTGACGGGGGTAATTATTACTTTTATAACTATTTAATTTTATTATATTATGGCTAAACAAGCTAAAGCACAACAAGTTGAGGTTGCACCTCAAGAAGAAGTGGTAACAAAAGTTGCTACTCCAGTAAAGCCCACAAAATCAGAGTGGGAAATCAAAGACAGGATTTATTATTTAAAAGGTAATAAAAATCCTTTAACATTAACAATACCTGGTAAGCATACAAGAAAGCATGCTTTATTATATTTTGATGAAAAAACTGGAAAACAAAGAGAAATAAGATACGCAACAAATCAAGATTCACCTTTAGTAGACGAACAAAAAGGAGAAGTTACTATGGGGCACGTAAGATTTCTTAAAGGAGCTTTAACCGTAAAAAAAGAGCAACAAAATCTTCAAAAACTACTTTCTTTGTATCACCCTTTAAAAGGAAGATTATATGAAGAGTTTAGCGCAAAAGAAGAAGCTGTGGATCAATTAGAGATATTAGATCTTCAAGTGGATGCTATGAATGCAGCTAGAAGTATAGATGTAGACCAAGCTGAAGCTATACTAAGAGTTGAAATTGGTTCTAAAGTAAATGAAATGAGTTCCAAAGAACTTAAAAGAGATTTAATGCTGTTTGCTAGAAGCAATCCTGCATTATTTATTAGCTTAGCTAACGATGAAAATGTGCAACTAAGGAATTTTGCCATTAGAGCGGCCGAAGTTGGAATTATAAAACTATCACCAGATCAGCGTACTTTTGCATGGGGATCAAATGATAGAAAATTAATGAACGTTCCTTTTGACGAAAACCCTTACTCAGCGTTTGCGGCTTTCTTAAAAACAGATGAAGGAGTAGAAATCTATAAGTCTATAGATAAAAAACTATAAAAACAAGTGATACTATATACAGGCGGTTTCGGCCGCCTTTTTAGTATAAATAAAAATAAGTATGGTAAATATAAATACAGTATATCAAACAGTCTTGTATATTATAAACAAAGAGCAAAGAGGTTATATAACACCTGCTGAATTTAATAGCTTAGCAGATCAAGTACAAGATGAAATATTTCAATCATATTTTCCAGACGGTAATCAATTAAATCGTCAAAATCAAAACAATACACAAAACGATACAGAATTTTTTAATGTATTTAAAAATATTGATTATAAATTATATCCTTTTGAAAATGAAGTTAGTTTTCTTTATGATGCGGTTAATTTTGTTTGGCAATATGAGGACCCTAATAACGTTGCTTCAGCAGGGCAAATATATTTAATAGGCAATATAGTTTCAACATATAATAGTAACTCTGTTTCAACAAAACCGAACTCAGTAAGTAATTCTTTTCAGAGTTCTATAACTCAACTAGCCAGCAGAAGTGATTATAATAAAATAATAAGATCCAAACTAACTGCTCCGACTAGGCAATATCCTTTATCATATAAAACTAATTATTTAAACACAATAGCTCTTAGAGTATTTCCGCAGCCGGACACTTTAAGCGTTAATTGTATATTTAAGCCATCTAAACCGTCTTGGGGATTTCAACCAGGTAATCTAGGACAGTATATATACAGCCCATCGGCTTCTTTAAATTTTCAATTAGATATTTCTGAGCAAAATAATTTAGTAATAAATATTTTAAAATACTGTGGAATTATAATAAACGATCCTACAATTATACAAGCCGCAGCTCAAGAAGCTCAGCAGGCGTCAATTAACGAAAAATCATAGTAACAAATGGGTTTAATAACTGAAACAAATCAACAATACTACCAAGGAGCCCAGGGATTTTTATCTGATGGAATTGTAGGGACATTCCCCACAACCTTTGATACAGACTTAATTTTTGGATCGTTTGATTCAGCAAATATAAATTATGCGTTAAACAATTTTAAACTTTATAAAAGTTTTACAGGATTGCCAGGCTCATATTTAGAATATACGCTAGATTATTTAGTTAGTAACAACACAATAACTTTAGGCACGGCTCTTGCTCCTGTTATTCCAGCTGCTGGTGAATATTATGTTGTACAATTAAAAGTATTAACAGGAGGGAAGTATGGGCAAACCGAAGCTGAAAAAGCTTATGGAGATACCGTAGAAGATAATTATGGAAGCTATGAATATATAAAATTAACAGATGCTATAGACAACTTTATGGTTGGTTATGTAGGGGATGGCAAACTAATACAAAACGCTAAAAAATCTGATGTACTGTTCTTTGCAAAAAGAAGTTTGCAAGAATTTAGCTATGACACTTTAAAAAGTATTCATTCTCAAGAGTTAAATATACCAGCTAGCTTAAGCGTTATATTGCCTCAAGACTATGTTAACTATGTAAGAGTGTCCTGGATAGACCAATTGGGTGTAAAAAGAATTATATACCCAGCAAACAATTTAACTATAGCCCCTTTTGGAACACCTATTCAAGATCAAGTAGGTGTACCAACTCAAGACAATTTTGGGGAAAACATAGAAGGAACTTCTCTTACAGCTGAAAGATGGAGGAGCGCTAATGACAATTTAATAAACGGCCAGCTAATCAACAATATAGATGAAGCCGTGGACTTTCAAAATGCCTATGGCTTTGAGGGCAGCTGGAATTGGGGAAGACAATATGGGTTAGACCCACAAACTTCTCAAATGAACGGCTGGTTTAACATGGATGAAAGAGAAGGTAAAATGTCTTTTTCTAGTAATTTAGCAGGAAAGCTTATTGTATTAGAATACATCTCTGATGGCTTGGGTTATGACTTAGATACTAAAGTACCTAAGTTAGCAGAAGACGCCTTATACGCGTCCATACTGTATTCTATAGTGTCCACAAGGTCTGGACAACAAGAGTACTTAGTTCAAAGGCTTCAAAAAGACCGAAGAGCTAAACTTAGAAATGCTAAAATAAGATTATCAAATATTAAGCTTGATGAAATTGTTCAAGTTATGAGAGGTAAATCTAAATGGATTAAACACTAAAATTAAATGGCTAAAGTTCAAAATACTTTTTTAAAGTCCAAGATGAATAAAGACTTGGATGCTCGTATAGTGCCTAACGGTGAATACAGAGATGCGCTTAATGTTCAAGTTAGTAAATCTGAAGGATCGGAAGTAGGTAACGTAGAAAATATATTAGGAAATGCTTCAATACAAAGCTTTCAAACTACTACGGGAATTAGCAATTTAAAATGCATAGGCCAATTACCAGATGAAGTTAACAGTGTTGTGTATTTATTTTTTACGGACAATCCAGATGAAAATTACACTCCAACAGGTGTTAAATCTAATCATTTTATAATATCCTATAATGTACTATCAACTGCTTCTATAATATTAGTAAAAGGAGCTTTCCTTAATTTTTCTCAGCTAAACCCTTTATATGGCATTAATATTTTAGAAAATCTATTATTTTTTACAGATAACAGAAATCAACCTAGAGTAATTAATGTTGAATTAGCAAATTCTCAAGATAATCCATTGGCTAATCCTATATATTATACAACGGAGGATCAAATATCTGTGGCTAAATATAGTCCATATCAATGCATGGAGTTATTTCAAAAAAGTATTTTAGCAACTATTACAGACCCAGTTCCTTATGAAACTACCATGAAAGACGTTAGTAGTAAATTTCTTCCAAATGGTGGTTCTGGTTTAAAAACAGGACCCTACACAAGTGCTTTTAATATTACGTTAAATGCCGGTAGTTTTTCAGGAGATTTAGTTACGGGATCTCCATATTCAGTTGGAGCTACCGTTGGTTACATATTAAACAATGGCGGAAACATAATAATGCTAGGCAACTCAAGGGTAACAACAGCTTCCTATGGCACTACAACGTCAGATGCTTGGGATGTTACTATTGCAGGTAGCGATCCATTTCCTAGCATAACTGGTAGCACAACTTACGAAATAATATTTAATCCAAACCCTTATTACAATTCAAAATTTTCAGGAGACCCTGATTATTTAGAAGATAAATTTACAAGATTTAGCTATAGATTTAAATTTGTAGATAATGAATATTCTATTTTTGCACCATTTACGCAATCAGCTTTTATACCAAAGCAAGATGGGTATTTTATGTATGTAGCAGATGAGGGTAAAACAAAAGTAGAAGACCAAGCTAATACATACAGAAGTACTGTCGTTTCTTTTGTAGAAAATAAAGTTAATGAAATAAAATTAATAATCCCGCTTCCATTTGCAAATTATACCTTGAGGAATGGTTTAAAAATATCTGAAGTAGATATACTTTACAAAGAATCAGATGCGTTGGCTGTTAAAGTTGTTGAAACAATACCAATGTCTATCATAGAGCAATCTGCGGCTATATGTGCGGTCGACGGCACTCAAATAGGTCCTATAACTGCGGGTAGTGATATTAATATTAAAAATATTAAAGGAGGTATTTTAGTGGGGTCTACTATAACAGGTCCTGGAATAGCGGATGGAACTGTGGTAGATAGTTTTGTACCAACTAATGCTAGCAATCCGGTTGCTGGCATAATAACAATAAGTACCAGTGCTGCAGACGGTTTGACTGGGGATGCTATATTAACTGTAGCTGATCCAAATTATTATATTTACACATATAACTCTACTAAGCCTACTAAAACTTTACCAGAATCAGATCTTGTCAGGGTTTATGATAAAGTGCCAATTAGATCTTTGGCTCAAGAAATTTCTGGCAATAGAGTAATATATGCTAATTTTCAAAACAAACTAACTCCTCCTGCTTCATTGGATTACAATGTAGCTTGTACTGAAAAAGCAGAATTTGAAATAAATGAAATAACAGCTTTATATCAAGGAGCTGGCACTACGATACCCGCAGGCGGTTCATTTCAAATAGATGTTCCTAAAGTTCCAACTGACGGGGGGCTTTATGCCGGGTTAGTAATTACGTGCACTGCTTTTGGAGCTATAATACCGGATGGAACACTTCTTCAGTCGACTTCTAGCAACACGGCTGGTAATAATATAAATATAACTTTAACAAACACCATTACATTACCGGCAGGCCCTAACGTATTGTTGGCGTTTGAGCCAGGAGGCGATGTCACTAACTCTACGAGCAGAATAGAATACCCTAGCAGCTCTGTTAAAACTAACAGAAATTATCAAGTAGGATTTGTATTATCTGACAAATACGGTAGAGCTTCAAGTGTTATACTTTCTAATAATACGGATGTTTTAACAGTTGGAAGCTCGGGAATTCCTTACTCTGGTTCTACTCTGTATTCACCTTATATAGACGAAAGCCAAGATATAGACGAGTGGGCGGGGAATTCATTAAAAGTATTGTTTAACAAACCCATAACTACAAATATATATAACGGAGATATCACAAGCAGTGAATATAATCCTTTAGGTTGGTATTCTTATAAAGTAGTTGTAAAACAAACAGAACAAGAGTATTACAATGTTTACTTGCCTGGAATTATGGCTGGTTACCCACAAGATCAAAATCTTGAAATAGGCAAAACTTCCCATGCTGTTTTAATAAATGATAATATAAACAAAATACCTAGAGACTTAAACGAAGTAGGCCCTGAACAAAGACAATTTAGAAGTTCAATTCGTTTATTTGGCAGAGTAGAAAACACGGCTATTCCAATAACAGAGAATTTAGGTGTTTTTACAAATCTTGGTGCCTCTAATAAACAATATTATCCATTTAACAATTCAGACACTGTATCGATAATATCTACATTAGATGATTTATTTGATTACAGCTCATCAGAGCCTGAGCTACCTAGTTATTTTCCTCAATTTTATGACTTAAATTCAGACCCTTTAATTGCTAGAATAAGTACAAATTCTAAAATAGGTCAAATTTCAACAACCAACATAGGAGCTGGCGGCGCTAATGTAGTAGCATCAGTTGCCGCAGCTGGCCCACCATCTCCTCCAAGTTCTACAGTAGAAATAACAAACGTTTCTGAACCAGCAGGGTGGTTTGTACCAAATCAATTTTTAGTAAGCGGCGTCGGTATACCCTCTGAAACCTATGTAGGGTTGTACACAGCTGGCTCTCCCAGTACAATAGGGCTTGTTGACAGCGGAGGAGGAAGTGTTGAGGTTCAATTGGCAGAAAAAACACAATTAATATTTACTAAAACATATGGATCCCCTAATTTTGAAATAGCAAATCCTGGATTGCAATATTTAGCTGTTTACGAAACAGAACCTGTAGAAAGTTTATTAGATATATTTTGGGAAACATCTACCTCTGGATTAATATCAAATTTAAATACCGCAGTTTTAAATAGTCAAAACACGCCGGGCGCAATAGATATAGGAGGTTGGAACGACGATTCTTTTTTAGAAAGTTTGCCTGATACTGTAGGTAATCACGATATACTAAACGGCCCTTTTGTTTTAGAGGATGATTTTGGAATTACCATAAATTTAAACACAACTAGGGTTATTGATGGAGTTCCAACGCCAGATTATTTATATTTAACAAGTGTTACAAACGGATTAGGTGAAAATGTTAGCAATCAGTTTAACAGCGCAGGTGGTAAAGATTATTTTAGATTAGTAGACACTAGTCCAGGTCAAATCGGAGAAGGGCCTTGGAATATAAGAACAACTACAAGCGCAGATACTCCAATTTCTAGCGATAATTATTACGACAATATATATCATTTTCCAAATGAAAACGGGCAACTTTTTAATAGAGAAAGAGAATTTGTATTTTTATTTACAGCTAGAATAGACGGCCTTGTAACACAGCTTCCATTACAGTTTGCTAATTTATCTAATGTTTTTCCTATTGTTCAAGAAGTTATTGACGAAGTAAATACTATTACATACACCCTTCCAATAAACGATGTAGATATAAACGCTAATAGGCGAGATAACACTTTAGCCACAATATTTGCAACCAACGGTGCTGACAACCCTAATTTATTTAATGGGCTTATTGGAGGAGAAGTTAGTAATAACTTAAGTTTTAGTATACAAAGCCAGATTTACCTTACTGGGCCTTCAGCTGGGGAGCCTGCTGTATTAGAAGATAGCAATATATTTTCTTTAACTGAAAAGGAAGTAGATGCAGGCAATGGCTTTTTAAAATGTCAATTAAAAAACGACGCTTTTGAAAGCTCTTATTTAAGTTCAGCTGAATATCAGATTGTTGTTGCAGTACAAGATGGAGATGGTGGTGGCATAACAACGCAGACTTTTATTATCGACATGCGTTTAATTGTTGAGCAAGATAAAGTTTACAATGCAGCTATGAGAGCCAAAGCTAAACTTCCTTATGTTTTTCCAGACAACCCAGATTTTAATTCAAATTTAGGACAGGAATTGGATAACATTAGTTTTACTTATACACAGTTTGAGTTAGATGCAAATACTGTTGGAATAGCTCCAGCTGAAGTTGGTTGGTATATTTATGCAGATGGTTTTTTAAGAATAGAGGCGCCAGTGCAAGGTATTGAAGAGAACCCTGGAAGCACGGGAAGCAGGCCTTTAATAAATTTTAATGGAGCTGATGAGAATGTGCCTATTGTCATACCGTTTACGCAGGCCAAAAAAGCAATTCTTTTTGGAGATGGCACAGGTGTATCTTTTAGGGATTATAGATATATAGCTCCAGAAGCTACAGTTGAAATTACAAATATAACCGCTCAGCCCAATGGAGATGTGATTGTTGCATATGATCCCGCAACTTTAACAGGCATTATTTCAACTTACCAATCTGCTTGGGGCATAAGCGACGCTGATAGATCAGGGCCTGGTGCATTTTTTCCTGGCTACGGAGCTCTTGGCATCTTCCAGCAAAAGGTTTTAGTTTTTGGAGCAAAATATGTTTTAGCAAACGACACAGCTAACAGTCAGTTAACTTTAACCGGCATAAACTCACAGGCTAATATTGGAGACACTTTGTATCTTTATCAAGGATTTAAAAGGGAAGATTCATTTCCGTGGTATTTTGTACCTTATGCAGCTGGGCTTGCTGGACTCCAACAAACTTTTGCAGCTTCTCCATACACAAGCTGGGCGATTACAAAATTTGAATTACCCGACCAACCAAACCCATCAACTCCTCAAAGTGGTCCTGGTAATTTTTCTGAGCCTGCAGATGGCGTAACTTACGGCGATAAGATTCATCATGGACTGTTTACAAATGTTGATTCTTCTCCTGATATAACCGGAATTAACTTTGATATAACGTAAGTAATTTAATATAAAAGCAAGTAATAATTAAATATGGCAGGTGCAATAATAGAAGTAAAATATTTTAACACGTTTTTATTAAAACAGGTAAATAATTCTAACGATCCAATATGGAACGGGTCGTTTGGTATTCCGGAGTCTGTTAATGGAGGTTATCCTATTGTACCGAGCCCAGCATCATCCCCTAATCAATGGGTTATTGAAGAATCCAGAATAAGAGGCGGTTATAATAATACTAATGTTGATTACGGAGCTAAAGCTTATATAGTTGAAGATGAGCCAAGATCAGGTAGCAGACCTAATTCTTTAATATACTCTGGTGTATTTAATTCTAGAACGGGTATTAACCAAACAAATGTTTTTTCTGTTGCTGAAGATATAACTAAAACAGCGGACCCAGCTAATGGCTCAATACAAAAATTATATGCTGAAGATACTAATTTAACTATATTTCAAGAGTTAAAAGTAAGTAGAGCCTTAATAGACAAAGATGCTATATATTCTGCGGAAGGAGGGGGATCAGTTACTTCAAGCAATTTAGTTATAGGCGTAATACAACCTTACACGGGAGAATATGGAATATCTAAAAATCCTGAAAGTTTTGCTGTTTATGGCTATAGAAAATATTTTTCAGATGTAAACAACAATGTGATGCTGCGGCTTTCTAAAGATGGCTTAACAGAAATATCTAGCTACGGCATGAAAGATTTTTTTAGAGACAAGCTGAGTGGAATTTCAAATAACTTTACTACAGGCAAAGCAATAGGCGGGTATGATATATACAATAGCGAATATGTTGTTTCGTTGCAAAAAGAAAATAGTGGATTTGAAACTATTAATTTTGATGAAAAAGCTCAAGGGTGGGTAAGTAGGTTTTCTTACGATCCAGATCAAATGTTTAGTTTAAGAAATAATTTTTATACTATAAAAACAATTAGCGGCGACGCGCAGCTTTGGAGGCATTATGACAATAGTGTTGCAAGAAGTAGTTTTTACAATAGAACAGGCGCTAATGCCGCAAGTAATATTACTTTTATTTTTAACCCAAATCCTACTAATTCAAAATCATTTCAAACAATAGCATATGAAGGCAGCAGCGGCTGGCAAGTTGATAGTTTTGTTTCCGATGCAACAGGTAGAACATTAAATGTAAACGGCATTAGCTATAATAATGTTAATGACTCTACTGCTCAAATAACCAGCTATGGTGAAGGAGAGTATGTTTTAACAGAGGGATCAGGTACTAGTTTATCTGCAACCATAAGTAACACCGTAAGTTTAAACACAGCGACTTTTATTGGATCTGCAGTAGTAGATTCAATTATTAGCGGTATTGGAGTTGGGCCTGGAATTACAGTAATATCATATAATTCAACAACTGGCGCTCTTGTTACTTCCGGAAGCATTAATATAGCTTCAGGCACTTTATTAACATTTAATGGCTATGTATCTAGTCAAAATTACAATACTGTGCTAGGCACTAATTCCCCAGCTTTAAACAGATATTACGCTGGATTTACTAGAAAAGAAAATAAATATACTGCTAATATAATAAATAATACTTCAGCTTCAACAGGAGAAGTATTATTCGGAAATGCGATAAGTGGTATTAAAGGATTTTATAGTACTGTAAAATTATCTACAGACTTAACAACAGATGTAGGCGGAGAAAAAACTTTATTTTCAGCTGAAAGTGTGTACACAATGAATAATGGATATTAAAAATAAAAAAATATGGGACCAGCAGCAATAATAGGAGGCGGCCTTTCGATAGTAAGCGGTGTTATGGGAATGTTTGGAGCCAAAAAAAGAGAAAGAGAAGCACGTAAAGAACGTAAGCGACTTCAAGGCAAGCTAAATAGCTTAGAGGCTAATAGACAAGAAATTGTTAATCCTTATCAAGATTTAAGTAGCATGGTAAGTAATCCTTTTGCTACTTTATCTGTAGCTACAGGCGCTGCTGAAATGCAAATAGAAGAAGCAGATATATCTTTAGCTAATACTTTAGACACATTAAGAGCAACTGGAGCAAGCGCAGGAGGTGCTACAGCCTTGGCGCAAGCCGCATTACAAAGTAAAAAAGGAGTTGCAGCTAGTATTGAAATGCAGGAAAAACAAAATGAAGATAAGCGAGCTCAAGGCGAAAAACAAAAACAAAATCAGCTAATGTCAGAGGCTCAAAGAGTCCAACAAGGTGAAGCTTATGAGTTTGGATTACGAGAAAAAAGAGAAATGCAAGAACTAGATAGAACATCAGCTATGTTAGGAGCCTCTAAGCAAGCGGAAGCGCAGGCTGGAATGGATGCAACAGGAGCTTTAACAGGCGCTTTAGGAACTTTAGGCGGTATGGCCGCAACACCAGGATTTTTTAAATAATTATAGATGGAAAACAAAAATGCATATCAAAACCTTTATTTAAAGCAATTTAATCAAAGCGACGCAATAGCTTATAATAAACAATTTGTAGCTAATACAAACGACTATAATTTTCAACTTTTAGATAATGCTTATAGAAATGCAGGAAAAATATATGCACAAATAAAAATTGCTATTGAAACAAACAAATGCGAATCAGAGCATTGTGCTGTAGAATTGGCTCAAATAAAACAGTTGGAAGAAGCGCCTCAAGCTTCTTTAGACTTTTTAACTTCTCTTTTAGCAGAGTTAAGCGTAACTGAAGAGCCTAGCTTTGATCCCAACAATAATTATAAATATACTGTTGCTAATAGCTTAATGAACGGTAGGCCTGGGTTTTCAAAAACCGATGGTTACAATGCTTATTTAGATTTACTACCTGACGGATCTCAGCAAATAGTTTTTACGGGGCCTGCTTTTAAAACTACAATAGAAGACCCTTTTGCTTTTGAAATTTTAGAAGTTGATGACCCTCTAATTATAAATAATTCCTCATTAAATGCTTTAATAGATTCAGATACCTCTCTTGTTGTTTCGACTCCGGATATAGGCTCAGACATGCAAAGACTCTTAACTGAAGTTGGATTGTTTGATTTAGACTCTATAGGGGAAGATAAAAAACTAAAAGCCAGTGCTAAAATAAGCGAGGAGTTTGTGCTAAAAAACCCCGACGGAAGTTTTGATTACGAGATTATAGACATTGGAAACGGCCAAGGCAAAAACGTGCTTAGGTATGATTTAGAAAAAATTGACAAAAAGGTTACTCCATTTATAAACGCTGAAGTAGCTGGTTTAATGAGCTCTGAGCAAGACGCGATTGCTGCATGGAATGTTTACATAGCTAAAAGCACAAGTGTTGAAGAAGACGATCAAATGGTTCAAGACGCTAATTCTGGAAACGAATACTGGAGTTATGAATTAGATCTTCCATTACAGCAAGACAAAAAAGTTTTATTTGAAATAAAATACAAAGAATACTTTATGAATAATTATTTAAAACAATTTACAACTAATCAAATGCCTACGGTTAAAGAAGATGCAGTGGTTTTTGATTTAGAAGAAGCTAAAAAAGCAAAGGCTCAAAAATTTTTAGATGATAACGACTTAAATTAAATTAAATGAACGAATTACAAGCATACGTAGATTCACTACCTTCCATGTTAAGTGAAGAGGAAAAAAAGAAACTTGTTAAGCAGTGGAAAATAGATAATAAATGGGGCGAAGAAAAGCCTGAGCCAGTAGGAACTGGTACCGTTCTTAAATCTGAAAACATAACTTACGGAGGAGAAGCTGTGGAAAAAGTTCTTGAAGCAGTAAAGACGGAGGGCGATGCAGCGGGTGCAGGTGTGGAGCCAGTGAAAGCAGAAGCACCAGTAGATTCTACGGAGTTAGCATTGGAAGATGGTTCATCGGAATTAACTATAAAGGAAGAGCTTGACAAAAAAAAAGATATAGCTACAATGTCGTTTGGGGAAAAGCTTTTAATTGATTTAAGAAAAGGTAGCACGACTCTTGGTGAAATGATAGCTTCTGTTCCCGAAACATTATATGACATTTTTGCTTTACCTCAAAACATTTTAGCTAAAGCAACAGGTTTAAATATAGAAGCTAGTTCTAAAAAATTCAAAGAAGACAATAGTCTTGGCAATCCAGTATTAGAGTTCTACGAAGCTGAAAGCGCAAAACTTCAGGAATCACAGGACATATACAATAAAGCAAATTACGATCATCAAAGTATTTACAAGAATTTTCAAGAAGGTAATTACTCAGATGGGTTTAAGCAATTGGCTAGTGGGTTAACTGAAAGCGCTCCTATAAGTATGTCCATAATGATCGGTGGGTCTGCTGTTAGTACGGGAAAATTAGCAGCTGGTAGTACAGTAGCTTTTGCTGGTCCTGAAATAAAAGAACAACGCGAAAAAAATCCTGGACAATCAGAAGCCGAAAGCATAATAAAAGGATTAGGGTTAGCGGGTGCTGAAAGCGTTTTTAGCTCTATAGGTACCGGAACAGTTGGTAAAGTATATAAAGATATACTTTTAAAAGAAGGTAAAGAAGAAGGTATTAAAATTTTTAGACAAGGTCTTATTGACATGTATAGGTCTGCTTTAACTAAATATGGAGCCCCGGCTTCTATGTTAGGCGAAGGTGTTGAAGAAGTTGCTACTACTATTACTCAAAATATGATAAATGGAATCCCCGCATTTGAAAATGTAGCCGATTCTTTTATACAAGGTGTTGGTGGTGGGGTAACTTACGGAGCTCCTATAAACACGGCGCAAGCTGTAAAAGCTGTTAAATCAGGTATAACTAATTCTAAAATAAATAGCGAATTAGGTAATTCAAATTATAACAGTATTGCCGACGCTTTTAACGTTGAAACAAGCACATCATCTACGGAAATAAATATATCTCAAATAGCTGGATCTCAACAAGCTATTGATGCTAAAGTTGATAAGCAAGTAGAAGCTGGTGAAATAACTGCAGATCAAGCTAACGATATTAAGTTAAGAGCTAGAGAAGTTCAAGGATCTGTAAATAGATTAAAACCTTTAGGTATTAGCATAGAAAATCAACCAGCTTTAGTTGATTTAATGATTGAACAAAAAAATCTAAAAAACACTATAAAGCAAGTAGATAATTCTAGTTTAACAAAAGCAGAATCAGAAAGACTAACTGAAATAGATAAAGAATTAAGTGATATAGTTGTAGCAGATAAAACTGAAAAAGTAGAAAAAGGCGCTAGAGTTATAGCTGATCAATTAAACGTTGGTTTTGAAACTTTTGAAAACGAAGCTGACATGGCTTCCGCTATAGAAACTTTAAAAGAACAAGGCGGCAAGGTAGATACTAAAAACTCTCAAGACTATGGTAGTTTTGTTGTTATGCCTGACGGTAAAAAAATTGTAATTTTAAACAAAGAATCTGCAGCTGAAGACAATGTAATGGACACGGCTGGGCACGAAACTGGTCATATTTTAATATATGAATCTGTAAAAAATAATCCAGAAGCTGCAATAGCTTTAGGTACTTCTCTTTTAGAAGAGCTAAAAAATAGTAAAGATATTACATTCACAAACTCTAAGTTCTTAGATAGATTTAACCAGTACGTTGAAGATACAGATATATCCAAAGCAGATACTATGGAAGAGGTTTTAACTCTTGCTAGTGAAGGCTTAGCTAATGGTGATATTGTTTTTAATGAAAAAGCTACAACTAAGATAGGTGATTTTATACGTAGAGCTTTAAGCGCTATAGGCTTAAATGTTAAGTTTAAAACTGGAAAAGACGTATTAAACTTTGTTAGAGATTACAATAAAAGTATACAAAAAGGTAAAGGTCTTTCTAAAGGTCTTGAAAAAGCAGCTACAAAAGGAGCTGAAGTAAATATAAAAGTTCCAACGGAAATTGAAACTGAAATTGAATCAGACGATGCTAAAGCTAGCAAAAAAACGGTAGAGCCTTTAGAGCAAGCTGCTAGAAACAAGGAGTTAGTGCAAAAAGCTAAAGACGGAGATATTATAGCTGGCCAAAATTTAGTTGATGAAAATTCTGGTTTAATATTAGATTTATTAAAGTTTAATCCAGACGTAACTAAAGACAGTGGGGTTGACGCCGACGCATTACTTCAAGCTGTTAAAGATGCGGCTACACCTGGGTTAGCTAATTTAGTTTTTCCAGGTAGATATAGAGAAGAAAGTGATACTAAAAGAACAGGCGCCACTTCTCTTCTTAATGAATACAAAGAGTCTTCAGGAGAAGTTAGCACGTTTTTAGGACGTCTTAAACAAAGACAAGCTGAAATATACACAGCAGCAGGGCTTGACCCAAATAAATACAATATAGAAAGCCTTGATACCGCAGAAGCTAAACAAATAACTAACGAAGAAACAGAAGAAACTTCGGAGCCTTCTAATGAAGCTTCTACTAATCAAATAGATGTAACAACATTTGGGCCAGCTAAAAATAAAAAAGTTGCTTTAGAAAAAATAATTAAAATAGAAAAAGGCGAAAGACTTAATTTTAAAACTTTAAATAATAAATATTTTAATGAAGTATCTGAAGAAATATTTGGAATTGATGGAAAAAAAGTAAGAGGAAATGTATCGCTAAATTATGGCAACTCTAAAAAAACAGATTACTCAGAGGCTAACGCTTTGCAAAATATATTTAAAAACAGCGAAAACGTTAGAAGCCTTGTAAAAACAATGCCTCCTTATAATGTTGCTACTAAAGAAGCCACAATAAATGAGCAAGGCGAATCTATTGATGTTTCAAGAGATACTTATGGCAGGGCTCTTGGCATTAATCCTACAGTTTTAAAAACATTTTATCAAAAAGTAAATCGCTCAATACCCGGTATATCTAACCCTAAAGGAAGAAGCTTAGGTAAATCAACTCAAACAGATGTATTTGAATTAAAGCCTGAATTTAGAGGAAATGTAGATAACGACGTTATAACTGAGCTACAATCTTCGGTTGGCGTTAATAAAGGGGAATTAAGCGTTCCTATCAAAGGGCCTGCAAGAACTGAGTTTGGAAGCGTTTTAACGGGCTTGTCTAAAATGTATGTGGATAACGTTATAAACACTATTGGACGCTCTAAACTAGACTCTAAACAAGCTAAGGCTGACCTAGCAGCCGGCAAGTCAAAATCAATGGCTAGTAAGCGTATAGAAACAGAAGCCGATATGCCTTCTGATTTAGTAGCTAAGTTTCAAGAAATTTCTATTTTAAAAAACAAAAAGCAATTAGCTTCTAATCTTAAGTTTAGTTCACCTCCAATAAATGAATCTAATAGAGTAGCACAGCAAAAAGCAATGCAAAAAGCTGTTGTTAAACATAAATTAGATACAGCTACTATTGAAGCCGGTATGATGGGTAGTGGTGGTAAGCAGACTTTTTATGGAGTTAAAGGTGGTAAAATGTACTCGTCTGCAAAGACAACAGATGGTAAATTTGTTGAAATTAATACTGAAGGTATAACAAATTGGGTTGCTAAGCCAAGTAGACTGTATTACGGCAAAAGCGATCCTGCTTATAAAAAGCTAATTAAAAGCGCACAGGTTTATAACGGTCCTAAAACAAAAAAAATAAGTCCAATTCGTGCTTTTTCAACAAACCCAAAAACCAAAGCTGATGCAGAGCAGGAATCTAAAGATAACATGACTGTTTTAGATCATGTAGTTAACCAACTTACCGATGCCGTCGCAGATGGCATGTCATTAGATATAGCTGCCGTTATTATTATACAGAGCTATCAAGCTACTTCTGGATTAGTAAAAATAGCTGCACCGTTTAAATATCGTTCTATTGAAATGAGATACGGCGGGCCCAAATCAAAAAAACAACAAAGAGAGGGTAAAAAATATAGAGAAGAACACAATCCTCCTGCTTCGGTAGTTGGAGCATCTATACTTTTGGCTATTAAAAATAATGCTGCCGCTCCTGTAATGAAAAAAATAAAAGAAAATTATTATCAAACGCAGCTTTCCAAATTTGATGATGATTTATTGGATCAAGCTAAATTGGATTCTACATTAGTAAAGGGGCAGAGTATATTTGATAACCCTATAACAAGATTTGCCGCTGCAGGAATTGATGTAAACACACTTAAAAATCCTGATACAGGAAAAACAGTTGCTGAAGAAAGTGAGTTTGGTATTGATCCTAAAATATATGCTGGTTATAACGTTAACGAAAAAGTGCAAGCTTCTAACATTCAAAACGAAGCTATATTAAAAACTATAGAAAATCCTGATTACAAGGTAGCTAAAGTAATCAAAGCATCTTTGCCATTAGTAAAAGGGAAATCAATGGCTTCTAAGCGTAACGGTGATTTAATTCCAAAGGCAATAGCATACGATCAATCTATAACTGTTCAAAAAGGCATAAATGCTTTAGAAAAAACAGACAAAGCTTTAAACAATGCAAGAAAATTAGACGCTCCTGTTAAAAAAATTAGGGTATTTGATTTTGATGATACACTTGCAAGATCAAAAAGCATGGTTATTGTTAATATGCCTGATGGCTCTTCTAAGAAAATTAATGCTACTCAATTTGCGCAGCAAGCAGCTGACCTTGAATCACAGGGAGCTGAGTTTGATTTTGCAGAATTTAGTGAAGTAGTTGAAGGCAAGAAAGGACCTTTGTTTGAAGTTGCTCAAAAAATAGCAGATGTTAGAGGAACTGAAGATGTATTTATACTTACGGCACGACCACAAAATGCTGATGGCCCTATAAAAGCTTTTATGAAAGCAAACGGTATTGACATACCTTTAAAAAATATAACTGGGCTGGGAGATGGCACAGCCCAGGCTAAAGCCGGCTGGATGATGGGTAAAGCCGCAGAGGGTTATAATGATTTTTATTTTGCAGATGACGCTATTAAAAATGTACAAGCTGTTAAAGACGTGCTAAGCCAAATCGATGTTAAGTCCGAAGTTCAATTAGCTAAAGCTAGCAAAAGAATAACTTTTGATACTATCGTAAATGATATGATTGAGGATTCTTCTGGCATTGAAACTTATAAACAATATTCTGCAGCTAGAGCTCAAACAGTTGGCGCTAGTAAAGGTCGATTTAATTTCTTTATTCCAGCGTCGGCTGAGGATTTTACAGGTTTATTGTATAAAATGTTAGGCAAAGGTAAAAAAGGTGATGCCCAAATGGCATTTCTTAAAACAAACTTACTTGATCCTTATGATAGGGCTGAGTCAGCTGTAACACAAGCTAAAATAGCCGCAGCAAATGATTTTAAAGCATTAAAACAAAACTTAAAAACTTTACCTAAAAGCTTAAGTAAGCCAACAGGTATAGGTGGGTTTACTTTTTCACATGCCGTTCGTGTAGCTGTGTGGTCAAAACAAGGCATGGATATACCTGGACTTTCTAAAAGAGATATAGAAGAATTAAACAATTTTGTGGATAATAATGCTGAGCTTAGCGTTTTTACTGATGAATTAATGAAAATTCAAAAAGGTAAACCTTATCCAAAGCCGGGCAAAAGCTGGTTAGGTGGTAACATTACTGGCGATATTATAAATGATATTAATAAAGTTAACAGAGCTGAATACCAGCAAGAGTGGAGAGAAAACGTTGATATTATATTTTCTGAAGACAACATGAATAAAATGGAGGCTGCTTACGGAACTAGATGGCGTAAAGCTACGGAAGATTCTTTACGTAGAATGAAATCTGGTAGCAACAGACCTCCAGGAGGAAACAGCGTAACAGATGGATTACTTGACTGGCTAAACAACTCTGTTGGTGCTGTAATGTTCTTAAATACAAGATCTGCACTGCTTCAAACTATATCTGCGGTAAACTTTATAAACTGGGGTGATAATAATATAGTGAAAGCAGGTGTAGCTTTTGCAAATCAAAAACAATTCTGGGGTGACTTTATGACTCTTATGAATTCTGACTACTTAGTAGAACGTAGGAACGGTCTTAAGATAAATGTAAGTGAATCTGAAATTGCAGATGCAGTAAGAGATTCTAAAAATAAAGTTAAATCAGCTATAGCATTTTTACTTAGCAAAGGATTTGTAATGACAAGGTTTGCGGATAGCTTTGCAATTGCAACTGGAGGATCTACTTTTTACAGAAACAGAGTAAAAGCTTTAGTAGGTAAAGGCATGGAACAAAAAGCTGCAGAAGCACAAGCTTTTGAAGACTTTAGGCAAATAGCAGAAGAAAGCCAGCAATCAAGTAATCCAAATAGAATTAGCCAGCAACAAGCATCTGGAGCTGGTCGTGTTATATTAGCTTGGGCAAATACACCGATGCAATATGCTCGTATCCAAAAAAGGGCTAGTCAGGATCTTATAAACGGTCGAGGCGACTGGAAAACTAATGTATCTAAAATAGTTTACTATGGTGCTGTGCAGAACTTAATATTTAACTCATTGCAGCAAGCTGTGTTTGCATTAGGGTTTGGTGAAGACGAAGATGAAGAAGAACAAAATGCTAAAAAAAGCGAAAAGATTTCAAGGGTAGCAAATGGCATGATTGATTCACAGCTTAAAGGATTAGGTATAGGTGGAGCCGCGGTGGTTGCATTAAAAAGCACTTTAATGGAATTAGGTAAGCAATACTCTAAAGATCGCCCTAAATACGAAGAAGCTGTATTTGATTTGTTAGGGTTTTCACCACCTCTTGGATCTAAAGTTCAAAAAATAAACGGAGGCCTTAGAAGCTTTAGCTGGAATATGAAAGATATTAAAAGCAAAGGGTTTAGTTTAGACAATCCGTCTTATTTAGCAGGCGCTCAAATAACAACAGGCCTTACTAATATTCCGCTAGATAGAGTTATTAAAAAAATTAATAGCATGCGTGGTATAGTTAACGAACAATCTTCTCTTTGGCAAAAAGTTGCCTTAGGTTTGGGATGGTCCACATGGGATGTAGGTCTTGGTTATTACGGAGGATTTGATGCAGCAAAAGTTTTAACACCTGAAGAAGAAAAAGTCAAAGAAATTGACGATATGAAAAAGTTAACTAAAACAAAAGAGCAAGTTGATATGCTGCTTGATTTAGGGTTAACTAAAAAAGAAATAAAAGCTTTAGGCAAAGAACAATCTAGGGTTGAAAAAATAATTGAGCTGCAAAATGCTGAAGCTGAACCTAAAAAGGAAGCCAAAGTTAAGGAAGAAATAAAAGAAGAAACAAAACCAACACCAGAAGTAAAAGCAAAACCTAAAACCGAAAGCGTCGAAAGAAGGCTTAGGAGACAATTTGATTCTATTAAAGATGAAAACAAACCTGATCAAGTAAAAACATTACTTAAGTTTGGGTTAACCAAAAAAGAAATAAGAACTTTACAATACGAAAAAAATAGAGTAAACAAAATATTAGAATTAATGGAAAAAAATAAATAATGAGCATATCAGACATCAAACTTTACGCTATGAACGTGGGTGCAATAGGAGTTACAACTTTTACTCAAATAGAAGATTATTTAAAAGTGTTTTTACTTTTAGTAACTATTGGGTACACGCTTCATAAATGGATAAATATTAAAAAAGAAAAAAATGAATAGACAGTCACCGCTTCACATTAAAGAAGCCGCTTACGAAAAACAAAATCGTAAAATGCGTAAAGAAAACCCTGGAATGGGTAAAAGGCTTACGTCTGGAACAAGCCCTCGAAGAGTGTCATTTGCATGTAGATTTGCAGGGATGGCCGGCGCAATGAAAGACGCTAAAGGAGAACCAACAAAAAAAGCTATGGCTTTAAAAAAGTGGGGATTTGGTAGCGTTGCAGCTGCTAAAAGCTTTTGTAGTAAAAATAAATCTAAAAAATAAAATTATGAGATCAAATTCACCATTTAGACAAGATAAGTGCGCAACAGGTTGGGCTGCACTGAAAGCTAAATACAAAGATGAAGAAGAATACAAAAAAGAAAAAATTGAGTATCATTGTAATGAAAGCACAGAAAATAAAGTTGTACTGAAAGACTCCAAAGAATATTTCAGCGAAGCTGAGCAAACTAAAGAAGCTAAAAAAAGAGGAATTTCTAAGGGTAAACCATTACCTCCTGCAAAAAATAAATAAATGCGCAATATAGATAAAATAGTTGTACATTGCTCCGCTACACAGGAAGGCAGACATTTAGATGCTGCTGAAATAAACCGCTGGCATTTAAAAAGAGGCTGGAAAGGCATAGGTTATCATTACGTAATCTTGCTAGATGGTACTATAGAATATGGTCGCAATATATATGAGCAAGGAGCTCATGTTAAAAACCATAATAAAGGATCCATAGGGGTTTGTTATATTGGAGGCGTTGAAGAAGAAAGAGGTAAAAATGGCAAATGGATTGCTAAAGATACTAGAACACCTGAGCAAAAAGAAAGCTTGCTACTGTTATTAAAAACATTAAAAAAAATGCATGTAGATGCAACTATTCATGGCCACAACGAGTTTGCTGCGAAAAGTTGTCCGTGCTTTGATGCTTATAAAGAATATTGTAATATATAAATAAATGGGAAAATTAAAAAAAGGAAGATTATCTGAAATAGTTAAAGAATTACAAGGAGCTTCTAAAATGCATTTAAAGCAATCAAAAGAAATTGATAGCCATATTGAAGATATGGAATCACCTTTAGAATTAAAAGACGCATGCTACAAAAAAGTAGTTGCAAGATATGGCCCTAAAAATTCCGCATATCGAAGCGGAGCTATGGCTAAGTGTAGAAAAGCAGGTGCTGCTAACTGGGGAAATAAAAGTAAAAAATAATGTATCAATCACCATTTAGTAAAGTTAGAAAAACCAAAGAAGGTTTAGCTCTTAAACGTTGGTTTAAAGAAAAATGGGAAACACCTAGCGGAAAAAAAGATTATAGCGAAACAGATGAAAACACTTTTAGACCTACCAGAAAAGTTTCAAAAGATACACCCTCAACTTGGAGTGAATTAACATCTGCTGAAAAAGCTGCGGCTAGAAAAGAAAAAAATACTAAAGGAAGAGTTACTAAATATAAAAAATAAAAAATTATGAATAAATTTTCAAGCCCATTTATGGCTAAATCGCCACTAAATCAAGTAGATACAGATGCTTCAGCAAGTACTATGTATAAAATAGGAGATAAAATACGCGAAAAAGACGCATACCCATTTGTAGATGAGCAAGTACACAACTTTCAAGATTTAAGTAAAATTCAAAAAGACAAAAAGAGTCAGTTTGTAACAGTAACAAATTTAGATACTAAAAAAACCGATATCATAAGACCTCCAAATGATAAACTAGAGTTTCAAAAAGGAACAAGATAAATAGGCGTACCATACCTAATAGTTCCTGTAACCAGAAAGGGCCCTCATAACGAGAGCCCTTTTTTGATTTTAACCATCACACGCCAAACAATCTT